>ENA-UPSX01000664-UPSX01000664.1-human-gut-metagenome-genome-assembly--contig:-NODE-664-length-10139-cov-34.504373_pt1 | contig 10139 bp, 11 predicted proteins | sample MGYA00250045_ERZ773367 | MGnify/ENA primary metagenome ERZ773367 (study PRJEB29103, sample SAMN06112033) | human gut metagenome | biome: human gut; feature: ankylosing spondylitis patient; material... | reverse complement strand
TCAGCATCATCGTGCCGGTGTACAAGGTGGAACGATATCTGAACGAGTGCATCGACTCCATCCTTGCCCAGACCTTCACGGATTTTGAGCTGATTCTGGTAGACGACGGCTCCCCGGATAACTGCCCTGCCCTGTGCGATGCGGCGGCAGCAAAGGACAGCCGCATCCGGGTCATCCACAAACCGAACGGCGGTGTAAGCACGGCCCGCAATGCCGGGCTGGATGCTGTCCGCGGAAACTGGATCGGCTTTGTGGATTCGGATGATGTGATTGATAAGACCTACTATGAAAAACTGTACCGTGCGGCAAAAAAGTGCGGAACGAAAATTACTGTTTCCAATATTTTGTATCTCGAAGCGGATGGTTCGGTGAGCGTGTACAAGGATCTTCCTCTTCGGGATGAAGTCCTGACCCGGGAAGAATGCGCCCATCGTATCCGGTTGACCCCGATGGCCCATGTAACAACAAAGCTGTACCGCCGGGAAATATTTGATCAGATCCGGTTCCCTGCGGGGAGACTTTATGAGGATGCTTATATCCTGCCGGATGTTTTGGAAGAAATTACAGAGATGGCGTGTGTGGCCGAACCGCTTTATCATTATCGCATCAACTCCACGAATAACGGCATCATGCACAGAAGAGTAACCCTGAAAAATCTGGAAGAAATAGATACCAATGATGTAATGCTTCGCTGTGCATTGAAATACGGCAAAAAGGATGCGGCATACCTGCAGTATGCGATCATGAAAAGCTATTTCAAAAAGTTCATGGAAAAACTTCCCCCGGAAGACCGGAATGACCCGAAGGTACAGCAGACCATCGATCTGATCCGCAAGGCGGAAACAGAGGTCAGACAGGCCGGGGCGGATACCCTGCGCAATAAGCTGGAAGCGGCCGTGTGGTTCTGGAACAAAACCGTTTATTATCACCTGAAAGGCTGGGCCTGATCAGAAGTCGTGAAGGAGAGAATGTTGTGAGTGAAAAGAGAACGGAGAACCATCCGGAGATCAGCATCATCGTGCCGGTGTACAAGGTGGAACGATATCTGAACGAGTGCATCGACTCCATCCTTGCCCAGACCTTCGCGGATTTTGAGCTGATCTTGGTAGACGACGGCTCTCCGGACAACTGCCCTGCCCTGTGTGATGCGGCGGCAGCAAAGGACAGCCGTATCCGGGTCATTCACCAGCAGAACAAGGGTCTGAGCGGGGCCAGAAATGCGGGCATTGAGATCGCACGCGGAAACTGGCTTTCGTTTATCGATTCGGACGACAGCGTTGACAAAACATTCTGCGAAAAGCTTTACCATGCGGCAAAACAGGCTGGTGCAAAGCTGGTGGTCAGCGATATTCTGTACTTTGATGCGGATGGCTCTCTGAGCGGTTATCAGGAGCGTGCGCTCCGGACGGAGACCCTTTCACGGGAGGAGGCAGTGCACCGCATCCGGCTTACGCCGCTGGTCCATGCAACAACGAAGCTGTACAGCCGGGAACTGTTTGCAGAGCTTCGTTTTCCGATCGGGCAGAATTATGAGGATGCCCTTACGATCCCGGCAGTGCTGGAACAGGTAACGGATGTTGTGTGTGTGGGAGAACCGCTCTATCACTATCGCTTCAATCCGAATGGCATCGTGCGCGGAAAAATCGGCCTGAAAAATTTGCAGGAGGTATACGCGAACTACGCTTTGTTCCAGTGTGCGCTTAAATATGGCAGGAAGGATACGGTGTATCTGCAGTACACCATCATGAAGGCTTTTTTCCGGAAGGTGGAAAGGAATCTGTCTCCGGAGGACAGAAAAAGTGTACAGATGCAGCAGGCGGAAGCCTGCCTGAAAAAGGCAGAGGCCGAGGTAAAGCAGGCAGGGGCATTTACGGTGCAGAACTGGCTGGAAGCAGAGCTGCGGGCAGTCAATGCGCCGCTGTATAACCGCTGCAAATATAAGATCCGGCAGACAAAACCGAAAAAATGCAGGTAAGGAGAAACCGTTGTGAGTGAGCAGAAGGTCAGAAACCGTCCTGAGATCAGCGTCATCGTGCCGGTGTACCGGGTGGAAAAATACCTGAATGACTGCATCGATTCCATCCTTGCCCAGACCTTTGCGGATTTTGAGCTGATTTTGGTGGACGATGGTTCCCCGGACAGCTGCCCTGCTTTGTGCGATGCTGCAGCGGCAAGGGACAGCCGCATCCGGGTCATCCACCAGCAGAACAAGGGCCTGAGCGGGGCCAGAAATGCGGGCATTGAGATCGCACGCGGAAACTGGATCGGCTTTGTGGATTCGGACGATATGCTGCTGCCGCAGGCGCTGGAAAAGGCCTACAGCACAGCGGAAAAGACCGGTGCGGATGTGGTATTGTACGGCTTTGCGTTCACCGACGAAAACGGCAAGGTCTATGAGGGCTGGGATACGACCCAGTACGATGAGGTCATCCCGCAGCAGGAGATCTACAACCGGCTGGTCATCGGCATGTATCAGTCCATGTGCAATAAGCTTTTCCGGCGGGAACTGTTCGATGAGCTGCGCCTGCCGGAGGGCAAAAAGTTTGAGGATACCTACACCGCGCCCCGGATCTATGAGCGGGTGCAGAAGATGGCCAGCATCCCGGAGTCACTGTACCAGTACCGGCAGGTGCCGGAGAGCATCATGCACAGCAGCTATTCGGTAAAAACACTGGACCGGGTGGAAGCCTGCTACCAGATGTTTCTGGGCATGTACCGGCACAACGCAGAGACCCTGTGCGAAGCCTACCGCACCGTGCTGACCGCCCTTGTGGATATCTGGTGGCACCTGACCCCGGAGGAGCGCAGAAGCCCCCGGATGAAGGAGTGCATGGGATACGAACGGGACGCACGGCATAAGCTGTGGCAGGCCCGGGCCATCACCCTGCGGGGGATCTCGGATACGATCCGGTACACAAAATCGCCCACAAAGTATCTGGAACTGCGCAGAGAACGGCAGGCAAAACTGCAGAACCTGAAATGACGAGGAAGTTACCGTGAAAGAACAGCACCTGACCCGGCCCGAAAGCAGGAAAACCATCAGCATCATCGTGCCGGTATATAAGACAGAGCGTTTTCTGAACGCCTGCATCGCTTCCATCCTTGCCCAGACCTTCACGGATTTTGAGCTGATTCTGGTGGACGACGGCTCTCCGGACAGCTGCCCTGCCCTGTGCGATGCGGCGGCAGCCAAGGACAGCCGCATCCGGGTCATTCACCAGAAGAACCGTGGCCTGAGCGGGGCACGCAATGCCGGGCTGGACGCGGCAGAGGGCGAATGGATCGCCTTTGTGGACTCAGACGACACCATCACGCCGGACTTCTGTGCAAAGCTTTACCATGCGGCGCAGGAGGCCGGTGCACAGATGGCCGTATGCAATTACCGGCAGGTGGACGAAGCCCTGACCCCCATCCGGGAGCAGTATCTGCATGTGCGGCGGGAGGTGCTGACCCCGGAGCAGGCGTTGGAGCACAGCACCCTTCTGCCCTACATGGTGGTGTGGAACAAGCTGTACCACCGCAGCATCTTTGCGCAGCTGCGCTTTGCAGAGGGCAAGCTGAACGAGGACACCCTGCTGATTGCCTACGCCTACGAAAAGGCGGAAAAAATCGCCAACATCCCGGATGCGATGTACCTCTACCGCAAGGTGGCGGGCAGCATCGTGAACAGCAAAGTCACCCTGCGCAATCTCGACCGGGTGGAGGCAAACTATGCGGTGTTCGAGTGCGCCCGCCGCCATGGCGTCACCGGCTCGCTGTGCGAGCTGTACTGGGTGCTGCTGCACTCGCTCATCGATGTGGGTTCCCACCTGACGGCGCAGGAGCGGAAAACGCCCCGGATGCAGCAGGCCCGGGAGTATGAGCGCCGCGCCCGCCGGACACTGCGGCAGGAGCATGCCGTCACCCCGCAGGCGCTGGGCAATACCCTGTGCTTTATCCTTTCGCAGGACCGGTATTTTGAGACCCGCTGGAAAAACAGGACCTGAAGGCGATTGTTTATAAAAACGGTTTCCGCGGTTTGTCTGGACTTCCGGCGCGGGATATGCTACAATAACAGAACGATCACAAATACCCGTGGGGGAGTAGCAAGCGCCGGTTGCAGAAGGCGCAGCAAGTCAACACAATGGCCGGTGGTTTCGGTCTGGCTTGCTTTAATTTGCGAGACTCATGTGTTTTTGGCGCGCAGAATGCCGCCCGTGCACATGGAGTCGATGAAGAAAATTGACCCGGCTTCGGACGTGCAGACGCGCCCGAGGCCGGGTTTTGTATTGCCCGATATTCTGGTCAGATTCAGGAGGCAGACAATATGGAATGGAGCTTTGTATTTTTCCTCAACAGCGCACTGCTGGGCGTGGGCCTTGCAATGGATGCGTTTTCGGTGTCGATGGCAAACGGCCTGCACGACCCCCGCATGAGCAGGGGGACCATGTGCAGGATCGCGGGCACCTTTGCCCTTTTTCAGGCGGTCATGCCCATGACCGGCTGGGTGTGCGTGCACACCATCGTGGAGATGTTCTCTTCCTTTGAAACATTCATCCCGTGGATCGCGCTGGCACTGCTGGGCTACATCGGCGGCAAGATGCTTGTGGATGGCATCCGGGGCGAGGAAGCCGAAGAAGCCGCAGAGCTCAGCGCCGGTGCACTGCTCATGCAGGGCATCGCCACCAGCATTGATGCGCTCTCGGTAGGATTTACCATTTCGGAGTACGGCTGGCTGATGGCTCTGGCGGCATCGCTCATCATTGCGGTGGTCACCTTCTTCATCTGCATGGCGGGCCTGCGCATCGGCAAAAAGTTCGGCACGAAGCTTTCCGGCAAGGCGTCCATTCTGGGCGGCATGATCCTCATTGGCATCGGGCTGGAAATTTTCATCAGCGGGGTATTCTGAGGCAGGTGACTGATGAGGACGACCCTCTCAGTCACGGCTTACGCCGTGCCAGCTCCCCCGAGAGGGGGAGCTTTTTGTATCTTCCGGTCAGCACAAATAAACCTCCCCCTTTCGGGGGAGGTGGCATCGCGCAGCGATGACGGAGAGGGTTCAACCATTGTTCCACATAGAACAATTACTTTTCCGGTTCAAAGTAGTCGGCGTATTCCTCGGTCAGCTTGGAGCCCAGCCGCCGGATGCCGCCGTAAAGGTGCTTTTCTACCAGCGGCTCAAAGGCGGCAAGGTCGCACCGCTCAATGGCATCCAGCAGGCTCCGGTGATCTGCAATCACTTCCGCAAGCCCGCCGCTGGTGATGGTGTCCAGCATCCGGAAGCGGCTGTAGTCGGCGTGGGCGTTCTGCAGGGTGCTCCACAGATACATCTTGTCCATGGCGGCAAACCATGTCCCGTGCAGGGTGCGGTCGGCCTCGTACAGCCGGTTGTAATCGGGCTCTTCCGTGGCGGCAAGGGCCGCATAGGCCTCCACCCGTCTGCGGATGAGCGCCCGCTGTTCGGGGGTGCACTGGGGCGCAAAATCCCGCAGGATGCGGGCCTCCACGGCGGTGCGCTCGTAGATCAGCTCGTCCACGATGCGGCGGTTCAGCCGGGTGACGGTGGTGCCCTTATAGGGCACGATCTTCACCAGCCCGTTTTCCTGCAGCTTCTGCAAAACCACCCGGATCATGCTGCGGGGGGCCGCAAAGCGGCTGCACAGTGGGTTTTCGCTCAGCAGGGAGCCGGGGCGGATGGTCAGATCGATGATCTCCCGCTTCAGCACGGCGTAAATTTCGGCATCGGTTCTATATTGTTCCATACCTCTCACCTAATGAAAATGATGTATTCCTTTAGCGGGTTTGCCCTCTCAGCCTCGCCTTGCTCGGCAGCTCTCCCAAAGGGAGAGCCTTTGGCAGTCCACGCGGACTGTATCTCTATGCCAAGGCCTCTCCCTTTGGGAGAGGTGTCACCGCAGGTGACGGAGAGGGCTAGGATGCTGACCGTATACAACAATCTTATTCTAAAAATTCTTTCCATGGTGCGGCGTCCGGCAGGGGCAGGCTGAACTGCAGGGGCTTGCCGGTGTCCGGATGCCGGAACTGCAGGCTGCAGCTCTGCAGAGCGATGTCTCCCTTTACCCGGCTGCCATACTTGCCGTCGCCGGAGAGCGGATGCTTCCGGGCAGCGAACTGCACCCGGATCTGATGGGTGCGGCCGGTGTGCAGAGTGATGCCCGCAAGGCTCGTGTCCCCTGCTGTTTTCAGGATGCGATATTCCAGAACGGCTTCCCGCACGCCCTTGCGGGGGCGGCTGACCGGGAACACCCGGCCCCGGCGGCTGTCCTTGAACAGCCAGTCCCGCAGGGTGCCTTCGGCGGGCAATGCTTCGTCCGGCCCGCCTGCAATGACGGCGCGGTACTGCTTGATGAACTGCGGCTCTTCTGCCCTGCCCTCGGCCCGGCCGTCCTGCACGGCGTAGGCGTTCTGGCTCTGGGTGATCTGACGGCTGAGTGCGGCCGCAGCCCCGGGCGTGCGGGCATAGACCATCAGACCGGAAACACCGGTGTCCAGCCGGTGCACCACCCCCACAAAGGCGTCCGGGGCGTTCCACCGCTGCCGCAGCGCTGCGGGAACGCCCTCCTCACTGGAAAGGCCCGCGGGCTTGTCCAGCACTACGATGGAAGCGTCCTCGTACAGGATGTTCACAGCTTGCCCTCAGCGATCAGCGCCTTGAGCTTCAGGATGCCAGCAATGGTCTTGCCGTCCCGGATCTCGCCGCTCATGACCATTTCATAGGCTTTATCCAGCGGCACGCGGTCCGGCGTCAGGAACTCGTCCGCATCCAGATGCATCTGGGTCTTGTGCAGGCCGGTGGCGACCCATGTATAGATGACCTCGGTATCGTAGCCCACGGTGGGGTAGAACTGGCCCAGAGAGATGTAATTGTCGGCGGTCAGGCCGCACTCCTCGCCCAACTCCCGCTTGGCGGCTTCAAAGGGGTCCTCGCCCTTTTCCAGTTTGCCGGCGGGCAGCTCCCACAGCTCCTGCTGCATGGCGTAGCGGAACTGGCGCACCATGCAGATGGTGCCGTCCTCAAAATAGGGCAGGATGCACGCACCGCCGTGGTGATGCACCACCTCACGGGTGGCGGTCTTGCCGTTTTCCAGCAGAGCAGTGTCCTTGGTCAGGGTGATGACACGGCCCTCAAAGAGGACCTCGCTGGTAAGTGTCTTTTCGTAATGTGTGATCTTTTCCATTGTATTTACCCTCTCTGCCCGGCACAGCGCCGGTTTTCTGCTCTCAGTTTACGGCAAAGTGCGGTTTGTTGTCAATAAAGAGATGATAAATATAAGAGAGAGGAGAAACCTTTAGCTGGCTCGCCCTCTCAGTCAAAGTCTGTCGGCTTTGCCAGATTCCCCCTTTTGTCGCTTACGCGCCATCTTCCCCCGGCGCGGGGGAAGTCTTTCCTCAAAGGGAGAGCCCTTGGCAGTCCACGCAGACTTCATCTCTTTGCCAAGGCCTCTCCCTTTGGGAGAGGTGGATTTGCGAAGCAAAGACGGAGAGGGCGAGGACGCTGACCTTGTGCAGCAGCTTCCTTAATATAATACAATCGTCCCGCCTTACTCCTCCATCTGTCTGGCCAGAAACGCTGCCGCCACATTCACCGCCTTGAGCTGGGCGGCATCCGGCACAGCGGTGCGGTCTTCGGTCAGCAGGCCCACCACGCCGATCACATCGCCCGACGCAATGATGGGTGCGGCGCACAGCACCACCCGGGGCGAGCCCTCGCAGGGCAGGATGCATTTTTCCGCAATGCCCTCGCACTGGTACAGCCTGCGGCCATCCATCAGCTTTTCCAGCGGCTGGCTGATGCTGCGGTCGGCCAGCTCCCGCCGGCCGCTCCCGCTCACCGTGAGGATGCGGTCCCGGTCTGCCACAAAGGTGGTAAGCGCAAAGCTTTTGCTCAGCACCTCGGTGTACTGGGCCGCCACTGCGTTCATTTCGCCAATGGGGGAATACTTTTTAAAGATCACCTCGCCGTCGCCTGTCGTGAAGATCTCCAGCGGGTCGCCGCGGCGGATGCGCTGGGTGCGGCGGATTTCTTTGGGGATCACCACCCGTCCCAGCTCGTCGATGCGGCGCACGATACCTGTTGCTTTCATTGTTGGCTCCTCCGTTTCCTTGAAAATGCCTGCACCTCTAGTATCTGTCAGCCCGGGCAATTTATACCTACGGAAAGCTGCCCCTTCGTTGCGTTTCCGGCAGGGTTCTGCTACAATGATACAAAAAGCCGTTTTCATAAGCACAGCACCCTGCTTATGAGGACAGCTTCTGAAATTCTGCTGAGAAAGGCAGGTGTCAGGATGCCGAACATCCTCATTCTTGGCGGCGGTGCCGCCGGGCTGGCCGCCGGGCTGGCCGCCGCACAAAGTGCACCCCGCGCGCAGGTGGTCGTGCTGGAACGCAGCTCAAGGCCGGGCAAAAAGCTGCTGGCCACCGGCAACGGCCGCTGCAATCTGGACAACACCGGCATCGCGCCGGAGCGGTATTTCACAGCCGACCCGGCGGCGCTGCTCCCGCTGCTGGACGCTGTGAATGCAGCCGACCCGCTGGGCTGGTTCCGCGCTCTGGGGCTCTATACCCGCACCGACGAAGCGGGGCGCATCTATCCCTATTCCAATCAGGCAGCGGACGTGCTGGCCCTGCTGGAGCATCATCTTGCGCAGCACCATGTGCAGCTGCGCACCGGCTGCACCGTGCGCACCCTGAGCCAGAGCCACAGCGGCTACGCTGTGCAGTTCGAGACGGCAGAGGGCAGCACCGAGACCCTGCGCGCGGATGCCGTCATCTGCGCCATGGGCGGTGCCGCCGGGCCGCAGTTCGGCACCGACGGCTTCGGCACCCGGTTCGCCGCCCAGTGCGGCGGCAGAACGGAGCCGCTGTATCCCTGTCTGACCGCTCTGCAGTGCGCAAAGCCCAACAAAACTCTGGCCGGCATCCGCGCCAAGGCCGCGGCCTCCCTGTTGGACGGAAGCCGTGTGCTGGCCACAGAGACCGGCGAGGTGCAGTTCACCGACTATGGCCTTTCCGGCATCTGCATCATGCAGCTGTCCGGCCTGCTGGCACCGGGCCGCAGTCCAAAGGCTCCTGCGGTGGAGCTGGATCTTTTTCCGGCACTGGACGAAGCAGAGCTGACCGCCCTGTTCCGTTCCCATGCCGCCCAGACGGCAGGGGACAGCCCTGCCGGGTTCTGGCTGGGCCTGCTGAACCGGAAGCTGGGCTGCGCCGTGTGGTCTGCCGCCGGGCTGAGGGACGGCAACGCTCCCGCCGTTCTCACCGCCGGGCAGTGGCAGAAACTGGCCCACACCGCCAAACACTGGCGCTTTGAGGGCCTGACCCCCTGCGGCTGGAAGCAGGCGCAGGTGACCGGCGGCGGGCTCTCGCTGCGGGAAGTGGATGCGCATTTTCAGTTTCAGGGCTGCCCGGGCCTGTATTTTGTGGGCGAAACGCTGGACTGCGCCGGCAGCTGCGGCGGCTTCAATCTGCACTGGGCCTTCGGCAGCGGGATCGCAGCCGGGCGGGACGCCGCCCGCCGTGTTCAGCGGCAGCGAAAAAAATAGCCGTCCGGGAGCAGAAATGATGAGCGGCACCGCCGCATATCGCTGCCGTTCCGTTCACCACCAAGTAACAAAACAATTCACTATGTGCTGGTACATCCTGATTATCAGAGAAAGGGCATTGCCGGAGAGATGCTGGAACGTATCAAAGAAAAATATAAGAACTACCTATATATCGAGGGAATGCCAGAGGACGAAAAAAATGTCCCGTTCTATGAAAAGCACGGCTTTCAGCGGATGGAGCATGGTGCGGCCATCCAAATTTGCAACTATTCTGATAAACGCTAAAAAGCAAAAGGAGATTCAGCTATGAAAATCGCAGTTCCTTATGAAAACGGTCAGGTGTTCCAGCACTTTGGTCACTCCGCACAGTTCAAAATCTACGATACAGAAACCGGCAAGATTCTGAGCAGTGAGATCATTTCTACCAATGGGCAGGGCCATGGTGCATTGGTGGGCTTCCTTGTTCAGAACGGTGTAAATGTCGTTCTCTGCGGCGGTATTGGTGCCGGTGCGCAGAACGCTCTTGCACAGATCGGAAGAGCGTCGTGTAGGGAAAGAGTGTAGATCTCGGTGGTCGCCGTATCATTAAAAAAAAAA
>ENA-UPSX01000657-UPSX01000657.1-human-gut-metagenome-genome-assembly--contig:-NODE-657-length-10172-cov-6.300743_pt1 | contig 10172 bp, 15 predicted proteins | sample MGYA00250045_ERZ773367 | MGnify/ENA primary metagenome ERZ773367 (study PRJEB29103, sample SAMN06112033) | human gut metagenome | biome: human gut; feature: ankylosing spondylitis patient; material... | reverse complement strand
GCGATCAGGAGCTTCGGGTTGCACGACAGCGCCATGGCTATCATGACGCGCTGGCGCATGCCGCCCGACATCTGGTGCGCGGAGAAGATGGAAGAGGGAAACAGCCCGTGCGAGCCGGACACGTGGCAGAAGCGCATGCAGCGCGAGTACCGCGAGACGAAGGAGAGGTACGAAAAGCTGCACCGGATGGTGACGAAGCTCGAGGCGGGCGTACTCGAGTTTACGCCGAAGAGCTCGATCGAGTTACTCCGCCAGCAGAAAAAGCACATGGGCGAGTACCTGCACGATCTTGAGATCCGCGGATGTGTGGAAGGAGTGGAATTATGAACGCGAATGAAGTAAACGCGGTGATCGACAATCTCGCGGACAAGCTCGGCCTGGCGGCCGTGAACGCGGCGCAGCTCGTGCCGCAGTTTGCGAAATACAGCATCGCGACGGATGCTGTGCGGCTGCTGGCGTTCGGACTGATCGTCGCGACGTGCGCGGCGTTCATTATCTGGGCGGCGCGGCGAGACCCTGATCTGGGAGACGATCCGAAGGGGGTTTACATCATCTGCGGCATTATCGGCGTGATTTATACGGCCATGTTTCTGGACAGGCTGTTCGACCTTGTCGGGTGGCTCGCGTCGCCGCAGTCGGCAACCGTGAAATACATTCTGGGGGTTATGAAATGACCGGAAATAATTATCAGCGCAAGGCGATGCGCACGGCAACGCTTAAATGCCGCGATATGGCGAATGCGGCGCTCGGACTTGCCGGTGAGGCGGGCGAGGTCGCGGACGAGGTGAAGAAGTGCCTTTACCAGGGACGTGAGTGGGATCCTGAGAAGATCATCGAGGAGCTCGGAGACGTACTCTGGTACGTCGCGCTGACGGCGGACATGCTGGACGTGCCGCTGGACTTTGTTATGGAGTACAATCTCGACAAGCTCCAGAAGCGCTACCCGGACGGGTTTAGCTTCGAGGCAAGCGAGGAAAGGGCGGACGTACATGGCTAAGTGCGGCGTATGCGGCAAGACCATCAAGAGCGGCAAGGTGCTGTGCATGCCTTGCGCGAGCAGCATCATGACATGCGGACACCCGGAGCGCGTCTGCCGTGACTGCTGCCTGTATGTCGTCAAGATGGGTGAGACGCCGGGACATACCTCGCACTGCGGCGTGTGTCCGCTGCTGCCGGTAGTTTCAAGTAGTTTCAAGTAGTTACAAGTAGTGAGCCGGTGCTGCGGCGGGCGGCGTGGTCAGACCGCCCGAGGTCATATGCGACTCTCCAAAGGGCGGCGCGCCTTACGGAACGGGCGCGCCTTCCGCCGGAGCACCGGAGACAAACCGCTGCAAAAATGTAGCGCAAAACCAATGTCCGCTGCGTTTTCGCAGCGCGAGCCAGAGGCCAGCGAGCCTCCAAGCCGACATCTTTAACCCCGAAAGAGGGGTGAGGTGTCGGCTTTTCTTTTTGCCTTTATCCACAAGATATTGTGCCGGTGTGGATAAGGCTGTGCATGATGTGGATAAAAGGAGGTGAGCGGCGCGGTGTTTGACAGGGAGCAGGCGGATTTTGTGTGCGACTATCTCGAGTGCCTGACGTGCTCGAGCGGCGTGCCGCTGCGGCTGATCGACTGGCAGCGCGACATGGTGCAGGCGTTTTACGGCGAGATGACCGAGGACGAGGACGCGCCGGGCGAGTATCTGCGCAAGTACCAGTATCTCTACCTCGAAATTCCGAAGAAGAACGGCAAGAGCGAGATCTCGGCCGGGCTCGGCACGTATCACCTGTTCGCGGACGGGGAGACCAACGGCGAGATCTACCTCGTGGCGGCGGACCGCGACAACGCGGACATTGTGTTCTCGGCGGCGAAGTTCATGGTCGAGCACTCGCCCGCGCTCAAAAAGCGCAGCCGCATCGTCGACAGCAAAAAGACCATTTTCGACACGGTGAGCGGCTCGAAGATGAAGGTGCTGTCCAGTGAATCCTACAGCAAGCACGGCTACAAGCCGAGCTGCGTGATCTTCGACGAGCTGCACGCGCAGCCGAACCGCGCTCTGTGGGACGTTATGACGTTCGGCGCGGGCGATGCCCGCCGTCAGCCGGTGTGGATCGTGCTGACGACGGCAGGCGACGACCCGGACCGGAAGAGCATCGGCTGGGAGGTGCACGAGAAGGCGCTCGGCATCTGGCGGTACCGCAGAGGAGACCGCGACGAGCGGGCGCAGGACGATCCGCGCTGGCTGCCGATCATCTACGGCCTCGGCCTCGTGGAGGACGAGGATAAGCTCAAGGAGCTCAACATCTTCGACGAGCAGCTGTGGCGCGACTGCAACCCGTCGATCGGGCGGACGCTGCGGCTGAGCGCCATCCGCGCGGAGGCACAGGACGCGAAGCGCTCGGAGGCGGCGGAACGGCTGTTCCGGTGGCTGAGGCTTAACCAGTGGATCGCGACGGCAAGCGTCGGCTGGATCCCGGTGACGATCTACGACAAGACGCAGTGGAATCCCGAGGGCGCGGCGCACTGGACGGACGCGGTGCGGCTGCTGCGCGGCAAGCGCTGCTTCGGCGGCGTCGACCTCTCGAAGAGCACCGACCTTACAGCCTTCGTGCTCGTCTTTCCGCCGCAGGAGGGGCTGCCGCACTGGGTGGCGCTGCCGACGGGATGGATGCCGCTCGACGGCATCGAGGCGCGGGAGCGCGAGGATCACTGCCCGTACCGCGACTGGATGCGGGCGGGCTTCCTGCACGGCTGCGAGGGCGACATCATCGACTTCGAGGCGGTAGCGGACGCAGTCGTGCAGGCGGCACAGGACTACGACCTCCAGATGGTCGGCTTTGACCCGTACCTCGGCGCGACGGTGATGCAGAATATCCGCGACAGGCTCGCCGGGACGGCGACCGAGGTGGTGGAGATCCCGCAGGGCATCCGCACGATCTCGCCGCCGATGAAGGAGCTCGAGCGGCTCATCCGCGAGCACGAGATGCTGCACGTGCACAACACGGCGGCGCGGCAGTGCTTCCTGAACGTGCGGTGCGTTACCGACGACAACGAGAACATCAAGCCGACGAAAAAGCGCTCTCGCGGCCGCATCGACATGACGGTGGCGTGGATCATCGCGTTCGCCACGGCACTGCTGACGCCGGAGCCGACGCTCGCGGACAGCGTGGCGGCGAGCGACTGGCACATGTGAAAGGGGGTGAGATTACATGCGCAAGAAGAAGCTGAACTACATCGCGGCAGAGGAAGAGATCCGACGCATCGCGGCCGGCCGCAACGAGCAGTGCCGCACGGTGACATGGCGCGAGGCGGTGGAGATGTGGGAGGAGAAGCACGGCGAGGACGCGCACGCGCGAGCTGCATTTTTCGCCTACATCGGCATCGCGACGACAGACGAGTGCGCCCTGCTCGACGAGCTGGACGCAGATGTACCCGAGGAGGTGACAGAGGCATGAAGAATATCACAAAGATTCTGCCCGATCTTCTGGTCTGCGGCGGCGCTGTTTGCATCGTTGTCGGAGTGACGATGGTCAGCGTGCCGGCGGCGTTCATCGCGGCCGGGGTGTTCCTCATCGCCGAGGGCGTGATCTCCGCCATCGGGGGTGACAGCGCATGATCGGACAGTTTATCCGGCGCGTCACCGGGCAGGGCGGCACGCTGACGCTCGACGACCCGACGGGCTGGCGCGGCAGCGACCGGCCGCTGTTCGGCGGAAAGGAAATGCAGGCGATGAAGCTGCCGGCGGTGAACGCCTGCATTGAGATCATTTCGGACAGCATCGCGAAGATGCCGGTGTACCTGATGGACGGGGCAACGCGCGAGCGCGTGACCGACCACCCGGCGCTGCGGCTGCTGACGGGCAGGCCGACCGAGGCGCTGACGGCGTTCGACTATCACAAGCTGATGGAGTCGCGGCGCATCGCCTACGGCAACGCCTACGCGCTCATTCTGCGCGACAAGTGGGGCGTGCCGGTGGAGCTGCTGCCGATCACGCCGGGGTACATGCTGCCGATCCTCGACAGCAATGCAAAACTGTGGTACGTCGGCATCAATCCAAAGACTCGGGAATACCGCAAGTTCTGGCCGGAGGACGTGCTGCACTACAAGGCATTTTCCACCGACGGCCTCGAGGGCGTGAGCTACCTCAGGCGCGGCGCGGAGACCATCGAGACGGCGCTGCAGGCGCAGCGGTACGAGGCCAACTACTACAAGAACGGCGGACAGGTGTCGGGCGTGCTCGCGACCGAGACCGACCTTTCGAGCAAAACGCGCTTCGACGAGAACGGCAACGCCATCGATCTGAAAAACCGCATCCGCGAGAACTGGGAGAGCATCCACAGCGGCGCGGACAACGCCTTCCGCATCGCGGTGCTGGACAACGGCCTGAAATACACGCCGCTGACGGCGACGAACCGCGACGCGCAGTTCATCGAGACCAAGGCGGCGAGCGTCGAGGACATCGCGCGGCTGTTCAACATTCCGTTTTACAAGCTCGGCGCGGGCAAGGAAAGCTATGCGGCGAACACCCAGGCCGCCATCGAGTACATGCAGCGAACGCTCAGCCCCATCGTCTCCGAGCACGAGCAGGAGGATACGCACAAGCTGCTGCTCGAGAGCGAGAGCGCACGAGGCTTACAGCTGCGGCGCAACATGATGGGCGAGCTGAGGGGCGACTGGAGCGCGCGCGGCGCGTGGTACCAGACCATGCACCAGAACGGCGTTTACTCCGTAAACGACATCCGCGCGCTCGAGGACCTGCCGGACGTGCCCGGCGGCGGCGACAGACTGGCGTCGCTTAATTACGTACCGCTCGAGGATTTCAGGGAACTCAGCCGCAGCCGCAACGGCGGCGGCAACGGTAGGGAAGGAGGTGAGTGAGGATGCGATACAGCTTAAACGGCCACATTGTCGCGGACGGCGACGCGCCGATCCTGCGCTGGTGGGGCATTCCGGCGAGCTGCCCGGCGGACATCCGCGGCGCGCTCGCGCAGAACCCGGAGGGCGAGGAGTTCGTGCTCGAGATCAACTCGGGCGGCGGCTCGGTGTTCGCGGGGTTCGAGATGTACAGCCTGCTGCGGAACGCGTCCCGCCAGGGCGTGCACACGCGCGCCGAGGTGCAGAGCCTCGCAGGGTCGTCGGCGAGCATCGTCATGGCGGGCGCAGATACGGCGGCGGTGTCGCCGGTGGGTCAGGTGATGATCCATCTGCCGAGCACCATTACCGAGGGCAACCAGGGCGTGCACCGCGAGAGCGTGCAGATGCTCGAGAGCATCACGGAAAGCATTATCGCGGCCTACGAGGGCAAGGTGCGCGGAAAGACCTCGCACGACGCGCTGCGCCGCCTGATGGACCGCGAGACCTTTCTCTCGGCACGCGCGGCGCTCGACGCGGGACTCGTCGACGAGATCATCGGCGAGGAGCCGCAGCCCGGCGAGCCGGTAAATCCGATGAACATCTTCAACGCCGTCGGCGGCCTGCCCGACATGGACAAGCTGCGCGCGGCTTACATCGAGGCGACGAAGAGCCAGAGCCCGGAGGGCAAGACCCCAGAGGCCCGAGCCGGTGAGCCAGGTGCGCCGGAGGGCGCGGTGTTCAATTTGAACACCGGCGCGATCGCGATTGCAGAGGCCGAGGCGGCGCTGCAGCGTGCACGCGCGGAACTGTAAAAAATCAACCGAACTTTTACTCTTGAAGGAGGAAAACCACATGAAGAAGAAGCTGCTGGAGCTGCTGAACAAGAAGCAGGGCATCGTAAACCGCATGAAGTCCACCAACGAGGTGGGCGACACCGCAGGCTTTGCCGCGGCGCAGAACGAACTCGCCGACGTTGACGCGGAGATCGCGCGCGTGCAGGCCATCATGGATGCAGAGGCGTCCGTACCGGCGCCGGAGGACGGCATGCCGCAGGAGCCGGGCGCGCAGTCCGGCGAGGGCGAGGCGGTAAACTCCGCTGAGTGCATGCACGCCTTTGCGGAGTGCATCCGCGCCCAGGCACGCGGCAACCGCCGCGCGTTCGACGAGAATGCGGACATCGTGCGCCGTGCCGCTGCCGTCGAGAACGCGAACCAGATGACCGAGGGCACCCCGGCGGACGGCGGCCTGATCGTGCCGGAGGACGTGCAGACCACCATCAACGAGCTGCGCCGCAGCCTCGTGCCGCTGGCGGACCTGTTTTCCGTCGAGAATGTGTCCTTCCTGTCCGGCACCCGCGTCGTCGACACCCAGCCGACCAAGGGCTTTACCAAGATGAGCGAGATGGAGACCATCCCGAACGACGACAAGCCGGCATTTGCGAAGATCCCGTACAAGGTAGAGGACTACGGTCTGTTCCTGCCGGTTTCCAACGACCTGCTGCGCGACACCGACCAGGCGCTGCTCGCGTATATCTCGCGCTGGATGGCAAAGAAGCAGGTCATCACCGAGAACAATCTGCTCGTGACCAAGCTCGCGGCGCTCGACGCCAAGGCGACTGCTGCAACCGCGGCGAACGTCATCGCGACGCTCAAGAAGCTGCTGAACGTTTCGCTCGACCCGGCCATCTCGGCAACCGCGCACTTTATCGTAAACCAGGACGGCTTCAACGCCCTCGACCAGCTGCTCGACGCCAACAAGCGCCCGCTGCTGCAGCCGGATCCGTCTGCCGCTGCCGGCAAGATGCTGTTCGGCCGTCCGGTCTGCGTAGTGTCCAACGGTACGCTCGCGTCCAAGGCTGAGACCGCGACCACCGCGCCCATCTACTTCGGCGACTTCACCCAGTACGCCACCCTGTTCCGCCGTCAGCCGATGGAACTCGCGTCTACCGACGTCGGCGGCAGCGCATGGCGCACCAACTCCACCGAGGTCCGCGCGATCACCCGTCTGGACGCGCAGGTCTTCGACTCCGCGGCGGCGGCTGCCGTTTCGCTGACCCTCTCGTAAGGATGGCAGAGGCGGAGCGGCTTGCGGCCGTAAAACGCTACTGCAAGATCGACTACAGCGAGGACGATGAGCTGCTCTCCGGTCTGCTGGCGGCGGCGGAGGCCTACCTCGACGGCGCGGGATGCGTGCGCGAGGGGCACGAGGCGCTGTACGACATCATCGCGCACGCGATGGTGCTCGAGCAGTACGAGGGGCGCTGCGTCGATAATGCGGCGCAGGCGCTCCAGTCTGTGCCGCCCATCGTGCGGCAGATGCTTACACAGCTCAAGCTCGTGTGCGCTTACGAGGGAGGCGGCAGCTGATGGCAACTCAGGTCAGCGACCTGCGCGACCGGGCGGAGGTCTGGCGCGCGGCGGCGCACGAGCAGGACAACGGCGAGACCGTTTACGAGTACGCTTATCAGCGGACGGTCTGGGCGGCGGTGACGCCGACATCCGGACGGGCGGAAAGCCTCGAGGGCGGCGCGACGCGGGCGGAGCTTACGCATCGCGTCGTAGTCCGCGAGGCAAGCCTTCCGGACATCTGCCGCGAGATGTACTTCGTCGTGCGCGGGCTGCGGCTCGACGTTTCGTACTGGCTGCCGATCTACAGCCGGCGCGGCTGGATGGAGATCTTCTGCACGGCACACGAGGGCGAGGTGACGGCCGATGGCACGTGACGGCTTTGTGTGCAGCGAGATCTATGCGTTCGCGGACGCGCTCAAGGACGCGGACAAGGAGACCACGAAGAAGGTAAAAAAGCTGCTGCGCGACCACGGCACGAAGCTGCGCCGAAAGACGGCGCAGAAGGCGCGCGCGAAGGTGCGCAAGCAGGCGGTGCACCGCAAGGGCGTCGAGCGTGCCGCCGGCACGTACCACAAAAGCATCAAGCGCGGCAAGCTCTACTACCGCGGCAAGGCGGTGTGCATCCGCGTTTACTCGTCCGACCCGGTGGCGCATTTGCATGAGTACGGCTGGCGCGTCAAAAAGCGCGACAAGAGGGCCGGAAAGCTCATGGAGGGCAAGAAGGTCTTCGACGCGGCGCGCGACGAGTACGCGCCGACCTTCGCCGCGGCGGTAGAAGAACTGGCAGATGAGGTGATCCGGAAGATATGAGCAGCATTACATGGCAGGCGCTCGACGACGCGCTCGGCACGGCGGTTTCGAAGGCACTGCGGGAGGCGGCGCTTCCCGCGCTTCGCGTGCGGGACGATACGGAAAAGCCGCTGCCGCGGCCGAGCTACCGCATCGATCTCGCGGTGGCGGACGAGGCGCGGACGGCGGAATATGCCGAGCGCGGCGCGGAAGTCGAGATCTACTACTACCCGAAGGACGCGCACGCGCCGAGGAATGAGCTGCTGACGGCGGCGGAGGCACTGCGCGCCTCGCTCGGGGAAGGCATCGACATCGGCGGCGTGTGGCTTTATCCCGAGGACGGGATCGAGACGGACGCCTCGGACGGCGTGCTCGCGGCAATGCTGCGGCTCGAGTGGATCGAGACGGCAGAGGAGCCCGAGGGCGAGCCGATGGAAGATCTGGAGTATAACAACACGGGCGGCGAATAAAGCCGCCCACCATTTAGAAAGGGGCGATAGAAATGGCAGTAACCATGCCCAGAATTGAAATCACGTTTGAGCAGAAGGCGGTGAGCCTCATCGGCCGCAGCGAGCGCGGCGTTGCGGTGCTCATCGTGAGAGACGACACCAACAAAACGTTCACGCACAAGCAGTACGCGGATCTCTCTGCCGCGCAGGCGGATAAGAGCCTGTACACGGCGGACAACTACGCCGCCATCTGCGATCTGATGGGCTTTGCGCCGTATCAGGCGCACGTGTTTCGCGCGGACTCGGACGGCGCACTCGCCGACACGCTCGCGGAGATCGGCCGCACGGTGAAAACCGGCTGGCTCGCGATCGCAGGCCAGAGCCCGGAGGACGGTCTCGCGCTCGCGGCGTGGGTCAAGACGCAGGACAATACCAAGAAGAAGAGCTATAAAGCTGCGGTGTACAACGTGACCACTGCGCCGGACGACATGCACGTCGTGCACTTCGTAAACGAGAAGGTGACCTTCGCGGACAGCCGCGGCGAGCAGGGCGGCGTGCAGTACCTGCCGAGTCTGATCGGCATTTTCGCAGTGTGCAACGTCACGCGCGGCTGCACGAATTACCTGTGCTCGAACCTCAAGGCGGTGCAGGAAGTCGCGGACAACGACGCGGCGCTCGGCGCGGGCAAGTTTATCCTGTTCAACGACGAGGACGGCGCGGTCCGCATCGGCCAGGGCATCAACTCGATGACCACGACCGACGGCAAGACGCGCACCGAGGACATGCAGTTTATCGAGACGGTGGAAGCGATGGACATGATGCGCGACGACATCACCTCCACCTTCCGCAGCACCTACCTCGGCAACTACAGAAACTCGCGAGATAATCAGATGGCGTTTATCGGCGCGCTGAACGCGTCGTACTTCGCGCAGCTCGAGGGCGAGAACATCCTCGACCCCGGCTACGAGAACGCGGCGTTCATCGACGTGGAGGCGCAGCGCGCGGCGTGGGTGGCAAGCGGCAAGAGCGAGGCGGCAGACTGGGACGAGGACACCGTAAAGGCGAACCCCTTCAAGCGCACGGTTTATCTCGGCGCGAAGGTGAAGATCCTCGGCTCGATGACCGACCTCATCATGCCGATCGCGATGGCGTAAAGGAGGACAAGGACAATGGCAAGAGAATTTAACCCCAACCGCATCCTGCACGGCAACGAGGGCACGGCGTGGTTTAATGGCAAGAAGCTGACGACGCTGCAGAGCATCGAGGCAAAGGTCGCCGGTGACTTCGAGGACATCAACGTCTGCGGAGACCCGTCGACCTACCGCGTTTACAACGGCTACTCGGGCGAGGGCACGTTTACCTGCTTCAAGCTGGACTCGGACGTTGTGGCGCTGATGGCGGAGGCGTTCCGCACGGGCGAGATGCCGACGATCACCATCATCACCGCGCTCAGCCAGAAGGGCACGAACAAGGTCGAGCGCGTCGCTCTTTCGGACGTTACGATCGACGAGTTTTACCTCGCGAAGTTCGAGAAGAAGGCCAAGGTAGAAGAGGAAGTGCCGTTTAAGTTCGGCAAATTCGACCTGCTGGAGAGCATTTAAGCCATGGCGGCCGGATATGTGGACGATCACCGCGTCATCCTGTACCGGGACGGCGCGGCGGCGCGCGACATCACCGCCTTCAGATCGGAAGAGCGTCGTGTAGGGAAAGAGTGTAGATCTCGGTGGTCGCCGTATCATTAAAAAAAAAAAA
>ENA-UPSX01000655-UPSX01000655.1-human-gut-metagenome-genome-assembly--contig:-NODE-655-length-10187-cov-16.955786_pt1 | contig 10187 bp, 8 predicted proteins | sample MGYA00250045_ERZ773367 | MGnify/ENA primary metagenome ERZ773367 (study PRJEB29103, sample SAMN06112033) | human gut metagenome | biome: human gut; feature: ankylosing spondylitis patient; material... | reverse complement strand
TTTTTTTTTTTAATGATACGGCGACCACCGAGATCTACACTCTTTCCCTACACGACGCTCTTCCGATCTGTTTAAATTTGAACAGATAAAATATGAAACTGATAATGACCGACCGCCCTGTCGACCTGAGTTTCTTGAAAGATGAGGCGGTGAAATACATTGATTTGTCATCCTTGCGGATAGCGAACTGTGTGGGATGCTTTGGATGTTGGACAAAGACACCGGGCAAATGCGTGATTCGTGACGACGCTACCTGGGTATATCCCTGTATAGCTGCCAGCGACACAGTTCTGTATGTCAGCCGGTTCTGCTATGGCGGATATGACAGTGTGATGAAGACCATGCTGGAGCGTGCCATTCTTGTACAGCAGGCATTTATACGCATTTACAAGGGAGAAACCCATCACGTGCAGCGTGCCGTAATGCCGAAGAAAGCTACTATTCTTGCTTACGGCGATATTTCGTCCGAAGAAAAGAAGCTATTCAGAAAGCTGGTTGCCCGCAATGCAGCCAATATGAACTTTGAGAGTTATGAAGTAAGGTTTACAACCGAAACCATGTTGAACGATGTGGTAAAAGATATTGTAGAAAAATGGGAAAAGTACTGATTCTTAACGGTAGTCCGCGAGCTCCGAAATCCAATTCCAGACGATATGCTGAAATATTCTCCACCGCTTGTAAGTTACCGTCGGATTGTTTCAATATATTGAAGACCAACCATGCCGCACTGTGTCAGAAAATGTCAGAGTATTCCGATGTACTGTTGGTCTTTCCGCTTTATGCCGATTCGCTTCCAGTGGGGTTACTGAATTTCCTGAAGTATCTGGAAGTCAACCCACCGGAGCGGAAGCCTGTTGTATCAGTTCTGATAAATTGCGGTTTTCTGGAATACCACCAAAACGATATTGCCTTGGAAATGCTCCGTTTCTTTTGTCAGAAAAACGGTTATCGCACAGGATCTGTGTTGGCTTTGGGAAGTGGAGAGGCGATACTCGGCACTCCGTTCCGTTACATAGCTGTGAGGGCAATCAGGAAACTGGCAAAATCTGTCGATAACGGTAAATATTGTAACATACAAGCTACCATGCCGCTGAATAAGCGTTTGTTTATCTGGGCTTCCACACGTTACTGGATACAGTACGGCAAGCGTTTTGGAATAACCAAAGAGCAGATGCAGAGCATGAAGATTGAGTAGGGAAAATCCTTTCCTTTTCGCGGGAATATCTGTCAGATACTGCCGTTTACTTGTTAAAAAGGTTGTTCGAAGACTATCATTTTTCACAGGAAGAGTCTTTCCGACGTACAGAAGAAGGATTTTGTCACTGAGGCTTGTCAGTCGTTTGGGAAATTTGGTCTTTACTTGTTTATGTAAGCGGTATTTTTCTGTCTTTTTGTTAAATCTAATGCCATGTCTTTTTGTAGCGTTCGCTTCTCGTGCTACAAAATTGTTTTGTACCTTTGCGCCGAAAAAAATAAAACGAATGAAAGAGGCTTTTATCAAACTTCACCTCTCGGTACTGATAGCCGGAGGTACAGGTATTTTCGGTCGACTGATTACATTAAATGAAGGACTGCTGGTGTGGTATCGGATGCTTTTGGCTGGTGTATTGTTTTATATCGTACTTTTTCTGCTGAAGAAACTACGGAAACTTCCTGCCCGCGATGCATTGCGTATTGCTTCGGTGGGACTGCTGCTTGCCGTTCACTGGCTGTTTTTTTATGGTAGTATCAAGGCGTCGAACGTATCCATCGGAGTGGTCTGTCTGTCGCTGATGAGCTTTTTCACAGCTTTGTTCGATCCGGTAATCAACCGGCATCGGGTATCGGCAAGTGAGATATTGTTCAGTCTGGTAGGAGTGGCGGGCATTGTGCTTATCTTTCACTTCGACACCCGTTACCGTGCGGGTATCCTTATGGGAGTCGTGTCGTCGGCGCTGGCTTCCCTGTTTACTATCTGCAACAAGAAAGTGGCTTCGGGTTATCCGTCGGGCACTACCTTGCTGTATGAAATGGGAGGAGGTTTTGCGGGACTGACCTGTATGCTTCCTATATATTTGTATTTCTTTCCTGTACCAACCATATTGCCTTCGGCTACTGATTTCGGCTATTTGCTGCTGTTCGCTTCGGTTTGTACCGTCTTGCTGTACATTCTTCAGATACAGGTATTGAAGAAGATTTCGGCATTTACGTTTAATCTGACTTACAATCTGGAGCCTATTTATAGCATTATTCTGGCTATGATAATTTTCCGTGAGGCGAAAGATCTGAATTTCAGTTTCTATACCGGACTGGGACTGATTTTTCTGTCTGTCGTGATGCAGACGGGAAGAGTAGTTTGGCAGGCAAAGAGAAATCAATTAAAACCGTAAAGCATGGACGATTTGAGATTGCGCATACAACAGTTGTTGCAGCAGCTGAACGAGCGTGTGTTCGGCAAGGAGCATGTTATTGCACTGTCGTTGTTATCGGCTGTGGCAGGTGAGAGTATTTTTTTGCTGGGACCTCCGGGAGTGGCAAAGAGTATGGTGGCACGCCGGCTGAAACTGGCTTTCCGCCGGGGAGAGGCTTTCGAGTATCTGATGTCGCGTTTCAGTACGCCCGATGAAATTTTCGGACCGGTTTCTATTTCCAAGCTGAAGGAAGGCGATACGTACGAACGTGTCACCGAGGGCTATCTGCCTTCGGCTACAGTGGTGTTCCTGGATGAAATCTGGAAGGCGGGACCTGCTATTCAGAATGTATTGCTGACGGCTATCAATGAGAAAATTTTCCGCAACGGACGATTGACGATGCAGCTTCCGCTCAAGGGACTGGTAGCAGCATCGAATGAGTTGCCGGCGGTAGGACAGGGACTGGAGGCTTTGTGGGACCGTTTTCTGTTGCGTGTTATGGTGACGGGAGTGGAAGATTTGTCCGATTTCGACCGGATGATTGCTTCTGCCGATGAGAGTGAGCCATGTGTGCCGGAGGAACTAGCCATCGGTGACGAGGAGTATGCCGGATGGCAGCAGCAGATAGCGGGCATAACCTTGCATTATTCTATTTTCGAAGTTATCCATCTACTGAAGGAAAAGATGGAGGAGTACAATCGCCGCTTGCAGAACGAAGAATCTGCGGAACTTCCTCTGTATGTGTCCGACCGCCGTTGGAAAAAGATTGTCAAACTGCTTCGTACGTCGGCTTTCCTGAATGGTTCGGAAGCTGTCCGTCTGTCGGACTGTCTGCTGCTGGCACATTGCTTGTGGAGCGATGTGACACAGAAGAATATAACAGAAGAAATGCTTGCCGGAGCGATACGGCAGAGTGCTGAAGGTTATCTGCTGAACTTGCAGGGAGTGGACCGTGAGTTGCAGGCACTGAAGGAGGAACTGATGGCAGAAGGTACGGTACGTGAAAATCACGATCCCGGACTGACACTGGTAGATTCGTATTATTATCAGATAGAGCGGGTACGGCTGGCAGGACGTCTGCTGATGTTTGCTTCCGACTTCCAGTCGCTCGATGATACGGGGAAACTCTTCTACTTGCATAAAGACAAATATAAATCGCAGTGCTTTATCCTGAAGAAGTACGATCTTTCCATGCGCGGGAAGATTCCTCAGAACAAAATCTATTCTCTCCGTAAGGGAAGACGTTCGGTATTTATCAACAATTATGAATATCCTTTGCGCTGTAATCCCGATGCGGAACCGCTTCCGGCAATTGAAGTGCGTCCGGAAAGCGATTTAAACGCTCGTTTCCGGGAATTGGAAGAGCTTCTTTCGCAGGTGGATGCCGGAACGAGGGAGTTTTTCGAAGCAGAGATGGAGTATTGCCGCAATCATCTGTTCTTGGGCGACAGACAGCGCCGGACGATGGAAGAGATGTTGCGTGTGCAGCAGGATTCGCTGGCAAAATATAAGAATGAACTTGATGAACTGAAACATGCGTACCGAAAAGAGAACGAGGAGTATCCGGATCAAGGATCTGAAAACGATTTATTTGGAGGAGCTTCGGCGCAGGTGCTTTGATTGCCTGGGCGAAGCTTTACAGCGTGGTACGGTGCTTCCCGGTGAACTGGAGGAAACGGTGTGGGATTATTACCGGAAGACAGCTCCTTCGTTGCAGGAGTTTTATTCACGTTATACGCCCGAATGGGAGGTGTTTTACGAGCATGAACAGTTGCTTCCGTCTGATTTTCTGGATTTTCTTTATCGTATGCAGGCAGCTTTCCGAAAACGTTATTCGCTTGCAGAGCTTGATGTTGCTTACTATATTGAGCGGCTGGAGCGTCTGCCTTTGCTCAGTCCTGAACGGAAGCTTCTGCAGGAACTTTTTCTGGATAAATGGCATCGCTTGCTCACAACCAAGGAATACGATTATCAGTATCATCACATCGAGTCGTTGTGTGAAGGATTTGTTTTGCTCGACAAGCAGAACGGACTGAAAACGGTTGCCGATGTGACAGGTTCGCGCGTCAGATGGTTGTTGTTGAACCGTCCGGAACTTTACCGGCGTATCGTGCCTTATGAGAAGGCTATGGAGCAGAATCGCCACATTCGTGAACTGGTGCGGGTGTTAGGAAAGCACAGTAAGGGTGAGAAACGTAGCTTCGATCCGTTGGGAGGAGTACGCGAAGAGCAACTGGTACGTCATGCTGTACGCAGCGATATCGAGGGTATAACATTGGGAAACGATTTGAATCATCTGCTTCCGGTAGAATATTGTTACCTGACGGATGAGGCACTTCGTCCGGTATTCATGCAGAAGTTCGTAGAGAAACGTTTGCAGGTGTTCGATAGTCGGTCGGCAGAAGACAGTTCGGTGCTTCAAAAAGGCAGAAAGCCGGTAAGTGGACAGGGACCGTTTGTGGTTTGTCTGGATACGTCAGGCTCTATGCAAGGGAAGCGTGAGATACTGGCAAAGTCGGCTCTGCTGGCTGTGGCTAAGTTGGTAGACGGCACGCATCGCAAATGCTATGTAATTAATTTTGCCGAAGATATCCACTGCATGCTGATAAAGGACTTGCGTGCAGATTTTCCTTTATTGGCAGATTTCCTGAATTATCGTTTCGACGGAGGAACCAATATGGTTCCGGCATTAAAAGAAGCTGTCCGTTTGATACAAACAAACGGGTGGCATCGCTCGGATGTAGTAATGATTTCCGATTTCGAGATGCCACCCGTGGGGGATGAGTTAATGAAACAGATTATGGGGGTAAAGCATAGAGATACCTCGTTCTATGCTTTGGTTTTCGGGAGTCGTCCCGAAATGGATTATCTTTCTATTTGCGACCGGACTTGGGAGATGGAGATACCTTGATCTGCTCGATAGGCTGCTGGCTGACGTTGTCCAGCGGGATGGCCTGGTATTTCACTTTAGCAAAATCAATGGTCCGCAAGTCGATGCTTCGTATCGCACTGTTGTACATGGTTCGGTAATAGATAGTCCGGTTTGTCATATCGGTAGCCGATGTCCACTGTGTAGCACTTGGAATGTCGGCAGGAACTTTTCCCAATGGGAATTCAATGCCTACCGGAATATCGAAGTTGTTCAGAATCTGAAAGCCCTGAAGCACTGTTTTCTCGGCTGAATCCTGCTGTGGGGCAGTCGACTGATAGAAAGCCGCACGTACGAAACGTGAAGGAGGAGTTACGTCACCCGGTATGCCTAGGAATCCACTTCCTGCTCCGAACGATTTCAATGGAGTAGTTCCCAGATCTTGTGCCGGAGCTGTTCCCGGGAAGAGATTCACATAATTGTTCAGGTTGGTAAGCTGCCATTCAAAGCCCGGAGAGTTGGTCAGCACTCCCAATGTATTTTCGAAGAAATGCGGAGTCTGTCCTGTAATTTCCAACACTAGCTGTTTGCCTTCTGCATCGGTAAACCGCCAATGAACAGTAGACGAACGCGGGTCGATGTTGACTACATGTACACTCTTTACCGCTTCTTTCACTTCATCCAGCGTAGCACAGTTACCTAATATCCACGAAACAAGTTGAAGGTCGGAGATTGTATTTTCTTTTTCCGAAGCATTGTAGTCTTCGTATTTTCCATAAGACGGGAAATAGAACAGTCCGGCAGACAGTCCGGCTTCGTTTACGCCTTCAGCGATAAATTCCTTTTGTTCTACGGCAAGTCCTACATAACCATATCGTGCCGTAAACTTCATTCCGTTGATTCCTTCAGGAGTGTACGACTGTGCCGTATATCCTCTTGGAACAATAACATACTGGCTGTTCAGGTTGCTTCCGCCCCATTCGATGGTACGTGCAACGATTGTAGTTCCGTCTTTGCTTTTCAGTGTGATGCCTGTACAGGCATTTGCAGGTTGTGATGCAAACCAACCAGCTATGCCAAGCAGTAAAATTGATAATTTAGATTTCATATTCAGTGTTTTTCTTATATAACAATCGGTATTAGAAATATGTTCATTTGCAGATATATAGTTTCCCGTGTTCCTGTCCGATTACTTCTTCTGCAAGTAGGTATGATAAGGCTTTTGTATTTTTTTCTTTATCTCCCGGAAGAGCTTCCAGCAGGTCGTGGGAGGAACATGGTGATTGCAGAATGTCCATTATCTGGTTGCGTATGTCTTCAAATTCTCCATGTTTCAGTCCCGAGGAGTGTTTCGCCAGACAGGCATCGCACAATCCGCAGTTGTGTTCGTTTTTCTCGCCAAAATACTGTAAAAGTATGCGGCTCCGGCATTTGTTTTCAGCATCGGCATATTCCAGCATGGCCTTGATTCGCTGCTCATAACTGGCTTTCCGGTCCTCGTAAACATCTCGGTTCAGTACGATACGTTCACTTTCCTGGCGTTCGCGTGTATATATGATGTAGGGTGTTTTCTTCCCCGGAATATAATGCAAAATGTGCCGTTTGGTGAGCAGTACCAGTGTTTCATACACCTGCTGACGGGAAAGTCCGCTTCTTAATGCAAGCGTTTCTTCATTGATATAGGCATAGTCGCTGAACAGACCGGTGTACGAACGCAGAATGATGCGAATCAGATTCTCTGTGTCAGGATTATTTTCCTGGATGCGATACAGTTCATCACGCCGCAGTGTGAACATCAGGCGTGAGGCATTATCCTGTTCGTCGGTATATTCCAGATATCCCGCCCGGGTAAGAATCTTCAGCGCACTGTCTACCCGGATAGGAAAATGCTTGAAATTCTGGCAGAACTCATCTATATTAAACGCATACGTACAGCCAAGTCCGTCGCCCATTGCCATCTGATAATAATAATTGATGTGCTCATAAACCTGACGGATGTATTCCTTTTCCGGAAAAGTATCGGCTATGCGTTTGTTCAATAAGGTTTTATCACTTCGTGCGTATAGCAGTACCGCATACGATTTCTGTCCGTCACGTCCGGCGCGTCCCGCTTCCTGAAAATATGCTTCGGGAGAATCGGGAAAATCGATGTGTACCACCAGTCGTACATCGGGCTTGTCAATACCCATACCGAATGCGTTGGTTGCTACCATGACTCTGAACTCTCCGTTTATCCACCCCTTCTGACGCTGGTCTTTGGTATCATTGTTCAGTCCGGCATGATAGAACGTTGCAGTAATACCTTGTTCATTCAGATATTGAGATACTTCTTTTGTCTTTTTACGGTTGCGCGTATATACAATGGCTGAACCTTGTACACTGGTCAGGATGTGAAGAAGTTCTTCAGCCTTGTTTTCTGTGCGGCGGACGATATAGGCAAGATTTTTCCGTTCAAAACTCATCCGGAAAACATTCTCTTCTCTGAAATCCAGTCGTTTCTGAATGTCTTTTACCACTTCGGGCGTGGCTGTAGCTGTAAGAGCAAGCACTGGTACTCCTGGAAGCAGTTTTCTGATTTCTGAGATCTTGAGGTAGGCTGGACGGAAATCATATCCCCACTGAGATATACAGTGTGATTCGTCGACGGTAATCATGCTTACCTTCATGCTTTTCAGCTTGGTCTGGAAAATTTCCGTGTCCAGTCGTTCGGGCGAAATATAGAGAAACTTATAATCGCCGAAGATGCAGTTTTCCAGTGCCACGACAATTTCTTCACGCGTCATACCCGAATAGACAGCTATTGATTTTATTCCCCGGTCGCGCAGATTGCGTACCTGGTCTTTCATCAGGGCAATAAGAGGGGTGACAACCAGGCATAATCCAGGTTGGGCGAGGGCAGGCACTTGGAAGGTAATAGACTTTCCTCCTCCCGTAGGCATCAGTCCGAGTGTATCTCGTCCGCTGCCTATACTGTTGATGATATCTTCCTGGATACCTCGAAAACTGTCGTATCCCCAATATTGTTTCAGTATGCTTTTGTAGTCCACGGTGTTGAATGAGAAGTTATAAATGAAAGTCTTGAAAGAATAATGATGAATGAAAGAACTTACTGCATCAGTTTCCGTTCTTCATTCATCATTATGTATTGTTTAGAAAGAAGGTTTTATGTCTTCTATCTGTAATTGGATTTCTCCACGTTTGTGCGTATTTTCTTCAATCGTATAACAGATATTGAACGATTGCTTGGTCTTGATGTAGCGTGCTTGCGAACTTTGTCCGAAAGCGATGCCGTTCATCACGTTATTCGATTTGTTGTCCACCAGTTCCAGCTTGATGTGTTCCTGATCGCGTCCCACCACCTTGCTTGTTCCATAGTCGTAAACATTCAGCGTTGAGAAGACGGGTTTCGGATTATCCGGACCGAAGGGATTAAACTTCTTCAAATCGAAGAAAAACTTCGGTGTGATGTCGCGGAAATCCAGTTGGGCATCGATGTCTATCGTCGCACTGGTCTGTTCCGGCAAGATATGATCGGTTACATATTGCTCGAAGCGTCGTGTAAACTCCGGTACGTTCTCAATCTTCATGGAAAGTCCCGCAGCATACGTATGTCCTCCGAAGTTTTCCAGCAAGTCACGGCAATGTTCGATTGCTTTATACACATCGAAGCCTGAAACCGATCGTGCAGAACCTGTTGCCAGATTATCTGTACGCGTCAGAACGACAGCCGGACGGTAATAGATTTCCGTCAATCGGGAAGCTACGATACCGATAACTCCTTTGTGCCAAGCTTCATTGTAGATGACGATGGAGCGGCGTTCAGACAGTTTCTCCAGATGATCTACAATCTTATTTGCTTCTTCGGTCATGCTCTTGTCCAGGTCTTTGCGAGTCTCATTGAACTGGTTTATCTGGTTGCTCTTTTCGAGTGCTGCCTGAAAGTCTTTCTCAATCAGCAAATCGACTGCCTTCTTCCCGTTTTGTATGCGTCCGGATGCATTGATGCGGGGACCTATTTTAAAGACAATATCGCTCATCGTGATTTCCCGTTCGGACAAACCACAAACATCGATGATGGCTTTCAGTCCGATACTGGGATTAGAATTGAGTTGACGCAGCCCATGATAGGCAAGCACGCGGTTTTCTCCCATTATAGGTACGATGTCTGAGGCGATACTTACTGCAACCAAATCGAGCAGTGGGGTGAGCTGATGAAACTCGATTCCATTATTGATGGCAAAAGCCTGCATGAACTTAAATCCGACACCGCATCCTGAGAGGTGATCGTACGGATAAGTTGAATCAAACCGCTTAGGGTTCAATATGGCAACAGCAGGCGGCAACACATCATCTGGTACATGATGGTCGCAAATAATAAAGTCGATGCCTTTTTCCTTGGCATACGTAATCTCTTCCACGGCTTTGATACCGCAGTCTAATACAATAATAAGCTTTACGCCTGTTTCGGCAGCATAATCCACTCCCTTCTTCGATACTCCATACCCTTCGTTGTAACGGTCGGGGATGTAGTAGTCGATGTTCGAATAGAACTGTTGAAGGAATTTATAAACCAATGCGACTGCTGTAGTACCGTCTACATCGTAATCTCCATACACCATGATACGTTCTTTCCGTCCCATAGCTTTGTTCAGTCGTTCTACTGCAATGCTCATGTCCTTCATAAGGAACGGATCATGCAGTTCGTTGAGCTGAGGGCGGAAAAATTGTTTGGCCTCGGCAGTAGAGGTTATTCCTCTTTCCAAGAGAAGCCGGCATAATATAGGGCTGATTCCTATATCTTTAGCCAGTGCTCTAGCTGCTTCCCGCTGTTCTAGTGTCGGAGGTTGATAATTCCATTAGATCGGAAGAGCGTCGTGTAGGGAAAGAGTGTAGATCTCGGTGGTCGCCGTATCATTAAAAAAAAAAAA
>ENA-UPSX01000653-UPSX01000653.1-human-gut-metagenome-genome-assembly--contig:-NODE-653-length-10208-cov-69.961800_pt1 | contig 10208 bp, 8 predicted proteins | sample MGYA00250045_ERZ773367 | MGnify/ENA primary metagenome ERZ773367 (study PRJEB29103, sample SAMN06112033) | human gut metagenome | biome: human gut; feature: ankylosing spondylitis patient; material... | reverse complement strand
TTTTTTTTTTTTTAATGATACGGCGACCACCGAGATCTACACTCTTTCCCTACACGACGCTCTTCCGATCTATCCTACAACATCGGACTTCTCGTCAATCAAACGATTCGGCAGAAGCAGCTGCACGAAAAATGCTTCTGCCCAAGAAAACAGGAGGACACTGTTATGAAAAAGATCTCTCGCCGCAGCTTTCTGAAGGTCGCCGGTATCGGCGCAGCAGCTTTGGGTCTGGCCGCTTGCGGCGGCTCTTCCGCAAGCACTACCACCAGCACCGCCAGCTCCACCGCAGCTTCCGCAGGCGGCAGCGATGCCGATTTTACCAACACTACCCTGACCCTGTACAGCCCCGGCGGCGAAAACAGCGTACCCACCAAGACCATCATCAAGTACGGTGAGCTGATCGAAGAGGCTACCGGCGGCGCAGTCAAGTGCGATGTGCAGTACGGCGGCACGCTGGGCAACGATGCCGAGGCGATCGAGTCCACCCGTATGGGCACCATTGATCTGATCTTTGCAGGTACTTCCGGCTTTACTTCCTTCTACGACAAAGCTAAGGTCATGGATCTGCCCTTCCTGTTCACCAGCGCCGAGGAAGCCAACGAGGTGCTGAACAGCACCGACATCGGCGAGCAGATCTTTGCCGACTTCGGTGATTACGATCTGGTCTATCTGGCTGAGGGCGACAACGGTATGCGTCATGTTTCCACCGTCAAGAGCTGGGGCCAGATCGAGAAGGCTGACGACGTGATCGGCTTGAAGATCCGCGTGCCCCAGAGCCAGATGTACACCGACTGCTGGAGCACGCTGGGCGCTACCCCCGTGGCACTGGCTCTGACCGAATTGACCACCGCCCTGAGCAATGGCACCGCACAGGCACAGGACAACGCCACCTACCACGAAGTAGCAAATGCTACTTGGGACGATATCGGCTACTTCAGCTTTATCAATTATATGTGGATGGGCTGCACCATGGCTGCCAACAAGACCGCTTGGGGCAAGCTGAACGAGACCACCCAGAATGTGCTGCGCGAGAAGGCAAAGGAAGCTGCACAGTTCAGCTTTGACTGCATCGCTGAGGATAACGTGACTGCCCGCAAGACCATGGAAGAGGGCGGTGTGCAGTTCTGCGATAACCCGGACATCGACTCCTTCAAGAAGAAGCTGGACATCCCCGCATACTACACCCGTTATGCCAGCGAGGCATGGTACGATCAGAGCCTGGTCGACACCATCTACAACTACGGCAATAAGTAAGACGGGAATCTCCCGAAGTTCGTTGTATTTGCAGCGGCGCAGGCCGATTTTCGGATGGGCCTGCGCCTTTTTTAACAAAGGAATGGCAACATGAAAGTTTTGACAAAGATCACAGACACCATTTCCAAGGTGGCTGAGTGGATCATTATGGCAATGATCCTTGGCTTGGTTGGACTGATCGTGACCGAGCTGTGCCGCCGCAACTTTTTGAACCAAAGCTGGCTGCCCACCACCGAACTGTGCGGTATCCTGTTTTTGTGGATGGCATTTATCGGCATCATCCCCCTGTACAACAAGTCCGGTCTGATCCGGCTGGATTTCCTTGTTACCCGCCTGCATGGTATTGCTGCCGAGATCGTGTGGTACATCACCGATTTGGTAGGTCTGGGTCTGGGCGTCGTGATGATCATGGCCTTCAATGCACAGTACCGCTTTGTGGCCTCCCGCACCTATGCCACCATGCCCAATGTTCACTATACTATCCAATACATCCCTATGGCGATTGCCGGTGTGTTCATTGCGCTGAAGAGCTTTGAGATGCTGGTCGGCCACATTGCCGCTAAGAAAGGAGGGAAGGCTGCATGATCCTCTTCCTGCTTGCATTTGTTGCATTTCTGATCATTGGCATTCCCATCTCGGTGTCCATCGGCTTCTCTGCCGTGCTGGGCTGCCTGTCTCTGGGCTACCCGCTGGTGGTCATCGGTCAAAAGATGGTTTCCGGTATTGACAGCTGGCTGCTCATCGCCATTCCGCTGTTCATTCTGGCGGGCAACCTGATGAACGCCGGTAAAATCACCGACGAGCTGTTCGGCACCGCCCGCGAGCTGGTGGGCTGGATTCCCGGTGGTCTGGGTCACGCCAACGTGCTGGCCTCGGTCATCTTTGCCGGCATGTCCGGCTCTGCTTCTGCCGACGCTGGCGGTCTGGGCGCTATCGAGATCAAGGCCATGCGTGACCACGGCTACGACGATGATTTCTCCGCTGCCGTTACTGCTGCCTCCTCGGTCATCGGCCCCATCTTCCCGCCCTCGATCCCGCTGATCATATACGGCGCGTCGGCCTCGGTCAGTGTGTCCAAGCTGTTTATGGGCGGTGTGATCCCGGCGCTGGTCATGGCAGTGCTGATGATGGTGCTCATCTACATCTACGCCGTCAAGCGCGGCTACGAGCGCACCGCTTTCAACCTGCGCAATCTGGCGCGTCAGTTCGTTCATGCGCTGCCTGCCTGCATCACCCCCGTAATCATTCTGGCAGGCTTTACGCTGGGCTGGTTCACCCCCACCGAGGCCTCTGCAGTGGCAACCATCTATGCGCTGATTATCTCTGTGCTGGTCTATAAGAGCATGGATCTCAAAACCTTCCTTCAGTGCCTGAAGGAAAGTGCCATCTCCTCTGCAAACACACTGTTCATCATCGGTACTTCCACCCTGTTTACCTACGTCATGGCCAAGGAGGGCATCTCCGCCCTCATCGCAAACACCATCACCGGTGTTTCCTCCAACCCGGCGGTTGTCATGTTCATTATCAACATCATCCTGCTGATCCTTGGCATGGTCATGGAGCCCGGCGCTATCCTGACCCTGATGCTGCCCGTGCTGCTGCCCATCGCCAACACCATGGGCTACAATCTGGTGTACTTCGGCGTTGTGGTGGTGCTGAACCTGATGATCGGTCAGGTCACTCCTCCCTTCGGCGTGTGTCTGTTTGTCATTTCGGACGTGAACAAGATCAAGCTGGAGCGCATTTACAAAGCGATCCTGCCCTTCCTGGTTCCGCTGTTGATCACGCTGGCTGTCACCTGTACCTTTCCGCAGGTCGTTACCTTCCTGCCGGATATGCTGCTGGGTGCAACGGCTGCGTAAAAACGTACATCTTCAAATCTGATTGAGAGGGATACATATTATGGAACTTGCTATGCAACAGGAAAAAGCAAAGCAGCTGCGCGCAGACATCATCAAGATGCTGTATCTGTGCCAGTCCGGCCACCCGGGCGGATCGCTGTCTCTGGTGGAAATGCTGATGGCTATCTACTATAACACCGCTCATGTGGACCCCAAGAACCCCAAGTGGGAGGATCGTGACCGCATTGTGCTGAGCAAGGGTCACGGCTGCCCGGCACAGTACGCCATTCTGGCAGATCTGGGTTTCTTCCCCCGGGAGGATCTGTGGACCCTGCGCAAGCTGCACAGCCACCTGCAGGGCCATCCCGACTGCAACAAGACGCCGGGCATTGATGTGAACACCGGATCTCTGGGACAGGGCGTCAGCGTAGCAGGCGGTCTGGCTATGGCAGCCAAATACCTGCACAAAGACTACCGGGTATACGCCATTCTGGGCGATGGCGAGATCCAGGAAGGTCAGGTGTGGGAGGCAGCCGAGAGCGCTGTGAAGTACGGTCTGGACAATTTTGTGGTTCTGCTGGATCACAATGGGCTGCAGATCGACGGCACCAACGATCAGGTCATGCCGGTGGGCGATCCCTGCGCCAAGTTTGCCGCCTTCGGGTTTGAGACCGTCAAGGTGGATGGCCATGATATTCAGGCCATCGTGGATGCCATTCAGGCACCCGTCACCCCGGGTAAACCCCGTTTCATCTGCTGCGAGACCGTGAAGGGCAAGGGCGTTTCCTTTATGGAAAACGTGGTCGGCTGGCACGGCAAGGCACCCAATAAGGAAGAGTACATCAAGGCTATGAAAGAACTGGGGGTAGAAGTAGATGGCTGAAAGTAAATCTATGCGCGTCGCCTACGGCGAGGCATTGCGCGATATCGGTGGTCTGAATGAGAAGGTCGTCGTCTGTGATGCAGACCTTGCACACGCTACCATGACCAACATCTTTGCCGAGAAGTATCCCGAGCGGTTCTTCAACTTCGGCATTGCCGAAGCCAACATGACCTGTGCTGCAGCAGGCATGGCACACAGCGGTCTGATCCCCTTCATCAGCACTTTTGCACTGTTTGGTACCGGCCGCGCCTACGAGCAGATCCGCAACAGCATTGCCTACGTCAATGCCAACGTCAAGGTGGCGTGCAGCCACAGCGGATTGTGCGTGGGCGAGGACGGCGGCAGCCATCAGACTGTGGAAGACATTGCCCTGATGCGCGTTGTGCCCAACATGACCATTCTGGTACCCTGCGACCCCATTGAGACCCGTAAGGCGGTTAAGGCAGCGATCGACATCAAGGGTCCTGTGTACATCCGCGTGGCACGTCCGGTGTCCGATGTGTACACCGAGGAGGACACCCCCTTTATCCCCGGCAAGGCCAACGTGATGAAGGATGGCTCTGATGTGGCGATCTTTGCTACCGGACTGATGATCCCGGAAGCTTTGAAGGCAGCGGATGCGCTGGAGGCCAAGGGCATCAGCACCGCTGTTGTCAACTTCCACACTATCAAACCCTTTGATACCGAGACTGCACTGGCCTATGCCAATAAGTGCAAGGCTGTTGTTACTGCCGAGGAGCACAGCATCATCGGCGGTCTGGGCGGTGTGACCGCAGAGACCATTGCCGGTAAGTGCAGCTGCAAGTTTGACCGCGTGGGCATTATGGATCGTTTTGGTCAGAGCGGCTCGCCCGCCGAGCTGTTCGAGGAGTACGGTTTGACCGCCGAGAACATTGCAGCCCATGCCGAGGCGCTGCTGAAGTGAGCGTCTGCTGAAAAAAGGGGAATACAGGTATGAAATTCTACATTGATACGGCCAACGTGGACGAGATCCGCAAGGCAAATGATATGGGCATCATTGCCGGTGTCACCACCAACCCCAGCCTGATCGCCAAGGAAGGCCGTGATTACGCCGAGACTCTAAAGGAGATCACCTCCATTGTGGATGGCCCCATATCCGGCGAGGTAAAGGCCACTACGCTGGATGCTGCAGGGATGATTAAGGAAGGCCGTGCTATCTACGCACTGAATCCTGCGCACATGGTAGTGAAGATCCCCATGACGGCAGAGGGTCTGAAGGCCATCAAGGTGCTGAGCAGTGAGGGCATTCCCACCAACTGCACCCTGATCTTCAGTGCAAATCAGGCGTTGCTGGCAGCCCGTGCTGGTGCTGCCTATGTCAGCCCCTTTCTGGGGCGTCTGGACGATATCGGCCAGCCCGGCATCGACCTGATCCAGACCATTGCCGAGATGTTCGGCAATTACCCCGACATCCATACCGAGATCATCGCTGCTTCGGTGCGCAACCCCATCCATATCACGGATTGCGCTCTGGCCGGTGCCGATATTGCTACCGTGCCTTTCAAGGTGCTGGAGCAGATGATCCACCACCCCCTGACCGATGCCGGCATTGAAAAGTTCCAGAAGGACTACGTTGCCGTCTTTGGTAAATAAGTGTGTTCCTGCCGCCGGTGCGTCCCGTAGCGCCGGTACAGGTTCCTGCAAAAAGAGCTGCCGCGCCGGTTTTTCCGGTGCGGCAGCTCTTTTTTTGTGTGGAAAGAAACGAAAAAGAATACGACGGATGTCATATCCCTTTACAGTTTTTTCGGTGTTCCGGGCTTGAAAACGATTCCTTATCGATACGCCTGTGGCTTACACGCAGGCACAGGAACCGATGTGTGCGGAACGTGTGATGGACATTCGGGATTCTTTACCGGAGATCGTTTTCTATGAAGATCATCTGCCACTGTGCGCCTATCTTTCTGCTTATAAAAAGGAGGAACTGCTCCGGCACTGAAGTGCACCCCATTTCCTAAACAGTATACCATACTGTCTAACAAATGGGGTGCATTTCATTTTTTGATGAAGTCCATCTTTCATTAGCTGCTTAACTTAACGGCATTGGGGGGATGGCACCCTCTCTTTGAAATAGGAGCAAAAGCCGTCAGAGCATGCCAAACCGGAAAACAGAAAGAAAGACCACAGCTTTCTGATCACGCTCGCTGTGGCAATCGCCATCATCCTGATTCTGTGGGTCATCAAGAAGTTCTGAACCATACAGGATCGGCACAGTTTTTCGGGATCGCAAAGGTCTAAAGTCTCCAAGCGTCCAACTTACAACAAAAATGAGACAGGCGACCCACCTTTCGGGAAGCCTGTCTCATTTTTCCGTTGGGGGCCATTTGCATTGCTGAGCAACAGCCCGGTTTGGAAACTCAGTGATCGAAGGAGAACGGGGGATTACTTAAAGGCTGATATCCTTTCCGCCGTTGAGCTTGCTGAAGGCCAGCAGGGAAATGACGGTCAGGATGGTCATGATGGTGGACAATGCGGCTGCAGTGCCGTAGTTGCCGCGGATGACTTCGGTATAGATCGCTACCGTCAGGGTCTTGGTCTTGCCGGTATACAGGATGATTGCGGTGGACAGTTCACTGATCATGGTGACCCAGCTCAGGATAGCACCAGAGATGATGCCGGAAGCCATCATGGGAACCGTGATGCGGAAGAATGCCTTCATCTTGGAAGCGCCCAGCGAGATAGCAGCTTCCTCAATGCTCATGGGGATCTGCTGCAGGATAGCCACCGACGAGCGGATGGTATAGGGCAGACGCCGGATGATGAGGGCTACTACCATGATGAGCATGGTGCCGCTGATGAGGAGCGGGGGCTTATTGAAGCCGATGAGCAGCGCAATGCCAAGGACCGTGCCGGGCACGATGTAGGGGATCATCGAGAGGACGTCCACCACGTTGGTCAGGGCATTGCGGCGGCGCACCACCAGATAAGCGATGAGAACAGCCAGCAGCACGATGACGACCAGTGCCAGCAGGGGGATGATGATGGTATTCTGAATGCTGCGACCCAGCTTGCCGATGGCGGTCTGGTAGCTCTGCAGCGAGTAGCCGTCCACAAAGATCTTACCCTGCGTGTTCTTGAACGAGGTGTAGATGACGTAGGCCTGCGGCATGATGGCGATGCCCACTACAAGGTAGACGACCAGATGCACCAGAGCGTTGATGCCCTTGCGGGCCTCCCGCTCCTCCACGGGGTGCATACTGTTCAGAGCGAAGGCGTTCTTGTTGGAAACGTACTTCTGGACGAGGAACACCAGCGTGGTGATGACGATAGCAATGACGGCGATAGCGGCTGCAAAGCCGTCGCTGCCGCCCACCTCGTTGATGAACTCAGTGTAAAGGACAACAGGGAAGGTACGGTAGCCCTCACCGATCAGCATCGGGGTGCCGAAGTCTGCAAAGGATCGCATGAACACCAGCAGAGCTGCAGCCAGCAGGGTGGGCATGATCAGGGGCACGACCACTTTGAAGAAGCAGGCAATGCCAGAGCATCCGAGGTTCTCAGCCGCCTCGATGAGGGAGTTGTCGATATTCTTCAATGCACCCTTGGCGTAGAGGAACACCAGCGGGAACAGCTGGAGCGTCATGACCAGCACGATGCCGCCGAAGCCGTAGATGTCCGGGATGGCGATGCCGAGGTTCTTGAAGAAGGTGGTGATGACGCCGCTGCGGCCCAGCAGCAGGATCCACGAGTAGGCGCCGATGAAGGGGGCCGACATGGACGCCACCACGATGAGGATGTTCAGCACCGACTTGCCCTTGATCTTAAAGATCGTGAACAGGTAGGCCAGCGGGGTGCCGATGGCGATGGAGAGCACCGTCGCCGTGATAGACACCTTGAAGCTGTTGATGAGGGTATCGAAATAGTAGCTCTTGGAGAAGAACTTGGTGAAATAAGCCAGCGTGAAACTGCCGGTGTCGGGGTCCATCACAGACTGCCGGATGAGGTACGCCATCGGATAAAGCAGGAACAGCGCGTAGAGGGCGATCGTTACCAGCGTGATGGCACCCCAGACATCAAGACGGAACTTATTATTGTTTTTCATAAGCGTCGCTCCTGATGAGATTGGTATCGCCGTCCTTGGTAAAGACGTTGATCTTCTCTTTCTTGACCTTCAGCAGCACCTTCTCGCCCTTCTTGAGGCCCTCGCCGATGGAGGACTCCTCCACGATCTCCACCGAGTCACCCTGATCGGTGTCGATGGTGTAGTGGGTGTTGAGGCCGAGATAGGTGCACTCCTGCACGGTGCCGTGGATGCCCTCGGTGCCGTCCTTGCAGATGATGAACTCCTCCGGGCGGATGGAGCAGCGCACCTCCTGCTCTGCAGCCTTGTCCAGAGCGTCGATGTGCTCATGGTAGCCGTCGGCAAAGGTGATGACGCCGCCCTTGACGTGGGCGTTCACGATGTTGGTGCGTCCGATGAAGGTGGCCACGAAGACGTTCTTCGGGCGCTGGTAGATGTCGCGGGGGGTGCCGACGTGCTGGATGACGCCATCCTTCATGACGGCGATGCGGTCACTGATGGCCATTGCCTCTTCCTGATCGTGGGTGACATACACGGTGGTGATGCCCACGCTCTTCTGGGTGTGGCGGATGACGCTGCGCATCTCGATGCGGAGCTTTGCGTCCAGATTGGACAGCGGCTCGTCCATCAGCAGCACGTCCGGCGAGATGACCAGCGCGCGGGCCAGTGCGATGCGCTGCTGCTGGCCGCCGGACAGCTGGTTGGGCATACGGTCGGCATACTGCATGATCTGCATCAGGTTCAGGAACTTGTCCGTCCGCTTCTTGATCTCGGCCTTGTCCACCTTGCGGTTCTTCAGGCCGAAGGCCACATTGTCCCGGACGGAGAGGTTCGGGAAGATGGCGTAGTTCTGGAACACCATGCCGATGTTGCGCTTGCTGGGGTCCATATCGTTGATCCGCTTCTCATTGAAGAAGATGTCGCCGCCCTCGATGGAGTTGAAGCCTGCGATCATACGGAGAAGGGTGGTCTTGCCGCAGCCGGAGGGGCCAAGCAGGGTGAACAGCTCCCCATCTCCGATCTCCAGATTCAGGTCCGGGATGACCGTATTATTCCCGTAGCGCTTTACTGCGTCTTTGACTGATATTCTGCTCATACTAGCCTCCTGCTGCCCTTCGGATTACTTGCTCTGCAGATCGGTGAAGATCTCGGTGTACTTGTCCACCAGCTCTGCCTTGTGGGCGCTGACGTAGGGGATGTCCTCCTCGATGACATTGATGTCTGCCATCGGGGTCATGGCATCGTTGGTGGCGGCGTCCTTCATGACGGGGCGGTTGGTCAGGGTGCTGCCCCAGATGTTCTGCACTTCCTCGCTCAGGATGAAGTCGATGAACAGCTTGGCGTTGTCCATGTTCTTTGCGCCCTTGATGATGGTGGCGGAAGCAGGCAGGAAGACGGTGCCCTCCTTCATATAGACGATCTTGACGGGTGCGCCGTCCAGAACCAGCTGTGCGCAGGGGTCCTCATAGGACAGACCCACCACATACTCGCCGTCAGCGACTCCCTTGTAGACGCCGCTGGAGCTTTCGCAGATCTTGCCGTCCACGTTCTCGAACAGGTCGTGGACGTACTGCCATGCCTTATCGTCCTCGTAGCCGCCCATCGCCAGCAGCATATTGGTCAGGTGTGCGAAGGCAGAAGAGGAGTTGGCCGGGTCGGCGGTGGCGATCTTGCCCTTCAGGGCGGGGTTCAGCAGGTCTTCGTAGCCCTCGATCTTGATGTCGCCGATGAGGTCGGTGTTGACGATAAGGACGCTGCCGTCCAGCACGTTGCCGGTGATGAAGCCGCACTTATTCTTGTAGGCGTCGATGACATTGCCGTCGTTGGCCGAGACATACGGCTCCCACAGGTCCTCGTTGGTGTACATCAGCGACCAGGAGCCGCCGAACAGGACATCGGCATAGGGGTCATTCTTCTCGGACTGGATGCGCTTGACCAGCTCGCCGGTGCCGGCCTGGATCAGCTCGACGTTGACGCCGTACTTTTCCTCGAACAGGGGGATGGTGGCGTTCAGCAGGCCTTCCGAGTTGGGCGAGTAGATGACGATGTCGCCGCCGCCCTGTGCAGCAGTACCAGAAGCGGCAGTGGAAGCAGCGGTAGAACCGGCAGAAGAGGTGCTGGCGGAGGAGCCGCCGCAAGCGCTCAGAGCAGCAGAAGCTGCGATAACACCGGTAGCCATCAGGAACGAACG
>ENA-UPSX01000649-UPSX01000649.1-human-gut-metagenome-genome-assembly--contig:-NODE-649-length-10224-cov-28.069971_pt1 | contig 10224 bp, 9 predicted proteins | sample MGYA00250045_ERZ773367 | MGnify/ENA primary metagenome ERZ773367 (study PRJEB29103, sample SAMN06112033) | human gut metagenome | biome: human gut; feature: ankylosing spondylitis patient; material... | reverse complement strand
TTTCAAGCAGAAGACGGCATACGAGATAAGGCCACGTGACTGGAGTTCAGACGTGTGCTCTTCCGATCTAACGTCTTGTCTCTGCTTTTCTGGCTGGTGCCATGGCACTGAGCCTTGCCGCCTGCGGCGGTGCCGCATCCACTTCCGCCGTGGCATCTTCTGCCTCTGCATCCGGGAGCGCAGCCGCCTCCGAGACCGCAGCCAGCGATCTGGACTACATCAAGGAAAAGGGCAAGATGGTCATTGGCTACACCGTCTATGAGCCGATGAACTACACCGATGCCGACGGCAACTTTACCGGTTTTGATACCGAGCTGGCAACTGCCGTGTGCGAAAAGCTGGGAGTCGAGCCGGAGTTCGTGGAGATCAACTGGGATACCAAGGTGGTGGAGCTGGATGCCAAGAGCATCGACTGCATCTGGAACGGTATGACCCTGACCGATGACATCATGGCCAACACCGCCACCACCAAGGCCTATGCCAAGAACGCACAGGTCGTGGTCGTGAAGGACGGCACCGACTACAGCTCCACTGCGGATCTGGTGGGCAAGACCGTGGTTGCCGAGGCTGGCTCTGCCGGTGAAGCCGCCATTGAGGGCGACGAGAACCTTGCACAGGCCGATTACGTCTCCAAGAGCGTGCAGACCGACTGCCTGATGGAAGTTGCCGCAGGCACTGCTGATGCCGCTGTGCTGGATCTGACTTTGGCCAACGCCATGATCGGTGAGGGCACCGACTATGCAAGTCTGAAGATCGTGGACGAGCTGAACGCTGAAGAGTACGGCGTGGCCTTCCGCAAGGGCAGCGATGCCGCCGCAGCTGTGGATGCCGCCTTTGACGAGCTGAAGGCTGACGGCACCATGCAGGCTCTGGCCGACAAGTACGATCTGGCTCTGGCCGACTGAGTTCTATAAGAATGTAATTACTCCTTCCGTCATCGCTGCGCGATGCCACCTCCCTCGGTGAGGGAGGCTTTTTGTTGCCGATATGCGTGAGGCTCCCTCATTGAGGGAGCTGTCACCGAAGGTGATGGAAGGAGTTCAAAAAACGGATTGATGGGTGTGTTCTTGTGTCTGTGATTCTGAGTCGCCTTTCCGGCGCGTTTCTGCTCAACTGTGAGCTGTTCGCTCTGACCCTGCTGTTTGCGCTGCCGCTGGGTCTGGTGGTGGCTTTCGGCTCCATGAGCCGGTGCAAGCCGCTTTCCGGCGCGGTAAAGACCTTTGTGTGGGTCATCCGCGGCACGCCGCTGATGCTGCAGATCATCGTGATCTACCTTGGCCCCGGCCTGCTGGGCATGAATAACCCTTGGCCCTCCGGCTCCGGCGGACGCATGGTGGCGGCGGTGGTGGCGTTTGCCATCAATTACGCCTGCTACTTCTCCGAGATCTACCGCGGCGGCATCGAAGCCGTTCCCAAGGGCCAGACCGAGGCCGGTCAGGTGCTGGGCATGACCAAGACCCAGATCTTTTTCAAGGTGACGCTGCTGCAGGTGGTCAAGCGCATTCTGGCCCCCATGGGCAATGAGGTGATCACCCTCGTCAAGGATACCTCGCTGGCAAACACCATTGCCAACAAGGAGATCATCATGATGGCCAAGGAGTACAGCGCAAAGGGCTTGATCTGGCCGCTGTTCTCCACTGCCATCTTCTTCCTGGTGTTCGTGGGCGCACTTACCCTGCTGTTTGGCTGGGCCGAAAAGAAACTGGATTATTTCCGCTGATGAAAGGGAGGAAATTAGATCATGGCACTGCTTGAAGCCTCCGGCATCGGCAAAAACTTTGGCGATACCAAAGTACTCAAGGATATCTCACTCACGCTGGAACAGGGCGAAGCGCTGGCGATCATCGGCTCGTCCGGCTCCGGTAAGACCACCCTGCTGCGCTGCCTGAACTTTCTGGAACGGCCGGACACCGGCATCATCAAGGTGAACGGCGAGACCATGTGGGACGCTGCCGACCCCGCCACCCAGCGCGAGAGCGAGATCCGCAAAAAACGGCTGCACTTTGGTCTGGTATTCCAGAACTTCAACCTCTTCCCGCAGTACACCGCCCTGCAGAACGTAATGCTGGCGGGTGAACTGCTGGCGAAGGAGCGCCCGGACTACAAGGCTAACAAAAAGGCCATCCATGCCGAGCTGGAACAGCAGGCACAGGAACTTCTGGCCCAGATGGGCCTTTCTGCCCGGGCAGGCCACTACCCGCACCAGCTTTCCGGCGGTCAGCAGCAGCGCGTGGCCATTGCCCGCGCACTGGCTCTGCACCCGGACATTCTCTGCTTCGACGAGCCGACCTCGGCCCTCGACCCGGAGCTGACCGGCGAGGTGCTGCGCGTCCTGCGCGACCTTGCCGACCGCAAGACCACCATGATCATCGTCACCCACGAGATGCACTTTGCCCGTGACGTGGCCGACCGCATCATGTTCATGGATGGCGGCGTGGTGGTGGAGGAAGGCCCTGCCAAGCAGCTCATTGAGCACCCACAGGAGGAGCGCACCAAACAGTTCCTTGCGCATTACTCGGAATAAGCAAAATCACCAATTCTTGCGGCAAAAATTCGTAAATGTTGATGCAATGCAAATCTTGTAAATCCTGCGTCACTCCACTATAATATCATTCATGAATGTACAAAACGTCCTGCCCCTTTCCGGCAGGACGTTTTTCACGGCAAAAATACGCCGTTGAGCAGATTTTTCCGGGGCGTATCTGAAAAGCGGAAAACCTGGTTTGTTTCTTTGCTTTGCTTTCAGATATCCCCTGAGTGGTAGGAGGTTTTGCCATGACAAAGGATATGACTCAGGGCAGTCCGCTGAAGCTGATCCTTGCGTTTGCGGTGCCGCTGATGCTGGGCAGTCTGTTCCAGCAGTTCTATAATCTGGCCGATACCATCATCGTGGGCCGCTTTGTGGGCGTGGAGGCGCTGGCCGCTGTGGGCAGCGTGGGCGGTTTGAACTATCTGGTGCTGGGCTTTGTGAACGGCATCGCCTGCGGTTTTTCCATCCCCATCTCGTGGACTTTCGGCGCAAAGGACTACAAGGAGATGCGCCGCTACACTGCCAATACCGTGTGGCTGTCCATCGCTTTTGCCACGGTGCTCACCATCGTTACGGTGGCTATGACCCGGCTGGTGCTGGTGTGGACGAACACCCCGGCCGATATCATCGACCTTGCGGATATCTATATCCGCACCATTTTTGCAGGCATCCCCTTCACTCTGCTTTATAATGTGACCAGCGCCCTGATGCGTGCACTGGGCGACAGCAAGCGCCCGCTGTATTTTCTGCTGGTGGCCAGCGTGCTGAACATCGGGCTGGATCTTGCCTGCATCATTGTGCTCAACATGGGCGCATTCGGTGCGGCCTTTGCCACCGTGTTCAGTCAGGCTGTGGCGGGCCTTGGCAGTCTGCTGTACATCATGCGCCACTACCCGGAGCTGCGCTGGAGCAGGGAAGAGGGCCGTTTCAGCCTGACCCACTGCGCAAAGCTGTGCAACATGGGCATCCCCATGGGCCTGCAGTGCAGCATCACGGCCATCGGCAGCGTGGTACTGCAGGGCGCTGTGAATGGTCTGGGCAGCGACATCGTGGCTGCGCAGACTGCAGGCGGCAAGGCGGCGCAGTTCCTCAGCGTGCCGCTGGAGAGCATCGGCACCGCCATGACCACCTACACCAGCCAGAATATGGGCGCCAAAGACCTTGGCCGTGTGAATCGCGGCGTGAACACCGCCCTGGGCATTGGCTGTGTGTACAGCATTGCGTCCTTCCTTATCCTGCGCGTGACCGATAAGCTGCTCATCGGCCTGTTCCTCGATGCGGGCGAGACCGCGATCATGGCCAACGCCCAGAGCTTTATCTTCTGGAACAGCGTTTTCTATATCCCGCTGGCGGTGCTCATCATCTACCGTTACACCATTCAGGGGCTGGGCTTCTCCGGTCTTGCCATGTTCGCCGGTGTGGCCGAAATGGTGGCCCGCGCAATGGTAGGCTTCTGGTTCGTGCCGCTGTGGGGCTACTTTGCGGCCTGCATCGCAAACCCGGTGGCGTGGTTCTTTGCCTGCTTCTTCCTCATTCCGGCCTACTTTGTGGTGCGCAGAAAGCTGCAGAAGGAAAAGGACATCGAGAAAGCGCACGACGCGCAGGCGGCAAAGGCCTGACGCGGCAGCGCGAATATCTATAATAGCACAAGCCAGCTGGGCCTTCGGGTCTGGCTGGCTTTTTTGTGTGGAAGAAAACAACTTTTTGCAAAAGTGCTGAAATATCAAAAAGTTCTTGACAAAAATCCTCGGGGGGGGGGGGTATAATAAGGAAAATTCTGGAAGCGGAAGGCTTTGACTGAGGAGGAAAATCGAAATGAAACTGAGAAAACGGCTTGCAGCGGTTCTTTTATCTGCGGTGATGATCCTGACCGGACTGACGGCCTGCGATGGGACGGCCCCGGCGGGTCCGGCAGAGCTGACGTGGCAGAACTCCCGCACCAAAAAATACTTGGATACCAAGGGCATCACGGCGCAGGAGTACACCCTGACGGCGGATATGATGGCCAGTGGACAGAAGGTGGAGCTGAAATACGCAATCAAGGGTAAGCAGGCCGGATATGAGACCGCGGCCGACCATAAGCTGCGTGTGGATGCTGACGGCAATGTTTACCTGATAGGTTCCAGAGGCGGCAACAAAGAATGGTGGAAGTATCCGGCTGGCAGCCCGACTGCAGATAGCTATGCTGCTTCCATCCGGGCGTGTTACGGCTATTTTACGCTGCCGACCGATCAGAACGTTGGCTCCATTTCGGCAGGAAAATACAAAAAAGATGATAAGACGTATGACACGGAAACACTCAAGGTGTATCAGGAGAACGTTTATGCAACCTATACTTACTGCTACGATGGCAACGAGCTGAGCTTTATTCTGGTGGAACCCATTGTCGGCATGGAAAACATTGAGCTGAAACCCGTTGCGGATGAAGCAGTGCTCGCGATCCCGTCGGATTACCGAGTGATGAAGGATTGAACGAACAAAACCGGAAGCATCATACAAGGTGCTTCCGGTTTTGTGTTTGTCTGTTGACTCTTCCGATTTACAAATCCCGCCAAAAGCGTTATACTACATATGATTGTGTATCTGGCAGGAGGTGAGCGGATGGCAGAACTGGAACAGATCGAAGGCACTGTGGAAGATATCATCTATGAAAATGAGGATAACGGTTACACCGTGTTTGAACTATCCGGCGGCGGGGTGGTCACGGTGGTGTGCGGCATCGTGGGGGAACTGCACGCAGGCGAAAGCGTGGTATGCCGCGGCCGGTATGAGAACCACGCCACCTATGGCCGCCAGTTCCACGCACAGGAGTGCGAGACCGACATGCCAAAGGATCTGGAAGCTGTCTACGCCTTTCTGGCCAGCAAGTCGCTGCCGTATATCGGAGCCAAAACAGCGGATAAGATCATCGATCTGTTCGGGGCTGAGGCACTGGAGGTGATTGCCAACGACCCGGCCCGGCTCACGCAGGTGCCCGGCATCTCTGCCGACAAGGCCGACCGTATCCAGCAGGAGTTCAAGCGGATGTTCGGGATGCGGGAGCTTATTGCCTATCTGGCTCAGTTCGAGATCAGCCCCCGCAGGGCTATGGAAGTGTTCCGCACCTTTGGGCCCGGGGCCATGCAGGCCATTGCGGCAAATCCCTATCTGCTCTGCGGCGAACCGCTGCAGCTGGACTTCCGCCATGCGGACAGCATCGCCCAGTATTACCATATGGAGGGCGACTGCGCCCAGCGGCTGGAAGCAGCCCTGCTGCGCACCCTGCGCCACAACGCAGGCAACGGCCATACCTGCCTGCCGCGCACCCAGCTGCTGGAAACGGCGGCGGGCTTCATCCATCAGCCGCCGGAAAAGCTGGCCGCAGCACTGGATGAATGCATCCGAACCGAAGAGCTGCGGGTGAAGCTGTTCGATGGCACACCTTATATCTATCTGCCCGACCTGCTGGAAGCCGAGGAGGACATTGCAGCCCGGCTTGCCATGTTGACAAAACGGGGCAAAAACACCGCCCGTGGGCTGGATAAAAACATTCAGATCCTGGAACTGACGCAGGGCTTTGCCTATGCACCTTTGCAGAAGGAAGCCATCCGCAAGGCCATGACCGAGAATTGCCTTGTGCTCACCGGCGGCCCCGGCACCGGCAAGACCACTACGGTCAACGCCATCCTGCAATTACTGGAAAATCAGGCAGAGAGGGTGGCTCTGTGCGCCCCCACGGGCCGCGCAGCCAAGCGCCTGAGCGAACTGACCGGGCGCAAGGCCAGCACCATCCACCGTCTGCTGGAAGTGGACTATACCGGCGGTGTGGTCAGCTTTATCCATAACGATAAGAACCTGCTCAAGTGCGATGTGGTCATTCTGGACGAGATGAGCATGGTGGATGTGAAGCTGTTTCAGGCCCTTATTGCGGCGCTGCGCTACAGCTGCCGCATCATCATGGTGGGCGATGCCGACCAGCTGCCCAGTGTGGGGCCGGGCAACATTCTGGGCGAGGTGATCCGCTCCGGGCTGGTGCCCACGGTCTGCCTGAACGAGATCTTCCGGCAGGCGGCGCGCAGCCTGATCGTGGAAAACGCCCACCACATCATCAGCAGTGAGCCGCTGCAGAAGGGCGGCAGGACTGACGACTTCTTCTTTTTAGAATCGGACGGCGACGCGGCCCGGAAGCTGGTGTGCGATCTTGTTACCACCCGCCTGCCGCGCAGCTATGGCTTTGACCCGATCCGGGATATTCAGGTACTCTGCCCCACAAAGCTGGGTCCCACCGGCACGCAGGCACTGAATGTGGAGCTGCAGAATCTGCTCAACCCGGAGCAGAAGGGCAAGCCTCAGCTGCAAAGCGCGTCCCGGGTGTTCCGGGTCGGCGATAAAGTGATGCAGGTGCGCAACAATTACGAGATCATCTGGAACCGCATCGGCGGGGAACAGGGAGTGGGTGCCTACAATGGCGATATCGGCATCGTGGAGAGCATCAACCCCCGTGACCGCTCCATGGTGGTGCGCATGGATGACCGGCGGCTGATCTATCCGGCAGAGAACCTTAACGAGCTGGAGATCGCTTACGCCATCACGGTGCACAAGAGTCAGGGCAGTGAGTTCCCGGCGGTGATCCTGCCGGTGGCGCAGGTGCCGCCGCGGCTGTGCTACCGCAACCTGTTCTACACCGGCGTTACCCGCGCACGCAAACTGTGCATCGTGGCAGGCCGACGGGATGTTGTGAACCGCATGATGGGAAACGTCCGCCAGAATCTGCGCTACAGCGGCCTGTGCTATCTGCTGCAGGCAGAGCTGCCGCCGGAGCAGATGAAAACAGAGGAATGACCGATGCCTGCAGAGCAGAATCTGCCCGGGAAGCCGTTCAAAACCGGTATACTTTTTACGGCAACTATGCTATACTGTAAGCTGGTATGATTTCCGGCCTGCATCAATAGGCCGTTGTTTCGATAGAGGAACCAGAAAGGAACAGAGAATTTATGGCACAGAACGATATCGGTATCGACCTTGGTACCACCACCATCATCATCGCACAGGCGGGGCAGGGCGTTGTACTCAACCAGCCCAGCGTTGTGGCAATGGACACGCGCAAAAACACCGTGCTGGAAGTCGGCGATAAGGCTCTGGCCATGGTGGGCCGCACCCCGAACTATATTTCCGCCATCTTCCCGCTGAAAGACGGCGTTATCAGCGACCACACCATGACCCGTGAGCTGATCTGCCGCTTTGTCAAGCAGGTTTACAACTCCCATATGGTCAAGCCCCGGGTGGCAGTCTGCGTGCCTGCTGCGATCACCGGCATCGAAAGCGATGCTGTGGTGGAAGCGGTGGTGGCTGCCGGTGCCCGTCAGGTGTATCTGATCGACGAGCCCATTGCCGCCGCTCTCGGTTCCGGCATCGACATCACCCAGCCGGAAGGCCGCATGATCATCGACATCGGCGGCGGCACCACCGATATTGCAGTGCTGAGTCTGGGTGGTAAGGTCAAGGCCACCAGTGTGCGCGTGGCCGGCAACCACTACGACGAGGAGATCCTCAAGTTCGTTCGCAACAAATACAGCGTGGCCATCGGCCAGCGTACTGCTGAGGAACTGAAAAAGAATGTGGCCTGCTGCCCCCAGAAGACCGATTTCCACGAGACCATGGAGATCAAGGGCCGCAGCCTGCTCACCGGCCTGCCGGTGCGCGTGAATGTTTCCACCGATGATCTCTATGATCCGGTCATGATGCTCAGCGAGCAGATCGGCACCGCAGCCCATCAGGTGCTGGAAAAGACCCCGCCGGAGCTGGCCGGTGATATCTACCGCAACGGTGTCATGCTCACCGGCGGCGGTGCACAGCTGCATGGCCTGACCGAGTATCTGAGCGAGGAGCTCAAGGTGGAAGTAACGGTTTCGCCCGACCCCGTGAACTGCGTGGCGCTGGGCACGGCCATGAGTCTCGGCCTGAACGACAAGCTGGAGACCGGCTTTATGGACGCAACGCCCCGCATCGGCCGCCGGTAAGCCCGACAGGCCGCAGCAGAGAAAAAGGCGGACACGATTTATCCATGCACCCGAATGAAAGCGGCAAAAAGAAAAATTGTCGGTTTTTATTGAAATGAATTGGAAAATAAGGTATAATATTTCCAAATTGATTTTCTGCTGACGACCTCGGGGCCGGATGCGGATTCTGAAAAACAGGAGGAAAACCATGGATTTAGGTTTTGACGTGGTCGTTACCATTACCGGCATCGTACTGGTGTTCTTGATCCTTATCCTGCTGATGGCCATCATCACGCTGGAAGGCAAGATCTTCGATTCGATGGGTACCAAGAAAAAGGCCGCAAAGGAAGCCGCCAAGGCTCCCGCCGCAAAGCCCGCTGCACCCGTGCAGCAGGCCGCAGCCGCTCCCGCTCCTCAGGTGGAAGAGGGCATCCCCGGCGATGTGGTCGCTGCCATTATGGCTGCGATCCACGCAATGGGCAACGGCAAGTACACCCTCAAGGCCGTGCGCCGCAGCAAGAACGGCTGGGGCAATGCGGGCGTGAATGACACCACCGCACCGTTTTAACAGAGGAGGAAGAGCATGACACAGTTTATTGATACTCTGGTCGGTATTTTCCAAAGTTCCGGCTTTGCACGCTTCGGCGAGCCGGGCGGCTACCTGTACGCGATCATGATCTGCGTGGGCTGCTTTTTGCTGTACCTGGCCATCGTCAAGGAATTTGAGCCGCTGATCCTGCTGCCGATGGCATTCGGCATGATCCTGGCAAACCTGCCCGGCAGCGGCGTCATCCACATGCAGTATTTCGTCGGTGACGGTCTGGAACACCCCATGTGGGTGGAGATCCTGAACAACGGCGGTCTGGCCGATATGCTCTATATGGGCGTTAAGCTGGGCATCTACCCGCCGCTGATCTTTCTGGGCATTGGCACCATGACCGACTTCGCACCCCTGATCTCCAACCCCAAGAGCCTGCTGCTGGGCGCTGCCGCTCAGTTCGGTATCTTCGGTACTTATATGGGCGCTCGCCTGCTGACCGCTACCGGTCTGGTGGACTTCACCCAGAAGCAGTCTGCTGCAATCGCCATCATCGGCGGTGCAGACGGCCCTACTGCCATCTTCGTCACCTCCCGTCTGGCTCCTGAGCTGCTGGGCTCCATCGCTGTTGCGGCGTACAGCTACATGGCTCTGGTGCCCGTCATCCAGCCGCCCATCATGAAGGCTCTGACTTCCAAGAAAGAGCGTTCTGTCGTGATGAAGCAGCTGCGCACGGTTTCCAAGACCGAAAAGATCATCTTCCCCATCATGGTCACCATCGTGGTGTCCCTGATCGTGCCGGATGCCGCTGTTCTGGTCGGCATGCTGATGCTGGGCAACCTGATGAAGGAGTGCGGCGTTGTGGATCGTATCCAGAAGACCGCCGGCAATGAGTTGATGAACATCATTACCATCTTCCTGGCACTGTCTGTTGGCTGCACCACCTCTGCAAACACCTTCCTGAACACCCGCACCCTGTTCATCATTGTGCTGGGCCTGATTGCATTCTCCTTCGGCACTGCTGCCGGTGTGCTGTGCGGCAAGGTGATGTACAAGCTGACCGGTGGTCAGGTGAACCCGCTGATCGGTTCTGCAGGCGTTTCCGCTGAGATCGGAAGAGCACACGTCTGAACTCCAGTCACGTGGCCTTATCTCGTATGCCGTCTTCTGCTTGAAAA
>ENA-UPSX01000628-UPSX01000628.1-human-gut-metagenome-genome-assembly--contig:-NODE-628-length-10310-cov-43.199746_pt1 | contig 10310 bp, 8 predicted proteins | sample MGYA00250045_ERZ773367 | MGnify/ENA primary metagenome ERZ773367 (study PRJEB29103, sample SAMN06112033) | human gut metagenome | biome: human gut; feature: ankylosing spondylitis patient; material... | reverse complement strand
AATGATACGGCGACCACCGAGATCTACACTCTTTCCCTACACGACGCTCTTCCGATCTGTTGTACTCGATGGTTTCAGAATAGCTACTGTGGAAGTTGAGATTTTCGTTGCTGCTTAAGAAAACATTGCATTTTGAGACGAAAAGGATATACTGATATTAACTCGATTCCAATATTATAGCAATTCAACTTTTTAACGCAACAGCAACAACGTTGAATTGCATATCGCAAATATGCTGTTTGAATGTTGCACTAATTTCTTGACTTGCGATAAATTACAGATGGGAGAGCGAAAGATGCTGAAAAACATCCTCATCGCCGGGCGGAAGCTGGCTTCGGCAGCCCTGAATTTTCTCATCGTGTACTTCGAGACCATTGCCCTCCCCATGAGCTGGGCGCTGGGCGGGACCATCATGTTCACCATGTATACCGAGCTGTCCAACATCTTCAACGGCACGGTCTGTCTGCTGGTGGGGCTGTGGCAGCTGGGCGGTGTCTTCACCGGGCGGGAACTGCCCCTCTGGCTCAAGCGGCTCAAATTCATCTCCACCAGCTGCCTTGCCATGACCTTCCTGACGGTGGTCATCATTCTGGCCCCCATGTACGAGGACGGCAACGGCTGGTACATCATGCTCTTCACCGACTCGATGCTCTACCATCACTTCCTCAACCCGGTGCTGGCCATCCTGTCGCTGGTGCTCTTCGAGCGTCTGCCCCGCCTGCCGCTGGGACAGGTCTGGTGGGCGCTGGTCCCGACCGTCCTATACGGTCTGTATGATCTGCACGGAAATATTACAGGAACCATTGACGGCCCCTATCCCTTTATGCGGGTGTATGACCAGACCATCCCGGAGACGCTGACATGGTTCGCCATCATCCTTGGGACAGACCTACTGTATGCCTTCCTGCTCTGGTGGCTGGGCGGCAACGGTAAGAAGAGCAAAGTGGGCCTGAAATTCCGGACATAAGAAAAGGCCGATGTACCTTGTCTGCGGGTACAGCGGCCTTTTCCGCCTCTCCCAAAGGGAGAGCCATAATTACAGCAGCGGGATGCCTGCCTTCTTGCAGGCCTCGCGGGTGGTGGCGTCCCAGACGCTGGCCTGGACCTCTCCGATGTGGGCGCTGCCCAGCAGCAGCATACACAGACGGCTCTGGCCGATGCCGCCGCCGATGGTGTAGGGCAGCTCGCCGTTCAGCACAGCCTTGTGGAAGGGGAGGGTGCGGCGGTCGTCGCAGCCTGCGGCGGTGAGCTGACGGTCCATGCTCTCGGGGCTGACGCGGATGCCCATGCTGCTCAGCTCATAGCTGCACTGCAGCGGATCGTTCCAGAACAGCAGATCGCCGTTCAGGTCCCAGTCGTCGTAGTCGGGGGCACGGCCATCGTGGGGCTTGCCGCTCTTGAGGGGGGCGCCGATCTTCATCAGGAAGGTGGTGCCGTTCTCTTCGACAAAGGCGTTCTCCCGCTCCTTCGGGGTCAGGTCGGGGTACTTATCCTCCAGCTCCTGTGCGGTGATGAAGGTGACGTTGGGGGTGTGGAGCGGCAGATCCTGCAGCTGGGGGAACATGGCGTGCAGGTTCATCTCGGTGGCGCAGACCGCCGACACGATGGAGCGCACGACGTTCTTCAGATACGTCTCGTTCCGGTCTTCCTCACGGATGACCTTCTCCCAGTCCCACTGGTCCACATAGATGGAGTGGAGGTTGTCCATGTCCTCGTCGCGGCGGATGGCGTTCATGTCGCAGTAGAGGCCCTTGCCGACCCGGAAACCGTAGTCCTTCAGGGCCTTGCGCTTCCACTTGGCCAGCGACTGGACCACCTGCACCTCAATGCCGCTGTCCCTGGTGTCGAAGGTGACTTTCCGCTCGACGCCGTTCAGGTCGTCGTTCAGGCCGGTGGAGGCCTCGACAAAGAGCGGCGCAGACACGCGGTAGAGGTTCAGCGTGGCGCACAGGGTGTCGGCGAACAGCCGCTTCACCGTGCCGATGGCGCGCTGGGTGTCGTACAGGTTCAGCGCGGGCGTGTAGTTTGCCGGAATGATGATCTTGCTCATGGCAGTTTACCCCTCTCTGCTGTCCTGCGCCGCCGAAATGCCGCGCCGGGGACAGCTTCCCTTTAATAAAGTAAATTATGGCACAAGTCGGGGGAGATGTAAAGGGGAAAGCGCTGATTTTGCAGCGCGGTCAGGTCTTTTTGCGCAGAATAAACCTCGGCCCTTCCTCGCCCATCGTTCCCGTGGGCACGAATCCCACCCGGCGGAGGACGGCCTGCGAGGCGGTGTTGCCGGGGTCGGTCTCGGCCTCGACGGCGGTGACGCCGGGCTGGCCGAAGGCCCAGCGGCAGGCGGCGCGGACGGCCTCGGTGGCATAGCCCTGATGCTCGTACTCCGGCAGGAGGCCGTAGCCGATCTCGGGATGGCCATTTTCGGGCAGGCCCTTGAAGCAGAGGTCGCCCACCCAGTCGCCGGAGTCATTCTGATAGAGGCCCCATGCGGTGTACCAGACCCACTGGTCGGGGTGGGCGAGGGAGAGATCCAGCATATCGGTGTAGGGCTGGACAAGCTCCGGGTCGGTGGTGCGGGCCAGAAGGGCGCGCATCCCGTCCGGACGCAGGGGGATGAGGAAAAGGCGTTCGGTGAGGAGCTGCATGACAAAAAACCTCCGGGCTGTGTTTTTGCCCAGTGTAGCACAGCCGGGAGAGGGAGTCAAACGCTTGACTTACGCCCCGGCGGCTATTATAATAAAACTGTAAAAGGATAAATGCGTTTATCCGGGCAGAGTAGCGCCGCATCGTCTGAGCAGAGAAAACGGGCCGTTGGCTGGAAGCCTGTTTGCAGACCGCTGTGTGAAGTGCGCCCGGACAGCACGCTGCGGGAAATTTGAGTATCGCAGTGCGGATGGCCGCCGTTACCGGCCCTGAGCGACAAACCGGAGTGGAACCGCGATCTTGAGAAAGAACCGCCTTCGATGCTGTGCCTTTTGGCGCAGCGTTGGAGGCTTTTATTTTTTCAGGCAAGAGGGCATCGCGGCTCCGGCCTGTCCCACAAGAAGGAGTATTTCAGCTATGCAGATCTTCAACACCCTGACCCGCCAGAAGGAAGAGTTCGTGCCGCAGGTGCCCGGCGAGTACCGCATCTACGTCTGCGGCCCCACCGTCTACAACTATATCCACATCGGCAACGCCCGCCCGCTCATCGTCTTCGACACCCTGCGCCGCTATCTTGAGTACCGCGGCAACAAGGTCATCTACGTCTCCAACATCACCGACATCGACGATAAGCTCATCAAGAAGGGACAGGAAGAGGGCACCTCCATGAAGGAGGTCGCCCAGCGCTTCGAGGCCGAGTACCTCAAGGATGCCGCCGGTCTCAACTGCAAAAAGCCCACCGTCCAGCCCCGCGCCACCGAGCACATCCAGCAGATTTTGGACATCGTGAAGGATCTCATCGAGAGCGGCCATGCCTACGTCGCCAAGAACGGCGACGTCTACTTCCGGGTCAAGAGCGACCCCGAGTACGGCAAGCTGAGCCACCTCAAGCTGGACGACCTCGAGAGCGGCAACCGCGAGCTGCGCAGCCAGATGGAGGACGACCTGAAGGAAGACCCCGCCGACTTCGCCGTCTGGAAGGCTGCAAAGCCCGGCGAGCCCGCATGGGAGAGCCCCTACGGCATGGGCCGTCCGGGCTGGCACATCGAGTGCAGCGCCATGAGCCGCACCCATCTGGGCAAGACCATCGACCTCCACTGCGGCGGTCAGGACCTTATCTTCCCCCACCACGAGAATGAGATCGCCCAGAGCGAGTGCGCCAACGGCTGCACCTTCGCCCGCTACTGGATGCACAACGGCTTCATCAACGTGGACAATCAGAAGATGTCCAAGAGCCTGCACAACTTCTTCACCGTCCGTGATGTGGCGGATCTCTACGGCTACGAGCCGATCCGCTACTTCATGCTGACCGCCGGCTACCGGATGCCGCTGAACTACACGGTGGACCTCATCGAGAGCTGCAAGAACAGCCTCGAGCGCCTCTATACCTGCCGCGAGAACCTCGACTTTGCCCTCAGCAAGGCCGAGTTTGGCACCGACGAGAGCCTGAAGGAGAAGGCCGAGGAGGCCAAGCGCAAGTTCTGCACCGCGATGGACGACGACCTGAACACCCCCGATGCGCTGGCCGCAGTCTTCGACCTCGTGAAGGACATCAACACCCTGTCCGCCGCTTCCAGCAAGGCCGCTCTTGAGGCCGGTGCCGCCGCCTTCGACGAGATCACCGGCGTGCTGGGCCTGATGTACAACCGGAAGAAGGACGAGGTGCCTGCCGAAGTGACGGAGCTGGTAGAGAAGCGTGCCGCCGCCAAGAAGGCGAAGGACTGGGCCTCCGCCGACGCCATCCGCGCCCAGCTGACCGAGATGGGCTGGGCCGTCAAGGATACCGCTCAGGGACCCCAGCTGAGCAAGCTGTAAGAGAAGGATCAAATGCAGGGCAGGCCTGCGCTTTTGCCAGAAGCTGGTGGCTTTGGGCGGCGCGGGCCTGCCCTGCTTTTTTATGGAAAAAAAGCGGGGGGAGGGATGTCGTGATATTGCTGATTTTATCGAAAAATGTTTACAGGCCCTGCTGGGTGGTGGTATGATAAAGGTATCTTTGGGGAAGAAATACCGCTGCATGATGGAGAGAACGAAGATGATGAAACGGAACTGGATGCACCGACTGGGAGCATTCGCGGCAGCTGCGGCGCTGGTGCTCAGCCTCGCAGGCTGCAGGGCTTCGCAGAGCGCCGGACCGGTGGACGCCGAGCCGGTGCAGCTGACCGTCTGGACATACTACAACGGCGACCAGCTGGAAAGCTTCAACAAGCTGGTTGAAGATTTCAATGCGACCGTCGGCAAGGAACAGAACATCACCGTGGAGAACTGCAGTCAGGGCGATGTCAATGACCTTGAGGCAGAGGTGATGGCCGCAGCACAGGGCAAGGTGGGCGCAGAGGAGATGCCAAACATCTTCATGGCCTATGCGGACACCGCCTATGCGATGGACCAGATGGGCGAACTGGTGGACCTTGCGCCCTACTTTACCGACGAGGAGCGGGCGGCCTATATCGGGAGCTACCTGGCCGAGGGCGACTTCGACGACGAAGGCAGCATCAAAATATTCCCGGTGGCAAAGTCCGTGGAGCTTCTGTTCCTGAACGACACCGACTGGCAGGCCTTTGCCGATGCCACCGGTGCAGAGTACGCCGACCTTGAGACCATCGAGGGTCTGGTCAGGACTGCCGAAGCCTATTACAACTGGACGGACGCCCAGACCGAAACGCCCGACGACGGCAAGGCCCTGTTTGGCCGCGACGCGATGGCAAACTATATGCTCATCGGCGCAAAGGAGCTGGGAGACACCCTCTTCGACGTCAAGGGCGGAAAGATGACCGTGGGGTTGACTGAGGCCACCGCCCGCAAGCTGTGGGACAACTACTATCTGCCCTACGTCAGGGGCTGGTTCTCCGCCAGCGGCCGCTTCCGCAGCGACGATGTTAAGATCGGCAACATTCTGGCCTACGTCGGCTCCAGCGCCAGCGCCACCTATTTCCCGTCCCGGGTGATGCAGAGCGACACCGAGAGCCACAGCATCGCCCTGAAAGTCCTGCCCGCACCCCACTTTGCCGACGGTGAGAAGGTCACTGTCCAGCAGGGGGCCGGGATGGCTGTGGCAAAGACCACCGATGCCGAGGCTGCGGCCAGCGTGGTCTTCCTCAAATGGCTGACCCAGCCGGAGAATAATATTGCTTTTGCGGTAGGCTCCGGCTATCTGCCCGTGACCCGCGCCGCCAACGATATGGACGCCATCCGCAGCAGCGGCCTCATCCTGACCGGAAACATGGAGAACATCCTGACGCAGGCCGTCGATACCGTGAACAGCTGCGAGATGTACACGCCCCGCGCCTTTGAGGGCGGCACCAAGGCCCGCAGCACCCTGACTTACAGTATGAGAGACCTTGCGGAAGCCGACCGTGCCACCGTCGTCGCGCGCATCGCCGCAGGCGAGAGCGCAGCCGACGCCGAGGCGGAGTTTTTGACCGATGAGTATTTCGAGGCATGGTATCAGAGCCTCTGCGATGCCCTGAGCCAGTACGAGGGCTGAGACGGCACAAAGACGAGCGGAAGAAGGGAGAGACCATGAAGCTTCTGATGCGAGATGAAGCAAAAGGAAAAGAACACACCATCTTTGTCACCATCTTTGTGGCGCTGATGATCATGCTGATCATCATGGTCATGCTGATGGCTTCGGCCATCGCGGCCAGCGGCGTCACCCTCCAGCTGGATGAGAACGCGGTGGACATCCTCGACAAGCAGGTGGAGAACCGTGCCCGGTACATTGAGCTACAGCTTCAGCAGGCACAGGACCTGATGGAGCTTTCAAGCTTTATCAACGGTACGGCCCGGCAGATGCTGGACGAGGGGACGATCTCCCTCGATACGCTGGATTCTACCGGCGGCGAGAGCCTGCCCCTGCTGCAGGCGGCCGCTCCGAGGCTGCTCGAGTCGCTCCGCACCAAGCGGGTCAGCGGCGTCTTCCTCATCCTGAACACCCACGACTTTACCGACCGCACCTCCGGCGACCGGCTGCCCTGCGTCTATCTGCGGGACCTCGACCCGGAAGCCACCCCCTCGGCGGACAACTCCGACGTGATGTTCGAGCGCGCTCCGGCAGAGCTGGTGCAGGCCTTCGGCATCACCACGGACAAGGCGTGGACTCCTGTGCAGCAGTATCTGGATGGGGAAGAGGATGTCTTTTATGTCCGGCCCTTCCAAGCTGCCTATGAGAGCAGGGCGCGGACCCGAGCGGCGGATTATGGCCGCTGGACGACCCTGCCCTATACGCTGCGGGGCGATGACCGGGAGGCCATCGCCTACGCGCAGCCCCTGATCTTGGACGACGGCACGGTGTACGGCATTCTGGGCATCGAGATGCTGGAAAGCTATATGGACACCAAGCTCCCGTGGGACGAATTGCAGAACGACCACCACGGAAGCTATCTGCTGGTCTCCACGACCTCCGACCTGCGGGGCGAGGCGCTGCAGATCCATGTCACCGCCAATACCGGCGAGCAGACTGCAGTACTGCAGAAGGAAGGATGGGACCTGACCCTCCACCGCACCAAGGACTACTGGTATTATCGGAGCGGCGGTGCCGAACAGGTCGCCAGCATCCGCCAGATCAGCCTCTACGACCGCAACGCCCCCTTCTCAGGCGAGCGGTGGCTGCTTATCGGCGTGGTAGGAAGGAACGACCTCTTCCGCTTCTCCCGGTCGGTGACGAATCTCGTGAGCTTTGCCATCCTGCTGACGCTGGGCGTTGGTCTGGGCTGCGCACTCTTCGTCAGCATCGGTCTGGCCCAGCCGGTCGCCCAGCTCTCAAAGGAGCTGGCGGATGCACAGGAACGGCATCAGACGATCCCGGTGTTTTCCCGCACCGGCATCCGGGAGCTGGACAGGCTGGCTGACGCCATCGTGACCCTGAGCACCGACAACTACAAAGCAGCCGTGGCCGAGCGCAATCGCATCGAGCATGAGCGCGATTACGACGTTCTCACCGGGCTGTACAGCCGTCAGGCCTTTTTCCGGGTCTGCGGCGAGCTGTTCGAGAAGCCCAGAATGATGCGCTGTGCGGCCCTGATGATGACAGACCTCGATAACCTCAAGACCATCAACGATACCTACGGCCACGACTGGGGCGACATCTATCTGCGCCAGACGGCCCACAGTCTGCAGCAGGGCGTGCCCAGCGGCACCGTGGTGGCGCGGCTCTCCGGCGATGAGTTCCTGCTGCTGTTCTACGGCTATGAGACGAAGGAGGCTGTGCGGAAGGACATCCGGAAGCTGGAAGAAAGCTTTGTCCGGAGCAGCGCCACCCTGCCGGACGGCAAGAAGCTGTGCATCCGGATGTCCGGCGGCATAGCATGGTATCCCGACGATGCAGCCGATCTCGACACCCTCAAGCGATACGCCGATTTTGCGATGTATGAGGTCAAGCACTCCACCAAGGGCGAAGTCCGGGAGTTCAACATGGAGCACTACCGCGACGGCATCTACGCGATGAAGCAGCGCAGCGACTTCGAGGTCCTTGTCCGGGAGCGGCAGGTGGACTACTACTTCCAGCCCATCTTCTCGGCTCGGGACGGCCATGTGGCGGCTTATGAGGCCCTGATGCGGCCCCGGCTGCCCGCTCTGAGCTCTCCCCAGAGGGTGATGGAGCTGGCCAGCGAGATGGGGCGGCTGTATGACATCGAGAAGCTGACCCTGTTCCGCGCCTGCGAGTGCTATGAGGCGCTGGAAGCGGCGGGCAAGGTGGAGCCGGATGCCCGCGTCTTCGTCAACAGCATCGCCAGCGTCAGCCTGAACGATGAGGACTGGGCGCACTTCCGTGCGGCCCACAAAGCCATCCTCCCCAAGCTGGTGGTGGAGATCACCGAAGAGGAGGAAATGGACGAACAGGCGCTGGAGCAGAAGCGGAACGCCCCCGGGGCGCCCGCTATCTTTGCGCTGGACGATTACGGCAGCGGCTACAGCAATGGCAACAGTCTGCTGACCATCGCGCCCCACTATGTCAAGGTAGACATCGCGATCATCCGGGGCATTGACGCCGACCCCGACAAGCAGCAGTTCCTCAAGGCCCTCATCGAATACGCCCGCCCCCGCGGCGTTCAGGTGCTGGCCGAGGGCGTGGAGACGATGAACGACCTGCGCAGGGTGTTGGAGATGGGCGTGGATCTGCTGCAGGGCTACTGTCTGGCCCGCCCGGCCGCAGAGCCTCTGTCCATCTGCGAAAAGGCGGTCAGGGTCATCGAAGAAACGGCCCGCCAGCGGGATGCATGATACAAAAAAACAAGTCCTCTGCACCACAGCACAGAGGACTTGTTTTTTTGCGGCTTACTGGATAAAGCTGACAAAGAAGGGGCAGAGCACAGCGGTGAGGACGCCGGCCACCGCGATGGACAGGCCGCTCATCGCGCCCTCGACCTCGCCCATCTGAAGGGCCTTGCTGGTGCCCACGGCATGGGCCGAGGTGCCGATGCCGATGCCCTTGGCGATGGGGTCGGTGATGTGGAAGGCTTTGCAGACCACCTCGGACAGCAGATTGCCCGCGATGCCGGTGAGGATGACGACGGCACCGGTCAGGGCTGCGATGCCGCCCAGCTCGGCGGCGACATCCATGCTGATGGCCGTCGTGACCGACTTGGGCAGGAGGGTGGCGTACTGCTCCCGGGTAAGGCCCATGGCCAGCGCCAGCGCCAACACGCTGCCAAGGCTGACCAGCGTGCCCACCGAGATGCCCGCGATGATGGCGGCGGCATTCTCCTTCAGCAGGTCCCACTTTTCATACAGCGGGATGGCGAGGCTGATGGTGGCCGGAAGCAGCAGATAATTCACCGGCGCGGCGCTGGCCTTGTAGTCGGCGTAGGAGATGTTCAGCAGGCTCAGAAAGAGGATGACGAAGATGCTGCCCAGCAGCAGCGGATTGAAGATGGCCTTGCCGGTGACCTTGTTGATGAGGGTGCCCAGCGCGAAGGCGGCCAGCGTCAGCAGCACGCCCCACGCGGCAGAACCGGAGAGAAATCCGTTCAGCAGTTCAGTCATGTTCGACCTCCTTTTTTGCAGCGCGGCGGCTGGTGAGGGCCTGTGTGGTGCGGCCTGCGCTCACAAGCACGAGCACCGTCACCGGTACGATGGCGATGAGGATGGGCAGCAGCATCGCGCCCATCTCGGCCCAAAGCTCCATGACGCCCGCAGCGGCGGGCACGAACAGCAGCGGGAAGATGCCGGTGAGAAACAGTCCCACCTCCTTGACCTGCTCGAGCTTCACGATGCCGAGGCGGAGCGCCGCCAGCAGAAGCAGCAGGCCGTAGACGCTGGCCGGGACGGGGAGGGGCAGCAGGGCGTGACAGATCTCGCCCAGAAAACAGAACGCAAGGATGCGCGTGAATTGAAACAGATAGTTCGTAGGGAGGCCTCCTTTGGCTTGAAAGAAACAAGAAAATACAGAACGGAATACAAGTCAACAGTATAATCCAAAAGCCCCGGCGGTGCAACGGCAATTCTGGCCAAGATTTTGCACCCTCGGCACGGAAAACTGGCGGTTTGGATAAGGCGCCCCCGCCGGCGCAAAAAATCCCGGGTCGAATGACCCGGGATCTTTGTGGTGGAGCATTCTCAACAGCAGGCGGACCCTGATGCGAGCATATCATTGCTGTGAGATCGGAAGAGCACACGTCTGAACTCCAGTCACGTGGCCTTATCTCGTATGCCGTCTTCTGCTTGAAAAA
>ENA-UPSX01000621-UPSX01000621.1-human-gut-metagenome-genome-assembly--contig:-NODE-621-length-10344-cov-13.399338_pt1 | contig 10344 bp, 9 predicted proteins | sample MGYA00250045_ERZ773367 | MGnify/ENA primary metagenome ERZ773367 (study PRJEB29103, sample SAMN06112033) | human gut metagenome | biome: human gut; feature: ankylosing spondylitis patient; material... | reverse complement strand
TTTTTTTTTTTAATGATACGGCGACCACCGAGATCTACACTCTTTCCCTACACGACGCTCTTCCGATCTCGGTCAAAGGTGGTGACGGAGACGATGGTGAACACCATCATGCACACCGCCAGCAGCACGATCAGCCATGTCAGTACGGTCTTGATCACTTCAAAGGTTTTTTTCATGGCTTTTCTCTCCTGCAACGGTCTCCCCAACATCAGTCAAACAGCCGCTGCGGGTTGTTCTTGGTCTGGGTGGCGTCGGCACAGAGGGTAAAGGTCAAATCCTTGGCCTGAGCGCTGTTGCCGGTCGCCTCCGGGAAGTGGAAATACATGGTCAGTGTCCGCCGCTGACCCACCGCCAGCAGATCGTCCGCCGCCTGCGTGTTCTCCAACTGAGTGGGGGTCCCGGAGTAGAGGGTCTTGTTGCCGTCCTTCACCGTGACCTCCAGCACGTCCGCCAGATCGCCGGAGACACCGGCGAAGTACAGCCGGTAGTACACCGTGCCGGTGCTGTCGTTTTCGATAAAGAAGTCCTTCTTCACCGTCATGCCCGGCTCGAACAGGAACTCGTCGGGCCGGATCACCGGCTCGCCATCGTTGAGGTTGATACGGACGCCGCCGGTGGCAAAGGTGTTGTCCCGGACGGAAATCATGGAATAGGCCAGTGCCACGGTGGTGACCACCAGACACACCGCCAGCACGATCACCGCAACGATGCCGCCGGTTAGACGGCTGCGGGTTTTACGCTCAGTCATGGGACACCTCCCTGCGGCGACGCAGCAGCACCGTCAGTGCCGCACCGGACACCAGCACCGCCGCTCCCCAGAGCAGGGGCTGCATGGTGTCGCCGGTAGGGGGAGCCAACTCCTCGCTATCCGCCACCCACCAGTAAAAGTCCGCTACCAGCTGCTGATACATATAGGGATTGCCGACGCTGGTATCCAGATACGCCGTCAGCTGATAGTCCAGCGTATCGCTGCCGGCCGCCAGCGGGGTATCCACTGCGGCGGGCATCTCGGCCATCAGGCCGTCATACACCACACTACCGCCCACGGACACCCGCAGCTTCAGCACCTCCGCCAGCTTCTCATAGCCGGGGCGCACCTCCGCCCGGAAGTGGACGGTGACGTTGCCCTTGTGATCTACCTGCACGCAGTCGTTCTGGGTCTCGGCATCGCCGGGGAACATATTGGTCACGGAGAACTCCCGGTTATACTCCGGGCTGCGGTCATACAGCCGGATGGTGACCTTGCCGGTCCGGGCCGCTGTGGGAACGGGTGCGCCGGCGGGCTGCGCCGCCGTCTGGATGCCGTTGCCGGGGGCCTCTGCCGCCCGGCCTGCCTGCCGCCCGTAATACCGCACGGCACACAGCGCCGCAAGGCTCAGCGCCAACAGGATCGCCAGCACAACGATCAGCCGCTTCACCGTGCTGCTTCGAATGGGTTGCCGCACCTGTAACACCTCCTGCTTCCTTCCAAAACTCATATGGCACATATAGACTCTCTGGCTCGCCCTTGCCACAACCAATGGTGGTTTTTCGGCAAATCTCAGCGGCCGGAGAGCCTTTGCCCTTCGACATTTCGTCTTGCTAATTGTCAGGTCCATGAGAGATACTACCACGTTTCCCGCCTTTTTGCAACAGGGTTTTGCCGATTTGTGCAAAATTCTAGTTAATTTCATATGTTCTTTGCGTTCATGCGGCATATATGTCTCTTTCAAAATTCCCCCATGCTTTTACCCCGCCGGGCGGCATAATTTTCTTGACAACCACCGCCGCAAAATGGTAGCCTATGGGTGACAAGCAAACAGAGTTCGGATGACTGGTCCGGGAGAGACCGCTGCGGCGGCGCCGAAGGGGAATGCAGAAGCTCTCAGGCAAAAGGGTCGGACCACGACGATACTCCGAAGAGTGCGGCCTGTCCGCACGCCGAAGGTGCAACCCGCTCCGGCGGGGAATCTCTCAGGTACAAAAACGGAGGCGCAAAACTGCCGAAAGCGGTTTTGCGCCTTTTTGTGCGTCCAAAACCTTTCCGGAACGTGTCCAAGGCACCGCCAAGACCTGTCCACGATGCGTCCGGAATGTGTCCAGCGACTGGACAAACGAAGCAAACGGAGCAAAACAAGCGGAACAAACAACGGAACAAACATGATAAGGAGGAAGGAACATGAGCGAACTCAAACGCACCCAGCTGTACGAGACCCATGTGGCGGCCGGTGCCTCCATGGTGGATTTCGGCGGATGGGAAATGCCCGTCCAGTATCCCACGGGAATCGTGGCGGAGCATCTGTACACCCGGCACTTCTGCAGCCTGTTCGATGTGTCCCACATGGGGCGGCTGCTGATCGAGGGGCCGGAGCGGCTGGCATTTTTGCAGCACGTCCTGTCCAGCAACGTGGCGGGTCTGGATCTGAACATGGCCCAGTACTGCATCCTGCCGGACGAGGACGGCGGAGCCGTGGACGATGCGTACCTCTATCGCTTCGAGGAGGAGCGGCTCTTGCTGGTGGTGAACGCCGCCAACACGGAGAAGGATCTGATGCATCTGCGCTCCGTGGTGAAGGACTATGACTGCACCATCACGGACATCACCTCCCGGTGGGCCTCCATCGCCGTGCAGGGCCCCAAGTCCAAGGATCTGCTGACCACCCTCTCCGGTGGGGTACAGGTGACGGAGCCGATGAAGAACGCCCTGAACACTCTGACCTTCGAGGGTCATGAGGTGAAGGTGGCCAAGACCGGCTACACCGGCGAGCCTCTGGGCTACGAGGTCTACTGCCGCAGCGAGGACGCTGCGTGGCTGTGGAACCGGCTGGTGGAGCTGGGCGCCCGGCCCGCCGGTCTGGGCGCACGGGACACCCTCCGCATGGAGGCGGGCTTCCCCCTGTACGGCCATGAGATGGGCGTGGATCCCGACGGGCAGAGGATGCCCATTTTCGCCGTGCCGCTGGCCAAGTTCGCCGTGAGCTTTGCGCCCCAGAAGGGGGACTTCATCGGCCGCAAGGCGTTGGAGCGGCAGTTTGACGCCTTCCGGCGCATCATGAACCGGGATTTCTCCGACTGCACCGCCCTGCCCCGCCGTATTCTGCCCATCGCCCTGCTGGACCGGGGCGTCATGCGGGCCGGAATGGCGGTATACCGGGGCGAGAAGCAGGTGGGCTGGGTCACCAGCGGCACCATGGTCCCCTACTACGTTGCTGAGGGCGAGGGACTGGAGACGGTCATCACCGAGGAGACCGCCAAGCGGGCCATCGGCCTGTGCTATGTAGACAGCGACGTTCTGACGGACGACGTAGTGGAGGTGGACATCCGGGGCCGCCGGCTGAAGGCCGTGATCCCCGCCCGTCACATGAGCGTGGGGGCTCCGCCCTATGCCCGCCCTTTGTTGTACCGGCGGCCAGAGGACGAGGTGTCTCAGCCCGCCGACCGGGCCTCCAAGGCGCTGGAGCTGCTGCATCTGGCGCAGGATAACCACCAGTGGCGCCAGCGCCAGTGCATCAACCTCATCCCTTCGGAGAACACCCCCAGCCGGGCGGTGCAGCTGCTGTCAGCCAGCGATCCCTCCTGCCGGTACGCTGAGCACAAGAAGATCATCTCCTTCTATGATAAGGATGTATTCTACTATCAGGGCACCAAGTTCATCGACACCGTGGAGCAACTGCTGGCGGAGCAGATGCGCCAGTATCTGGGCTGCACTCAGGTGGAGACCCGTGTCATCAGCGGGCAGATGAGCAATATGGCTACCTTCTCCGCCCTGATGGACTGGAAGAACCGTCTGGACCGCAAGCATACTCCCCAGCGGCTGGGCTATGTGCTGAACAACCACATCATCCGTGGTGGCCACCTGTCGGCCCAGCCCATGGGCGCTCTGAAGGACTACATCGCCGTGGATCCGGTGACCGAGCGCACCGCCGTGGTGAACTTCCCCGTGTGCCGGGACGATCTGTTCCGCATCGACGTGGAGGAGACCAAGAAGGTCATCGACCGCTACCGTCCGGAGCTTATCATCTTCGGCAAGAGCATGGTGCTGCGCCGGGAGCCGGTGGCGGAGATCCGCCGCTTCGTCACGGAGCAGAATATCCCCACCACCATCATGTACGACATGGCCCATGTGCTGGGTCTGGTGGGTGACCACTTCCAGAAGCCCTTTGAGGAGGGCGCTGAGATCGTCACCGGCTCCACCCACAAGACCTTCTTCGGCCCCCAGCGGGGCGTCATCGGCGTCAACTATCGCCGGGAGGATCTGAAGTGGGGGCTGTGGGAGACCATCCAGTCCCGTGCCTTCCCCGGCAGCGTCTCCAACCACCATCTGGGTACCCAGCTGGGCCTGCTGATGGCGGCCTATGAGATGAACTACTTCAAGGACAGCTATCAGAAGGCCGTCATTGACAACGCCAAGTACTTTGCCAAGGCCCTCCATGAGGCGGGTCTCCACGTGCTGGGCGATCCCGCCATCGGCTACACCGAAACCCATCAGGTGCTGGTGGACGTGGGCTACGGCACCGGCCCGGAGGTAGCCGAGCGGCTGGAGGAGAACAACATCATCGTCAACTATCAGGCCACCCCCGACGAGGAGGGCTTCACCGCCTCCGGTGCTCTGCGGATGGGCGTCAGCGAAATGACCCGGTTTGGCTTCGGCCAGACGGAGTTCACGGAGCTGGCCGGTCTGATGGCGGACTGCATCCTGCGGGGAAAGGACGTAGGGCAGGAGGTCTCCCGTCTCCGCAGCCGCTACACCACCATGCACTACTGCTTCGACGGCCCGGAGTTCCAGACGGCGCTGGAGCAGTTCATGGGCCAGATCGGCTTTTGAGTCCGGCGGAGCATACCAATCTGCATCTCTATCAATAGCTTTGAATATTTGAAACGAAAACGGAGGAACACATCATGAACTATCCCACCCATTTGCAGTATTCCAAGTCCCACGAGTGGATCCACACCGAGGACGGTGTGGCTGTGATCGGCATCTCTGACTTTGCCCAGCACGCTCTGGGCGACGTGGTGTTTGTGAACCTGCCCGGCGAGGGCGATGAGGTCACCGCCGGTGAGGCCTTTGGCGACGTGGAGTCCGTGAAGGCCGTCAGCGATCTGGTAAGCCCTGTGTCCGGCACGGTGTGCGCCGTCAATGAGGAGCTGCTGGACGCTCCGGAGCTGCTGAACAGCCAGTGCTACGACGCATGGATCATCAAGGTGGAGGGCGTCACCGCCACGGAGGAGCTGCTGGACGCCGACGGCTACGAGGCCTTCTGCCAGCAGGAGGGCTGATATGGGAAGCTATGTTCCCTCCACGCCCGCCCAGCGGCAGGAGATGCTGGAGGCCATCGGCCTTCACGACTTCCGCCAGCTGTACCGGGACGTGCCGGAGGAGATGCTGCTGCGGGACGGGCTGGACCTGCCGGAGGGCATGAGCGAGCTGGAGGTCAGCCGCACCATGACCGCTATGGCCGCCCGGAACACCGCCTACTCTGCTATTCTCCGGGGCGCCGGAGCCTATGACCACTACATCCCCTCACTGGTGAAGTATGTCCCCGCCAAGGAGGAGTTCCTCACCGCCTACACCCCCTATCAGGCGGAGATGAGTCAGGGCATTTTGCAGTCCATCTTTGAGTATCAGACCATGATCTGCCAGCTGACAGGCATGGACGTATCCAATGCCTCCGTCTATGACGGCGCCACTGCCGCCGCTGAGGCCGCCGCCATGTGCCGGGACCGCAAGCGCCGGGTAACGCTGATCTCCGCTGCGGCCCACCCGGACACCATCAACACCGTCCGCACCTACTGCTACGGCACCGGCGACGAGCTGCGTGTCGTCCCCGTGAAGGACGGCCGCACGGACCCGGAGGCCCTGCGTCAGATGTTGGCCGGGGGCGACGTCTCCGGCGTGTACATCCAGCAGCCCAACTTCTTCGGTCAGCTGGAGGAGGCTGAGGCGCTGGGTGAGATCATCCATCAGGGGGGCGCTCTGTATATTCTGGGGGTGAACCCCATTGCCGCCGCCATCCTCAAGACCCCCAGAGACTGCGGCGCCGATGTGGCCGTAGGTGAGGGGCAGCCTCTGGGGATGCCCCTTGGCTGGGGCGGCCCGTATCTGGGCTTTATGGCCACGGTGCAAAAGCATATGCGTAAGCTCCCCGGTCGCATCGTGGGCCAGACAGTGGACAGCCGTGGCCAGCGCTGCTTCGTCCTGTCTCTGCAGGCCCGTGAGCAGCACATCCGCCGGGAGAAGGCCAGCAGCAACATCTGCTCCAACGAGGCCCTGTGCGCCCTGACGGCCAGCGTCTATATGGCAGCCATGGGGCCGGAGGGCATGGCGGAGGCCGCACGGCAGTGCCTGTCCAAGGCCCACTATCTGGCAAAGGCCCTGTGCGCCATCCCCGGCGTGTCCCTGCGGTATCCGGGGGAATATTTCCACGAGTTCGTCACGGAGCTTCCCCGGGTGCCGGAGGTTCTGGAGGCGCTGGAGCAGCACGGTATTCTGGGCGGCCTGCCGGTAGAGGGCGGCATCCTGTGGTGCGCCACGGAGAAGGTCTCCCGTGCCGTGCTGGATGAGACCGCCGCCGTGGTGAAGGAGGTGCTGAGCAAATGAAGCTGATCTTTGAAAAGAGCGTTCCCGGCCGCCGGTGCAGCATCCTGCCCCGGTGCGACGTGGAGGAGGTGCAGCTGCCGCAGGAGCTGCGGCGGCAGGAGGCCCCGGCCCTGCCGGAGCTCAGCGAGGTGGATCTGAGCCGCCACTACACGGAGCTGTGCCAGCACGTCCACGGTGTCAACTGCGGCTTTTATCCGCTGGGTTCCTGCACCATGAAGTATAACCCCCGCATCGACGAGGAGATGGCGGCCCTGCCGGGCTTTGCCGGGGTGCATCCCCTGGCCCCGGAGCACGCCGTGGCCGGATGCCGGGAGGTACTGGACACCGCCAGCCGCTATCTCTGCCAGATCACCGGCATGGACGGCATGACCTTCCAGCCCGCCGCCGGCGCTCACGGCGAGTTCACCGGCGTGCTGCTGATCAAGCAGTATCACGATGCACGGGGCGATCATCAGCGCACCAAGATCATCGTTCCCGACAGCGCCCACGGCACCAATCCCGCCACCGCCGCCATGTGCGGCTATCAGGTGGTGAACATCCCCTCCGCCGCCGACGGCTGCGTGGATCTGGAGGCCCTGAAGGCGGTGCTGGGAGACGATGTGGCGGGGCTGATGCTGACCAATCCCAACACCGTGGGCATTTTCGACGAGAACATTCTGGAGATCACCCGGCTGGTCCACGAGGCCGGTGGCCTGTGCTACTACGACGGGGCCAACCTCAACGCCGTTATGGGCATCGTGCGCCCCGGCGATATGGGCTTTGACTGCATCCACATGAACCTGCACAAGACCTTCGCCACCCCCCACGGCGGCGGCGGGCCCGGTGCAGGCGCCGTGGGCTGCAAGGCGTTTCTGGAGCCGTATCTGCCTCAGTCCGCCATTCTGTCGGAGGGGGAGCACCTGCAGGTGCGGGCCTTCAACGGCAACTTCCTGGTGGTGGTGAAGGCGCTGGCCTACCTGCTGACGCTGGGCCGGGAGGGCATCCCGGAGGCGGCGGAGAACGCCGTCCTCAACGCCAACTATCTCATGCGGCGCATTCAGGGCACCTTCCAGCCCGCCTTTGACCGCATCTGTATGCACGAATTCGTGCTGGGGCTGGAGGAGTTCAAGAAGGAGACCGGCGTCTCGGCGCTGGATGTGGCCAAGAGCCTCATCGACCGGGGCATCCATCCCCCCACCATGTACTTCCCCCTCATCGTCCATGAGGCACTGATGCTGGAGCCTACGGAGACGGAGAGCCGGGAGACGCTGGATCAGGCGGCGGAGGTGTTCCGCCAGCTGTACCAGCTGGCCCACACCGATCCGGAGGCCATGCGTACCGCCCCCCACAATGCCCAGATCGGGCGGCCCGACGAGGTGCAGGCGGCCCGCAATCCCATTCTGCGGTGGCAGGCATGATCCGGCAGCTGCTGACCTATCGGGACGGCTGCACCGATCCCCACCGGAATCTGGCCACGGAGGCGTATCTGACGGAGACGGTGCCGGAGGATACCTGCATCCTGTATCTGTGGCAGAACCGCCACACGGTGGTCATCGGCCGGAACCAGAACGCATGGCGGGAGTGCCGCACCACGCTGCTGGAGCAGGAGGGCGGCGTGCTGGCCCGGCGGCTCTCCGGCGGCGGGGCGGTGTACCACGACATGGGCAATCTGAACTTTACCTTCTCCCTGCCTACGGCGGCCTACGATCTGCGCCGTCAGCAGGAGGTGCTGGTGGCGGCCTGCCGCCGTCTGGGTATCCCGGCGGAGTGCTCCGGCCGCAACGACATTCTCACCGACGGCCGGAAGTTCTCCGGCAACTCCTTCTATCACCACGGGGGGCGCTCCTTCCACAACGGGACGCTGCTCATCGACGTGGACATGGAGAAGCTGGGCCGGTATCTGGCCCCCTCTCAGGGGAAGCTGGAGAGCAAGGGCGTGGCGTCGGTGCGTTCCCGCGTGGTGAATCTCTCCCAGGTGCAGCCGGGGCTGACCGTCTCCCACATGGAGGAGGCGCTGTGGGCGGCCTTTTCTGAGGTATACGGCCTCCCCACCCGGCGGCTGGAGCCGTCCCGGCTGGATCAGGCCGCTCTGGAGCGGCACTATCAGCGCTTTCACCGCTATGACTGGGTCTACGGGCAGGCGATGCCCTGTACCTTCTCCTGCGGGGAGCGGTTTCCGTGGGGGGAGTTGACGTTGGAGCTGGCGGTGGAGGGCGGCGTGTGCCGCCACGCCGCCGTGTGGACCGACGCCATGGACGAGAGTTTCGCCCAGCCCCTTGCCAGAGGGTTGGAGGGCTGCCCCTTCCGGGTGGAGGACCTCTGCCGCCGAGTGGAGGAGGCCCCCGCCTGCCGGGAGGTGGCGGCGGACCTGTGCGCCCTGCTGCGGCGGCAGGATATCTGAAAGGAGAACGGCTATGTTTGATCTGCTGGTCATCGGGGCGGGCCCCGGTGGCTATACCGCCGCCGCACGGGCGGCCAAGCTGGGACTTTCCACCGCCATCGTGGAGGAGCGCAGCTGGGGCGGCACCTGCCTGAACCGGGGGTGTGTCCCCACCAAAACGCTGCTCCATGCTTCGGAGGTCTACCGCAGCGCCGCAGACGGCGCCGCCATCGGCATCCACGCAGAGGGTCTGCGGGCGGACATCCCGGAGATCTTCGCCTATAAAGAGCGCATCTCCCGACAGCTGTGCGGCGGGGTGGAGAGCCTTCTGAAGGGCGCAGGGGTGACGCTGCTGCGGGGCCGGGCCGTCATCACGGCGCCGGGAAGCGTCCGTGTCACCGGCGAGGACGGCGGCGACTATGAGGCCCGGCGCATTCTCATTGCCACCGGCTCCGTGCCGGTGCGGCCCCCCATTCCGGGGCTGGAGCTGGCCATGACCTCCGATGAACTGCTGGAGGGGACGGATCACCTGTACCGCTCCATCGTCATCATCGGCGGCGGCGTCATCGGTGTGGAGTTCGCCACGTTTTACAGCGATCTGGGGTGCAGCGTCACCCTGCTGGAGGGCATGGACCGGCTGCTGCCCAATATGGATCGGGAGCTGGGCCAGAATCTGGCGCTGATCCTGAAAAAGCAAGGGGTACAGGTCTGTACCCGCTCCATGGTGGATCGTCTGGAGCAGACGCCGGAGGGCATTGCCGTCCACTACACCGCCAAGGAGACCCCCGGCTGCGCCGTGGGGGAGGCGGTGCTGTGCGCCATTGGCCGCAGGGCCTTCCGGGATGGACTGTTTGCCGAGGGGCTGACGCCGGAGACCAATGGTCACGGTCTGTGGGTGGATGAACACTACCAGACCAGCATCCCCGGCGTGTACGCCATCGGGGATGTGTCCTCCCCGGTGCAGCTGGCCCATGTGGCGGCAGCACAGGGGGCAGCCTGCGTGGAGCACATGGCGGGGCTGTCCGCCGGGGTGTGCATGGACGCCGTACCCAGCTGCATCTACTGTCGGCCGGAGATCGCCGCCGTGGGACTGACAGAGGCGGAGGCCAAGGAGCGGGGCATCCCCGTCAAGACCGGCAAGTGCGTCATGGGCGGCAACGCCCGGACCGTGATCGCAGACCCCGGCCGGTGCTTCATGAAGGTCACGGCCCACGCCGAGACCGGGGCCATTTTGGGGGCGCAGCTGATGTGTCCCAACGCCAGCGACATCATCGGGCAGCTGGGGCAGGCCATTGCCAACGGCATGACACCGGGGCAGCTGCTGGCCGCCATGCGGCCCAGATCGGAAGAGCGTCGTGTAGGGAAAGAGTGTAGATCTCGGTGGTCGCCGTATCATTAAAAAAAAAAA
>ENA-UPSX01000620-UPSX01000620.1-human-gut-metagenome-genome-assembly--contig:-NODE-620-length-10357-cov-4.696984_pt1 | contig 10357 bp, 8 predicted proteins | sample MGYA00250045_ERZ773367 | MGnify/ENA primary metagenome ERZ773367 (study PRJEB29103, sample SAMN06112033) | human gut metagenome | biome: human gut; feature: ankylosing spondylitis patient; material... | reverse complement strand
CTCCCGCTGGGAGGCCGTCGCATAAGAACACAACTGCTGGTGGCTGCTATGTTACAGACCACCCTCAGTCGCCTTCGGCGACAGCTCCCGCCAGCGGGAGCGAACAGGGACACCTGGCAATCAGGCGGCGTCGGCCGGGTTGATCTCAGCCTTGTCGATGGCACCGGAGCCAACACCCCAAGTGTCGAGGATCTTCTTGTAGGTGCCGTCGTCCATCAGCTTTTGTATGGCCCTCTGCACGGCTTCGGCGGTCTTGGTGTCGCCCTTCTTGATGGCCACGGCCTCGGGCACCACACCGGTGTCTTCACCGAGCACCTCCAAGGTGTCGCCGGTCTGCTTGATGGCGTAGGCGGACACCGTGGAATCGGCGTAGAAGATGGAGGCCTTGCCGGAAGCCACGGCGGTGGTCACATCGGTCTGCAGCTTGGAGGACTGGATGTCGATGGCATCCTTGCCGTCCGCCTTGCACTGCTCGTTGGCCTTGTTGACTTCCTCTTCCTGGGTGGTACCGGTCTGCACAGCCACCTTCACGCCGCACAGGTTCGAGGAGTCGACCTTGTTCGGGTTGCCCTTCTGCACCACGTAGGTGGAGCCGGTCTTGAAGTAGGTGACGAAGTCGACGGCCTGCATGCGCTCCTTGGTCACGGTGAAAGAGGAGATGCCAAGGTCGTACTTGGAGCCCACGGACGGAATGATGGAGTCGAAGGTGGAGGAGATGGTTTCTCCCTTCAGGCCGAATACGGCGGCGATGGCCTTGGACAGGTCGACGTCGAAGCCAACCGGGGTCTTGCCGTCTTCGGCCAGGAATTCGGCCGGAGCGTAAGAGGTATCGGTGCCGACGGTCAGCGTGCCGTCGCCGGCCACGGAATCAGGCAGCAGTGCGGCGATCTCGTCGTCCTTCTGGATGTTGCTGGTGTCGAAGCCTTGAATCGAAGTGCTGGACGAGTCCTTGGATGAATCGCCGCTCTTGGATGCGGTGTCGGTACCGTCAGTCGTGCCACAGGCCGCCACGGCGATCAGCATGGCCGCGCTCAGGGCGGCGGCCGCAGCGGATTGTATTCCCTTGCTTAGAGACATTGGATTTCCTCTCTCCGGATAGTCAGCTGGGCGGGTATGTTTCCCAGATGGTTCCAGAGCGTAGGAGTGCAATGCTACGGAAGCGTTAATCGTGGGCGAAATGGCCCACAACGTGGATATTCTACTCTTGGCTTCCCCTCCGGAGAGGAGCCAAGGGGCGGGACTAGTGGCGCATGTTGGCGTAGCGCATGGCGCGTAGGGCTTCGCGCTTGTCCTGCTCTTCGCGCAGGGCCTGGCGCTTGTCGAATTCCTTCTTGCCTCGGGCCAGCGCGATCTCCGCCTTGACGCGACCGTCCTTGAAGTACAGGCTCAGCGGCACAATCGTGTATCCCTTGGCCTCGATGCCGCGGGCGAGCTTGGTGATCTGCAGTCGGTGCAGCAGCAACTTGCGCTTGCGCTTGGGCGCATGGTTGTTCCATGTGCCGTTCAGGTATTCGGGGATGTTCGCGCCCTCCAGCCACATCTCGCCGCGGCGGTCGATGGAGATGAACGCCTCGGACAGCGATGCGCGGCCTTCGCGCAACGACTTGACCTCGGTGCCGGTCAGGGCCAGCCCTGCCTCATACTTGTCTTCGATGGCATAGTCATGCCGGGCCTTCTTGTTCTGGACGATGAGTTTCTCACCAGTCTCCTTGGGCATGTCTCCTCCTTTCGTGGGCAACAACTCGTGGGTAGCAGTAGCAACGCAACATCCGACGATATCACGGACCGGCATCGAATACGAAAAAGGGTTCCTCTTCAAGAGGAACCCTTCAACCGTATATATCGGCCGAACCAACCGATCAGTGGACGAACCAGTACTGACCCAAATTGGTCAAGGTGCGGTAGTGCATGTTCCACGGACCACCCCAGTTCATTTCGGAGATCTGGAATGTGCCGTCGCCATACACGGCTTCGACTACGGCAACATGGCCATAGGTACCGTCGGCACCATCCTGACCAGGCAGGAAGGAGAGCGCCGCACCGACCTGAGGGTTGTGGTCCACGCGCAAGCCGTACGAGGGGGCGTTGCGCCACCAGTCGCCGCCATTGCCGAGATAGGACGGCGTGCCAATGCCCATCTGCCTACGGCGTTCATACGCCCAATACGTGCACTGGCCGGCGGCATAGGCGTTGCCGTAATCACCGTTCGACGTGCCTTGGCCGCCGCTGCTACTGCCGCCACCGCCGGGAACCGTCGGAGTGGGGGTCGGCGTCGGTGTGGGAGCGGGAGTAGGAGTCACCGGAGTAGACGGCGTACCGCCCTGGTTACCGGTATCCACCCTGTTGGCGGCGTCCTGCTGCTCCTTCTGGAACTGACGATTGTAGGAATCGACCTGGGAGGCGATCAGTACGGTCTGGGCCGCCTGCTTGGCGGATTGGGAATCCAGACTGTCGATCATGGAAGACAGTTCGTCACGCCTTGCTTCGCCTTCCTGGCGCAGCTTGTCCAAAGCGTCACGTTCGCTTTGCGCGGTTTCGGCGGCGGTCTGTGCGGAAGCGGCCTTCTCATCGGCCTGGGCCTTGAGCACAGCGATCTGCTTTTCGATGGCCGCCAAGCGCTCGCCACGGTTCTTCGACGTGCTCAGTGAGGTCGCGGCGGAGGAAGCCGCATTCGCCTCGTTGCGGGACAACGCGTCCCGGGACTGCATGGAGTTGACGAAGTCCTGTGTGCTGGTGGCACCCGTCACCACGCTCATCACGTCGGAAGCATTCGAGCCGTGCATCTCGTCACGGGCCAGCTGGGCCACGGCGGCGTGCGCGTCATCGTAGTCCTTGCCGGTCTGCTTGATCTGCTCCTCGAGCGTCTCCTTGTCTTTCTGCGCGGCGGAAAGACGTCCGGATGCGGCATCGGCCTCGTCCTGAGCGGTGGCGGCATCCTCGTTGGCCTGTGTGACCTTGGCCTGCGCGGCGACAATCTTGTTGTTGGTCAGATCGTCCAGCTCAAGTACCTTATTCGCCAGATCCTGGCTGGCACCGGCCAGCTGCTGCTTGAGTTCGGCCTCGCGCTGTACCGACGCGGCGTGCTGGTTCTGCGCATTGATCAGGTCGGAATAGGTGTCTGCCTGGGCAGGCTGTGCCGAGCTGAACGCCAGACCTCCCACACAGGCTGCGGCGGCCACCAGTGCCGCCAGTGCGGGCTTGATCACACGTACGTTCGTCATATGTGAATGGTCCTTTCGCTCACTTAAGCCAATACCATAACATGCGAACCTGAGAGGCTTGCACACGATGTCATCACATTTCTCGCGGGTAAGCCGGTCGCGTTACGCCCTCAAATAACGCCGCAACGAAATGGTTGAAGCGATGATGGACAGCAGTATCGCGCCCACAACCAGGAACGGCGATATCACCAGTACCGTGAGCTGATTCACATAAGGAATCCATGTAATGGATTTCGCCAGCCAGCCGGTGATGAACACGTTCACAATGGTCGAAAGCATCAGGCACGAGAGCACCGAGCCGATCAGTGAGGCGATGGCGCCCTCCAGAATGAACGGCAGACGAATCGTCCAGTTCGAGGCACCCACGTATCTCATGATTTCGGTTTCGGTTCGTCTGGACGCGGCGGACATGCGAATGGTGGTTCCGGTCAGCAGGATGGCGACCACCACCATCACGCCGGCGAGCACGGCCGTAACCGCCGTGGCTCGGTTGAGCACGGCGAACACCGGGTCGAAGATCTGGCGCTGGTCGGTGACGTCTTCCACGCCCTCCTTGCCGGAGAGCACTTCGGAGACCACCTGATATTTGGTCGGATCCTTCAGCTTGAGCCAGAGAGAGTCCTGCATATCGTCCGCGGTCAGCGTACGGCCTTGGAATTCGCCATTCGGGTACTGCTTGGTGAATGTGCTGTCGTAGAAGTCCTGCTTGCTGACGTAGTCAATGTTGGAGACCACGTCGTTGAGTTCGTCGCGAATGGTTTTCTGCAGTGCCGTGATCTCATTGGCTGAGGGCGATTTGCCGGAAGCGCAGTTCGCGGATTGGCTGGTGCCGTCGGGGCATAGCCACACCACGACCTCGACCTTGTCGTACCAGTCGCCCTTGGCTTTGGTGATCTGCGCCTGAGTAAGCACCGAAGCGCCGATGAACAGGAATGAGATGAAGGTGACCAGCGTCAGCGACAGCAGCATCGACAGGTTACGGGTGAGGTTGGCCCACGTTTCGGACAGAATGAATCGTGCTCGCATGATGATCCCCCCTTACTCCTTCGCGCCCTCAGCGGGTTGATCGTCGGATGTTTGGTCTGCGGCGGACTGCTCGTCGGCGGACTGCTCGTCAGCAGGCTGCTCGGCGGCGGACTGCTCGTTGGCCGGCGGTGCGGGCGGTTCCGGCGGTGCGGGCGGTTCCGGCGGGGCCGGCGGCTCGGCGGCGGATGACACGGACGTATCGGCAACCGCGGCGGTCTCGCCGGACTCGTCATTGAACGGGTCGAACGCCTGGGTGCTTTCCAGGGCGGCGGCCTGCTCATCCAACGGAATGCCCTTGCCCCAGGTCAGCGTGTCTTCCAGCGGCGCAAACGTCTCGCCATAGCGGCCGGTGCGGCCGGAATGCACGGAATTGGCCAAACGGGCGATGCCTTCAGACGGCTCGTCACTGCCCTCGATGGCCTTGGTCGCCGCCGCCAGCACATGATGGGCGGTGTCGGACTTGGCTTCGACTTCGGCATCCGGGAAGAACAGGGCGGAATCGTAGGAGCCATGAGCCTCGTCACGCACGATCTTGCCGTTGTGCAGTTCGACCACGCGCTTGCGCATCGAGTTGACGATCTCTTCGTTATGCGTGGCCATGACGATGGTGGTGCCGGTGCGGTTGATGGCGTCCAGCACTTCCATGATGCCCAGCGAAGTGGTCGGGTCGAGGTTGCCGGTGGGCTCGTCGGCCAGCAGAATCTGCGGGTGGTTCACGTAGGCGCGGGCGATGGCCACACGCTGCTGCTCGCCACCGGAGAGCTCATGCGGGTAGTTCTTTTCCTTGCCGGTGAGCCCCACGGTATCCAGCACCTTGGGCACCAACGATTTGATGGTGGACCGCCGTGTGCCGATCACCTCAAGGGCGAACGCCACGTTCTCCCACACGGTTTTGTTATTGAGCAGCTTGTAATCCTGGAACACGAAGCCCAGCGAACGGCGGTACTGCGGCACTTGACGGTTGGTGATGCGCCGCAGATCGTTGCCGGCCACGCGAATCTCGCCGTTGGTGGCCTCTTCCTCGCGCAACAGCAGGCTCAAGAGCGTGGTCTTGCCGGAGCCGGACGCACCCACAAGGAACACGAAATCACCGCGTTCGATATCGAGGTTGATGTCGTCAAGCGCCGGTCGGGTGCCTTTGGGATAGATCTTGGACACATTGTCCAGTGAGATCAGCGCCATAATGCTGCTTACTCCTCGGTTTCGGCGGCGCGGCGCTGTTCGTGGCGCCAGCGGATGCCGGCCTCGATGAACGCGTTGATGTCGCCGTCGAACACGGCCTGGGTCTGGCTGGTTTCGTAGCCGGTGCGCAAATCCTTGACCATCTGGTAGGGGTGCAGCACGTAGGAGCGCATCTGATCGCCCCAGCTGGCCTTGATATCGCCGGCGAGCTCCTTCTTCTTCTTGGCCTCCTCCTCGTGGCGCAGCACGAGCAGTCGGGACTGGAGCACGGCCATGGCGGAGGCACGGTTCTGAATCTGCGAACGCTCATCCTGCATGGTCACCACGATGCCGGTGGGAAGGTGGGTGATGCGCACGGCCGAGTACGTGGTGTTCACGCCCTGGCCGCCGGGGCCGGAGGAACAGTAGGTGTCCACGCGGATGTCCGTATCCGGAATGTCGATATGGTCGGTGGCCTCGACCAGCGGCACCACTTCCACGGCGGCGAAGCTGGTCTGGCGGCGGCCCTGGTTGTCGAACGGGGAGATACGTACCAGACGGTGGGTGCCGCCTTCCACGGACAGTCGGCCGTAAGCGTAGGGGGCGTCCACCTGGAAGGTGGCGGACTTGATGCCCGCCTCTTCGGCGTAGGAGGTGTCCATGACCTTGGCCTTGAAGCCGTTACGCTCGCAGTAGCGCAGGTACATGCGCAGCAGCATCTGCGCGAAGTCGGCCGCGTCGACGCCGCCGGCACCGGAGCGGATGGTCACCACGGCGGAACGTTCGTCATATTCGCCGTCAAGCAGGGTCTGAATCTCCATCTGGTCGAGATCCTTCTGGATCTCGCCGATTTCGCTTTGCGCCTCGTCCAGAGAGTCCTGATCGCCCTCCTCGTGGCCGAGTTCGACGAGCGTTTCCACATCGTCGATGCGCTGGGAGGCGGAGTTCAGACGCTTCAGCTGCGATTCCGCGGCGGACAGCCGGCTGGTGATCTTCTGGGCGTTTTCCGGGTCATCCCACAGGCCCGGGGCCGCGGCCTGCGTTTCGAGATCCTTGATATCGGCCTTGAGTCGGTCGACGTCCAGCGCCTTGGCGATGGATTCGTATTTGGCGCGGGCTTCGCCGATCGCCTGGGTAAAGTCAAATTCTGCCATCGTGGTTTACCTTACTGTTGATTCTTTGAGATTCCTTGGGAAGTCACGTCCTTGTTGACAGCCTTCGCACATTCCTCTGGCGTTGGCGGGCATTGCCGCGCCACACGCGCATCCGCCTGCAATCCATGCTGTCAGAAGGTTCCGGGCCTGCCTTGCCGATAACCGGCCGGGCGACCTCACGAATCCCTCGCATCAGACGTGTTCAACTGCGGGCACGAATATGCGAAGGCAACGTCAAAGCCCCGCGTAAATCGCCGGGATGATCAGGGAGCCGAGCATGGCCACAGCTATGACGACACACACCACACGCACGATGGTGCGGCGGCGGTTCTCACGCTGCTGTCGGCCGTCCTGATAGTTACTCACGAGACCAATAGTGTACTCACCGCTTACGACCGCAGGACTTGCCGCCGACGCCAGCCCTGCCGGCGGGCCCCCACGGCCCTTTCCTTTGCGCTTTCAGCGCCGCCAGATGGTGTTTCATGGCCACCAGCATGATGTGCGAATCCTCAAGGCCCAAGTGGCGTTCGTTGTGGGCGGAATCAAGCGCGCCCTGACGTTTGGCGTAGGCGTCGAGCGTGTTGTCTCCGTAAGGATGCTCATTGGTGGGTACCGCGCCGGGGTCCCACTGCCGGCTCATCGGCAGGGTATCGATGATGGTGATGCGCCCGGCACGGTAGCTTTCCGCGTATCCGGCGACGTTCAGCATGAACCAGCTATGTTCGAAGGTGGCGTTATGCGCCACGTACGGCTGCTGGGTAAGCCGCGCGAGCAGGCCGGCCTGGGCTTGGGGCCATTCGTCGAAGAGTCGGTACCCGGCCTCGCTGCTGCGGCCGCGTACATCGATGCCGGTGAGTTTGGCGATGAGGGCGTTGCCGAGCGCCGCGTTTTCCGGCGGCACGCCAAAAGCGAGGCGGGACTGGCCGTAGGCGTCGCCGGCGGCGTAATAGCCCTGCTCATAGGCGTATGTCTCGGGTTCGCCGGCCGGGCGCGGACTGGCCATGTTCATGAACTCGAAGCCGACGTCGATGATGTAGTCACGTGCCGGATCGATGCCGGTGGTTTCGATGTCGATGCCCATCACCGCATCCACGTCGCGGCCGGGCAGGTAGGCGTCGCGCCAGTCGGGCTTGGGATGGTGTCCGGTAGCGTTGCCAGACGCGGCGGCACCACCCGGCAGAGCGGCACCACCCGGCGAAGTCGCGCCGGAGAGATTGGCGCGGGCCATCGCCGCATCGCCCGCCCGCTTCTGGAAGCGCTGGGCCTTACGCCGTTCGGCGCGTGCGTCAAGAATCGCTGCCGTACGATCTTGGACATCGTCCAAGGCGACTGTTGTGGGGAACTTGACATCGCTGTTTTCGGCGGCAGTGTTTCCGGCAGATGTGCCACCGGCTTCGCCGCTCAGATCCAGCATGCCTTGGTCATCGTTCGACGGGCCGCTGCCGGAGTACGGCTTGAGCACGGCAATGGTGGCCCTCCCCCGCCGTTCGCGACTGACCGCCCATAGGTGTTGCTGTTCGCCCAGATGCAACAGCGTGTTGATGTTGTCGTTGAGCCGACGATTGGCGTAGGCGAGCGCGCGAGGCAGACGATAGGAGCCGATGAACCGGTCGAAATCGGTCATGAATGCGCTGTTGCATTGGACGATGATCGATTCCAGACGCTCGCGTGTGGCGTAGTCGGCCTTCAATGCGTCGTGGATGGACTGTGGGGTGGATTCCGGTATTGTGCCGACGCCATGCGCCAGGTCCAGAGAACGCACCCAGTCCCAGTCGATGGTGGTGCCATCGGCGTCCTTGGGCATGGACGCCGCCCATTGGGGAATGTCTCCCTTGGCGGCGTCGAACCATGCACGGTCGGTCATAGTGCGAAACCGAGCTCTTCAGCGGCCTCGGTGGGCACCGGGTCTTCGCACCAGTAGTCCTCGAGGTTCTCGTTGGTGGTCAGCGAACGGATTTCGGCGCGATCGATATACAACTCGCCGCTCAAATGATCGGTTTCGTGCTGGAAGATGCGTGCGGGCCAGCCGTGCAGCGGCTCGCTGTGGTGTTTGCCGTCTTCATCATCCCATTCGGCGGTGATGTCGAGCCAACGCTTGCGCACAGCTTGGTATCCGTCGAAGCTCAGGCAGCCCTCGTAGAACGAGGCGGTTTTGTCGCTGGTGGGTTTGTAGCTCGGGTTGATGATCACGTGGAAGGGGAATTCCGCGATTTCGCGCGGATCATCCTCGTCGTCGCGCACGTGGTCTTCGACCACGGCGAGCGCGAGCCCCAAGCCGATCTGGGTGGCGGCGAGCCCCACGCCGGGTGCCTCCAGCATGGTGGTGTGCATCGTATCGATGAGTTTGGCGAGCGTACGCTTGGAAAGCTGGCCATTATAGGCCACTGTCCGTTGGCGCAACACCGGTTCGCCGGCCTGCACGATGGGCAGGAGCTTCTCCTTGCCGCCGGTTTTGATGAGTTGTTCGACATCACGGTTGAGTTCGAGGTCGACTTTGGCGTTCTTTCCAAACATTGTTTTTTTCCTTAGGGAAGGGTGCTACAGCGCGAGTTCTTCGGCGACGATCTTGGCGAGGCGGGTGCAGACTTCGTCGGCGTAGGCTTGGGTGGCGGCCTCGGCCATCACGCGCACGAGCGGTTCGGTGCCGGAGGGGCGCAGCAGCACACGGCCGGTGTCTCCCAGCAGTTCCTCCTCACGGGCCACGGCATCCTGGATGCGCTTGTTGGTGGAGGCGGCCTTCTTGTCCACGTTCGGCACGTTGATGAGGGTCTGCGGCAGCTGCGGGAAGTCGGCGGCGAGCTCCTTCAGGCTCTTGCCGGACTTGACGACCTCGTTGCACAGGGTCAGTGCGGTCATGGTGCCGTCGCCGGTGGTGGCGAATTCGCGGTTGATCACGTGGCCGGACTGCTCGCCGCCGAGCGAGTAATCGCCCTTGAGCATTTCCTCAAGCACGTAACGATCGCCCACGGCGGTTTCCACGGTCTTGATGCCCATATCTTTCAGGGCGAGCTTCAGACCGAGGTTGCTCATCACGGTGACCACGAGGGTGTCGTGGTTGAGCTTGCCTTCGCGCTGCTTGGCGCGGGCCAGAATGCCCATGATCTGGTCGCCGTTGATCATGTTGCCGTCTTCGTCCACGGCGAGACAACGGTCGGCGTCGCCGTCGAAGGCCACGCCCATCACGGCATCGGTGGCCTTGACCATGGCCTGCAGCTGCTCGGGGTGGGTGGAACCGGCGTTCTTGTTGATGTTGTAGCCGTCCGGCGAGGCGTTGATCACGATTACATCCGCACCGGCACGGCGCAGGGCTTCGGGAGCCACCACGGAGGTGGCACCGTTGGCGCAGTCGGCCACGATCTTCAGTCCCTTGAGCGGCTTGGGCTGGGTTTTGTCATCGTTCAGCGGAGCGATGGTGGCCACCAGATGATCGATGTACAGGTTGGTGGCGGTGGTCTGGTCGTGGCTCACGCGGCCCACGCCGGCACCGGTCGGGCGGTCCCAGTCCTGGCCGAGCACGGCCTCGATGTCGTCTTCCTTCTGGTCGGGCAGCTTGAAGCCGCCGCGTGCGAAGAACTTGATGCCGTTGTCGGGCATCGGGTTGTGGGAGGCGGAAATCACGGCACCCATCTCAACGTTGAGCACGCTGGTCAGGAACGCGATGCCCGGGGTCGGGATGATGCCTGCGTCGATCACGTCGAAGCCGCCGGCGGCCATGCCCGCGGACAGAGATCGGAAGAGCACACGTCTGAACTCCAGTCACGTGGCCTTATCTCGTATGCCGTCTTCTGCTTGAAA
>ENA-UPSX01000616-UPSX01000616.1-human-gut-metagenome-genome-assembly--contig:-NODE-616-length-10385-cov-9.004560_pt1 | contig 10385 bp, 7 predicted proteins | sample MGYA00250045_ERZ773367 | MGnify/ENA primary metagenome ERZ773367 (study PRJEB29103, sample SAMN06112033) | human gut metagenome | biome: human gut; feature: ankylosing spondylitis patient; material... | reverse complement strand
GTCTATGCGGTTGAACACGATATGCACGTGCGGATGTTCCCGGTCTTGGTGGCGCACGATGATGTACTGCGTATCGGCATCGAGGAGCATGAGACCGACCCCAATTCCGTCCGCCTGGGCTCCAAGGTCAAGGTACTGGATCTGGAGTTCGAGGAGGAGGAGAGCTACCAGGTGGTGGGCTCCCAGGAGGCCGACCCCATGAACGGCCGTATCTCCGAGGACTCCCCCTTCGGCAAGGCCCTGCTGGGCAACGCAGTGGGTGACGAGGTTCAGGTGGAGGCCCCCGCCGGCGTACTGAGGTACCGTATTTTAGAGATTCAAAAGTAAGGAGCAGAGTCATGAGCACAGAAGAGAGAAGCGTCAACCAGCCCGAGGAGCAGCCGTCCCTGTCCGAACAGCGCCTGATCCGCCGCGCCAAGCTCAAGGAGCTGCAGGATGCGGGCCAGGACCCCTTCCAGATCACCAAATTTGTGGTGAAGCACCACTCCGCCGACATTAAGGAGGGCTTTGAGGCCCTGGAGGGCGCTATGACCTCCGTGGCCGGCCGCATCATGTCCAAGCGCGGCATGGGCAAAGCCGTGTTCTGCGATCTGCAGGACGGCAAGGGCCGCATCCAGCTCTACGTCCGCGTGGACGAGCTGGGCGAGGAGGCCTTCGCCAAGTTCAAAAAGACCGACATCGGCGACATCGTGGGCGTGGAAGGCGAGGTCTTTAAGACCAAGCGGGGCGAGATCTCCGTCAAGGCCCACAAGGTGACGCTTCTCTCCAAGTCCCTCCAGCCTCTGCCCGAGAAATTCCACGGCCTGACCGACAAGGAGATGCGCTACCGCCAGCGCTATGTGGATCTGATCATGAACGAGGACGTGCGCCGTGCCTTCCGTATCCGCACCGCCTTCATCAAGCATATGCGCCGGTATCTGGACGAGCGGGACTACCTGGAGGTGGAGACCCCTGTCCTCAACACCATCTCCGGCGGCGCCACCGCCCGGCCCTTCATCACCCACCACAACACCCTGGACATCGACATGTATATGCGCATCGCCACCGAGCTGAACCTGAAGCGGCTCACTGTGGGCGGCTTTGAGCGGGTGTATGAGATCGGCCGCATCTTCCGCAACGAGGGCATGGATCCCAAGCACAACCCGGAGTTCACCACCATCGAGCTCTATGAGGCCTATGCCGACTTCCACGACATGATGGACATTGCCGAGGGGGTTCTCTCCACCGCTGCCAAGGAGATCCTGGGCTCCTATCGTGTGACTTGGCTGGGCAACGAGATTGACCTGACTCCCGGCTGGAAGCGCATGACCATGATCGACGCCGTCCGGGAGTATGTGGGCGTGGACTTTGAGGCCATCTCCGACGACGAGGAGGCCTGCAAGGCCGCCGAGGCCAAGGGCATCGATCTGGAGGGCTGCGAGCGCACCTGGGGCACCGCCCTGTACGAGGCCTTTGACCAGCGGGTGGAGGAGAAGCTGATCCAGCCCACCTTCATCACCATGTATCCGGTGGAGGTGTCCCCGCTGACCAAGCGCTCCCCCAAGGATCCCCGCCTCACCGAGCGCTTCGAGCTGTTTATCAACCACTGTGAGTTTGCCAACGCCTTCTCCGAGCTCAACGATCCCATCGACCAGCGCGGCCGCTTCGAGCACGAGCTGGCCCTGCGTGAGATGGGCAACGACGAGGCCGGCATGATGGACGAGGATTTCATCAACGCCCTGGAGTACGGCCTGCCCCCCACGGGCGGCATGGGTATCGGCATCGACCGCTGCGTGATGCTGCTCACCGACTCCGACTCCATCCGCGACGTGATCCTCTTCCCCACCATGAAGCCCCTGGACAAGCCTGAGTCCGCCAAGCGCGCCGCGGCTGGAACCAACTGCGCTGTCCCCGCCGCCGAGCAGGGCCCGGTGGACTTCTCCAAGGTGGAGATTGAGCCCCTGTTCCAGGAGTTCGTGGACTTCGAGACCTTTGCCAAGTCCGACTTCCGGGCCGTGAAGGTCAAGGAGTGCACCGCCGTGCCCAAGAGCAAGAAGCTGCTGAAGTTCGTTCTGGATGACGGCACCGGCGAGGACCGTGTGATCCTGAGCGGCATCCACGACACCTATGAGCCGGAGGAGCTGGTGGGCAAGACCCTCATCGCCATTACCAACCTGCCGCCCCGCAAGATGATGGGCATTGACTCCTGCGGCATGATCATCTCCGCGGTACACCACGAGGAGGGCGTGGAGAAGCTCCACTGCCTGATGGTGGACGACCACATTCCGGCGGGCGCCAAGCTGTATTGAGCCGGTCTGTCCTGGGAAGCGGGAGCAAGTGCAAGGGGGTATGAGGAGAGCCATGGAGAAGCGCCTGGGAAGTGAATATCTGCGTGCTGACCGGGCGTTTCATACCCCCGCTGCTCCCATCCCCGGCTGGAATTCGCCGGACTGAATGAGCATGCCGAAGGGAATCCTTCCTTCGGCATGCTTTTCTGCGTCAAAATCGTTTCCATCCCACCCTTAAGGAGGCCAAGGCTTTGATCAAGAAATGCGCGCTCTGGCTGCGGGACAGCTTTATCCGCAACCGGAGCCTCAACGCCACCCGGATCGTGGCGGGCTCCTTCGCGGCGATTATTCTGATCGGGGCGCTGCTGCTGACCCTGCCCATCGCCTCCCGGGACGGACAGAGCGCCGGGTTCTTCACCGGACTGTTCACCGCCACCTCCTCCACCTGCGTCACCGGCCTGATCCTGGTGGACACGTGGACCCAGTGGACGCTGTTCGGTCAGGCGGTCATCCTGACCATGATCCAGTTGGGCGGTCTGGGCTTCATGACGGTCATCACCCTCGTCTCCTTCGCCCTCCACCGGCGTATTGGCCTGTCGGAGCGGCTTATCATGGTGTCCACCCTCAACCTCAACGACATGGACGGGGTGGTGCGGGTGGTGCGCCACGCCCTCATCGGCACCTTCGCCATGGAGACGGCGGGGGCGGTGCTCATGTCGGTGTGCCTCATCCCGGAGTTCGGCTTCCTCAAGGGCACTTGGCACGCCGTGTTCCACGCAGTCTCCTCCTTCTGCAACGCGGGCTTTGATCTGCTGGGAGGGCGCTTCGGTGCCTTCAGCAGCCTGGCCGGCTACAACGACAACCCCCTGATGCTGGGCACCACCGCCGCCCTCATCGTAGTGGGCGGCCTGGGCTTCTTCGTGTGGGAGGACATTGTGGACAAGCGGTGCTGGAGCAGGCTGTCGGTCTACAGCAAGATGGTGCTCCTCATCACCGCTGTGCTGATCGTGGGGGGCGCCCTGTTCTTCCTGATGGAGGAGTTTGACAACCCCGCCACCCTGGGGGACATGCCCCTCTGGCAGAAGGGACTCAACGCCCTGTTCCAGTCCGTCACCCTGCGCACCGCCGGCTTCGACTCCATCGGCCAGGGCGGCCTCAGCGACACCAGCAAGGCCATGTCCTGCGTGCTGATGCTCATCGGCGGCTCCTCCGGCTCTACCGCCGGCGGCCTCAAGACCGCCACGGTGGGCGTGCTGCTGCTGGCCCTGCGCTCCGGCCTCATGGGCCGGGAGCAGGTCACCTTCCGCGGCCGGGCGATCCACTACCGCCGGGTGCTCAATGCCATGACTCTGGCGCTGGTGGTGCTGTTTGTCTTTGTGTTCAGCTCCATGGTGGTGTCCACGGTGGAGGATCTGCCCTACCTGGACAGCGCCTTTGAGGTGGCCTCCGCCATGGGCACGGTGGGCCTGACCACCGGGATCACCCCCACCCTCACCCCCTTCTCCCAGGGGCTGCTGATCCTGCTGATGTATATGGGCCGTGTGGGCATCCTGTCCTTCTCCATCGCCTTTATCACCGGAAACAGGCATCCGGCCAAGATCAAATACCCTGAGATGAACGTCATGATCGGCTGAAGCGCCGCATCAGGAGAAAAGGAAGTGTTTTCCACGTTATGAAAACCTTTGTTGTCATCGGCCTGGGCCGGTTTGGCAGCGCCGTGGCCACGGAGCTCAGCTCCCTGGGCCATGAGGTGCTGGCAGTGGACGAGCGGGAGGATCACGTGCAGAGGGTGGCCGAAAAGGTCACCCACGCCGTCACCGGCGACGCCAGGGACCCCTCGGTTCTGCGGGCCCTGGGCGTGCGCAACTACGACTGCGCCGTGGTGGCGGTGGGAGACGATATCGGAAACTCCGCCCTTATCACGCTTAATCTGAAGGAGATTGGGGTCAAGCGGGTCATCTGCAAGGCCCAGAGCCACGTCCACCGCAAGGTGCTGGAGAAGATCGGGGCGGACCGGGTGGTATTCCCCGAGCACGAGATGGGGGTCAAGCTGGCCCAGGGGCTCTCCAGCTCCAACGTGCTCAACTTCATTGAGCTGAGCGAGGATTTCGGCATCGTGGAGACCGCCGTGCCCAAGGAGTGGCACTACGAAACGATTCAAAATCTGGATGTGCGGGCCCGTTACAAGGTCAACATCATCGCCGTGCGCAGGGGCAAGGACGGGGCGCTGAACGTGGCCCCCGGCGCCAGCTATGTTATTGAGCCGGGCGATGCGGTGGTGGCCCTGGGCCGCACGGAGGACATCAACCATCTCCAGGACTTGTAAGGAGGACCGCCATGGAGCGCATCACCAGCCGGCAAAATCCGCTGATCACCCGCCTGCGCAGGCTGGGGGCGGAGAAAAAGACCCGCCGGGCCCAGGGGGTATTCCTCTGCGAAGGGACCAAGCTGGTGGGGGAGGCCCTGCGCTGGGGGCCGCCGCCGGAGCTGCTGGCGGTGGCGGAGGGAACCGCCCCCCCGGCGGAGCTGCCCGCCGGGGTGCGGGTGGTGGAGGTGCCGGAGGCGCTGCTGCGGGCGGTGTCCACCGTGGAGACACCCCAGGGCATGCTGGCCGTGTGCCGGACGCCGGACACCGCTCCGCCGGAGACGCTGCCGGAGGGCCGCCTGCTGGTGCTGGACGGGGTGCAGGACCCCGGCAACGTGGGCACCGTCTGGCGCACCGCCGACGCCTTCGGGGCGGCGGGGCTGTTCCTGCTGCCCGGCTGCGCCGAGCCCTTTGCCCCCAAGACGGTGCGCGCCACCATGGGGGCCTGCTTCCGCCTGCCGGTGTGGGAGGGGACGCTGGAGGATCTGACCGGCCTGCTGGCCCGGTCGGCCGTCTCCCTGTACGCCGCCGCCCTGCGGGACGACACGGAGGACATCCGCTCCGTTCCCCTGGGCAGCGCCGCCGTGGTCATCGGCAGCGAGGGGCGGGGGGTGTCCCAGCCGGTGCTGGACGCCTGCCGGGCGACTTTGAAAATCCCCATGCGGGACCGCTGCGAGTCCCTCAACGCCGCCGTGGCGGCGTCTGTGGTGCTCTGGGAGGGCTGGCGCTGAGCCAGGCCGCCCCAGCGGACGGCCCCACTCCGGTGGGACCGCGCGCTGGCGCGGCACAGAACAAGACAACAACCGGAAGGAGGCAATCCCGTGGCTGCGTTAACCTATCTGCTGTGGCTCACCACCCGGGAGGGCCTCCGGCCCGAGACGGCCGCGGCGCTGGTGCGCCGGTTCGGCACCGCAGAGGCGGCCTACTTCGCCGACCCCGGGGAGTACGAACTGCTTTCGTTGAGTGAAAGGCTTTGCCGCTCCCTGGCGGACAAGTCCCTGGAGCGGGCGGAGCGCATCCTGGGCGACTGCGACCGGCTGGGCGTCACCCTGCTGACCTACCAGGACGCGGCCTACCCGGAGCGTCTGCTCCAGCTCCACGACTTTCCCCTGGTGCTCTATGTGAAGGGGCGGCTCTTCCGCTTTGACGAGGAGCTGGCCGTCGCCATCGTGGGGTCCCGGGAGTGTACCCCCTACGGCGTGGCCATGGCGGGGCGGCTGGGCCTGGAGCTGGCCCGGTCGGGGGCGCTGGTGCTCTCCGGCCTGGCCCAGGGCATCGACGCGGCCGCCCTCAAGGGGGCCCTCCAGGGCGGCGGCCCGGCGGTGTCGGTGCTGGCCGGCGGGGTGGACGTGGTCTACCCCCGGCGCAACCAGGGACTCTACGAGGACGTGGCCGCCGCGGGGGCCATCCTGTCGGAAAACCCGCCCGGCACCCCGCCGGAGGGGTGGCGCTTCCCCATCCGCAACCGCATCCTCAGCGGCCTGTCCGCGGGCGTGGCGGCGGTGGAGGCCGCCGAGCACAGCGGCACGCTGATCACCGCCCGGCTGGCCCTGGACCAGAACCGGGAGGTATTCGCCGTCCCCGGCCCGGCGGACGCGCCCATGAGCGCGGGCACCAACGGCCTGATCGCCCGGGGCGAGGCCAAGCTGATCCGCTCGGCCCAGGATATTCTGGTGGAATATGTGACACGCTTTCCCCATAAGGTGCGGCAGGCCCCTTCGCTGTCCCGGGAGGGGGCGGAGGCGCGGCTGGAGGCGGCGGCCGAGCCGGCGCCGGAGCCGGTGCCCCGTCCGGCGGAGAGGAATCCCCTCCCTCTGCGCCCCCGGAGTGAGCTGGAGGCCATGGGGGACGAACAGCGGGCCATCTTCGCCCTGCTGAGCGGCCGCGCCCTGGTGCCCGACGAGATCGTGGGCCGCACCGAGATTCCCGCCCGGCGGGTGAACACTGCCCTGACCCTGCTGCAGGCTCAGGGCTATCTGAATGAGCTTCCCGGCAAGCGGTTTACCGCTGCCGTCCGCTTTGACGACTAAGTATGTAAGGAGTACTATGCTGTGGCAAAATCGAATTTGGTGATCGTCGAGTCTCCGGCGAAGGCCAAGACCATCGGCAAATATCTGGGCCCGGGCTATGAGGTGAAGGCCTCCATGGGCCATGTGCGCGACCTGCCCAAGAGCAAGCTGGGCGTGGACGTGGAGCACGGCTTTGAACTGAACTACCAGCCCATCAAGGGCAAGGAAGAGGTCATTGACGAGCTGAAAAAATCCGCCAAGAAGAGTGAGAAAGTGTTCCTCGCCACCGACCCCGACCGGGAGGGCGAGGCCATCTCCTGGCACCTGAAGGAGATGCTGGGCATCCCGGACGACAAGACCTACCGGGTGACCTTCAACGAGATCACCAAGAAGGTGGTCAACGACTCCATCGCCCACCCCCGGGCCATCGATATGGATCTGGTGAACGCCCAGCAGGCGCGCCGGGTGCTGGACCGCATCGTGGGCTATCAGATCTCCCCCCTGCTGTGGAAGAAGATCCGCCGGGGCCTGTCCGCCGGGCGGGTGCAGTCGGTGGCCACCCGGCTGGTGTGCGAGCGGGAGGCCGACATCAAGGCCTTCGTCCCCCAGGAGTACTGGTCCCTGGACGCTGATCTCTCCCGCATCGCCCCCAACCTGGGGCAGTTCAAGGCCAGCTTCTACGGCCGGGAGAAGAAGGTGGAGCTGAACAGCGAGGCGGAGGTCAACGCCGTCATGGAGGCGGTGAAGAACGCCCCCTTCGCCGTCACCGGCGTCAAGCGGCAGGACAAGCAGCGCAACCCCGCGCCCCCCTTCATCACCTCCACCCTCCAGCAGGAGGCCAGCCGCAAGCTCAACATGACGCCCCGGCGGACCATGTCCATCGCCCAGCAGCTCTATGAGGGCGTGGACATCGAGGGGGAGGGCACCGTGGGTCTCATCACCTATATGCGTACCGACTCCCTCCGCCTGTCCGACGAGGCCACCGCCGCCGCGAAGGACTTCATCCTCGCCCGCTACGGCGCGGACTACTACCCCGGCAAGGCCCGGGTCTACAAGACCAAATCCGGCGCCCAGGACGCCCACGAGGCCATCCGGCCCTCCAACGTGAACCTGACCCCGGAGGACATCAAGAAGTCCCTCACCGCCGAGCAGTATAAGCTCTACAAGCTCATCTGGAGCCGCTTCCTGGCCTGCCAGATGGCCTCCGCCGTGTACGACAGCGTGTCCATCGAGGTGACCTCCGCGGGATACACCTTCCGGGCCACCCACTCGGCCCTCAAGTTCTCCGGCTACACCGCCGTGTACGTGGAGGGGAAGGACGAGGAGGAGGAGGCGTTCCAGTCCCCCCTGCCCGATCTGAAGGAGGGGGAGGCCCTGAAGCTGGAGGCCCTCAAGCCCGACCAGCACTTCACCCAGCCCCCCAGCCGCTACACCGAGGCCACGCTGATCAAGGCCCTGGAGGAGAAGGGCATCGGCCGCCCCTCCACCTACGCCCCCACCATCTCCACCATCCTGGACCGGGAGTATGTGGTGAAGGAGGGCAAGAACCTCCGCCCCACCCCCCTGGGGGAGGTGGTCACCGGCCTGATGAAGGACAAATTCACCGACATTGTGGATACCGCCTTCACCGCCACTATGGAGGAGCGGCTGGACGAGGTGGAGACCGGCAAGGTGGACTGGAAGAGCCTGCTGGGCGACTTCTACGGCGACTTTGAGCAGGAGCTCCAGAAGGCCGAGGCGGATCTGGACGGCGAGCGCATCAAGGTACCCGACGAGGTGTCCGACGTGATCTGCCCCAAGTGCGGGCGCAATCTGGTGTACAAGTCCGGCCGGTTCGGCCGCTTCCTGGCCTGCCCCGGCTGGCCGGAGTGCGACCACACCCAGCCCATCGTCATCGAGATGCCCGGCAAGTGCCCCAAGTGCGGCGGCAAGATCCTCAAAAAGACCTCCAAGCGGGGATACGCCTACTACGGCTGCGAGAACAACTCCAGCAAGGACGAGGCCAAGCGGTGCGACTTCATGACCTGGGACGTGCCGGTGAAGGAGACCTGCCCCGAGTGCGGCCACACCCTGTTCAAGAAGTCGGGCCGGGGGTTCAAGAAGCCCTTCTGCATCAACCCGGAGTGCCCCAACTTCCTGCCCGAGGATCAGCGGGGCTACAAGAAAAAGGCCGCCTCCGCGGAGCTGATATGCTGGTGCCCGGCATCGGCGAGCTGATCGGCGGCAGCCAGCGTGAAGAGGATTACGACAAGCTGGTCACCCGCATGGACGAGCTGGGCCTGGACAAATCCAGCTACGACTGGTATCTCAACCTGCGCAAGTTCGGCGGCGTGGAGCACGCCGGTTACGGCCTGGGCTTTGAGCGGATGATCATGTACCTCACGGGCATCCAGAACATCCGCGACGTCCTGCCGTTCCCCCGCACTGCCTACGGTTTCTAAAAATAGTAAATCAAAACGCGAAAGCTGTCGCCGAAAGCGGCAGCTTTTTTGATGAACGGCTTGCCCTCTCCGTCATTGCTTGCGCAATGCCACCTTGCCCCCTTCTGGCACTTTCGTGCCACCTCCCCCGGCCGGGGGAGTCTTTCAAAGGGAGAGGCCTTGGCAGTCCATGCGAAGTTTTCGGTTTCGCCAGAGGCTCTCCCTTTGGGAGAGCTGGACGCGAAGCGGCCTGAGAGGGCAAGCAATCTCATCTTTTTCAACAACGAGGTAACTTTCCGTGGAAAACATTTCGCCTGCACTGCTGAACTGGTTTTACGAAAACCAGCGCGTCCTGCCGTTCCGCACCGACCCCAGTCCCTATCACGTCTGGCTGAGTGAGATCATGCTCCAGCAGACCCGGGTCTCGGCGGCGCTGCCCTATTATGAGCGGTTCCTCGCCGCCCTGCCGGATATCCCGGCACTGGCCGCCTGTGAGGAAGAAAAGCTGAATAAGCTCTGGGAGGGTCTGGGCTATTACAGCCGGGTGCGCAACCTGCAAAAGGCGGCCAGGATCGTCTGTGAGCAGTACGGCGGGGAGCTGCCAGCCGATTACGACGCCATCCGCGCCCTGCCCGGCATCGGGGATTACACGGCCGGGGCCATTTGCTCCATCAGCTTTGGCATTCCGGTGCCCGCAGTGGACGGCAATGTCCTCCGGGTGTTTTCCAGGCTGTATAATGACCCCGGTGTGATTACAGATCCGGCGGTCAAAAAAGCCTTTACCGCCCGGGTGATGGAGCATCAGCCTCCCGCCGCCCCCGGGGACTACAACCAGGCGCTCATGGAGCTGGGAGCGCTGGTCTGCGTCCCCAATGGGGTCCCGCTGTGCGAGCAGTGCCCGCTGGCCTCTCTGTGTCAGGCCCGGGCGGCGGGCACGGCCCTCAGCCTGCCCCAAAAGGCCGCCCCCAAGGCCCGCAAGCTGGAAGATCTGACCGTGGCGCTGGTGGAGAGCCCGGCGGGCTTCCTCATCCAGCAGCGGCCCGAAAAAGGCCTGCTGGCCGGGCTGTGGCAGCCCCTGCTCTGGGAGGGCGCGGCTATGACCGCCGAACAGCTGCCGGCCGCCCTGACGGCGCTGGGCATCCACGGCATCACCGAGGCCAAGCCCATCCCCAAGGCAAAGCATATCTTCAGCCACATCGAGTGGCGCATGACGGGCTATACTGTCACGGTGGAGGCCCAGCCCGCGCCGGATGGCAGATCGGAAGAGCACACGTCTGAACTCCAGTCACGTGGCCTTATCTCGTATGCCGTCTTCTGCTTGAAA
>ENA-UPSX01000614-UPSX01000614.1-human-gut-metagenome-genome-assembly--contig:-NODE-614-length-10396-cov-21.958426_pt1 | contig 10396 bp, 8 predicted proteins | sample MGYA00250045_ERZ773367 | MGnify/ENA primary metagenome ERZ773367 (study PRJEB29103, sample SAMN06112033) | human gut metagenome | biome: human gut; feature: ankylosing spondylitis patient; material... | reverse complement strand
TTTTTTTTTTTCAAGCAGAAGACGGCATACGAGATAAGGCCACGTGACTGGAGTTCAGACGTATGCTCTTCCGATCTGGAAAGACCTGCTGCCGCAGGATAAGGCGGAGCAGGAGTTTACAGGGGTGCTGAAAGTGGCGTTGGCCGCTATCGACTCGGATACGGAGTCTTTTGAGACTGCTTTACAAGAGAATAAAAAGGACGTATCTCATTTGTTGGGTGTATTCCGCCGTGTCAGCCTTAAAAGTATCTATTGAATTCTTTCTTTTCAGGATAAACTAACAATTATATATAAATGAAAACTAAACAGTGCTTGGTCATTGTTATGACCTTGCTATGCCTTTGCGTGAAGGCGCAGAATCTCAGAGTGACCGGTGTGGTGCGGGATAAGTCGGATGTGATTATCGGTGCCAGCGTAATGGTTAAAAACTCAACAGTGGGTACGGTGACAGATATGGATGGGCGTTATTCAGTGGAAGTGCCCGCCAATGGTGTATTGATTTTTTCTTATATCGGATATACTCCGGTAGAGAAACAAGTAGATGGACAAACGGTGATTAACGTGACGATGAATGACGATGTGCAGGCCATTGACGAAGTAGTGGTAACTGCTATCGGTATCAAGCAGCAGAAAAAGAAGTTGGGATATACTACCCAACAAGTCAATACCGAGGCTTTAGACCAGCCGGGTACGGTGAATGTTGGTAATGCCTTGTCGGGTCAGGTAGCCGGTTTGACGGTAAATAATCCTACCGGTATTTTTCAGGCTCCTTCGTTTTCCTTACGTGGAAAGACTCCGTTGATGGTGATTGACGGTGTGCCTGTGGAGTCGGATCTTTTTGACGTATCTCCCGAAAATATAGAAAGTATTAATGTTTTGAAGGGAACTGCCGCCGCTGCTTTGTATGGTTCGCGGGGTAAAGACGGTGCTATTTTGATCACTACCAAACTGGCGAAAGAGGATGGATTGACTGTTACGGCCGGATTGTCCAGTATGGTTTCTGCCGGATTTACGGTCTTTCCTGAAACTCAGACAGAGTTTGGTTCGGGCTCTAATGGTCAGTATGCCTTTTGGGATGGAGCAGATGGTGGTATCTCGGATGGAGACATGACCTGGGGACCTCGTTTTGCCGGGCAGAAAATAGCACAGTGGAATAGTCCTATCCGTAATAAAGAAACAGGAGAAACGATTCCTTGGTGGGGGGATGTTTCCGGTACGATTTATGATGACCAGTCTAAGTACGAACGGGTGCCCATCGCATGGGAGCCTCATGATAACCTGAGGGACTTTTTACGTACCGGAATTATTACAAAAGCGACTTTTTCAGTGGCAAGCAAAAGTAAAAAAGCTAACTATAATTTTAACGGTGATTTCTCCAATCAGCGCGGACAGGTTCCCAATACTTCGGTTTATACGGGGGGATTGAACTTTAACAGTATGTATAACCTTAGTAACTCGGTTACTTTATCAGCCAATCTTTCTTATAACAAGGTATATTCTCCCAATTATCCACGTTATGGATATGGACCGAAAAATCATATGTATACCATTTTGTTATGGATGGGAAATGATGTAAATGGAAAGGAGTTGGCCGAGCATTATTATCGTCCGGACTCTGAAGGTACACGTCAGGCCAACTACAACTATGCGTGGTATAATAATCCTTACTTTGCTGCCAATGAACTGACGCAAAAGCATGACCGTAATACAATGAATGGACAACTGAAACTGAACTGGGATGTAATACCGGGGCTGAGTTTGCAAGGACGGGCTGCGGGACGTTTGGAAAGCACATTTGAAGATATGTCTGTTCCTAAGTCTTATATGAACTATGGTGATTCGCGGAATGGCGACTACAAAACGTGGAATACTGATCAGCTGGACATCAATGCGGATTTTCTTGCTACTTACACACGTGCTTTCAGCAGGAATTTTACGTTGACTGTCAATGCCGGTACTTCACTGTATTACCGTCAGATTCGGAAGCAAAGCCAGTCTACAGACGGACTGATCGTGGCGAAAGTATACAATTTGGGTAATAGCCTGAATCCTGTAAGCGCTACCAACTCGATGAACGAAAAAGCTATCGAGAGTGTTTATGGTTCTGTGAATGTAGATTTGTTTGAGTCTTTGTTTCTTACATTTACCGGGCGTAATGACTGGTCTTCTACTTTGGCAAAAGGGAATAACTCCTATTTCTATCCTTCTGTGTCATTAAGTACATTGGTTAATGAATATGTGAAACTGCCTTCATGGATGGATTATCTGAAAGTAAATGGTGCATGGGCGCAAGTTTCCAGTGACCTTGATCCTTATTCTTTGTATGCTACTTATTCCAATGGCACACTGTATGGCAGTATTCCGTCCGTGACTTATCCGGGTACGTTACTCAATGCGAATATATTGCCGCAAAAAACAACCTCGTATGAGGTGGGGGTTTCTACTTCGTTTTTGCATAATCGCATTGGAATTGATCTGACCTACTATCATATGCTGGATGAGAACAGTATTATAGAACTGCCCATATCATCTGCCTCGGCATTTACCAAACGTTATGTGAATGGTAACGAATACACAACAAACGGTTTCGAGCTGATTGTTTCCGCCACTCCGGTAAAAAACAAAAACTTTACCTGGAATGTAGCTACCAATTGGAGTAGTAATATTCGTAAGCTGACCGGGATTTATGGAGACCAGGAGAAGTTCGGCGATTTGAAAAAAGGTGACCGGGCTGATGCTATGTATGCTACCGAGTGGGAAAAGACACCGGATGGCCGGTTGATATTGGATGCGAATACGGGTTTGCCCACTCAGAGCGCTTTTAAGACCAAAGTAGGAAACCAGTCTCCTGATGTTCGTTTCGGATTGCAGAATACTTTCAAGATAAAGGATTTTACTGTCAATATAGATATGGACGGAGCTATCGGAGGAACGTTGATATCTACTACCACGCAGAAAATGTGGTGGGGAGGAAAGCATCCCAAATCTACCATGTATCGTCAGGAAGAATATGATAATGGTGGCAAGCCTGTTTATGTGCCCGAAGGTGTCAATATAGTAAGCGGTGAGGTGACTTATGACGTGAATGGGAATATTGTTTCCGATACCCGTGTCTATAAAAAGAATGAAACAGCGGTAAACATACAGACTTGGGCCCAGAATTATCCTTATCGTGCCGTGGTGCGTACAGAAGAAAGCGAGTTGTTTGCTAATACGTTCAGCCGTTCTTTCCTAAAACTGAGACGTGTTGCAGTGACGTATGATTTGACTAAGTTCATTCAGTCACAGTTTATAAAAGGGCTGGATGTCACAGTGTTTGGAAACAATCTGGCCGTGCTGAAAAAGACTCCTTATTTGGATCCGGACTTTGGTGCCAGTGATGGAGATTTGCAGGATCCGTCGGCCCGTTATGTAGGAGTGAGTGCTAACATTAAATTTTAACGTTTATTCAAAATATGATGAAGAAGTATATCAAATACATGGCATCTCTTCTTGCCGTATCCTTTGCAATGAGTGCTTGCATTGATTTGGAAGAGATGAATGTGGATCCTAATAATGCCACTACTACCAATCCTTCCCTGTTGTTGACCGGAGTTGCTTATAGTGCTTTCAATCAAACCAGTTCGGATGCTTGCCATGCAGCCAAGATGCTGATTCTGACTTCGGGAGAAAGCAAGTATCAGGTTTATAAATGGACGCGTGGGGATTTTGATTATTATAGCAATTTGCGTGATGTGACCAAAATGTCAGAAGAGGCCGGAGAAGGAAGTGCTTATCAGGCTTTGGCTCATTTCTTCCGTGCCAATTATTTCTATCAGTTGACTCTGGACTTTGGAAGTATTCCCTATACGGATGCGCTTAAGGCAGAAACAGATGCGAATTACCAGCCGGCATACGATTCGCAGGAAGTTGTGCTGGCCGGCATTTTGAAGGAACTGGAAGAGGCCGATAAAATGCTTGAAGGCAGTGATGAGATTATTTCGGGAGATATTATCTACAATGGCAACTTGGTTAATTGGAGAAAATTGATTAATGCTTACCGCTTACGTATTTTGATGTCTTTGTCGGGAAAAGAGAAGGTAGGTGATATAGATGTTAAATCGGAGTTTTCAAAGATTGTAGCCGACGGACCTTTAATGGAAAGCTTGTCGGATAACGGGCAGTTGATCTATCTTGACCAGCAGGATAACCGTTATCCGTATTTTAATGACAGCGATTTCGGTTCGGGGCGTTTTATGGATTCCACTTATATTGCTGCATTGGCTACACGGCAGGATCCGCGTTTATTTGCTGTTGCCACGCAAACTCCGAATGCTGAAAAAGCCGGAAAAGCGATTAATGATTTCAGCTCTTATGACGGGGGTGATCCGGCTGTTCCTTATAGTTTGGTTAATGATAAGGCGGTGGCTGGAAACTGTTCCAAGCCTGCTCCCCGTTATTACCAGACTCCGACCAATGAGCCTATGGTCTTGTTAGGTTACGTTGAACAGCAGCTTATATTGGCTGAGGCTGTAGTAAGAGGATGGATTCAGGGAGATGACAAGATTTATTATGAATCGGCCGTCAAGGCGTCTTTTGAGTTTTATCAGAAATATGCTGTGTCGGTAGCTGATTATCTCACTCAGGATGCAGCGGCAGAATACCTTCGAAATGACAAGGTGGCTTATTCCTCTTCCCTTTCTACTGATGAGAAGATAGAGCGTATTATTATGCAAAAGTATTTGCCGACATTTTTGCAGGGAAGTGTATGGCTACCCTACTATGAGGCGCTTCGTACGGGGTATCCCGATTTCCGCCGTGCCGCAGGAGTTAGTCTGCCTTATCGCTGGATGTATCCGCAGGATGAATATAATAACAATGCCACTCATGTGGAGGCTGCTTTGAATGAGCAGTTTGGTGGAAGTGATAAAACCTCGGATAAGCCTTGGTGGTTGCAGTAATCAGTTTAAATAAATTTTTAGGATGATGAAAAAGATAAAAACATTATGTGGTGTGTTGGCTCTGCTTTGTGTAGGGATGATGCCGGTAAGCGCGCAAAATGTGCTGAAATTCAATGCAGACAAGAAGTTTAAGATTGTTCAGTTCACTGATGTTCATTGGGTACCGGGAGACTCTGCCTCGGAAGAAGCGGCGGAGCGAATGAATGAGGTCTTGGATGTTGAGAAACCGGATTTGGTGATTTATACAGGTGATTTGGTGTTTGGCAAGCCGGCGAGCGAGGCATTGTCTAAAGCTTTGGAACCTGTTGTTTCCCGCCGTTTGCCTTTTGCCGTGACTTGGGGAAACCATGATGATGAGCAAGATATGACCCGTATTGAGTTACTGGAATATATCAAAGATATGCCGGGTAATCTGACCTCTACCACGGCAGGGATTTCGGGAGTTACTAATTATGTACTTCCTTTGAAGTCGGAAGACGGAAAGAAGGATGCAGCTGTGCTTTATGTCTTCGATAGCAATGCGTATTCGTCTTTGAAACAGGTAAAAGGGTATGATTGGATAAAGCCGGATCAGATAAATTGGTATGTTGAGAGCAGTGTGGGATATACGGAACGTAATGGTGGCAAGCCACTGCCCTCGTTGGCTTTCTTTCATATTCCTTTTCCGGAATATAATGAAGCGGCGCAAGATGAAAATGCGTTATTGATAGGAACACGTAAGGAAAAGGCTTGTGCTCCGTTGATTAATACAGGTTTGTATGCTGCTATGCTGAATGCAGGAGACATAATGGCTACATTTGTGGGGCACGACCATGTGAATGATTATGTAGTTGATTGGAAAGGGATTTTGTTGTGCTATGGACGGTTTACCGGAGGGAATACCGTTTATCACGATATTCCGGGAGGAAATGGGGCACGGGTCATTGAACTGACACAAGGAGTGCGCTCTTTCAAGACATGGGAGCGTTTGGAGGGAGGAAAGATTATTAATGAAGTAAATTATCCGTCTGATTTCCAAAGAGAATAATAGTCAGTTGGGCAGGATAGAGGTATTCTCAGTACCTGTCCTTCCGGTGACAAGACTGTTTCGTCATTTGTTATACATAAATTATTGTCACAGCTTCATACATCCCTGTCGGCATTCTATGGATATAGTTAATAATGGCCGGCAGGGTGATAGAATATTATGACCGTTTCAGATATTCGTACCCTATCCGGCAATACAGGCATTTTTTCTTATCACAATATTCTTTCTTTAATTGTATCAAAGCTTGGCTGTCGGCGGCATTGGAGGCTTTCATTCCGCATTGTTCCCACATGCGGGTGATATAATTGTTCTCCGCTTTCAATTCTTCCAGAAAACTGCCGGCACGTGCACAAAGTACACGATTCCCTTTATGCAGTCCGTAAGCATAGAGAAATGTCACTACCGTGTTGATAATGAGTAAATCCAGTGAGGTGTTACTTAGAGTCTTCGGACGGGAAGGGGAAGAACCGCCAAATGTATAATGAGTGAGCCAGTATTCTGACGTTCCTCCTTTCAGAATATCTCTGACACCTTGTAGTGTTTCCGTTTCCATGATGCGAGAGAGCAGTCCGTAGGCACGATGATAAAGACATGCCAACTGTGCAATCCGTATATGCGGAAAATTAGCAGGACGTAGCCGGAGAAAACGCCATAGGGAAGCATCCATCGGGATAAGTCCGAATTTATGCTGTAGATAGGTGTACTCTTTTTTTAGCCGGAGATAGTATCCGTCTCCATCAGAATCTTCCAGAATGCCGGCTTGTCCAAAGAAGATGGCTTCTATCTGGAAAAGGTCGTTCCGATGCTTGTCTACTGCCCGGAAGGGAAGCCGATGAGCCCAGGTTTCGAAAGCGTCTCCGTTCAGCCCGAAACCGAAATTACGTGCCAGTGTGATAAAAAAAGCATCTTCCCAATTGCCTTGACAACGTTTTAACCGTTCATTCAATAAGGTCGCTTTTTGCTCGAATCTTTCCATCTGTAAGGCAGTCATCCATGAGTGGGCGGTGAAAGGGGGGAGTGAAGGAATGATGCGGTAACAAGGGGGGTAGCTGTCTGTTTCCAACAGTTCCTTGTAGTTGGTGCGGACCGCTTCCGGGCAGATGAGTTGTATTTGGGGGATTCTTTCTCCATTGCTCCTGCTGATTTCCGTATCTATTTCGGAGGCTATATGCAGAATGACAGAGTTGTAACCGGCATCTGCATGATGTCCGTGTTTGAACCAGTCTGAAGATCTTTCATGTATCTCGATATTGCCTATCCAAAGCACACCGTCCAGCTTGAGCTTGGCATTAAAAAAATCGGGACCGGCGTCGGTATTCGCCAGTCCCGTATCTATAACTTCCACTTGTTGGCCGGTTGTTGTTTTCAGTTCTTTGAGAGGAAATATTTTATGTTTCCATACATAGTGTAATAGTTGTTCCATGTTAATGAGGTGTAAATGTTTGGCAAATGTAATGGTTTACAACGAAAAACGCTATCTTTGTGGCTGAAATAACATTCGTAATTATGAAAATAGCATTAATAGGATACGGAAAGATGGGCAAGGAGATTGAAAAGGTTGCAGTTGCCCGCGGACATGAGATTGTGAGTATTATAGATGTTGATAATCAAGATGATTTTAATTCGGAAGCATTTAAATCAGCAGATGTGGCTATTGAGTTTACTAACCCGATGGTGGCATATGACAACTATATGAAAACTTTTGCTGCCGGTGTCAAATTGGTATCGGGCAGTACCGGATGGATGGACAAACATGGTGATGAGGTGAAAGAATTATGCACGAAAGGTGGAAAAACCTTGTTCTGGTCGTCTAATTTCAGTCTGGGTGTCGCTATATTCTCTGCTGTAAATAAATACTTGGCTAAAATAATGAATAACTTTCCCGCTTACGAGGTTTCCATGACCGAAACTCATCATATTCATAAACTGGATGCGCCCAGCGGAACAGCCATCACGCTGGCCGAAGGGATTCTGGAAAATATGAACCGCAAGAGTAAATGGGTGAAAGGGACCATGGTGGCACCGGATGGAACCGTGTCGGGAACATCGGAATGTGCCGAGAATGAGTTTCCTGTAAATTCGATCCGTGAAGGGGAGGTGTTTGGTATTCATACTATCCGCTATGACTCTGAGGCGGACAGCATCTCAATTACCCATGATGCCAAGAATCGGAAGGGGTTTGCCTTGGGAGCTGTTTTGGCGGCGGAATATACATCCAGGCATGAAGGGTTATTAGGAATGAGTGATTTATTTCAGTTTTAAGATATGATAAGAGCAACACGTACACAGTGGATTAAGTTTGCCGTTGTTCTGGCGCTTTACCTGATATTTCTTGTCTGGTTGAGAAGCTGGCTGGGATTGGTGGTTGTACCGTTTATCTTCGATGCGTATATCACAAAGAAGATTCCATGGACTTGGTGGAGAGAGTCCAAGAACCGTCATGTAGTGACTGTCATGGGATGGGTGGATGCTATTGTATTCGCACTGGTGGCGGTATACTTTGTCAACCTCTATTTCTTCCAGAACTATGTGATTCCTTCTTCCTCGCTGGAAAAATCATTGCTGACGGGTGATTATCTGTTTGTGAGTAAAATGAGTTATGGGCCCCGTGTGCCTCAGACTCCGCTGCACATGCCGTTGGCACAACACACACTGCCGTTTTTTAATTGTAAATCATACCTTGAGCATCCACAATGGGATTATAAACGGGTGAAAGGTTTGGGGGATGTACAGTTGAATGATATCGTTGTCTTTAACTTTCCGGCCGGAGATACAGTTGCCACCGGTGTGCCCAATGATGATATTTACCGTCTGAGTTATGGCGCAGGCAAGGAGCTGGCAAAACCGGTGGATTTGGCTTCCATGACTCCGGAGCAGCAACGGGTGGTCTATGATTATTATTATCAGTTGGGACGGGAGTACCTGAAAGAGAATCCACAGAACTTCGGTGAGATAATCAGCCGTCCGGTAGACCGCCGTGAGAACTACGTGAAGCGGTGTGTGGGTTTGCCCGGACAAACGCTGGAGATAAAGGATCGTATTATTTATTTGGATGGTAAAGCTAATAAAGAGCCTGATAATGTGCAGTATCGTTATCTGGTGAAAACCAAGCGTCCTATTCCCGATGACCTGGCTCATGAACTGGGTATCAGCAAGGAGGATATGATGATGTATTATACGGATGCTTCTGTTTATAATATGCCTCTGACGGAAAAAGCGAAAGCGGGTTTGTTGGCGCGTAAGGATATTGTAGTCAGTATTGAGAATACACCGGCTGATGATGCGGGGGGCTTGTACCCGCTGAATATGTATAAGAACTGGACTACGGATAACTACGGACCTGTATGGATTCCCAAAAAGGGAGAGACGGTGAAACTCACGATAGAGAATCTTCCTGTTTATGAGCGTCCTATTCATGTTTACGAGGGTAATGAACTGGCGGTGAAAGATGGAAAGATTTATATTAACGGCAAGGAAACCGATGAGTATACTTTCAAGATGGATTATTACTGGATGATGGGAGATAACCGTCATAATTCGGCTGACTCCCGCTTTTGGGGATTTGTTCCTGAAGATCATGTGGTGGGAAAACCTATCTTTATCTGGTTGTCATTGGATAATGACCGTGGCTGGCTGGATGGAAAAATACGTTGGAACCGATTGTTTACCTTTGTAGATAACATTAAATAAATTGCGCATACCCTGTATTCCTGTATGGATAAAAGCAATGCTTACTGCTGTCATTCTGGTACTGTTGGTAAAGACATTTGCTTTCACCTCCTGCACCATTCCCTCTACCGGTATGGAGAATAGCCTTTATCAAGGGGAAAGGGTTTTGGTGAATAAGTGGAGTTATGGGTTTCGTGTGCCTTTTTCTATCTGGCGGTGGCTGGGAAAAACTGCCGGGAAAGGGGATATTGTGTTGTTCAACAATCCTAATCCACGGTCTCCTCAGACGTCGGTGGGCAATCGGGAAGTGTTTATAAGCCGTGTGGTAGGAGTACCCGGAGATACGTTGATGTTGAATGATGAACTGTGGGTGACTGACGAACAAGTGTTGAGCCCGGATAGTAAATCTTTGTATGTCTATTCTCATACGGAAGAAGAAACGATGCAGGCTGCCATGCAGCAAGTGAACATTCAGGGAAACAGGTTGGTGGGGTATGCCGAGGGGAAGTATATACGTACCTTCAGTCATTATGAATATTACCTGTTAAAACAAAAACTGGCAGGAAAAGTGGATTTGATTCCTCTTTATCATAAAGATATAAGCAAGAGCCATCCCTTTGTGATCCCGGAAAAAGGGAAACCTGTCAAGGTATATCCTTGGAATGTGACCTTGTTGTGTAATACTATTGTAGATCGGAAGAGCGTCGTGTAGGGAAAGAGTGTAGATCTCGGTGGTCGCCGTATCATTAAAAAAAAAAAA
>ENA-UPSX01000613-UPSX01000613.1-human-gut-metagenome-genome-assembly--contig:-NODE-613-length-10401-cov-32.181034_pt1 | contig 10401 bp, 9 predicted proteins | sample MGYA00250045_ERZ773367 | MGnify/ENA primary metagenome ERZ773367 (study PRJEB29103, sample SAMN06112033) | human gut metagenome | biome: human gut; feature: ankylosing spondylitis patient; material... | reverse complement strand
TTTTCAAGCAGAAGACGGCATACGAGATAAGGCCACGTGACTGGAGTTCAGACGTGTGCTCTTCCGATCTAAAAACTTTTTGACCGAGATCATTGACGCCGACCTCGCCGAAGGCAAGATCAGCGAGATTCATACCCGCTTCCCGCCGGAGCCGAACGGCTACCTGCACATCGGCAGCGCCAAGGCCATCTATATCAACTGGTCCATCGCCAACCAGTACGGCGGCAAGTTCAATCTCCGCCTCGACGACACCAACCCCGCCCGCGAAGGCGAGGAGTATGTCAACAGCATCATCGAGGATCTGCACTGGCTGGGCGCTGACCCCACGGGCGGCATCTTCTACGGCAGCGATTACTTCGACAAGTGCTACGAGTACGCCGAGAAGCTCATCCTTGAGGGCAAGGCTTACGTCGATGACCTGACCCGTGACGAGATGCGCGAGTACCGCGGCAATGACGCGGGCAAGCCCTCCCGCCCCTCTCCGTGGCGGGACCGCAGCCCGGAGGAGAATCTCGACCTGTTCCGCCAGATGCGTGCGGGCGAGTTCAAGGAGGGCGAGAAGACCCTCCGCGCCAAGATCGACCTCGCCAGCCCCAATATGAATCTGCGTGACCCGGCCATCTACCGCATCAAGTATGCCGAGCATCACCGTCAGGGCAATAAGTGGTGCATCTACCCGATGTACGACTTCGCCCACCCCATTCAGGACGCCATCGAGGGCATCACCCACAGTATGTGCAGCCTCGAGTTTGAGAATCACCGCCCGCTGTACAACTGGGTCATCGAGAACATCTTCGGCACCGAGTTCCCTAAGCAGCGCGAGTTTGCCCGCCTGAACATGACCAACACCGTCATGAGCAAGCGCTATCTGCGCGAGCTGGTGGAGATGGGCATCGTGGACGGCTGGGACGACCCCCGTATGCCCACCCTGTGCGGTCTGCGCCGCCGCGGCTATACCGCTTCCTCCATCTTTACCTTTGTGCGGGAGGCCGGCATCTCCAAGTCGGACAACCTCATTGATATGCGCCAGCTGGAGGCCTGCATCCGCAGTGAGCTGGATCTGACTGCCCAGCGCCGCATTGCCGTGCTGGACCCCGTCAAGCTGGTGGTGGACAACTACCCCGCCGATAAGACCGAGTATTTCGACATCGCCAACAACCCCAACCGGGAGGCCAACGACACCACGACCCGCAAGGTGGCCTTCACCAAGGAGCTGTGGATCGAGAGGGAGGACTTCGCCGAGGTCCCGCCTCCGAAGTTCAAGCGCCTGACCGTCGGCGGCGAGGTCCGTCTGATGGGCGGCTACCTCGTCAAGTGCGAGAGCGTCGAGAAGGCCCCCGACGGCAGCATCGCAGTCATCCACTGCACCGCCGACCTCGAGACCGGCAACGGCAATCCCGCCGACGGCCGCAAGGTCAAGGGCACCATCCACTGGGTGAGTGCGGCCCACGCTGTGGACGCCGAAGTGCGCCTGTACGACAAGCTGTTCACCGAGGCCAACATGAATGCCATCCCTGAGGGCAGCGACTACAAGGACTATCTGAACCCGGAGAGCGTCGTCGTCCGGAAGGACTGCAAGCTGGAAGAGGCTCTGGCCGACGCAAAGCCCGGCGAGCAGTTCCAGTTCGTGCGCACGGGCTTCTTCACCCCGGACAGCAAGAACCCCGGTGTGTACAACCGTGTCGTGACTCTGCGCGACAGCTTCAAGCCCGCAAAGTAAGCCCGGCGGGCAGGACACCAAACATCGCAAAAGGAGCACTTCACAGACCATGAAAAAACACTTGACCCGCAACATTATCCTCATGCTGGTGCTGGATGTCATCCTCGGCATCGTGCTGGCCCTCTATATCGCAAGCACCGGCACGATCCCCGCCGCCGACAACGCCGAGACCTACACCGACGGCACCTATACCGCCAGCGCGCAGGGCTATCTGAGTGAGGTGGGCGTCACTGTGACCATCACCGGCGGCAAAGTGACCAATGTTGTGATCGATGCTTCCGGCGAGACGCCGGATCTGGGCGGCAAGGCGGCAGAGGCCCTGTCGGCCTCCCTGCTGGCGGCTGGCTCTACGGTGGGCGTGGATGCCGTTTCCGGCAGCACCATGACCAGCGATGCGGTATTTGCGGCAATGAACGATTGCCTTGCACAGGCCGCACAGGGATGAAGCTTTGAATGGAGCTGCTGCACGGCGCGTCTGTGCAGCAGCCTTTTTTATGAGTGAGGTTCTTATGATACTCGATATTCTGCCGCTGGCGGGCGGGGCGGCCCGCCTTGTGCGGGTGTACGGCGGCGAGCCGTGCGCTGTGCTGCCCGGGGCTGTGCCCGGGCCGGAGGGGGGCGAGTGGCCCATCACCGAGCTGGGCGACTACTGCTTCTCGGAAAAGCCCCGGGGCCTGCCCGGGCCGGAAAAGACCTGCCGCTATGAGCAGGCCGAGGACGGCACGCTCCGCCTGACCCGGGCTTTTGGCCGGGAGGTGGAGGGCCGGGCGCGGTACAGCTTCGACTTCGATGCGCCTGCGGCGTCGGCGCAGGATGACGACCTGCACCCCGTCTGCGGGAGCTTCCTCGAAGAGGTCTCCCTGCCCGACAGCCTGCGGGTCGTGGGCAGCTGTGCGTTCTACAACTGCCGGAAGCTCCGCCGTCTGAGCGCCGGGGCAGGGGAGCTGACCATGGGCAGCGACGTCTTCCTCAACTGCTTCGCACTGGAAGACCTTATCGTCCGGGCAGCACCTGAGCAGCCCACCGGCCTGTTCGCCCTTGTGGGCAGCATCACCGAGGCGGTGCGGGCGCTGTTCTGGCCGGTGGGGGAGGCCTCGCCCCGGGCGGGGCTGTGGTATCCCGCCTACTGGGAGGACATCGAAGAGACCCCTGCTCATATCCTGCTCCACACCTTTTCGGGGCAGGGCTACCACTATCGGCAGTGCTTCCTCGAAAACAGGCTCCTCCCGGCGGAGTACGACGCCATCTTCCCGCAGGGCCACGACGCCGACGACGCGGCGGTAATGGCGATGCTCTGCTTCGACCGCCTCCGCTGGCCGTGGCAGCTGAGCGCCGCCGCGCAGGGGGCCTATCGGGACTTCCTGAAAGCAAACACCGGGCGGGTGCTGACCCGCCTGCTCAAGGCGCAGGATATGGAGGGCATCAAGGCCCTGCTGGCGCTGGATGTCATGGACGCCGACGCCTTTGCCGAGGGCGCTGCCCTCGCCGCCAAGGCCGACAACGCCGGTGCGGCTGCCCTGCTGGCCGACGCAGAGCACAAAAAGCGTGCCGCTGCGCCCCAAAAGAAGAGGTATGATTTTGATTTCTGAGAAGGAAAAGTTTTTCGACCCCCGCAAGCCCTTCCAGTCGGCCCGCCCCGAGACGCATGAGGAGTGGCAGGCCCGGATGGGCGGCGAGGTGCTGGCCGTGGTGCGCAGCGGGCTGTATCTGGATTTCCGCTTTCTGGATCAGGCCCTCTCGGCCCTGACGCCCACCGCCGACGAGCGGTGCGGTGTGCTGGCGACCGACGGCACCATCCTCTGCTACCAGCCCAGCGCCCTGCTGCGGCTTTACCAGAAGAACCCGAAGTATCTCAACCGTCTGTATCTCCACACCGTCTTCCACTGCATCTTCCGCCACCTCTGGCTGCGGGGCAGGCGGGACCCGAGGCTGTGGAGCCTCGCCTGCGACATCGCGGTGGAGAACGTCATCGACGGTCTGGGCCGCAGGAGCGTCCAGCGCCCCCTGACGTGGGTGCGCCAGCACGCCTATGAAGAGATCGCCGCGCAGGAGAAGGTGGCCGCTGCGGCCCCCATCTACCGCTGGTTGGTGCGTCAGACGCCCGGCGTGCTGCGGCAGCTGGAAAAGGAATTCTACGCCGATGACCACCGCCTCTGGCCCAAGGACGCCCCCGACCAGCCCCAGCAGATGCCCACCCCTCTGCCCCAGAAGACGTGGCAGAAGATCGGCGAGCGGATGCAGACCGAACTGGAACTGCGGGACAAAGAGGCCGGTGAGGGGGCAGACGCCCTGCGGGAGCAGGTCAAGGCCGCGAACCGCAGCCGCCGCAGCTACAGCGACTTTCTGCGCCGGTTCTGCGTCACCCGGGAGGAAGTCCACCTCGACCCGGACGAGTTCGACCTGAACTTCTACACCTACGGCCTGTCGGTCTATGGCAACCTGCCCCTCATCGAGCCGCTGGAGACCCGGGAGAGCAAAAAGATCGAGGAGCTGGCCCTCGTCATCGACACCAGCTATTCCACGTCGGGTGAGCTGGTGCGGGCCTTTCTGGCCGAGACGTACACCCTGCTGAAGGGCAGGGAGAATTTCTTCCACCGGATGAATCTGCATCTCATCCAAGCGGACAACGCCGTCCGGCAGGACATCCCGGTAAAGAGCGAGGACGACCTCATCCGTGCCATGAACCACTTCGAGCTGCGGGGCGGCGGAGGCACCGACTTCCGGCCCGCCTTCGAGTACGTCAGCCAGCTCTGCGCCGAGAAGAAGTTCTCGAACCTGCGGGGCCTGCTCTACTTTACCGACGGCATGGGCAGCTACCCGGCCCGCCGCCCGGCCTACGACACGGCGTTCCTCTTCTTGGGGGACCGCTTCGACGACACCAATGTGCCGCCGTGGGCCATGAAGGTGGTTCTGGACGAAGAAGAATTTACCGGTGAGGCCGCCCGCAGCGCCTCGGCGCTCGCCGAAGCGCTGGCGGAGGAGGACGACCTCTACCGCGACCTCAACAATTCGTGATAACGAGGAAAAGCAATATGAACATCAAACGAGCCAAAGAAGAGATCGAGCATACCGTCCGAGCCTATCTCGCCAAGGACGCGCTGGGCGAGTACGCCATCCCCGCCATCCGCCAGCGCCCCATCCTGCTGATGGGGCCTCCGGGCATCGGCAAGACGCAGGTGATGGAGCAGGCGGCGCGGGAGTGCGGCGTGGCGCTGGTGGCCTACACCATCACCCACCACACCCGCCAGAGCGCCGTGGGCCTGCCCTTCATCCGCCAGCGCAACTACGGCGGCCGGGACGTCTCGGTGACGGAATACACCATGAGCGAGATCATCGCCAGCGTCTACGCCAAGATGGAGGCCACGGGCCTGAAAGAAGGCATCCTCTTCATCGACGAGATCAACTGCGTCTCTGAGACGCTGGCCCCCACCATGCTGCAGTTTTTGCAGTGCAAGACCTTCGGCAATCAGGCCGTGCCTGCGGGCTGGGTCATCGTGGCGGCAGGCAATCCGCCGGAATACAACAAATCTGTCCGCGACTTCGACATCGTTACCCTCGACCGCGTCCGCCGGATGGACATCGAGCCGGATCTGCCGGTCTGGAAGGATTACGCCCGCGCAGCCCATCTCCACAGCGCCATCCTGAGCTATCTTGAGCTGCACCCCCAGAACTTCTACCAGATCAACGCCGACGTGGACGGCACCCAGTTCGTCACCGCCCGCGGCTGGGAGGACTTGTCCAACCTGCTCAACACCTACGAGTCGCTGGGTCTGCAGGCCGACGAGGAGCTGATCCGTCAGTATATCCAGCACCAGAAGATCGCAGAGGACTTTGCGGCCTATCTCGACCTCTACTACAAGTACCGCGACGATTACGGCGTGGAGGACATCTTGGCTGGTAAGGCAAAGCCCGCCGCCTTTGCGCGGCTGCTGCAGGCCCCCTTCGACGAGAGACTGAGCCTTGTCAGCCTCCTCCTGTCCGGTCTCGAGACGCGCTTTGCCGCCTCCCGGCGGGCTGACGCAGTGGCCGACGGCTGCTATGCCTTCCTGAAGGAGACCAAGAAGGCGTTTGCCGGGATGCCCGCAGAGCTGGCGCAGGAGCCGAACTGCTGGGCGCAGCTCTTCGGCCAGATGACCGCCGACTACGAGGCCGAGACCCAGAAAAAGCGCACCGCCGGTCTGCTGGACAAGCCTGCGCTGGAAGCCCGCCTGCAGACCGCCAAGACCCTGCGCGGCTGGGGAAAAACGCTGCTGCGTGCCGCCGCGCCGGACGCAGACACCGCCTTCAAGGTGCTGCGGGAGCAGTTCGGCACCCTGTCGGAGGCCCGCGACACGGCCCAGCAGGGGGCCAGCGCCACGCTGGAGGCGGCCTTCGACTTCATGGAGCAGGCCTTTGCCGAGAGTCAGGAGATGGTGGTCTTCGTCACCGAGCTGACCCTGTCGCCCGCCGCCCATGCCTTCATCGCCGAAAACGGCTGTGAGCGGTATTTCCAGTACAACAAAGACCTCCTGCTGGACCACCGCAAGGCGGCTCTGAATCAGGAGCTGGAAGCCGAGCAGCGTCGGCACGGGATGCTGTAACATAATGCAAAAGAGGGACTGCGCTTACCATGCAGTCCCTCTTCTTGTATGCGGAAAACAAAAGAAAAAGCATCTTGATGAAATCAAGATGCTTGGTGGTTGCGGGGGCCGGATTTGAACCAACGACCTTCGGGTTATGAGCCCGACGAGCTACCAGACTGCTCCACCCCGCGATATTTACTTTTTGCTGTCAGCCTCTCGCTGACTGCTCAAGTATAATACCACAGGATGGGGCGGATGTCAAGCGTTTTTTCAAAAAGGTTCCGGATTTTTTTCGGCGGAGATCATTTGCGGGTGCGGCGGCGCACCAGATGGACGATGAGAGCGGCTGCGGCCATGAGGGTCAGCAGAGGCCAGACGCCCACGACCCAGACCGTCAGCTGCTGGAGGCCGGAGACGAAGCCCGACCAGCCGTTGCGGAGGGCGCTGGACAGCTGGGAGAGATAGGATTCCTCGGTGGGGGTGTACTCCTTTACCTCAGACAGCGAGAGGTAGACCGTGGAGCACTCCACCTGCTGGCTGTACCAGTTCAGCTGCGACTGCCAGCTTTCCAGCTGATACTGCACGTCGCTGAGGGAGGATTCGATCTCCAGCAGGTCGGAGAGGTTCTCGGCGGTGGCCTGAAGCTCCTGCAGGCGGGTGCGCTGGGCGGTCAGGTTCGAAAGACGGGCCTCGATGTCCATATACTGGGTGGTGACGTCCTGCACCTGCTCGCTCTTGTCCACGAGGTTGCCTGCCTGCGCGGCGGCTGCGAGGAAGCTGGTGTAGTTGTCCTGCGGGACGCGGATGGTGAGGGAGAGGCTGCGGCCCATGCCGGAATAGGAGGACTCATCGCTGGATTCCATATAGCCGCCAGCGGCGCTCACAGCCTCGTTGAGGGCGGTGCGGGCGGCGTCGAAGTCCTTGCTCTCGATGGTGAGGTTGGCCGTGTAGATGAGCTTCGTGCCCTCCTGCGCGGCTTCGGCGCGCAGGGCACCGGCGTCGTCTGCGCTGCGGTCGCTCACGGCGCTGCCAGTGTCGGCGGCACCGCTGCTCTGGACGGCCATTTTGGAGTCGGAAAGGGCGCTGTTCACGCCGTCCATCGAATAGGCGGCGTAGGAGGCCGTCTCGGGGGCCGGTTCTGCCGTGAGTGCCGCACCACCCGCAGCCATCAGGCGGAAGGGCGAGCCGACCGCCGCATACAGGCCGACGCCGCAGAGCAGGCCGCAGGCAGCGATGCTCAGGATCTTGCGGGAAAAGCGGATGGCCTTTTTGGGCTTCGGGGCGGCCTTGGGGACGCTGGATGCCGTCTGGCCTCCCTGCATGGCAAGAAGCTTCGCCTTCAGGTCATCCGATGCATGAAGGTCGTCCACCTCCATCTTGTACTCAAACCACCTCATCTTCGATCTCCTCCTTCAGCATCGTATGTAACTGGGCGCGGGCGCGGCGAAGCCAGCTGAGCACCGTGTTGGTGGGGGCGCCCAGCATCCGGCCCACCTCGGCGGCGGTGTATCCCTCGTAGTAGTGGAGGTAGACCGCATTGCGGTAGTTCTCGGGCAGGGCGCGCACGGCGTCCAGCACGCTGCCGTCCTCCATCTGGTCCGGGGCAGGAAGATTCTCGTCCAGCTCGGTGTCCTTCTGGCGGGCGGCGCGGGTCAGGTCGTGGCAGCGGTTGATGGTCACGCGCAGCAGCCATGCTTTCAGGTGCTCTTCGCTCTCGAAGCGGCCATTGTAGCACAGCAGCTTTTCGAAAACATCCTGCACCACATCCTCCGCATCGGCAGTGCAGCTGCAGTTGTGCATGGCAGCGCGGAACACCGTGTCACTGTATCGCTGCACGGCCAGCGCAAAAATCTCATTTTTGGTCAGCTGTCCCATAGTTCTATGCTCCTTTGACGCCCTGTGTACAGCAGGGCACGGTGGAATTGGTGATCGACAGGGGACATTCACCTCATACACGGATGAGCGGCCCCGATTATTGCAGTTTATGGCCCAAAGCGGAAAAATCTTCCGCCGGACGCTCCACAGTCACCCAAAGTATAACATGAATGCGCCAAAAACAAAAGAGCCATCTGCCGCCATATTTTGGCAGATGACACTTGAGGAAGCGTATCATCGGTAGAGCCGCTGGAAGAGCGCCACCCGCTCGGACAGATAGGTCTTAGCCCGGGGGTGGTGGAGCCAGCGCTTGCCCGCCTTGTCGCAGACGAGGCGGTGGCCCAGTGCGGCGGGGTGGGCGTCGATCTCCTCCACGTCCCGCAGGGTGAGGGTGAGGCTCAGCGCCGCCGGAGCGTCCGGCAGAGGCGGGAGCGGGTCTTCCCAGACGAAGGGCGGCAGCAGCTGGACGGCATAGACCGTCCGGGTGCACTCCTCAGTGAGCAGCAGGGCGGCGGGCGCACCTTCCGGTGTGACGTGGAGGGTGGAGTAGAGCAGCTGGAGCTGTGCCGGGGCCAGCAGCCGGGAAGCGCCCTCACCCTCCTCAGGCAGGAGAGTGAGAAAATCTGCGGCCTCGTCGGCGTAGATGCGCCGCGCCGGTGCGCGGAACTGTGCATAGAGCGCGGGCAGGGCAAAAACGCCCTCCCGATCCAGCGCACGCTGCAGCAGGCAGTAAAACTCGGTCAGCGGGTGGGAAGGATCCGGCTGGGGCATCCCGAAATCGGGGCGCGAAACGTGTCCTCCGCCCATATCAGCCCTTGTAGCCCAGTGTGGCCGCCATGACGGCCTTGATGGTGTGCATCCGGTTCTCGGCCTCGTCGAAGACGATGCTCTGGGGGCCTTCGAAGACCTCGTCCGTCACCTCCATCGCGTCGCGGCCGAAGCGCTCGCCCATCTCCTTGCCCACGGTGGTCTTGCCCAAACGCCATTCATGTCCCAGACTGCCGCAAACAAAAAGACCAGCGGCAACAGCAACACGCCACTCCGCAGCAGCGAGATACAAAACGCCTCCGCCGGACGGTCTACCGCTGCGAAAAAGGCGGACGTTGCAATATTGACCCCAACAAAACAGAACGCCACAAAATAAATCCGTGTTCCGGTTTCCGCCATCGCCTGCAAGGTGCTATTCCCCGTGCTGTTAAACAACCGGACAATCGGCTCGGTAAAGCCAAACAACACGCCATACAGCACCGCTGCAAAGCCCAGTGCCGTGCAAATCGTCATCCGCAGCAGCTTTTTCATTTCCGGCAAGTCGCTCTTGCCATAGCTGCGGCTCAACAGCGGCTGAACGCCCTGTGCGATGCCCGTACACAGACACGCTGCCACCAAGGCGATGTTGGCGATAATCCCATAGGCTGCCACGCCGGTATTTCCTGCTTTTCTCAGGACAACAAAGTTAAAACAGAAAATGACAATCCCAGAGGCAACTTCTGTAATCCACTCCGCCCCGCCTAGCAGGAAAATCGGCTGGAACATCTGCCACCGCAACCGACAGGGACGAACCCGAATTTGACAGGTTGGTTTCCGGAAATAGAAACTCTGAATGGTAATGCCGATGAGCGGTGCACAGGCGGTTGCCAAAACTGCCCCCAGCATGCCCATTCCCAATGGGAAAATAAACAGATAGTCCAATACAATATTGCCCAGCGTGCCCAGCATCGTCCCCAGCATCACCCGATTCGGTGCACCATCATTCCGGACAAACGCTGCAAACAACTGATTACACAGGAACAGCGGTGCAAAACAGTACAGCGTCCGCAGATATACCACCATCTTATCATGGGTCGCTGCATCGCTCCCCAGCCAGCGACAAATCGGGTCAGCACCCAAAAGCCCAACCAGCATGAAACCCACACTTGCCACTCCGGCAAGCAACAGGGCATGGAAAAAGATTTGGCTGCCGGCTTCCTGTTCGCCTCTTGCCTTGTGAATGGCATACTTCGTTGCTCCGCCAATGCCAATCATCAAGCCCGTGGCATTCATGAGATTAAACAGGGGCAAGACCAGATTCAAGGCGGTCAGCCCGTCTTCTCCAATGCCATTCGCAACAAAGAACGTATCCGCTAAAATATAACAGGACGTTCCCAACATCGCCAGCATATTCAAGCTAACATAGTGCAGAAAAGCAGACAGGGTGGATGGTGGTCGAATGGTTTTTGTCATAGCAATTTCTTCCTTTCTCCATTT
>ENA-UPSX01000608-UPSX01000608.1-human-gut-metagenome-genome-assembly--contig:-NODE-608-length-10437-cov-6.770560_pt1 | contig 10437 bp, 7 predicted proteins | sample MGYA00250045_ERZ773367 | MGnify/ENA primary metagenome ERZ773367 (study PRJEB29103, sample SAMN06112033) | human gut metagenome | biome: human gut; feature: ankylosing spondylitis patient; material... | reverse complement strand
CAACACCTCAGGCGAGCAGACCGGCGGTACGGGTAGCACTGGCAACGGTGACACAGGAGACGGATTAGAATAATTAATGGAGGACACGGGAAACACGGGCGCTTTGGCAAACAGCACCGTGCCGCCCTCGGCCGCAAGCCCGGCCGCGTATTCCCGCATCGGAGCCGCGTCCTCGCCCGTGCGCAGGTGCGCCACAAGAACGACGCGGCGCAGCAGCTCCCTGTACGCCGCCCAGTTGCGGAACCAGAGCAGCATATCGCTGCCCATGGGAAAATAAAGCTGTGCGCCGGGATACCGCGCGTTCATCTGCCGCACGGTATCAATGGTATAGCTTTTGCCGCCGCGCGCGATCTCCGTGGTATCCAGCACCAGCTCCGGAAACAGCGGGCGAAAGCACTCGCACATGGCGAGACGGTGGGCGGCGGATGTGCCGCCCGCGCGCTTATGGGGCGGCGTACCCGCCGGCTCCACCAGCACAAGGTCCGGCCGCACCGCTTCGATGGCCCCGGCCAGCAGCGTCATATGGCCGTTGTGGGGCGGGTCGAACGTGCCGCCGAACAGAATGATCTTCTGCGGTCCCATGGCTCGCCCCTATCTTATTTCAGCAGATCGGCATATTTGCTTTCCTTTTGCTTCTGCTTGTACAGCACAAATTTGGAGCCGATGGCCTGTACGCAGTCGCTGCCCGTTCTCTCGGCCAGGATGGCGGCGGCTTCCTTTGCAGAATAGGCGCTGTTTTCCAGCACCTTCATTTTGATGAGCTCCCGCGCGGCGAGGCAGTCCGCCGTGCTTTCCACCAGAGCGTCGTCGATCTCGCCCTTGCCCACCTGGAACACGACGTCGAGGCCGTTGGCCTGTGCGCGCAGGATCGCGCGCTGTTTGCTTGTCAACATATACTTTATCCCTTTTCTGTATCAGATTTGCAGCGAACGGTTCACGGCTTGCCGCGCGCCCGTTGGAAAAGCCCGGCGCGCCCGGCATTTGCGCGTCAGCCCTCCGCCTTGTCCGCCACCGTGATGCATGCGTTCCCGCACGTCATGCCGATGACGCTCCCATCCGCAAGGAAACGCGCCAGCTCTGCTTCCATGCGCTCCATGGCGCGGCCCCGGTGGCTGATGGCGTCTTTTTCCGCGGCCGAAAGCTCGGCGTAGGAGCGGCCCTGCGTGTTTTCCGCCGTTCCCCCGCCGCCCGGCACGCCCACCTCGTCCGGGATGAACAGCGGGTCGTACCCAAAGCCGTTCGTCCCTCTGCGCACAAAGCCCACGCGGCCCGGGCACACGCCCTCAAACACGGCGCAGCGCCCGCCGGGCAGGCACACGCAGATGCTGCTGACGAACCGCGCGGCCCGTTTTCCCTCGGGCACGCCCGCCAGTTCCTCCAGCAGTTTGTCGTTGTTGGCCTCGTCGTCGCCGTGGCGGCCGCAGTAGCGCGCGGAATACACGCCCGGCGCGCCGTCCAGCGCGTCCACGCACAGGCCGGAATCGTCCGCGATGGTGGCTGTGCCCGCAGCCTCGCAGATGGCCCGGGCCTTGATGCGCGCGTTCTCGGCAAACGTTGTGCCGTTCTCCTCGGGCTCCAGCGTCACGCCGGCCTCGCGCTGGCTCCGGACGGTGTGGCCCATGCGCTCCAGAATGCGGCGCATCTCGGCCATCTTTCCAGGATTGTTGGTCGCTGCAATGAATTCCATGCTCCGTCCTCCCTCATTCCTCGCGCAGGAACAGCGCGTCCACAAAGGCGTCCGGGTCGAATTCCATCAGGTCGTCCATGCCCTCGCCCACGCCCACAAAGCGCACGGGCAGGCCCAGCTTCGCCTTGATGCTGATGACCGCGCCGCCCTTGGCCGTGCCGTCCAGCTTCGTAAGCACGATGCCCGTGGCCCCGGCCGCGTCGATAAACTGGCTGGCCTGGCTGATGGCGTTCTGCCCTGTGATGGCGTCCAGAACCAGCAGCGTCTCCACGCTGGCGGTGCCGCATGCCTTGTGCACCACACGGCTGATTTTGGAAAGCTCGTCCATCAGATTCTTTTTGTTGTGCAGGCGGCCCGCGGTGTCGCAGATGACCATGTCGTACCCCCGGGCGGCGGCGCTCTGCACCGCGTCGAAAAGAACGGCGGCGGGGTCTGCTCCTTCATTGTGCTTCACGACAGGCACGTCCGCGCGTTCGGCCCAAACGCACAGCTGCTCGGCGGCAGCGGCACGGAAAGTGTCGCCTGCGGCCAGCATCACGCGCTTGCCCTGCTGCTTGTACAGATGAGCCAGCTTTGCGATGGAGGTCGTTTTTCCCACGCCGTTGACGCCGATGACCAGCACCACCGCGGGCCTGCCGGAAAGCTGCATCTCCCCGTCGGCGCGCAGCATCTCGCGGATGATGCCCTTGAGGGCCTCCAGCGCGTCCGCGCCTGTCTTGAGGTGCTTGCGGCGCACCTCCTGGCGCAGCTCCTCCACCAGCCGCATGGCCACATCCGCGCCCGTATCCGCCAGGATGAGCTGCTCCTCCAGGTCGTCGTACAGCTCGTCGGTGATCTCGCCCGCATTCACAAGGCCCGCGATGGAGCCGAAGATGGAATCCCGCGTTTTGCGCAGTCCCTCGCCCAGTTTTTCAAAAAAGCCCAATCGTATCCACTCCGTTCATAAATATCCGCAAGGATTGCCCCGCTCCGTCAGGAAACAAGGCTCGCGTCCACATGCTCCAGGTCCAGCTTGAGCACCTTGGACACGCCGTCCTCCTGCATCGTCACACCGTACAGCACGTCGGCCTCTTCCATGGTGCCGCGGCGGTGGGTGATGACGATGAACTGTGTCTCGCTTGAAATGCGCCGCAGATACTGTGCAAAGCGCGTGACGTTCACGTCGTCCAGCGCGGCCTCGATCTCGTCCAGCACACAGAAGGGCGCGGGATTCACACCGAAAATGGCGAAATAAATGGAGATGGCCACCAGCGCCTGTTCGCCGCCCGACAGCGCCGACAGGTTGCGGATGATCTTGCCCGGAGGCGCCACCTCGATGCTGATGCCGCTGCCCAACACATCGGCCTCGTCCTCCAGATACAGCCGCGCCGTGCCGCCGCCGAACAGCTCGGCAAAAATACGGCCGAAGTTGCGGTTGATGGCCGCAAAGCTCTCGCTGAACATGGCGCGCATCTCGTCCGAAAGGCCCGCGATGAGCTTTTGCAGCTCGGCCTTGCTGGTTTCCACATCGCCCACCTGGGCGCGCAGGAACTCGTACCGCTGGCTTACCTCGGCATATTCCTCGATGGCGCTCACGTTCACATTGCCCAGAGCCTTGATTTTGCCGCGCACCTCGGACACCTGGCGGCGCAGCTCGGCCCCGCTCTCAAACGGCACGCACAGCTCCTGCGCGGCGGAGAGCGTCAGCTCGTATTCTTCCCAGAGCTTTGCCACCGTCTGCTCGTACTCGGCGTCCTTCTGCTCCTTCTGCTCGGTCAGGCGGGCGATCTCACGTCCCAGCGCCTCGCGCTCGTCCGTGATCTTGCGCACCCGCGCCGTCTGCTGGGTGATGCCGCCTTCCTTTTCCATGCGGCGGCGCACCGCTCCGGCCTTGGCCTCTTCCCGCTTTTCGATCTCGTTCCGGCTGCCCGCAATGGCTGCGCGGATGGTCTCGATCTGCGCGGCGCGCTCGGCGTTCTGGGCCGTCAGCGTCTCGATGTTTGCGGCAAGCTGTCTTGCCCGCGCGTCGCTCTCATCCGTGCGGCTCTCCAGCTGGGCAATGGCCGCGCGGTGGCTCTCGATATCCTTTTGAGCGGCCAGCGCCTTCAATTTCAAGTCGGAAAGCTCGTCCGCAAGGCGCGTGCGCGTTTCCAGGAAGGTGTCGTCGCTGCCGGAGATGGCGCGCAGTTCCTCCTCCAGCGCGGCGCTGTCCCGTGTAAGCACCTCCATCTCGGCAGCGGCGTCCGCCCCCGCCTTTTCGCTCGCCGCGATCTGCGCGGCAAGCTGGGCGCGCTCGGCGGAAAGCATTTCCCCCGCGGCCCGCGCCTGGGACAGCGCGGCGGCGATGCGCCCGCTTTCCACCTCGCCGCGGATCTTGTCGCCCCCCGCGGTGATGGCCTCGCTCTCGGTGGCGGTCAGCTCGGCGGAAAGCGCGTCCACCTCAGCCTTCGCCCTGTCGGTTTTTTCCTCCGCGGCGTCCCGCTGCTTTTCCAGCGCCTCCACCTTTTTCTTCAGCTCGTCGATCTCCTGCTTGCGGCTGAACAGCCCGGCGGAGCGGGAAACGCTGCCGCCCGTGAACGAGCCGCCCGCGTTGACGACCTGGCCGTCCACCGTCACCACACGGTTGCGGTAATCCAGCGCGCGGGCCGTGCGCGACGCCTCGTTGATGTCGTCCACCACGACGATGCGTCCCAGCAGGCTGGAAACGATATTTGCATATTTTTCGTCATACGTCACAAGGCTGCTGGCCAGCACCGCGCCCTCGGGCAAACGGCCGTTGAAGCTGCCGGGCTTGACGGTGTCCAGCGGCAAAAATGTGGCGCGCCCCGCGCGCTCGTCCCGCAAAAAGGCCATGGCCGCCTTGGCCGCCGTCTCGTTTTCCACAACGATGTTCTGCAAAGCAAAGCCCAGCGCCGTTTCAATGGCCACCTCGTACCCCGGCTTGACGGAAAGGATGGTGGACACCGGCCCTGTGATCCCGCGCAGACGGCGGTTCGCCGCCGCCTTCATCACGGCCTTGACGCTGCTCTGGAAGCCGTCCATATTGCGCTCCAGATCCTTCAGCATGGCGATGCGCTGCCGGGCGGCCTCGATGGCGCGCAGGAGCTTCTGTTCGTTCTCGTCCGCCTGCGCCAGCGCGCCGCGGCGGCTTTCCACCTTGAGCGTCAGGCCGCCCTTGATGTTCTCAAGCCGTGTCAGCCGCTCCACCGCGTCCTGCAGAAAAGCGTCCGTCTCTGCCTTCTGCTCCTCCAGGTCCCGCGTCAGGGCGGCGTTGGCCGCGCCCTCGCTCTCGGCGGCGGCAAGGCGTTTTTTTGCCGCCTCAACCGACGACGCCGCGCCCGCGGCCGCGACCTTTAAATCCGTAATGCGCGCGGCCATGGCGTTCAGCCGGCCCGTTACCACGCCGCGCCGCTCGCCGGAAGCCGCGCTCCTGTTCTGCAGCTCCTCCAGCAGGGCTTCCAGCTCCCCGGTGCGCGCGGCGTATGCGGCCGCCTGCCGCTCGCAGGCGGCGATGCCCTCGCCGTGGCCCCGCACCTCGGCGGCGATGGCCTCGCGGCCCAGGCCGCTCTGGCCGATCTCCTCCTTCAGCGACGCAATGGTCGCATCGTTGTGGGCAATGTCGTTTTCAAGCACCGCGATGCGGGAATCCGCCCCGGCGATCTCCTCCGTTATGGCCCGTATTTCCGCGTTGCAGCGGTCGGCTTCGGTGATCAGATGCTCGATCTCCGCGCGGGTGCTCTCGGTCTCGGCGTCAATGGCCTCGATCTCCCGCCCGGCGCGGGCATAGTCCGCGCCCGCGATCTCAATTTTGCGCTGCTGCTCGCGCACCGTGTCCCGCGCTTTCTGCACGGTGTCCACCCAGAGCGTTACCTCCAGGCCCTTGCGGCGCTCGGCCAGCTCCAGATACTGCTTTGCCTTTTTGCTCTCCCGCTCCAGCGGGCCCACGCGCTCCTCCAGCTCGCCCAGGATATCCCGCAGGCGCACCAGATTTTCCTCGGCGGAGGCCAGGCGGCGCTCGGCCTCATTTTTGCGGTAGCGGTATTTGGCGATGCCGGACGCTTCCTCAAAAATTTCCCGGCGCTCGTTTGATTTCGCGCCCACGATCTCTGCGATGCGGCCCTGCCCGATAACGGAATAGCCGTCGCGGCCCAGGCCCGTGTCCAGGAACAGCTCATAGATGTCCTTGAGGCGCACATTCTGCCCGTTTACGGAATATTCGCTGTCGCCGGAGCGGTAATACTTGCGGCCGATCGTCACCTCGTCGTTGTCCACGTCGATGCGCCTGTCGGTGTTGTCCACCACAAGGCTGACGCTGGCAAAGCCCATGGCACCGCGCTGCTGCGTGCCGCCGAAAATGACGTTCTCCATCTTGCCGCCGCCGCGCAGCTGCTTGGCGCTTGTCTCGCCCAGCACCCAGCGGATGGCGTCGGATATATTGCTTTTTCCGCTGCCGTTGGGGCCCACCACAGCGGTGATGCCTTTGCCGACGGTAATGCGCGTGCGGTCTGGAAAGGATTTAAAGCCCTGTATTTCAAGCGCCTTCAAAAACATGGAAAAACTCCTTACTTACGAGTATAGGGACATTTTGCCCGGCGCGGCAGGCCCCGCGTCAATACCCCATCAGGGCCAGGGCTTCCTTCGCCGCCTGCTGCTCGGCCAGCTTTTTGCTGTGCCCCTCGCCCTTGCCGATGCAGTTGGAATTGAGGTGCACCTCCACCACGAAATGCTTGTTGTGGTCCGGGCCGGATTCGTCGGTCACCACATAGCGCAGGCGCTCCTCCGGGTTCTGCTGCACGATCTCCTGCAGCTTTGTCTTGTAATCCTCTTCGGCGGCGGCGTCCGTGAGCGCGCCGGTGACAAACGGCAGGATGAACGCCCGCGCCGTTTCCATGCCGCCGTCCAGGTACAGCGCCGCGATGACCGCCTCGAACGCGTCGGACAAAATGCTCGGGCGGCAGCGTCCGCCGCCGCGCTCCTCGCCCCTGCCCAAACGCAGATAATCGCCCAGGGATATCTGCTTTGCAAATTCAAACAGCGCCGCCTCGCACACAAGGCTGGCGCGCATGCGCGTCAGTTCGCCCTCGGGCATGTTCTTGTGCGTGAACAGGTATTCGGCCACCACGATGGACAACACCGAGTCGCCCAGAAATTCCAGCCGTTCATTGTGGCGCACACCGTGCTTCGCCTCGTTGGCGTAGGAGGTATGCGTCAGCGCCGTCACCAGCAGCGCCGGGTTCTTAAAATGATGATGAAGAGCCTCTTCCAGCTCGTGTGTCTCGCGCATCGTTCCAGATCCTTCCTTTGTTGCGGATGGCGGCCGTCCCGCCGGGGCTGTTTTGCGAAAGCGCGCCGCGCGCGCCTTTCCGGCGGCCGTTACGCCCCGGCTTCCTCTGTCTGGGCCACGGCGGCCAGCTTTTCGCGCATGCTCTCCACCGCGCCGCTTTCCACGCACAGCTTTGCCTGCCGGACGGCGTTTTTGAACGCCTTTGCATTGGACGAGCCGTGGGCCTTGATGACGGGCTTCGTCACGCCCATCATCAGCGCGCCGCCGTGTTCGTCGGCGTCCAGCTTTTTCTTAAAATCCTTCATGCCGCCCTTTACCATCAGATAAGCCAGCTTGCTTTTCAGGTCCGCCATGAACACGTTTTTGATCTCGCCCACCAGCATCTTGGCCACGCCCTCGGTGAGCTTCAAAATCACATTGCCCGTAAAGCCGTCGCACACAACAACGTCCACATTGCCCTGGGGCACGTCCTTGGGCTCAACATTACCGGCAAAACGGATGTTTTTATTATACTTCAAAAGCCGGTGCGCCTCAACATAGGCCGGGGTGCCCTTTGTCTCCTCCGCACCGTTGTTCACAAGGCCCACGCTGGGGTTTGCGCGGCCCATCACTTTCTCCATGTACACGCTGCCCATCGTGGCAAAGGCGCTGAGCATCTCGGGCCGGCATTCCACATTTGCGCCGGAGTCCAGCAGCAGATAGGGCTGCTTCGCGCCCGGAATGACGGTGCCGATGGCCGGGCGCTTCACGCCCCTGAGCCGCTTGACGATGAGCGTTGCTCCCGCCAGCAGCGCGCCCGTGGAGCCTGCCGAAACGAAGGCGTCGCCCTCGCCGGCGGCCAGCATGCGCAGGCCCACCACCATGGACGAATCCTTTTTGCCGCGGATGGCCGCCGTAGGCTCGTCGCACATCTCAATGGTCTCGGAGGCGTCGGCCACGGTAATGCCCGCCATATCGATGCCGTTCTCCCGCGCGCAGGCCTCGATGTCCCGCCTGCGCCCCACGGCCGTGATCTGCACGCCGTATTCCCGCACGGCCGCGGCCGCGCCCAGCAGAATTTCCTTTGGGGCGTTGTCGCCGCCCATCGCGTCGATGATGATGTTCATAACGTTCCCTCCCGATTGACTCTCATGATTTTTTGCGCTCTGCTCAATAATCAAAGTATAAGGGAGCGCGTATTGGTGCGAAAGCAACCGCTTTGTTTTGCGTTCAGCCCAGATACCGCTCCATGGCGGCCACGGCCCGCTGCGCGACGGCAAGATACCGCTGGCGTTTGTCACGGATGCGCGTTTCAGGCGCGGGCAGAAGGCCCATGTTCGCGCCCATAGGCTGAAAATCCTTCGTGGGCGTTGTGATATAACGCAGCAGCGCGCCGCACATCGTGTCCGCCGGCGGCGGCGTGAACGCGCGGCCGGACAGCCGCGCTTCCATGCTTCGGGCCGCAAGCAGGCCGCAGGCCGCGCTTTCCATATAGCCCTCAAAGCCCGTGATCTGCCCGGCAAAAAACACGTTGGGGCACGCCTTCAGCGAAAGATCGGTTCCCAGCAGCGCCGGGCTGTTTAAAAACGTGTTGCGGTGCATCACGCCGTAGCGCACGAACTCGGCGTGCTCCAGCCCGGGGATCATGCGGAACACACGCTGCTGCTCGCCGAATTTGAGGTTTGTCTGGAAGCCCACCAGATTGTACATACTGCAGGCCGCGTCCTCGGCCCGAAGCTGCACGTTCGCCCAGGGGCGGCGGCCCGTTTTGGGGTCCGTCAGGCCCACGGGGCGCAGCGGGCCGTAGCGCATGGTGTCGGCGCCGCGCTTTGCCATCACCTCGATGGGCATGCAGCCCTCGTACACGGAAGGCTCGCCGTCAAAATCGTGCAGGGGCGCGCGTTCCGCCCCCGCCAGCGCGGCATGGAAAGCCTCGTAGCCCGCTTTGTCGAACGGGCAGTTGAGGTAATCCGCCGTGCCTCGCCCGTAGCGCGACGCCGCGAACACCCTGTCCCGGTCGATGCTGTCCGCCGTGACGATGGGCGCGGCGGCATCGTAAAACGAGAGCGCGCCCCGCCCCGTCAGGCGGGCGATGTCCTGCGCCAGCGCGCCCTCGGTGAGCGGCCCGGTGGCCGTCAGCACCAGCGTGTCCGGCTCGGCTTCGCCCACGGCCTGCGCCTCGCCCGTGCGCAGCGTGATATTGGGGTTTCCCTTCACAAGCGCCGTCACGCCGGCGGCAAAGGCCTCGATCAAACATATCTACAAATAAAAACGTGAACACAACGATCACCATTTCTTTGGTAAAAATATGTTCCCACTGAAACTGAAAGAATATCGGCTCAATTGAAGGCGGTGCACTGACAATACCGTCCAACTTGGTTAGTCCCATCGGAATACCGATCAAAGTTGTTAACAATATTCCAAAGAGCAAAGCTCCCCGCACACGTCGGATCAACAGCACAGAAGTTATCAGCAAACCAATCATTCCCAGCAAAGCAGACCCTGAGGTTATATCTCCCAAACTGATTAAAGTTGCATCATTATTTACAATAATACCTGCATTCTGCAAGCCTAGGAACGCGATAAACAAACCAATGCCTGCTCCTATTGCGTTTTTTAATGTTACAGGAAGTGCATCTACTATTTTCTCACGAAGGTTAGTGACTGTCAACAGAATAAAAATAATCCCCTCCAACAATACAGCTGTCAGAGCAAACTGCCAGGAGTATCCTAAAGTAAGACATACCATATAGGCAAAAAAAGCATTCAGTCCCATACCCGGAGCCAGTCCGAAAGGCAACTTGGCATAAAAAGCCATCAATAATGTTGCAAAAGCAGAAGCAATCACTGTTGTAGTGAACAGTGCCCCCTTGTCCATTCCAGTTGCACTCAATATATTCGGATTAACGGCCAGGATGTAGGCCATAGTCAAAAAGGTCGTAATACCTGCCAGCACCTCCGTACGGACACGAGTTACATTCCGATCAAAACCAAATAATTTTTCCAGCATATTCTACCTAACATTTAAAAAGACCATTTCAAGGCTAGAGTCGGATTCCAGTGCCATCCGTCCATCAATGCAAAGTTGGAGGTAATTTCCCATTCCGTTCCAACACTCAAATTAAAATTATCATTTACATGCTTGAACTTATTCAGATTAACCCAGAACTGAGGTTCGCTCATGAAAATATACTCATGCATATCACCTTTTGCATCAGTATGTTTTTCCCGCCAGAAATCAGCAAAACCGCTGAATGTATACTTACCTCCACAAAAATGCAGATACCAGGTAGCTGTCAACTGAAAATTGTTTGGTGATTCATTCTTGGCTATATACTTATACATCGGTGCAAAAGTAAAACCTTTAGTGAAATCAGAATTATTCCATGTATAAGTCGCACCAACCAAATAAGCGTTATTGATATAGTTCAAACCACGAGATCGGAAGAGCGTCGTGTAGGGAAAGAGTGTAGATCTCGGTGGTCGCCGTATCATTAAAAAAAAAAAA
>ENA-UPSX01000605-UPSX01000605.1-human-gut-metagenome-genome-assembly--contig:-NODE-605-length-10449-cov-10.243444_pt1 | contig 10449 bp, 9 predicted proteins | sample MGYA00250045_ERZ773367 | MGnify/ENA primary metagenome ERZ773367 (study PRJEB29103, sample SAMN06112033) | human gut metagenome | biome: human gut; feature: ankylosing spondylitis patient; material... | reverse complement strand
TTTTTTTTTTTTTAATGATACGGCGACCACCGAGATCTACACTCTTTCCCTACACGACGCTCTTCCGATCTACGGATACAAGCCGATCCAATCGTTAGTTGGCACAGTGCTCAAGTAGGTGCCTTCAATAAGATCACCCTCGATGAGCGCGTGGATGCCGCCACCCGCGAAAATGACAACCAATGCGGCCATCACAATCGAAGTTACGAGGAAGAACGGGCCGATCGGAATCTTCACCGAAGTGAATCGCAGAACCAGGAAGATAACGATCAGCACCGCGGCGGCGGCCAGACCGCCAACCCACATGCCGTGCGCATCCTGGCTCATGGAGTAGATGGACTCGTAGAAGATCACCGTTTCGGCGCCCTCACGGAACACGGCGAGGAAGCTCAGCATGGCAAGCGAGGCGATCATGCCCAAGCCCAGTCTCTGACCGGATTCGACCTTGCTTTGCGCGCCGGCCACAGCCGCTTCGGTCTTATTCCTGATGTAGTTGTTCCACGCTTCCACGGAGCTCTTGTTGAGCATCCAGTTACTGGTCCACAGCAGCATGAGAGTGGCGATCAGCGCGCACACGCCTTCGGAAATCTCCTGAACCGGGCCGGAACCGCCGAACAGGAACGTAAAGAGTACGGCGACCAAACCGGAACCGGCCAGACCTGCGACCACGCCAAGGTAGATCCACTTGGTGAAACGCTCGTTGCCGGACTTCACCAGATAGGCGATCACTGCGGCCACCACCAGCAGCGCTTCGAGGCCCTCACGGATCAGAATGAGGAACGCCTGGCCGGCGGAGCTGGTGACGAGCTTGGTGAAGCCGTTGACATTGCCGGACGCGCCACCGTCCAGGGTGGCCGCGTCTTCCACGAGCCAGCTCTTCAAATCGTCGACATGCTGCTTGATTTCCTTGTCGGAACCGCCGTCGCGCATGATCTTACGAGTCATCTTGAACTGGTATTCGACCTGCGAAACACGATCGCCGGAAATCACGTTCATCACGTTCTTTTCGAAGCCGAGCTTCTCGTAGTACTGGTAGTAGGCGTTGTTGACCAGCGTGGCACCTTCGTCGCCCTTGCCGGCAGCGGCAGCCTCGTATGCCTGGTCGAGAATGACGGTCATTTCGCTGGCAACCTCACTCCACGTGCGGTCGCCTTTGCCTTTGGATGAATTCTTCTTGGCCGCATCGAGCTTCTTGCGCTCTTCCGCGGTTTGCGCGGCACGCTGCTTCGCATATTCCTTAGGATTGGCGAGGTCGGCGTTCGCGTCAAGCGTTTGCGCGGTTGCGTTGATTTCGGCGGTCAGCGCGTCGATTTTGGCTGCGATGGCGTCGCCTTGGTCCTGCTGGTAGGCAAGACCTTCAAGATCGGTGAATTGCTGCAGCAGTTCCTTCTGCTTGTCGGCACTGATGGTGTCGTTGACGACTTTCGAGAAGTTGGATGCGTCGTAACCGATCCAATGCGCAGTCTGGAAATCGGTGCCAGCCTGACCGTAATTGCCGTCATTGTAGTCTTTTTCGGCAGTCGCAAGCTGGTCTTCGATGTTCTTCGCAGCGGCAGTCCAGGAATCAAAATTCGTTTGACCGTCATCGGCGGCAATTGCCGGCTGCGGAACTGCGGTAGTCGCGAAAAGCGTGGTCAACGCGATCATCAATGCCGCAATGAACGCGACAAGGCGACCAGACACACTTGTAGCCCGCTGCGTATCGCAGGATGACATAAGACCGCTTCCTCTCTCAGCCGTTCACAATCCGATTCACGAGTGCGCCACCTTTGCCATACGCACAGTGCGCACCGACTTCACAAGATAAAACGAAAAAAATCGAAAGAACAGTCTTGATTTTTTGGCAGTTTTGTTGTAGAAACCTTTAAAATGGCGGAATTCCGCCATTCTTCTTTTCTGTAATCCGCGCGAGTCGTCTCACATAGTGATTTTTTGAGGCGCTTTCGCCGTTCCTCTCCATGCATATTCGTGCGATTGGAAGATTCGGGAATTGGGGGATTTGGGATGGAGCTGGACTTTCTGACCTCACGATTCCGCCCTGGTGACCTCACGATTCCGAAAAAGCAACGAAAAACAAAATCGTGAGGCCAGCGGGCGCATGGACGGAATCAGGATTCGAGCACGTCAAGCACCTTGCGTTCGTTGTAGAACGCGAACACCACACCGCCGATGCCGCACAATACCGCGGCGCAAACAGCCGCAATGCGATAGCCGGCGCCCGACGCCATGCCAATCGTGCTCACGCCGGTAAACAGCAGCATCGCCACCGACTGACCCATCTTCATCGCAAACGTGCGAGCCGCATAGAACATGCCCTGACGATCCTGACCGGTCGTTTTCGAGCTCGCGTCGGCAATATTCGCAACAATCGCCTGCGGAAGAATGCCGAACGCGGCCATCGGAATCGCGCCGACAATCGAGAGAATCAAGCCCTGCGCCATCGGCGGAATCGCAGCGAGCAGACCGGAGCCAAGCGCGCCCGCAAACGCGAACGCACATGTGAAAATCACGAAAGCGACCAGCAGAATCCGCTTCTTGCCAACACGATTCGCCAATACATTCACCGGCATGTAGAACAGCACCGACACTGCGGTCATGAGCACGAAATAGATGGTGGTCGTGGTCTCGGGAAGTTTGAGCAGGCTTGTCACGAAGAACGGCAAACCAGTCTGGAATGTAGTGATCGCAACCCAATAGACCACGTCGGAGCAGACGAACTTGCGGAATTCGCCGTCGCCGAACGTCTGCTTCAACGATTCGATGGTCGATTCGGACGTGGGCTGCGAGTTGACGTAATCGCGTTCCTTGATGGTGAGCGGCGGAACCAGCATGCACACGAATGCGATGGCCGCCATGATGGTGAACGTCAAACGAATGGCGTTCACACGCCCCAAGCCCGGCACGAAACCAGCCCAAATCACCGGTGCCACGTATGCAATGGCGGTGCCGGCCACCCACGTGAACGAAATGGCGGTGGAGATGGTGAGCTGCCGTTTGGAATCGTGACCAAGCTCGGCGATCAGCGCGTTGTAGGGCGTGCAGTAGAACGTGAGCGCAATGTAGTAGCCGATCACCGTGACGAACAGGAACGCGCCGTTGATCCAGCTCGTATCGTTGATTGGACTCCAAAACACCAGCACGGTGACGAGGGCGAGCGGAAGGGCCGCAAATTTGAGGAACGGCATGCGACGACCGGATTTTGATGTGCAACGGTCGGAAAGACTTGCCACGGCCGGATCCACGAATGCGTCGAAGAAGCGGGCGAACGCGGTGATGCCGCCGACTACGGTCACCACGCCGAGTACGGCAAGACCTTGCGGTACGAACACGGTTTGCCCTTGCGAGATGGTTTCGCCGTCAGGCTGGTAGAAGTAGACGAGCCAATTCGAAATAATGCCGGAAAGTAGCGCCCAGCCGAATTGGCCGACGGCGAAAGCCCAGACTTTGGGCATCGGCAGGCTCTTCACCGTTTTTGTTGTGCGCGTGGCTGCACTTGCATTCTCGACGTTCCCCATATCAACCTCCATGTTGACGCCCTGCCGGCAACTGTACCATGCGCCCCATCGCGAAAGTCCCATTTCCCCCAGTAGCTGGAGGAAATGGGCGGGTAGCATCGGAGGCATGGATTCTTTGACGCAACGCATGCCGTTTGTCACGGCGTTTTATAGGGCGCTCGGCACCGGTATGGTGATTTCCGTGGATTCGCCGATCGGTGACGAGTCACGTTCCGCAATGGAATCGCTCATTGAAGATTACGAACGCGTGCTGTCTCGATTCCGCAATAATTCGCTGATCGCAACGATTGGCAAGACCGAGCATGGCGGAAGTTTCGATTTTCCGGATTGGTGCGCGCCGCTGTTCGACCTGTATGATGCGCTATTTTCCGCCACTTCCGGTGCGATTGATCCATGCGTCGGCGAGGATTTGATCCGACTTGGATACGATGCGTCGATGAGTTTCACGGTTACGCAGGATGCACCCGAACATTTGGGGGCATTGCGTGGACGCGCCACATGGGGGCAGGATGTGGAGCGTCACGGAACAACACTGGTCACGCGCGGCCCGGTGCAGTTGGATTTCGGCGCATGCGGCAAAGGCTATCTTGTCGATTTGCTTGGGCGCATGTTGCGGTCGACACAGTTTGTGATTGATGCGGGGGGTGATTTGCTGATTCATGCGGAACAGCCTATTTCCATCGCACTTGAGGATCCGGAAGATTCATCTCGTGCGATTGGAGTTGCACACATCGTAAATGGTGCATTGTGCGCGAGCGCACCCAGCCGACGCCACTGGAACGTAGCCGTCAACGAGCGCGCCCAAATCGCCATTCATCATCTGCTCAATGCCATCGACGGACTGCCAGCACAGCAGACCGAAGCCAGCTGGGCATACATTCCCTGCAATCCGCAGCATTTCAACAAGTTGCACCATACTGCCGATAAGTCGGCAAACGCAACTCCCGACATTGCGCGCGACTACCCCGCCGCCGTCGCGGACGGCCTGGCCACAGCCTTGTTCGTTTCCGACGCAACGCAATTGCAGCGCACGTTCGATTTCGCATACGCAACATTGAACGAATCCCGCCAAATCGCAGTCAGCCGCAACTTCCCGGCCGAACTCTTCCTGCGATCCGCATAACAGCCGAATACCAGCCGAAATAAACAAAGACCGCACGTCTTTGGGGACGTGCGGCTCCTGTGAATCAGCCAGCCAGAACGGCGAATCAGTCGGTGAGGGCGAACTGGCTGTTGTAGATGTCGGCGTAGAAACCGCCTTTGGCGAGCAGCTCCTCATGCGTACCGCTTTCCACGATGTCGCCATGGTTCATGACCAAAATCATGTCCGCATCGCGGATGGTGGACAGACGGTGCGCGATCACGAACGACGTACGGTCCACGGTCAGCGCGTCCATGGCCTTCTGAATCAGCTCTTCCGTACGCGTATCGACCGAAGAGGTGGCCTCGTCGAGAATCAGAATCGGCGCATCCTCAACCATGGCTCGCGCAATGGTGAGCAACTGCTTCTGACCCTGCGAAAGCGTGGCCTTGTCGTCAAGCACTGTGTCATAGCCATTCGGCAGCGACATGATGTAGTGGTGCAGCCCCACGGCCTTGCATGCGTCCTCGATCTGCTTGTCGGTGACGTCCGGCTTCGAATACGCGATGTTTTCACGCACTGTTCCACGGAACACCCACGTATCCTGCAATACCATGGAGAACTGGTCATGCACGTTCCAGCGTGGCACGGACTTCGTATCCACACCATCAATCGCAATCGAACCGCCCGAAATCTCATAGAAACGCATCAGCAGATTCACCATCGTGGTCTTGCCGGCACCGGTCGGACCAACAATCGCAACCTTCTGACCGGACTTCACCGAAGCGGAGAAATCGTTGATGATCGTCTTGCTCGGATCGTAACCGAACTTCACATGACTGAACTCAACGTCACCGCGCACCGGTTTGCCGTTCACGCCGAGCAGCGCCTGCTTGTCGGATTCGTCGGCCATCTCCGGCTCTTCAAGGAAGCTGAACACGCGCTCGGAAGCGGCCGCGCAACGCTGCAGGTTCTGGAATGCCTGCGCGAACTGGGAAAGCGGCTGGGTGAACAGTCGAATGTACATCATGAACGCAACGATCACACCAAACTCGATCTTGCCATCCATCGCAAGTACAGCGCCGACCACGCACACAACCACGTAGCCGAAATTGCCGACGAAATTCATCAACGGCATCATCAGGCCGGAAAGGAACTGGCTCTTCCATCCCGAATCGTACAAATCGCCGTTGTACTTTTCGAACGCGCGAATCGAATCAGCCTCGCCGCAATACGCCTTGACCACGGTGTGGCCGGCGTACATCTCTTCGACGTGACCGTTGACATCGCCCAATGCGATCTGCTGACGGGAGAAGTACTTCTGCGAAACCTTCATGATTGCGCCCATGATGAGCAGACCGACCAGGCTGGAAGCGATGGCGCACACCGTCATAATCACATTGTTGTAGAACATCATGATGAGCGCGCCCACGAACAGCGTGACCGACGTGATCAGCGAGCCGACCGACTGGCCGAGCGTCTGGCCGATGGCGTCCACATCGTTGGTGATGCGGCTGAGCACATCGCCGTAGCTGACCTTGTCGAAATACTTGAGCGGCAGCTTGTTGATCTTCACGCTGATGGCTTCGCGCAGCTCCTGTGCGGTGCGCTGCGTGACGTTCGCCATCATCCAGCTTTGCACGTAGCACAGCACCGCGTACCCCACATACAGCGCCACCAGCAGCCATGCGATGTGCGTGACCGCGTCCATGTCGATCGCACCGAGCACCGGCTTGCCATTGACTAGCGCAGGCAGGCCTTTGGCGATCTCGTTGGTCATGTCCTTGAGCTTGTCCGGACCGACGATCTGGCATACCGTGCCGATCGCGCCCAATACGAGCGCCACAATGATGGCGGGAATGTAGTGGCGGCAGAAATGCACCAGTTTCTTCATCACACCACCGAAATCCTGCGGTTTTTCAACGGCTCCGCGGCCGCGTCCCATAGGTCCTCCTGGCATATCAGCGACCCTCGCTTTCGTTCAATTCGCTTTCGACGGACGGCTTGCCGGTTTCAATCGGTTTGCCGGTTTCGCCCGGCAGCTTGCTTTCGCCCGACTTGCCGCCGTTCAATTCGTCTTCGCTCAGCTGAGACTGCGCAATCTGACGGTACACATCGCAGTTTTCCAGCAGTTCGCTATGCGTGCCTTGGCCGACCACCTTGCCGTCGTCGAGCACCACGATGCGGTCGGCGTCCATAATGGTGCCGATGCGCTGCGCGACAATCAGTTTGGTAGAATCTTTCGCTTCCTTGGCGAGCGCGTCGCGTACGGCACGGTCGGTTTTGAAATCAAGTGCGGAAAAGGAATCGTCGAAAATCAGGATTTCCGGATGACGATAGACGGCACGTGCAATCGACAGACGCTGTTTCTGCCCGCCCGACACGTTCGATCCACCCTGCGAAATCGCGGAATCGTACTGCTTTTCCTTGGTTGCGATGAATTCGGTCGCCTGTGCAACTTCACATGCGTTGCGCACGTCGGCGCGCTGTTCCGAAGTGAGTGTGCGATGCTCGTTTTGCGTTGCGATCAGCTCTTTTTCGCGCTTTCTGCCGGCCGCGGTCGAGGTATCGGCCATGTCGACGATGCCGGCATCGGTGGTGTCGAGCGGATTGTCGCCATAGCTGACATTGGATGCGATCGTGCCTTTGAACAGGAAGGATTGTTGCGGCACATATCCGATTTTGTCTCGTAATGCCTTGAGCGTGTAGTCGCGCACGTTCACGCCGTCGACGAGCACCTCGCCTTGCGTCGCGTCATAGAAACGCGGCACGAGGTTGATGAGCGAGGATTTGCCGGAGCCGGTGGAGCCGATGAACGCGACCGTTTCGCCCTTCTTGGCAGTGAAGTTGATGCCTTCGAGCATGGCTTCACGCGAATCCGGGTAGGTGAAGGAAACATTGCGGAATTCGATTTCGCCCTGCTTGCCTGCTTCGCCAGCATCGCTGCGGGTGCCGTCGGTGATCAGCGGTTCGGTGTCGAGCACTTCGAGCACGCGCTGTGCGGACACGTCCGCTCGCGGCCACAGCACGAACACCATGCTCATCAGCAGGAAGCTCATGATCACCTGCACGGAGTAGCTGGAGAACACCACCATGTTGGAGAAGGTGGTGAGCTTGTCGGCCGCGTCGGCCGCGTCGATCAGGTAGGCGCCGATCCAGTACACGGCAAGCATAAGACCGTTCATGATGGTGTTCATCAACGGCATCATGAAGGCCATGGCACGGTTGGTGAACAGCTGGGTGTCGGTGAGTTCCTTGTTGGCCTTGGTGAACTTGGCTTCCTGGTAATCCTCGGCATTGTAGGCGCGCACCACGCGCAGGCCGGTGAGGTTCTCGCGCGCCACAAGGTTGATGTTATCGGTCAGTCGCTGCATGGACTTGAACTTCGGCATGACGAGAACCATGAGGATCGTGATGGAGACCAGCAGCACCACTACCGCGATGCCGGTGGCGAGCGTCCATTCGAGACCGTCTCCCGCAATCTTGCAGACGGCCCAAACCGCCATAATCGGCGATTTGACAATCATCATCAATCCCATGGTGATGAACATCTGAATCTGCGTAATATCGTTCGTGGAACGCGTAATCAGCGAGGCTGTGGAGAATCGGCTCATTTCAGCCGGTCCGAACGATTCTACCTTGCGGAATTCCATGGAACGCAGACGCTGGCTGAACGATGCGCCGATGCGTGCCGCGAAATAGCCGGTGATGATGGCGCATGCTGCCGATCCAAGCGAAATAAGCAGCATTTTGCCGCCGGCGATCCAAATATCGTGCATTTCACTGCCGGGGGTTTCCACGAGGGTGGTGATGTCGGACATGTAGTCCGGCAGGGTCAGGTCAAGCCAGATCTGCCCGACGATGCTGACCAGTGCAATGAGCATCTGGCCTATCTCCGCTTTGGAGAGGTATCGCATAATGCGGAACATGCTTGGATTCCTTCTCTTGTGTTGCGTTTGAAGGCCTGGCTGATGATGCAGCAGTCCCACTGCTCCCATGTGAACTGCTCGGTGTGGTCGGAGGCGTTCCACTCCCGGATACCGGAGGCGGTGAAGGTGACGGTGCCGTCGGGACGGTTGTCCTTCCGGAACTGCGTCCAGGACTTGCGATAGCCCATGCGGCCTGCTTGATAGGTCCAGAAGGTCACCAGCGACATCACCAGACACAGGAAGAACAGCACCTTCAGCTTGGCATAAAAGGCCCAGACCAACACGGCGGCCAGCACCGTCAGCACCGCAAAGGCGATGCACTGGAACAGCAGGCGGCGGCAGGTCTCCGTGAAGGGCTTGACCTTGACGGTCCCGCCCCGCTTCAGGATGCTGCGGCGGCCCGCCAGCCCCTGAGCCACGTCAAACAGCCTTGCCGGATCCTCCGGCAGGTGATAGTGCAGCTCAAAAAACTGGGACATGGCGCTTAACCCTGCTGCAGCGCCTGCTCCAGCGCTGTGGCCAGCTGATCGGGACAGGAGGTGGGCTTGAAGCCGCACTGGATGCCCCTCATCCGGCGGATGGCCTCCTGAGCGTCCATGCCCACCACCAGACGGCTGATGCCCTGCAGATTGCCGTTGCAGCCGCCCTCTACCCGGACGGCCTGAATGGTGTGGTCGTCGTTCAGCTCCACCGTCATCTTCCGGGAACAGACGCCCTTGGGGATATACGTATAGGTCATAGTGAAAAACTCCTTTGTGAATTGGTATCTGAACATCTTATTTTAGCAGAATTCGCAGAAAACTGCAAGCCCTCTCAGCTGTTGCGGGAACATTTTTCGGCGTCGATGGCCAGCACCACCATCAGGGCGCACAGCCCATCCCGCCCGTCGGCCACGTCGATGACGTAGGTATCCGTCCAGTGGAGCAGTTCCTTGGAGATGGCGGCCACCTGCCGCTGCCCGTCTGTGATCCCGTACTCCCAGCCCATGAAGTCCCCCTCCACCTGCCAGCCGTTGAAGTCCAGCGTAAACAGCGGGCGCACGATGGTGAACTCCTTGCAGATGGTGCCGATGCAGGCGTCTCCCAGATACAGGTCGAACTTCGGCAGGAACGTCAGTACCCGCTGCTTCACCGTGGCGATGTGCCGCCCGTCTGCGTCCAGAATGTGCAGACAGTGACCCCAGGCCAGCTGCCCCTCCACCGTATACACCACATCGCCGGTGTCGTAGTCATAGATATCGTAGCTGTCAAACCACGAGAACAAGCGCTGCTTGAAATAGAGCTTCATGTGTCGCACCTCCTTATATGACCTCAGTATACTGCAGTACCACCTGAAACACAAGAGTGTATAGCCCGCTCTCCACCGGCGCAGACTAAGGCGGAAGAAAAGGAGGCGCAGCCATGAACACAGAACCCACCAAGCCCGCACAAGAGGAAGAGGAGGACAGCCGGGTCCGCCAGATCGTGGACCTTGGCTCCTCCGTGGTGACCAACGACCACGGCACCGTCCACTGCCTCACCGTCATCGGCCAGATCGAGGGCCACGGGCAGGCCCCTTCCGGCACCAAGACCACCAAATATGAACACGTCCTGCCCCTACTGGCCTCCATCGAGGAGTCTCAGGAGGTGGACGGCCTGTTGGTGCTGCTGCACACCATGGGCGGCGACGTGGAGGCGGGGCTGGCCATCGCAGAGATGATCGCCGGCATGACCAAGCCCACGGTGACGCTGGTATTGGGCGGCGGCCACTCCATCGGCATCCCGCTGGCGGTGGCCGGCAAGGTGACGCTGATGGCCCCCTCGGCCTCTATGACCATCCACCCCATCCGGATGTCCGGTTTGATGATCGCCGCTCAGATCGGAAGAGCACACGTCTGAACTCCAGTCACGTGGCCTTATCTCGTATGCCGTCTTCTGCTTGAAAA
>ENA-UPSX01000599-UPSX01000599.1-human-gut-metagenome-genome-assembly--contig:-NODE-599-length-10493-cov-179.676075_pt1 | contig 10493 bp, 8 predicted proteins | sample MGYA00250045_ERZ773367 | MGnify/ENA primary metagenome ERZ773367 (study PRJEB29103, sample SAMN06112033) | human gut metagenome | biome: human gut; feature: ankylosing spondylitis patient; material... | reverse complement strand
TATGCTGCGACTTTCTGGGGAATCAAGAAGGCCGAAAACTTTGACCCGGTCGTCAAGCTCCTGCTGGAGGCTCTAGCGAATGAAATGTATATGCTGGGAGAAGATTTTACGGCCATCGAGACAAGGCTGCTGGAAAAGACCGCCCGGATATTGACACCGGGCATCCTGACCTCCCCCTTCCCCGCACACGGCATCGTACACGCCTCTCCCGTCGAGCCCGTTTATCTGATCACCCGGGAATCGGGCATGTATTATGAAAGCGACTCACTGAGCCGGAAGCTGCCGACAGGAAGCATTTCGTTCTATCCGGCGTGTGACACGCTGCTGCATAAGGCCGACATCAGGTATATGGTCTGCAATGACATCCTGTACCGGATAGACCATACCCTGGAGAAAACCATGATTGCCCGTACGGAACGCAGGATGTCCCCGCGTACCGTATGGCTCGGTATGGTGGTGGACGATTCCATCAACGACCTCAGAGATTTCTCTTTCTATCTCGATTTCCCGAACCTTACGGAAAGCTATGAATACCTGTTCCTGCTTCCCTGCACGGAATGGTCCGTAAAGGGAGAACAGGTCATCATGCAGCGGGGAATTTATGAAAGGGAACATGTAGAGGAGAACCCCATCCGCGCGTTTTTCCAGAACTACGACGTGATGTCCATCATAGACAAGGAAGTCATGGAAATCTACAACAGGCATTTCCTGAGAGTCCGGCAGGCTTTCCCGATTGACGATTCGTTCAGGGAAACATTGCCCGAAGAGCTGTATCCCTGTTTCAAGGATGCCGTGCGGGAAAAGATGCAGGACAGGCTGGTGTGGATGAAGGTACAGTTTCCCGCCCATTTCACAGCCGAGGTCATGGATGAGCTTCATGCGGGAACGAACATCGTGCCGGTCGAGAACAAGCTGCTGCACGAGCAGGTGACCTCTCTTGAAGACACTTTCAGGGTGATTCCGTTGCGGACGGAGAGCCATGAGTCCCTGCTGTCCGTACACAGCGTGAAAGACTCGGAGGGGAAAAGCTATCATGAACTGCTGTATCCAGACGGAAATTCCAAGACGGGCTATGGCACGTATTCCATCCGTAAAGGAGGGTGCGAGCGGTTTGACTCCCGGTCTGCCCAGGAACTGCTGTGTTATCTGCTGGACCTTCTGGACGACGAGACCCATGCGTTCGGTTCCGTTCCTAGCATCAAGCTACAGGCGCTTGCCAGCCAGATGGAGCAACTGATGGCACAGATGAAACAGACAGCCGACAACATGAACGAGTTCAGAGAAACACCCTATTATCTGATGATAGACCAACAGTCCGGCAAAGGACAGATTACCGTCAAATACTGGACCACCAACTGCGAGACGGGGAACCGGATACAGGCCGGCGTGGACCTGTCCCCCAACTCCACCACCTATCTGGACGCGAAGACACTCGCGCTTGTCAGCACCACCTACGGCGGCAAGCAGGCCCCCAAGAACAGGGAACGCATAGACATATACAAATATGGCTTCATTTCCCACGGGCGGCTACTGACGCAGAATGACATTGCCAGTTTCTGCAAAAAGGAACTCGGCGAACTGCTGGTGCGCACGGAAATCAGGAACGGAGTGGAAATCAGCCCTATGCCCAGCGAAGGACTGATTCGGACCAAGGAGGTCCATCTGATTCTCAGGGAAAAACTGGATGAACCGTCGCAGGAGAAACAGATGAAGGACAATCTGAGAACCCGGCTTTCGGCCAGCTCACCGGACACCTTCAATTACAGGATATTCATCGAATACGATAAAGCATAAACACTATAACCTATGAACCCAGTTACGCAACATCTTATCTCATCTTATCTTCTGATGCCACTGCTTACCGTGATTTTCGGAGTAGCGGCCTATTTCATCGCACGGAAGAACAGACTGCTGAACAACAAGAAACTGATTGTTTATCTGCTCCTGTGCGGCATTGTACTTGCCCTGCCCGGGCTGTCCGGATTCATGGACTACAATTTCATGCCCTATATCTATATCCTGCTGGTTGTCCTGTACTGGACTGCCGGACATTACAACCGGCGCATCCTGCTCAAGGTGTTTTCTTCAAGCAACGGGGCGCCGTCCTTCGGTATGCAGTGCCTGCTGGCAGTCACAGCCATGCTGGTGGGAGCCGGACTTTTTTCGGTGGTATTCAACCTCTGCAACGAGCTTGAGTACGGGATATGGGCCTCGACGTGCATACTGCCTTTCGTGTTTCCCCTTCTATACACACAGACGGTAAAAAGCTATTTCGACATTCCCGTGGAAATCTACAAGGTATGGAAATACTCGGAAGAGTATGATTCCGAAACCCTGTATATCAACCGTGAACGGAGCATCGTCATAGACGTGGATATATTCCGCAAGGTGGATGACCCGGTGTCGGAACGCATTACCGGCAAGGCATCCGATGACGTCATCTTCGGACAGTGGTTCCAGCGTATGATAGACGACTGCAACCTCAAATCGCCCTCTTCGCCCATTGTCTATCAGAACGAAGGGGGAGCGTACTATGAATGGGTGTTCTACACCAAGTCCTCTTTTTTCAGGAAGAGATTCTATATCGACCCGGAATGCACGCTTGCGGACAACAAACTGAAGATGCATGACGTGATTATCGCCAAACGCGTGGCAAATGAACTAGTAAAGCATAGGGAATATTAAAAAAGCAATATTATGACAGGAAATCAAAATAAAAGAGGCGGCTATCCGCTTGTGAACTGGGCGGAAGGCATGCCGGTCAAGAAGGAGCATTTTGTCCAGCAGGAAAATCACTTTACAGACAGGCTGTGCGAATACCAGTCTTATCATCTCAACCGTACCAACTACGGACTCCTGCCTTTCAGGAAAGGTGAGTCCGTTTCCGGCGACTTCAGTATCACGGAACTTGTCACGGGGACTCTGGAAGTCCGCCTGAAGCGGTGCCATGCCATCACTTCGGGAGGCTATCTGATTGATTATGATGCGGGAGACAATGACGAGCTGACCGCCAGTTTCCATATTTCCGCCGATGAAACGGAGGACAAGGACATGCGGTGGGACGTCATCCTGATGGCCGATCCGTTCGAGCACCGGCCTTCGGGTGTCCCGGACGAAAAGGAATCAAGCCCCCGGCAGCCCGACGCATTGCCCAAATATGCGTTGAGCGTGCTGCCGACAGGACAAACAGACGGGGGCGAGCTGGGAAGGCACTTCCTGCTGATCGGACGCCTGCGCAAGAACGGCAACCGCTGTGAGGTGGACGGCAACTTCATACCTCCATGCACCAGCATGTCCAGCCATCCGGACCTGAAGAACTATTATGCCAAGTTCGGGCAGCTCGTGGATTCCATAGAAAAAGCCTCGTTCGACATTCTTGCCAAAGTGGAAAATGCGGACAAACAGACGGCGCTTGCCACCAACATCGGCATGATGTGCCGCCATATCATGCTTTACATATCCGACATCTATTTCTCCTTTCGCAATGAAGGGCAATATTATCCGCCCTTGCGGTTCCTGAACGTATTCTCCACCCTGGCGCACCACCTGCACGTGTGCCTGAGCTTCATGAGCAAGGAAGAGAAAGAAGAGCTGCTGAAATACTTCAATGAATGGAACGGCATTACCCCCGGCGCATACGAAGGGCTGCTGCGGGAAAACTGCGGCTTGCTTTACGACCATCACGGTATCCGTCAGCTGATGATAACGACAGAACGTTTCCTGTACCTGTTCAATGACTTATGGACGACCCTGAGCCGTCTGGAATATATCGGCAAGCACAAGGAGAACATCGTGGTAGCCGAACGCTCCAGACAGCCCAAGGAATCGAGTGAGTCACGCTGGAATATATTGGACTAACCTCATATACCCGAAAAGCCATGGCAGAAGAAACAGACAAGATAGTAGGTTTTGACGAACATTCCCATTCGTTCAATTTGCCGGACACCGACTTCAAGGCGGAGGTGGTGGTCAGCGGACTGAAGGAAAGCGGCTATGACGCGGAGCGCACTCTGATTTCCCGGCTGGGAGACATACGGCGCTGCTTTTCGAAGGACATCCACGACGCCCATTCGGAATATTCCCATTACGACCTGAAGGATTACCTGTATCTCTATGTGAACAGGCGGAGCATCTACGATACCCTGCCAGAAGGCATTTTCCATAAGAACCTCCACCAATCGGACAAACTCTCCAAAGAGCAGATTCTGGATGAAATCCGGGTACACCGCGACGAGGAGTTCTACGCCAGGCGTTTTTTCAAGCCTTTTGAAATTGCGCTGGACCATATGCTGGTATCCTTCCAGAACAAGGAGCGCCGCATCGACGAGATGAACGTGCATCCGGACTTCGTGAGCATATTCTCCGACCAGTGGCCGGTGCTGAAACTGCTGCCAGTGCATCTGGCAATCATGCTCATCCGCATGCTTGCCTACATAGAGCAGATAACCGTTAGCCCCTCCAAAATAGGCGAGTGCATGAGCATGCTGACCGGAGTGCCCGTCCGTCTGCTGAAAGGAGGGAAAAGCGTGGTGGAGACCGACCCGGGAATGATGCCCAAACTGGGCGAATGCCTGTTGGGGGACAACATGGTACTGGGAAGCCGTTTTGCAGACGGCACTTACCGGATGCTGCTGGAAATCGGTCCGCTGCCGGCCAAAAAGATGGAGACCCTGTTGGACAACACCACCGACAGCCAGATACTGAACGCCCTGATGGAACTGTTCCTGCCTGCCGATAAGGAAATAGAGGTCCGCTATATCATACAGCAGGAAGACGCCCTGTTCAAGCTGGGGACCCCGACGGAGCAAGGAGCCTACTTAGGAATCAGCACTTATTTGTAAACAATAAAAACATCAATTGGATATGAAACCGAGAAACAATGCGGAAGTAAGGAAAGCCTATTTGAGATTTTCCTGTTACTTGACGGGTTGCGTCATTCTTGCCGTGACCATTTTTGCCTGTTTCCTTAAAACCTCCAGTACAGAGGTGAAGCGGATTACGGAACAGACATTGAAGTATGACTATGTATATGCCAAAGAAATCGCACTGTCGAACAGCGTGGATTCGGTCTATCAGTACATGAAACTGATGAACACCTTGCCCCAGATAAACGATGTGCTACTGCAAAGCGTTGTGAGCGAGCGTAAAATGAATCTGCTGAAGTACATTCAAAGCATGGATGAGAAGGATTGCAGGCTTTACAGGCAACTATTGGGAAACATCAACCTTTTCATGGGGGTGAAGGACTCCATCCGACTGCTCGGCATTCAGGAAGAGATGGTAAAGAAAGACCTGATGCAATGCATCCGGGACAACCGGAAGACACAGCGCAATCTGAATACAGGTACCAACAGAAACAAATAAAATCACCAACCTATGAATGATGACAAACAAACACTGAACAAACGGGAGACCTTGATGGGGCATATTTATGTATTCCTGTTCTTTTTCGTGACAACCGTAGCGTGCTGCCTGGCGATATTCATGTGGAATTCGGATTTTAGGATGTTTGAACAGAAGGAGTTCGTGAAAATCAAGATGGACCGCATCAAGGATTTCCAGCAGGAACAGGCCGACAGCCAGCTTGCCATAGACTCCCTGTTCCGCAAGATCGAGACCTTCGAGCCGGGAGTGCATGCCAAGTACGAAGAAGACGACATCCATTATCTGATAAACAACCTGCGCAACACATACGAGAGGAACAGCTGGGACAAACGGTACAAGCTGTTCATGCACGTAGCCGACTTTTACTCCATGTGGCTGTCGGACAAAAAACAGCTATGGAGCATCGAACAAAACATACAACTGTTCAAAGCCAATCTGGAAGAATGTGAAATCGGATTGCAGAAGAAGGTGGAAGACCTACGTTCAGGCACTAAAAAATAAACGATATGGGAAAGATTTATACCAGAAAGATTCTGTTTGTGGCGGCAGCCATGCTGCTGTGCATACTTATAGCCGTGCTGATCCGGATATTCTTCTCCAGCCGGACCGTGCGGATGACGCTGACCCCCATAGAAGTGGAGGTGGGAGAAGCCATCTATTATGCAGACAGTACCCGCAGGGCAGACTCCTGGCTATGGGAGTTCGGCAACGGGGACGTCTCCCACGAGCGGAGCGGACAATATGTATTCAAAGAGCCGGGACGCTACCAGGTGCGTCTGCAAGTGGACCATTCGCTGGAGAAGAAACAGATTATCGCAGTGCGCCGGAAGGCGGACGCTTACGGGAGCGACCAGCTTGTAAAAATGGAAGCCCCAGCAACCGCCCTGCAAGGAGAAATCGTATCATTCAGGGGTTACGGTCCCTCCAAGGAATGGCGCTGGCAATTCGGAGAGTCGGGAATCGTCGATTCCCGGGAGCAGAACCCACTCTATGCCTATTCGGAACCGGGCACGTATGAGGTGCAGCTGACCACGGAAAACACGCAGTACCCGGTGCGGCATACGATTGAAATCCTTCCACAGTATGCGGAAAATGACTCCACAGACGTGCTTGCCGTTATCGGGAACGACATCCGTGAGCATTTGCAGGCCATCGTGGACGGCAGGCCTTTCAATACCCATTACAATTATATCCTGAAGAAATACCTCTGCGGAAATCCGGACATTGCCGTTACGGTCAACAATAATAAGAAGAATGATTTCTATTCCTACTGCCAGGGGCTGAAAATCATCGCACGAGGGAAAACCCTGATTGACGAAGTGACTGTAGATATGGGCGATGACCTGGACAACGAATGCGTCATGCAACTGATGGTGACACAACACGAACGTTTTTCCGAATCTAAAAAGTAACGAGTCATGAAAAAGAACTTTATATCGCCTCTGTTCAAGACAGGATGTATTTTGGGCATCGCCTGTATGACAGCCTGCGGACCGATACACCGTTTCACACGGGTGAAAAAGGTCCCCCGCGAATACGTGCGGAACTATTCGGTGGAAGGCGTGAAAGAACCCCGCAGCCTGTCGCTGTTCAAGCACAATCCGTGGATTGTATTCGCTAAGGAAAGGGGGACAAGCTATCTGAGCCCGAGCGGGAAGAACGAGATGCAAGCCGTGGAGTATATGGACGCCTTTCTGGTCATCAAGCGTAAGGGAGATTGGCTCAGGCTCATCCAATATGACCCCGCCATCCTGAAAGACGGAAGGCTGAAAGAGTGGAAACAGGCCAAATATAGCGGCTGGATGAACCAAGACGACCTGCTGCTGACCCGGAGCGGGGTAACGGATGTGGTTACGGGATTCAAGGACAAGCAAGTGGTCATGCTGGACGACACTACGGCACTGGCCGACCCCCAAGCATATTTTGCCACCGACTCCGTAAAACTGTTCAAAAATACCGACCTGACACAAGAAGCAGGCAAGATTCCATTTTACAGTGTAGTGTACCCTTATAAAACTTCGGAGGACAAGGGATGTGTTCTCGTGGCAAACAAACCGCAGCTTGACGCGGACAGCATAGGACAGACGGTTGTCGGATGGATAGACAGACGGCTGCTGACCGCCGCCGGGCAACAGCTCCATATAGACATAGCCTCGCTGCCGGACAGCACGCTCGTCTTCAAGGACAGGGAACGGAAAGACATCTTGCGGCTGTCTGCCGATGACATGAAGCGGAAACAGGAACTCGCAGAAAATCAGCCTGCCATACGGTACAGTCCGATACTGTCCTACAGGGACAATGACACGAGCCTGTGCTTCAGGACGCAAGTCCCGATGCCGGTCATTGACAAACAGGAAAGCTATGTGCTGAACGTGAACGGCAATCCGATCTATTACGGCACATTCAAGAACAAGATAGAGAAGGACTTGCAAAAAATAAACCTCATGTTTGTGCTGGAAGGGAAAGAAAAGACCATCGAGCAGTTCCCTGCCGTGGTGAACGCCATCCAGGGATTGCAGTCGCAACTAGTGAATGACGAGAGCTTTTCCTTCAGGTTCGGCGCCGTGCTGGCCTTCAACGAGCCGGACAGTCCGACAGATCCCATCTGCAAACTGACTCCCGACTACATGGAGCTGCTTGACTTCCTTTCCGCCAAGGCACGTAACGCCAAGCAACTGAAACCAATGTACGGGAGATTCGGAAGCTGGTCGGGTGTCAGAATCGGGGCGGAACAGTTCAACAAATGCCCGGACGAGACCAACATACTGGTTGTCATCGGAGACAAGGGATTCAACAGCGAATGGGCGGACTCCACTCTGGTGAACAAGCTGGTGAAGAACAACTGCCGCCTGCTGGGCTTCCAGCTTTACGGGGGAGAGCCGGACAACTTCAACAACTTCGTGCTGCAAATCGGGAACATGATAGACTGCTCGGCACCACGCATCAGCCGGAAGAAGCGGGAACTGGTCGTATATCCCGAACAAGTAAGGAATGAAAACGAATATGCGGAGGTGAACTATAACACCTACTGCTTGGACTTCCCCAACCGGAGCATGACACAGGGATGGCTGGTGTTTCCACAGAAGAACCAGATGCTGGAGCTGGAAGGGCTGACTGCCGCCGTGGACTCCATGCTGCTGCAAGTGAAGTTTGACAACACCCTGCTGGGCAACAGCCTGGCAAGGGCATTTGACGAAGTGGGAACACAACGGTATAAGGCGGACTCGACAATGACGGACTACTACCATATCCGTCAGTCAGGGGTACAACCGATAGTGTCCGTGCTTCCGGGTATCGAACCCGCCTGGAACCTGCCCGCGCAGCCTGTCGTGCTGCCGGACTCAGTGTCACGGACACTGGACTATTACCTGCTTGCCAACGAAGAGGAGTTCAGACGACTGAGAAAATATGTGGAGGAACCCGCCAAGCTGATTGTGGACTATAAGTACGAAGCCGTCAAGAAGAAAAAACAAGCGAAAACGGACATCTGCGACTGCCAGGACGACTATTTACGGACAGATAACGAAGAATCCACCGTGCGCGTGAAGACGGACAGCCTGAACGTGCCGGAATACGCCTCCACCCGCCGTGTGCGGAGGAAGCTGGTGCGGCATTTCCTGTCTGAACGCAACACGGGCAAGTATTGCAAGGTAAAAAGGAAAGACTTTTTGAGAATGCCCATATCGGCGGCCTTGCAGCGGTTCACGTCCTGTCCGGCAGACTATCCGTTTTTTGAGGTATATCGGGTCAAGGACCTAAAGGATAAGGAGATGATTATGGATGTGGAACTGGACATGCTGATTGAATACTTCAAGGAAAAGAAGAAAATGCTGGACGAAGCCGCCGGCAAGTCGTTCAAATCGAACGGGCAGACCTATTACTGGATCAGCCGTGAACTGTTACCCTAATCGTTCATTTGAAACTTTACAGTTATGATTTATCAGGCAATATTGAAAATAAAAGGCAAAGAGATACCGCTGCTCTATTACAGCTACCGGTGCCATGCCCGGCACTGTGACGATCCGAATCTGAGACGGATTATACAGTTGCATATTGAGGCTTGTGAAAAGACGGGTAATCGAGAATACTTGCCTGTTGAAGGAGATCTGATTACACTCATGTTTGAATGTAGTGGCGATGAACAGTTCTTTTATGACTGGCTGAATGAAGGAGTCATGTACTACGGAGAAATCCATTTCATCTATAACGAAAGTGAGGTTGTGGACATTTTCCGGTTTGGGGACTGCTTCTGTGTGAAGATAGAGGAAAGCATGAGTGCCGTGAACTCTCTGATGGTGATGACCGTATACTTGTCGCCGGGGATTATCAAGAGGAATAATCTGGAGGCGAGGGAGAAGGAATGGAAGGTGTCGGAAGTTTCATATATAATTGAAACTCCTACAGAAAGTAATAATGATTCAGTTAGCCATGGTTTGAATAAAAAAAGTCTTTCTGTAATTTATGTAAAACCTCCATTTCAATTAAGGTCTTTGTGTTTAAATGATGTTGTGTTTATTATCTTGCAGCAAAAAACAAGGAGTTTCCTGTAGCTATTCTTGCGGTAGCAATACCTTGTGCATCAGGAGTGACAGTCATGGAGGTTCCGTTTTGCAGGCTCAAAACAGCCGTTCCGTCTTCGTTCATTTTCACAAGTTCGAAGCTCTGTCCGTCGGCTACGGCATTCCATGTATTGTTTTCTTTGTTATAGACCAAATCTACAGATTTGTCTTCTCCTTTTTTGGTAATGGTATAACCGTTTTCGTTGGTTTTTACCAAGTATTCGCCATTTTCTCCTTGCACTGTTTTTACTTCACCGATAGAAGCTGTAGGGTTGGAACCACTCCAGAATTCGATGGAATTTAAAACCAATGCGTCTGCCAGATAAGCAATTTCATAAACAGGGACAATATGGAAAGCGAGAAAGATAAGTTCGTTGACAAACTTGTTGCTTACCCCCTGGTTCCAGTCTTTCAAACTATTCCATAATCCGAAAGAACCGATGCATGATGAAAATAAGACGCTGCCACTCAACATGGCGAGATCGGAAGAGCACACGTCTGAACTCCAGTCACGTGGCCTTATCTCGTATGCCGTCTTCTGCTTGAAAA
>ENA-UPSX01000588-UPSX01000588.1-human-gut-metagenome-genome-assembly--contig:-NODE-588-length-10551-cov-8.818885_pt1 | contig 10551 bp, 10 predicted proteins | sample MGYA00250045_ERZ773367 | MGnify/ENA primary metagenome ERZ773367 (study PRJEB29103, sample SAMN06112033) | human gut metagenome | biome: human gut; feature: ankylosing spondylitis patient; material... | reverse complement strand
CGGCATACGAGATAAGGCCACGTGACTGGAGTTCAGACGTGTGCTCTTCCGATCTGCTCAAGTTTTGGAAAGTCCGGGAGGCGGCAAACCGAAACTCGGGCGAAAGAACGAATAGAACAGAAAACGCATAGCGAACCTATCTACAAAGGAGACAAGTTATGGGACGCGCAGTTGGCATCGATCTGGGTACTACTAATTCCTGCATCGCAACTCTTGAAGGTGGCCAGCCCACCGTTATCGTGAACGCTGAAGGCGCTCGCACCACGCCGTCCGTCGTGGCATTCAGCAAGTCCGGCGAGATCCTCGTCGGCGAAGTCGCCAAGCGTCAGGCCGTGACCAACGTCGACCGCACCATCAGCTCCGTCAAGCGCCACATGGGCACCGACTGGACCGTTGAAATCGACGGCAAGAAGTGGACTCCGCAGGAGATCTCCGCACAGGTGCTGATGAAGCTGAAGCGCGACGCCGAAGCCTACCTCGGCGAACCGGTCACCGACGCCGTGATCACCTGCCCGGCATACTTCAACGACGCTCAGCGTCAGGCCACCAAGGACGCCGGCACCATCGCAGGCCTGAACGTGCTGCGTATCATCAACGAGCCGACCGCAGCCGCACTGGCCTACGGCCTCGAAAAGGGCAAGGAAGACGAAACCATCCTGGTCTTCGACCTCGGTGGCGGCACCTTCGATGTGTCCCTGCTGGAGATCGGCAAGGACGACGACGGCTTCTCCACCATTCAGGTGCAGGCCACCAACGGCGACAACCACCTGGGCGGCGACGATTGGGATCAGAAGATCATCGACTGGCTCGTCGGCGAAGTCAAGAACAAGTACGGCATCGACCTGAGCAAGGACAAGATCGCCCTGCAGCGCCTGAAGGAAGCCGCAGAGCAGGCCAAGAAGGAGCTGAGCTCCTCTTCGAGCACCTCCATCTCCATGCAGTATCTGGCCATGACCCCTGACGGCACTCCGGTGCACCTGGACGAAACCCTGACCCGTGCCCACTTCGAGAGCATGACCTCCGACCTGCTGGGCCGCTGCCGCACCCCGTTCAACAACGTGCTGCACGACGCTGGCATCGGTGTTTCCGACATCGACCATGTGGTGCTCGTCGGCGGTTCCACTCGTATGCCGGCCGTCAAGGAGCTCGTCAAGGAGCTTACCGGCGGTAAGGAAGCCAACCAGTCCGTGAACCCGGATGAAGTCGTGGCCGTCGGCGCAGCCGTGCAGTCCGGCGTCATCAAGGGCGACCGCAAGGACGTGCTGCTCATCGACGTGACCCCGCTGTCTCTCGGCATCGAGACCAAGGGTGGCATCATGACCAAGCTCATCGACCGCAACACCGCCATTCCGACCAAGCGTTCCGAGGTCTTCTCCACCGCTGAAGACAACCAGCCGTCCGTGCTCATCCAGGTCTATCAGGGCGAGCGTGAGTTCGCTCGCGACAACAAGCCGCTGGGCACCTTCGAGCTGACCGGCATCGCTCCGGCTCCGCGTGGCGTTCCGCAGATCGAGGTCACTTTCGATATCGACGCCAACGGCATCGTGCACGTGTCCGCCAAGGACAAGGGCACCGGCAAGGAACAGTCCATGACCATCACCGGCGGTTCCGGCCTGGGCAAGGACGAAATCGACCGCATGGTCAAGGAAGCCGAAGCTCACGAAGCCGAAGACAAGAAGCGCAAGGAAGACGCCGAAACCCGCAACCAGGCCGAATCCTTCGCCTATCAGACCGAGAAGCTCGTCAACGACAATAAAGACAAGCTCTCCGACGATGTGGCCAAGGAAGTCACCGATAAGGTCAACGAGCTCAAGGAAGCCCTGAAGGGTGAGGACATTGAGAAGATCAAGTCCGCCCAGAGCGAGCTGATGACCTCCGCCCAGAAGATCGGCCAGGCCCTCTACGCACAGCAGGGTGCCGCCGATGCCGCAGGCGCCGCAGGTGCCGCCGGTTCCGCTCCCGCTGACGACGACGTGGTTGACGCCGAAGTCGTGGACGATGACGACAAGGACAACAAGTAATCATGTCCGACTTCAACAAGGACGAATATCTGAACGACCTGCCCGACATGGACAACCTGTCCGGGCAGGCCGCCCCTGCAGCCGGTGCATCGCAGGAATCGCAGAATAATGGCGATTCTGCAGCAAGTGCAACTTCCGATTCTGCAGCAACTGCAGCGAACGCAGCATCTTCCGAATCGCAAGAAAACGGCGATGCTGCGGATGGTGCGACGCAAGATGGTGAAGATACGCTGACTCCGCTTGGCCAGGCCAAGAAGGAAGCGGCGGAATACTTGGAAGCCCTTCAGCGCGAACGTGCGGAATTCATCAACTTCCGCAATCGTTCGCAGAAGGAGCAGGAACGCTTCCGCCAGCACGGCATCATCGACGTGCTGACCGCACTGCTGCCGGCACTTGATGACATCGATCGCATTCGCGAACACAGCGAAATGGACGAATCCTTCAAAGCCGTTTCCGCCAAAATCGACAAGGCGTTCGAAAAGTTCGGCGTCGAGAAGTTCGGCGAAAAAGGCGAGGATTTCGACCCGACCAAGCATGACGCGATCCTGCACAAGCCGGATCCGCAGGCCGAGAAGGAAACCGTCGACACCGTGGTGGAAGCCGGCTACCGTATCGGCGACCGCGTGATTCGCGCAGCTCGCGTGGTCGTGGCGTCCCCGCAGAGCTAGCGCAGTGACAGCGATTTCAACAACAACAGGCATTTGACATCAGCAACCTCGTGAAAGGAGGCACATCATGGCTGAGAATGAATGGCTGAGCAAGGATTTCTACAAGGTCCTCGGTGTCTCCAAAGACGCCACGGACGATGAGATTACCAAAGCGTACCGCAAGCTGGCGCGCAAGTACCATCCTGATCTGAACAAGACCAAGGAAGCGGAGGAAAAGTTCAAAGACATTTCCGAAGCGTACGACGTGCTCAGCAACAAAGACAACCGCCAGAAGTACGACGCCATCCGTCAGTTCGGCATGGGCGGCGCGCGCTTCGCCGGCGGCTCCGGTGCGGGCGGATTCGACGCGGGGGCATTCTCCGACATTTTCGGCTCGATGTTCGGCGGTGGCGCTGGCGCTGGAGCGTATGGCACGGGCGGCAATGGCTCGCGCATCCGCTTCCAGACCGGTGGCGGCAATCCGAATATCAACGATATTTTCTCGATGTTCGGTGGCGGCGCTGGTGGCCCTGCCGGGGCTGGCAACCCCTACGGGGGCAGCTACGAGCAGGCTGCGCAGCCGGAAGATGGCGAAGACCGCAATTCCAAGATCAATCTGACTTTCCGCCAGTCGGTCAAGGGGGCAACGGTTTCACTGTCTGCCGACGGAAAAAAGTTCAAGACGCATGTTCCAGCGGGCGTGCGTGACGGGCAGAAAATCCGTATTCCAGGCAAGGGCAAGCCGGGTCGTAACGGCGGAAAAAACGGCGATCTGTACCTGCAGATCAACGTTGCCGAAGATCCGAAATTCAGCCTGCGCAAGCGTGACATCATCATGGATCTGCCAATCACCGTCGGTCAGGCTGTGGCGGGCGCGAAAGTGACCGCACAGGATATCGACGGCAACGAAGTCACCTTCAAAGTGCCGGCAGGCTCGTCCAGCGGCACCGAAGTGCGCATCTCCGGCAGGGGCGTGGCCAACAGGCAGGGCGACGGCGATCTGATCGGGCGTGTGCAAATCCGCATTCCCGACAAGCCGAGCCTGAAAGTCAAGCATGCGGCAAAGGAATTCGACAAGGAGTGCGGCGATTTCGCTGACGAACTTGCCAAGGAGCGCTGATTGCCATGGCACGCGCATCCCGGATCTCCCAAGCCCGTGCGGCGCGGCAGGCCAAAATGCTGTACGACATGTGCGCAATGGCGATCGTGGCCGGCAGGGCCGATCTGGACGGGGCGGATGAAGTTGGTTTCGACATCGAACTGCCGATGTTCACGGTCGGTCGCGCCGGCGAACTCGCCAACGTGCATCCGCAGACGCTCCGCCAATACGATCGTTTGGGGCTGGTGGTGCCGCAACGCACGGACGGTGGCGCTCGCCGGTATTCGCTGCGAGACATCTCGCGCCTTGCGAAAGCGCAGCAGCTGAGTCAGGAAGAAGGCATCAACCTGGCTGGCATCGCGCGGATCCTTTCCTTGGAAGAGGAGAACCGCGAGCTGCGCCGGCAAGTCGAGCGATTGCGCCGGCCGGCCGGTTCCAGCGTGTTCGCGGCCGATGCGGACGGTGACATTGTGGAAATCGAACGTTCCCGCCGCGCTCGCATGTGGCGTCGGCAGATTCAGGTCGACGCCCGTCAGCTGCCGTCGCGCGAGTCCGTGGAGGCCGCGCGTGTCGCGGCTGATGCGTACGACACGCGCGGTGGGGGTGTCGCAGGCGAAAACGAGGGGATTGAGAGGGGTAAACCCGTTTCTCAGCCGATTTCTAGGTCTATCGTGCTTTGGGGGATTGACTGATTTTCAGAAAACATTGAAAAAAAAATTCAAAAACAGGCATATCTTGCAACAGATGTGCCTGTTTTGTTATTTGGTTTTACCAAATGCATTGCTTCCTGCGACGATGTCGTCGTTGTGGGAAATAATGTTGAGTATCCGCGTTCTAACTGTCATTCTTCCGGTCGTCAAGGTGCTTCGGTGAAAGATGGTTCTCTTTGCCCATGAATAATCATGGAGGAGGGGGTAAGATATGCGGCGAGAACAGGAAAGGTTAGGAGCGTACAGTGCCAAGAGTTGCGTTCACAGCTAAGACCCGCAAGTATCTCGGGTCTCTGGATGCCGTGGAATCGGTCACCCAGTATCGTATTTGTTACTCCAAGGAGTTTCGCGATGATTGCATGCGCAGGTATGCCGAAGGTGGCTCGCCTGCCGCGATTTTCCGCGAGGCCGGGCTTGATCCGAAGATCATCGGATACAAGCGCGTGGAACGTTGCATCGCTCGCTGGAAGGCGGAAAATGCGGAAAAGGCCGCTGAAACCGCTGTGGAAAACAGTGAAAATCAGGGAGAGTGAATTTCAAATCTCCCGATACAAGTGAAATTTTCGAATTTCATGGATTATAGCGATGGGGGTTGCCGATAATTCGTGAAAAAAATCGGATGATTTTGCGAATACGTAGGCGCGAAGTATTGCGTCGATATGGGAAGCGCTCGGATGGAGGACCGTCCGGGCGCTTTTCGTTTGCCTCGCTTGTATGCCTGTTTGTTGTCTGCCGTTTTGCCGCGACTCGCGAATGCTGCCGTCTTGCCGCTCTGCTGAAATGGCAGTGGAAGTCGCGATGGACGGCGCTGCCCGGAAATCCGGTGCTCCGCGTCCGACGGTCGTAGGGAAGGAACATCATGACCGAGACGAACCTGATGATCAAGGCCGTGTTCTGGGATATGGACGGCACGCTGATCGATTCCGAACCGTATTGGCATGAGGGTGAGATGAAAATCGCAGCCGCGCATGGCGGATATTGGGATGAGGAGCTCGCCTGGCAGGGTTCGGGCACGCCGGTTCCGGATGTGGCCCGTCGCATGGTGGAGCATGGTTGCCAGCTGTCGATTGAAGAGATCGGCCAGGGCATGATCGATTACGTCGCCCAAAAGGAATTCGAGCGCATTCCGTGGATCGAAGGCGTGGAAGACGTGCTTGTCGCGCTGCGTGACGCTGGCGTTCCTTCGATGCTGGTCACCACGTCGCCGCGTCATCTTGCGGAGAATCTGGTTGTCCAAGCGCCGGCTGGCGCGTTTGCGGGCTACGTGTGCGGCGATGATGATGTTGAGAAGAAGCCGTCTCCGGCCCCGTATTTGGAGGCGGGTCGTCGCTTGGGTATCGCTCCGGAAGATATGAAGTACTGCATTGCGATTGAGGATTCCATGTCGGGCCTGCGTTCGGCCGTCGCCTCCGGCGCGACGACGATCGGCCAGACCGGGTTCATGCAGATCGACAATTCCAACGGCCCGCAGTTCGCCTCGATCAAGGGCTACGAGGGCATTGACGCGGCCTCGCTCGACGCTTTCGTGCGTCAGCGCGTATCCCAGGCCTGATTTTTCGCCCCATCTCGCTTACGTACGGCAGATTTGTCTGGTGGCTAGGAAAAGAAAAAGCCCGCTGCGGTGGAATGAATGCAGCGGGCTTAGTGGAGCCGACGGTAGTCGAAACCGCGACCTCTTCGATGCGAACGAAGCGCTCTACCAACTGAGCTACGGCCCCAAGTCATGTCTAGCAACACGCTAAGCAAGACAACTCTCGCGATTCTAGTACGAAGTCTGTACGAATGCAATCTGCGAGATTCGCGTGTTGCGGAATATCCCTTGCAGGAAAAGCATGCGAAAGCATACGAAAACGGTGCCTTCCGAAAAATCGAAAGACACCGCAATCGCAAGAAAAGGAGAAAACGTAAGATCAGGCTTCCGCGGTCGCGGTATCAGCCTTCTTTTTGCCGAACTTTGCTTTGAGCAAGCCGACGAAGGTAGGAATCAGCGACAGCACGAGAATCGCAATGATGACCAGCTCGAAATGCTTCTGCACGGCCGGAATGCCGCCGAAGAAGTAGCCGAGCAGCGTGAACAGGGTGGACCAGCACAGGCCGCCGAGCACGGAGAACGGGGTGAAACGGCTCCAACGCATGCCGGAAATGCCGGAAATGAACGGCATGAACGTGCGGATGAACGGGAAGAAACGGCCGAGGAACACGGCGAGCGGGCCCCACTTTTCGATCATGCCTTCGGTTTTGGCGAGGCGTTCGGGGGTCATAGCCTTGACTCTGCCGGATTCGATGATGCGACGGCCGAAGAAGTGGCCGATCCAGTAGTTGCACTGGTCGCCGATGATCGGAGCGCACCAGACCACGGGCAGCAGCGCGAACAGCGGTAGTGCGGAAACGCCGGTCTGGGCGTCGGGCGCGGCGAAGAAGCCGGCGGCGAACAGCAGGGAGTCGCCCGGCAGGAACGGGAAGAACACGACGCCGGTTTCGACGAACACAATCAGGAAGATGAAACCAAGCGTGGGGGCGACGCCCATGGAGATCCAGCTGGCGATCGCCGTGCGCGGATCCTTGAGCAGATTAATGAAGAAGTTGATAATTCCCATGAAATGCTCTCTGTGAGTACCTTACATCTAAACGTCCAAAATTAAGTGGTTCAGGCTGCCTTGTGTGGGTTGGCCTTGCGGAACCAATGTCAGCCTACCAGTGGCCCTCTAATGCGGCGCCTAGTAATGCCCGACGGTTGGCAAATCTGCACAAACGGACGCAAAGTGCCAACTGCGGTGGGTGATTTTGGTTTGGGGGTGTTTGGCGTTTGGCTGTTTGGCTTTAGAGTGTGCGATATATCCGGTATATCGCGTATCGCTCATTGTGATTTGGCGTTGTGACCTCACGATTTTGGTTTTTTTTGGGGGGCCTCATGATTTTGATTTGGTGACCTCACGATTTGAAAAAAGGCGGCGAAAAACGGAATCGTGAGGTCAACAAATCAAATAGTGGGGCCGCTGAACACGAATCGCGCATGTTGACGGTACGAAAGTGTGTTTCGATGGCGCGGAAGATAGCGTGGAAACCGCAGTAAGGCAATGCGAGAGCGGTTGGGGCAATGCAAGACTAGGCGAATACGGCAAATACAAGGGAGTGTGAATCGTGGCGGAAAATCTTGCGCAATCGGTTGATGGGAATCTGAATCGGCAATCGCGGGCGCTGTTCGAAGCGTTGCATGCGGCGACCGGAAAATTCTCCATGTTCGGTCATCAAAACGAAACCAGCAATGTGATTACCCCCGATACGGATTCCGACGTGCATGCCGTGACCGGCGCATATCCGGCGGTCTGGGGCAATGATTCGGGCGCTGCTGGCACGGGCGCATATGGCACTCCGCTGCCGGAATCGCCGTATGCGCGCGATTTCAACGCTTTCGCGCGCAACAGCTTCATACGCATGGCCGATTCGCTGCCACGTATGTACACGAGGTAAGTACGTGTGCGCGGTGTAAACATGCGTTTGCGGGCGGATTCTTCCAGTCGGTGGAGGAATCTGCCCGCTTTTAGTCTTGTAGGCGGGCGGATTCTTCCAGTCACTGGAAGAATCAGGACGTTTTTAAGACTGTTGGCGTCCGGATTGTTCCAATGTCTGGATGTTTTGGGACGTTACTGGGGCTGTAAGCGGGGTGATTGTTCCAGTGGGTGGGGGAATCACCCCGCTGAGGGTCTGTTTTGTGTCCGGATTGTTCCAGCGATTGGGGGTTTAGGACGCGGGGAGGGCTGTTTTCCTTTGCGTTGGATAGGCTGAAGGCATGGAACGCATGAATGAGACGTTGGACTTGAAACTGAATGAGTTGAGTGCGAATACGGCAGAAGTAACGGGAACTGCGGGAATGGTGAATACGGCGGAGATGGCAGAATCGCCGACAGCGGCGGAACAGTCTGGCACAGAACAGTCTGGCACGGGACTTGACGCCCTCGTGTGCGGAACCGACGTTCCGCAAGGCACGGTGGTGATGGCTGCCACGCCGATCGGCAACACGGCCGACGCCTCCGCACGCCTCATTGCGCTCCTGGAACGCGCCGACATCGTGGCCGCCGAAGACACCCGCCGTCTCTACGCGCTCGCCAACCGTCTCGGCGTGCACGTGAACGGCCGCGTGGTGGCCTACCACGATCACAACGAGCGAGACAAGTCCGACGGTCTGCTCGATCAGGTGGAAACCGGCGCTACCGTGCTGGTCGTGTCCGACGCGGGCATGCCGACCATCAACGATCCGGGTCTCGCGATTGTGCGTCGCGCCATCGAACGTGGTCTGCCCGTCACCTGCGCTCCCGGCCCGTCCGCAGTGCTGGACGCGCTGTGCCTTTCAGGACTGCCCACCGACCGCTTCTGCTATGAAGGATTCCTGCCGCGCAAGCATTCCGAACGCGTGCAATACCTGCGCACCCTGCGTTCTGAACGCCGCACCATCGTGTTTTACGAAACCCTGCATCGCATCGACGATTCCATGGCCGACTTGCTTGACGTGTTCGGTCCGAACCGCAAGATGGCGCTTTGCCGTGAACTTACCAAGGATTTTGAGCAGATCCGTCGCGGAACCATCGCGCAGATTCGCCAGAGCGTGATCGACGAGCCGCCGCGCGGCGAAATGGTGTTGGTCGTTGCCGGCGCTTCCGAAGAGGAGGCCGACGCTGCTGCCCCCGCATCGTTGAGCGTCGAAGACTTGGCGGTGCTGTCGATCGACCGTGCGCAGGAAGACAATCTGCGCATCAAAGACGCGATTTCGCAGGTCGTTGCCGAGCATCCCCTTGCGGACGGCTCGCTTGCCAATCGCAAGCAGGTCTACAATGCGGTTCTTGCGATGAAGCAGTAAGTCCATATTAGTTATCGTCCGGCGATTGCCTATCGTGCGATTGCCCGTCGCGCAAGTGTTAGCTGCAAGCTTGCGATCCGCACGATTCCAACGATTCCAGCAGTATTTGCAGGGCGCGGGCCACGTCCGGCCCGCCGACTTGCGCAAGATAGTCCAACATCGCCGGTGTTGCGGAAGGATTGGCGACCAGCCATTTGCGCAGTTGCGGCGCGTATTCCGCGATATGCCATAGCACGTCCTGCGGTGTGTCCGGACTGCACGCCACCAGCGGCGTCAATGGAATTGGGGGAGACGGCGGATCCACCAGCGGTTTCGGCCGCGGTTTGGGCTGGTATGGCGGCGGTTCGCGGCGCGTCCGCTGTGTACGGTGTGCGAGATTCCGCGCATCCCGATGCGTCGCGCGATGCGTCCGTGGCCTGCGTTTTTCTTGGATCCCGAGCAGTCTGCGGAATCCGTTTGCTCTGTCGGCACCTATCCTGTCGGCGTGCGTCGCGCGCCGCGCCTTATGCCTGCTATGCGCTGCGCTCATATTCGTCGCTTCTTCCGTCGATCGCAAGAATGTAGTTGCGCGCCTGTGGCGCGTTGCGAATATGCTTCGTCTCCTGCATGATTTGCATGCAATCGTTGGAGCGGAAATGAAATTCCTGCATGAGCATGCAGATGATTTCGGAAACCAACGATTCGCTTTCGGGGGTGCAGTTCAATGCGAGATCGCATGCGGTGCGAACAGGCGTGGTCACGATGATCGGACCGACTTTGATGGTGTGTTCGTTTGGTGCGAGACGGTTGAAAACGTTGATTTTACGGCCGTAACGTAGCGCTCGATAGTGGGCTTTCGCGATAATGTCGATGGATTCGGGGAAGGTGCCGCCTAGCCAAACCCATGCGGCGGTGCGTGAACATGCCACGGACCGGCTCGGCAGCAATGTCGCGATGATGCAGGACCGCCCGTACAACGTGTCCGAATCGTGGCATGAATAGGCGTTCGCGCTGTCGAGCTTGCACAGCGCGCCGGATGAGGCCAGCAGGTTCAGGCACATCGGGCCCGGAAGGTCATCGTTGCCCAGAAGGGGTGGTGGAGTGTCCATGACGGTACCGTAGCGGATTCGAATTCCGTTGCGCCACCAGCCCCCGAAAATCTGTGGATATGAGATCGGAAGAGCACACGTCTGAACTCCAGTCACGTGGCCTTATCTCGTATGCCGTCTTCTGCTTGAAA
>ENA-UPSX01000587-UPSX01000587.1-human-gut-metagenome-genome-assembly--contig:-NODE-587-length-10558-cov-30.964126_pt1 | contig 10558 bp, 8 predicted proteins | sample MGYA00250045_ERZ773367 | MGnify/ENA primary metagenome ERZ773367 (study PRJEB29103, sample SAMN06112033) | human gut metagenome | biome: human gut; feature: ankylosing spondylitis patient; material... | reverse complement strand
TTTCAAGCAGAAGACGGCATACGAGATAAGGCCACGTGACTGGAGTTCAGACGTGTGCTCTTCCGATCTGGCTCTGCAGCTGTCTGCGCACAGACAAGCACTAACTCTCCTTATACGAGATATGGACTGGGAGACCTGTCGGATCAGGCCTTTGCCAATAATGCCGCTATGGGCGGTATCGGCTATGGCTTGCGGAACAGTCTTAATATCAATACCATGAACCCAGCCTCATATTCGTCTGTTGACTCACTGTCATTCATGTTTGATATCGGCATGAGCCTCAAAAGCTCCAACTACCGGGAGGGAGGCATCAATTCCAATGCTAAAAATTCCAGCTTCGATTATGTTGCCATGCAGTTCCGTCTGCATCCGCGACTGGGTATCGCATTCGGATTTACTCCTTACTCAACCGTGGGCTACAAATTCGGAAAGACCAGTTCCATTGAAGGCAGTGACGTGACAATCACCAATGTCTTTTATGGAGAAGGCGGTTTGCAGCAGATTTTCGGAGGACTTGGTTTCAAGATTCTGGACAATCTTTCCATCGGTGCCAATGCGGGTTACCTGTACGGTGATATCAATTACCAGACCGCAGCCAGCTTCAGTAACCGCGGAGACCAGACCATTACTTACAACAATCTGTCGGTAAAAAGCTACAATGTAAGTTTCGGACTGCAATATACCCAACCGTTCAACAAAGACAATTCACTGACCATCGGACTGGTTTACGGACTGGGACACAACATGAATTCAACAGAAGTCAAGGGTATTCAGGTTGCTGCCGACAATACATCCAGCAGCACTTCCGACAGCTACAATGTAGTCAATGAACGGGAGGAATATAACGGATACGGCATTCCGCATACTTTCGGTGCCGGACTGACTTTCACACATAAGCAGAAACTGACCGTCGGTGCTGACTATACCCTGCAACAGTGGTCGAAAGCCAAATATAACAATACGGAAGGTCTCTACTATCAGGATCGCTCCAAAGTAGCCGTAGGAGCCGAATACACTCCCAACCTGCTTTCCAGAAATTATCTGGGACGCATCCGATATCGGGTAGGAGCCTACTATTCGACACCTTACCTGAATAACCTGCCGACAGGAGAAGGCCCCAGTGAATATGGTGTAAGTGCCGGATTCGGATTCCCGCTTTACCTGTTCCAGAAACATACCATGCTGAGCATCACAGGACAATATGTCCGTGTGAGCCCGTCCATCAGCAGAATGTTGTCGGAAGACCGTTTCGTCATCAAGCTGGGACTGACCTTCAATGAACGCTGGTTCATGAAATGGAGAGTACAATAAAAACATATCTATTATTTAACACAATGAATAATTAAATTTATATACGATGAAAATGAGGATGTTTACAATGCTGTGCGCACTGTCATTCAGTGCAGCAGCCACGTTTGCTCAGACAGGAGCACAAAGCGGTACCAGATTCGGACACGGCGAAGACAGTCTCCGCTGTTTGCAGAACATCAGTATTTACAGTGAATATGTAAAGACTGACAACTTCAAAGATGCCTACAAGCCCTGGAAAGCAGTATTTACAGAAGCCCCTATCGCACGAGTAAGTACCTATACGGATGGTGCCAAAATTCTGCGTGCCCTGATTGCCGGCTCTAAGGATGCAGCCCAGCAGAAAACGTATCTGGACGAACTGATGGCCGTTCACGATCAGCGTATCAAGTATCTGGACCAGCTGAACAGCCTGGTAAAGACTCCGGCAACCAAAGGTTCCATCATCGGTATGAAAGCGCATGACTACATCGTTTTCTCAGGCCCGAACGCTGACGTAGACAAGGCTTACCAGATGTGTAAGGAAGCTGTTGATCTGGAAAAGGCTACTTCTGATTACTTCATGTTCCAGGATTTCATGGACGTTTCTTCACGCAAACTGAAGAAAGACGACACTCACAAGGAACAGTTCATTCAGGACTATCTGACTGCTTCAGCTTATGCTGATGAAGCTCTGAAGGCTGCTACCAAGGAAAGAGACAAGAAGAACCTGAAACTGGCTAAAGACAATGTAGATGCTTACTTCATCAACAGTGGTGCTGCCAGCTGCGAAAACCTGCAGGAAATCTATGGTCCGAAAGTTGCTCAGAACAAGACAAACCTGGACTATCTGAAACAGGTGATCTCTGTAATGCAGATGCTGAAATGTACAGAACAGGAAGCATACTTCGAAGCTTCTGAAGCTGCACATGCCATCGAACCGACTGCTGCTACTGCCGTAGGTTGCGGTTACATGTATTATAAGAAAGGGGACATCGAAAAGAGTATCAACTACTTCGATCAGGCTATCGAACTGGAACAGGATCCTATCGAAAAGGCTAACCACTGCTACAGTGCTGCCGTTGTATTGTTCGGTAAGAAACAGTTCAGCCGCGCAAAACAATATGCAAATAAGGCTATCTCATTCAACCCCAACAAGGGTGATGCGTATATCCTGATCGCACAGATGTATGCAGCCAGCCCCAACTGGAGCGACGAAGGTGCATTGAACAAATGTACTTACTTTGCAGCCATCGACAAACTGCAGCGTGCAAAGAGTGTAGATCCTAGCGTAGCAGAAAAGGCTAACGAACTGATCAGAACTTACTCTGCTTACGTTCCGAAAGACGAAGACCTCTTCTTCCTCGGTCTGAAGAAAGGTAACTCCGTAACAATCGGCGGATGGATCGGCGAAACAACAACCATCAGATAATCCGTATGTCTACCAAACAGAAAAAGTTTACATACATCAATTTTTTGAACATAACAGCTGCCGCATGGGCAGCTGTTATGTTTCTTTTTCTGCCCTCCTGCGGCGGAAAGAAGCAAAATCTGGCTGATGCCGTCAGCGAAGGTGACTCCCTTCCCGACATGCATACAACCGGTGTGACCACTTTAATTTCAGACTCCGGCTTGATCCGCTACAAGATCGTAACGGAAGAATGGCTGATCTACAGCAAACGGAACCCTCCTTTCTGGGCTTTCGAAAAAGGCCTCTACATGGAAAAGTTTGACACACTCTTCCACATAGATGCCAGTATCAAGGCTGATACTGCTTATTATTACGAAACCAAGAAACTGTGGGAACTGCGTGGAAATGTACATATACAAAGCCAGCGCGGAGATAAATTCGATACCCAGCTCATGTACTGGGATCAGGGCAAGGAAAAAATCTATTCCGACCGCTTCATCCGGATAGAACAGCCGGACGGCCTGTTGATGGGGTATGGATTTGAATCGAACCAGACCATGACCGAATATCAGGTATTCAACAGTTCCGGAACACGTATCGTAGAGGACAAAGCTCCCCAGGATACAACTCAGACCAATCAGCAGAGAAATTAATACCAACATGGGACTTATCATACAACTGATTATATCGATGGCGTTTTCCGCGTTCTTTTCAGGAATGGAAATCGCCTTTGTTTCATCCAATAAACTGCGCTTCGAAATGGAACGCAGCAACAATCTGTCTACCCGTATTCTGACGGTCTTCTACCGTCATCCGAACGATTTCATCTCATCGATGCTGGTGGGCAACAACATTGCACTGGTCATCTATGGTATCCTGATGGCCGAACTGATCGAACATTATATATTGGTGAACGTACTGACCAACCAGGCTGCCCTGGTGGCCATTGAAACCATCATATCTACACTGATCATTCTGGTAACCGGGGAATTCATGCCGAAGACCCTGTTCCGCATCAACCCAAACCTGACACTCCGTGCCTGCTCGGTACCGGCCTTTATCTGTTATGTGGTACTCTACCCTGTCAGCCGTTTTTCTTCGCTTCTGTCCATGGGCTTTCTGCGTCTGACCGGCACCCGCCCGAACAAAGAAGCCAGCAATAAGGCTTTCACCAAAATGGACCTGGACTATTTCATCCAGAGCAGTATTGACGAAACCAAGGACAAAGAACAGATTGATACGGAAATCAAGATCTTCCAGAATGCACTGGATTTCTCGAACATCAAGATAAGGGACTGCCTGATTCCGAGAACGGAAATCATTGCCGTAGACATCGAGTCGACGATTCAGGAATTGAAGGACACGTTCATTGAAAACGGTATCAGCAAGGTTATTGTCTATAAGGACAACATTGACAACGTGATCGGCTATATCCACTCATCAGAATTGTTCCGCCACCCGCAGGAATGGCAAAAGAATATCCGGACCATCCCTATCGTACCGGCTACCATGAGCGCCCACAAGCTGATGAAAATATTCATGCAGCAAAAGCGATCACTGGCTGTCGTTGTTGACGAGTTCGGAGGAACCTCAGGCATTGTGGCCCTGGAGGATCTGGTAGAGGAAATTCTGGGAGATATCGAAGACGAGCACGACACCACATCCACCATCGCCAAGGAAATCGGCGAAGATGAATACATCCTGTCCGGACGTCTGGAAATTGAAAAGGCCAATGAAGACTTCGGGCTCCATCTGCCGGAAAACGATGAATACCAGACTATCGGCGGACTGATCCTGCATGAATACCAAAGTTTCCCGAAAGTACATGAAATCATTACAATCGCGCACTTCAAGTTCAAAATAATCAAGGTTACAGCTACGAAAATAGAGCTAGTAAAGCTGAAAGTTGAGAAATAATCGTTTTTTTTCGACAGAAGATAGCTAGTAAACTGCATTTTTTGTATCTTCGTGCGCTAAAAGAAAAAAACAATAAACAAAAAAATAATCACTTTAAATGGCAACTTTACAAACAATCAGAAGCAAAGGACCCTTGTTGGTCATTGTAATCGGTCTTGCCCTTTTTGCGTTTATCGCAGGTGACGCATGGAAAATACTCCAGCCGCATCAGGGAAAACAAGACGTAGGAGAAGTGAACGGAGAAACTCTCTCTGCTCAGGATTATCAGAAAATGGTGGATGAACTCAGTGAAGTCATTAAACTGACAAACGGACTGAACTCACTGAATGAAGATCAATTGTCTAACGTAAAAGACCAGGTATGGCAATCATACGTCAACAACAAACTGATTGCTGCAGAAGCTGAAAAACTGGGTCTGACCGTTACCGACGCTGAACTTCAGGCTATCATTGACCAGGGTACTCACCCGATGCTGATGCAAACTCCATTCCGCAATCCGCAGACCGGAGCATTCGATAAAGATATGCTGAAGAAATTCCTGGTAGACTATGCAAATCTGAACAACAGCCAGATGCCTGCACAGTATGTGGAATATTACCAGACTTTGGGCAACTTCTGGAAATTTATTGAAAAGAGCCTGCGTCAGTCTACTCTGGCTGAAAAATACCAGAACCTGATCATGCGCTCACTGATCTCAAATCCGGTGGCTGCTGAAGATGCATTCAAAGGACGTACAGAACAGAGCGACATGTTGCTGGCTGCCGTACCTTACTCTTCTATCGCCGATTCAACCGTTCAGGTTTCAGACGATGAAATCCGTAAGTTGTATGACACCAGAAAAGAACAGTTCAAGCAGCTGGCTGAAACCCGCAACATCCGCTACATTGATGTAAGAGTGGTTCCGTCGGATGCTGACCGTCAGGCTGTACTGAAAGAGGTAACAGACTACAGCAACCAGCTGGTTAACACCAGCGATGATTTCGCTACTTTCGTCCGTTCTACCGGTTCCGTTGTCAACTATGCTGACGTTCCGGTAAACAAGACTGTCCTGCCTCAGGACGTAACAGCTCGTCTGGACTCTGTTGCAATCAACGAAGTTTATGGTCCTTACTACAACCAGGCTGATGATTCTTACAACGCATTCAAGATCATTGCCAAGACGACTGCTCCTGACTCTATCCAGTTCCGTCAGATTCAGGTATATGCCAATACTGAAGATGCAACCAAGACTTTGGCAGACAGTATTTTCACTGCACTGAAGGGAGGAGCTGACTTTGCTGAACTGGCTCAGAAGTACGGACAGACAGGAGAAGCAAACTGGATCAGCGCAGCAAGCTGGGAAGGTGCCGAACTGGATGCTGAAAACGCCAAATATATCAATGCCCTGATCAGCCAGCCGGTAAATGAACTGGCCAGCCTGAATCTCGGACAGGCAACTGTCATTCTGCAGGTAATGAACAAAAAAGCCATGAAAGACAAATATAAAGTGGCTGTAGTGAAACTTCCGGTTGAATTCAGCAAGGAAACTTACAACGATGCTTACAACAAGTTCAGCCAGTTTGTTGCTCAGAATACCACTCTGGAAGACCTGAAGAAAAACGCAGAAGAAAGCGGATATACTCTGATCCCGCGCACAGACTTCTCCAGCGACGAGCACTATGTAGGCGGTGTACATTCTACCCGTGAAGCTCTGAAATGGGTATTCGCAGCTAAGGAAGGTGAAGTTTCTCCGCTTTATGAATGTGGTGACAACGATCATCTGATGGTTGTTTCTGTAGAAAAGATCAATCCGAAAGGTTATCGCGATATCAACTCTGTTGCTGATATGCTGAGAGCTGAAATCCGCCGTGACAAGAAGGCTGAAAAGATCATGGCACAGATGAACGGATTCAACTCACTGGATCAGGTGAAAGGTATGACAGACGCTGTCAGCGATTCTGTTAAACACGTTACCTTCTCTGCTCCTGCTTACATTGCAGTGACCAGAGCCAGCGAACCTGTAATCGGTGCAGTAGCAGAAAAAACTGCAGCCGGTAAGCTGAGTGCTCCTATCAAGGGTAACGCCGGAGTCTACATGATTCAGGTATATAATAAGGATAAGAGTGCTGAAGAATTCAACGCTAAAACAGAAGAATCAAATCTGACCAACATGGCTGCACGTTATGCCAGCCAGTGCATCTATGACCTGCGTACTAAAGCAGAAGTTGTAGACCAGCGCTACTTGTTCTTCTAAAAAGCTGCCAACTTGACTCTCCTGCCGGAAAGGAGAGTAATGTCATCATACAATTTAAGGGTAGAGGGAAATAAACTGATTTCTTCTCTACCCTTTTAGTTTCCCTAATCTGTTAACAACAGAACTCTGCCTTCCCCAGACAGAGTTCACTCTAAAATGATACGCCTATGAAAAAAGAAGTTATTATGTCAGCATTTCTGGGACTGGCATGTACAGGAATCCTGCTGAGCAGTTGCTCTGAGAACAACGACGATCCATCCAGCAAACCAGATCGTACCACCACTGATGAGATGTATTATGCCAATCAGTTTGCACGGGACATGCTGGAAACCTATTATTACTGGAACAAGGAAATAGCCGGCGATCTCCCCTTACTGGATCCCGAAACCAACAATGACCCAATCACAACGGTTGACCAGATCAAATATCACGAAGGTGACAAAGTCATTGACAAATGGACCATGCTCACCAATGACTTCAAAAGTTTTACCAGCGGCGTTGAAGGAGTTGCAACAACCTACGGCTACATGCCTGTCACTTACCTTCTGAGCGAACAGGGTAATGAGTGTATCTCAGCTATTGCCTATGTCCATAAAGGCAGCCCTGCAGAAAAAGCCGGTCTGAAACGAGGGGACCTGATCTATCAGATTGACGGCAAGCCACTGACTACGGCAAACTATACGGAACTGTTCAACAGTTCAAGCATCACACTTTCTTTGGCTGAACTGGGTGCCGACAATGTCATCACCCCAACAGGAAAGACAGTCAGCATGAATGCCGTGGAAATGTATGAAGACCCGATCCTCTGCGACAGTATCTACGACATTAATGGCAAAAAGGTCGGCTACCTTGCTTACAGCAGCTTCGACCTGGCTTCTATTCCCCAACTGGTAGAAATCAGCAAAAAATTCAAAGCTGAAGGTGTCAAGGAACTGATTCTGGATCTCCGCTACAATGGAGGAGGATATGTAATTACTGAAAGTGCAATGGCTTCCATGTACGCTCCGCAGGAAGCTGTCAGCAGCAAGAAGATTTTTGAAAAAGAAGAATACAATGACCTGCTTACAGCTTATTACGAACAGGAAGGAATCAGCACGGAAACTCCGTTCCAGACTGAATACAAGGTGGAAAGTGCAAATCTGAATATCAGCACCAAAGATGCCAACATTGGACTGGAGAAAGTATATGGTATCATTTCCGGCAATTCAGCTTCTGCCTCTGAAGCCCTTCTGAGCGGACTGATGCCCTACATGAATGTAGAACTGATTGGCGAACAGTCACACGGAAAATACTGCACCGGATTCATGCTCGGAACCTCTGACGTTTACGAAAAAGTTCCGGTTGCAATTGAAAACTGGGGAATCTATGTCATGGTCAGCATCTACAAGAATGCCAACAATGAAACTCCCTGTATGCCTGACGGACTAACCCCCGACGTGGCAGCAAGCGATGATCCGTTTGTCATGACCCAACTGGGAGATGTCAATGAAGCCATGCTGAAAACGGCACTGACGCAGGCCGGCAAAACATATCCGGCAGAACAAAACAGCCGAAGCATGAACCTCCGGATGAAAGAAATGCCGATACAGCGCAAAGCTAATTTCGGAAAACGAATCCTATTGCCTGCAACAGCCCATATTCAGCACCAGGGACTGACAGCTGAATAAATATTCCGGTCCGCCACATTCCTAAAAAATAAAATTGCCTTCGTTTCCGCTTTTACAGAAAAGAGAGACGAAGGCAATTCTGTTTTCACGTATCCAATATCACATAAACCTGATAACGGGTCGTTTCACCTACCGGAGTCAAAGACACATATCCTCCGGCAATCCGCCCCTGATCTGACAAGATAACGGGAAAAAGCATCTGCAACTCCTGATGTTTTTTCAAAGCTTCTCCATCCGTCATATAGTGTTCCACGACATACCGGCCACATGCCGGAAAGGCAGCATAACGATCATAGAAAAGACGGGCCACCACCCCCATATTCATCCGGAGGTTAATCTCCACACAGGGATGAACAAGAAAGTTTTCCCCCTCGCGACAGATCATCATATCTACTCCCAGATAACCGGCATAATCCGTTCCGATCATTTTCTGCAGAACATCCTGCAAAAGGAGACGAACAGCCTGCAGGGTTTCCGAAGCTACATATCCGGCAAGCGTTTGGACAATCTGTTCATCCGGCAACAACCGGTTCAACTTATAATTTCCATGCGAATCGGTTTCGAACAAAGAATACCCGACCCAGGTGACATTTCCTCTTCCATCGGCCCGGTATTCCATCGCAAAATCGCATACCTTATTATAAAGAGGTTCTCCCATGATTCCACCCTGGGTACGGATCACCCGGGTCACCCAACCTTCGACATTGGTACTCCACGTCTGGGGAGAAACACGCAACAGTCCTCTTCCACTGCCCGACCAGGGAGACTTGAGCACTGTTTCACCCACTGCATCAACAAACTCATGCACTTCATCCAGAGAGGAACATACCACCGCCCGGCCACAACATCCGGCTACAGACTGCATCTGTGACAGAACATCCACACAACGCTGCCTGCCTGAAAGGTAACGGATCCGCTCCAGTACAGAAGCATCCGGCCAATTATCAACCGCTACTCCCCTTTCCTGCAAATGGTGGACAACCGCAGGATCCCATCCCCAGGGAGACAACTCAAGTCCGGTCTTTTGCCCGGTAGTACAAACGCCAGACGGAGATAATCCGGAAACGGAACATTCATGCAGATATCTGCCGGCAAGCTCCCGGTCGGCCACCATGACCTCTTCGCCCGGACAGGCATACCACAAAGGAAGATACGACAACTCCTCCCCCATCCGGACAATTTCCTGCGGGGGCTGATAATAAGGAGTAAAATTAGCCAGAGCCATATCATGCTCCGGATTAAACAAATAAAGCTTTGAAGCCATCTGACAAGGATTTTATTTCGTTAAAATCGGTAGGATTCTCCCATGAAACCGGTTTCCCGTATCACCGGGACAAGCCGGTTTACAACCAATTCAGGCATGAAGATAAGAATAAATATCCTGATGCACCGGAAATCCTCAGCCTCAATTTCAAAAAAAATAAATTTGCTAACTCCAGTTTGCAATATAACGAAGTATTAGTATATTTGCAGCGTAGAAATCAGAATTCATGGAAGCATTTTATAGAACACACAGCTACTTGGTCGAGCATACCACAGCGCCGGTGCGCCGCGACCTGATGGACGATATAGACTGGAGTGCCCGTCTGATCGGCATTAAAGGCACACGCGGTGTCGGAAAGACTACTTTCCTGCTGCAATATGCCAAAGAAAAATTTGGAACTGACCGTTCCTGTCTGTTTGTCAACATGAATAATTTCTACTTCTCCCAAGTCAGTCTGGTGGACTTTGCCGGTGAATTCGTAAAACGGGGAGGAAAGGTTCTTCTCATTGATCAGGTATTCAAACTGCCCGGCTGGAGCCAGGATCTGCGTACCTGTTACGAACGCTATCCCCAGCTGAAGATTGTCTTCAGCGGATCATCCGTCATGCGGCTTAAAGACGAAAACCCGGAGCTCAACGGGATCGTCAAGTCCTACAACCTGCGCGGCTTTTCCTTCCGGGAATTTCTGAATCTGCAAACGGGCAATCACAGATCGGAAGAGCGTCGTGTAGGGAAAGAGTGTAGATCTCGGTGGTCGCCGTATCATTAAAAAAAAAAAA
>ENA-UPSX01000584-UPSX01000584.1-human-gut-metagenome-genome-assembly--contig:-NODE-584-length-10617-cov-57.510816_pt1 | contig 10617 bp, 10 predicted proteins | sample MGYA00250045_ERZ773367 | MGnify/ENA primary metagenome ERZ773367 (study PRJEB29103, sample SAMN06112033) | human gut metagenome | biome: human gut; feature: ankylosing spondylitis patient; material... | reverse complement strand
TATGCCTGGTTGGGTTTATAATTTATCTAGAAAGATACTCTTTAGTATAAAAAAATAATATAATTATGATTACAAAAGATGATATGATTCTGATAACCGGAGCTTCTGGTTTTATTGGAACTAATTTGATTGAATTGTTTGAACAAAAGGGATATACTTTTGTAAACTATGACAAGGCTGATGCTACAAAGGAAAATCAGCATAAGTATTGGCATGAAGGAAATATTATGGATAAGGATGCTCTTGCAGCAGCCTTTGACAAATATAAACCATCTATTGTTATTCACCTTGCTGCTCGTACGGATACTTTAAGTGATAATCTTGAGGATTATATAGAGAATACTGAAGGTACAAAGAATGTCGTTGATGAGATTAAGAAGCATGCTTATGTTAAACATGCTTTGTTTGCTTCAACCCAGTATGTCTATAAAGATAAAGTAATACCTTTTGGAATGGCAGATGATAGTTATGCTCCACATACCGTATATGGTATTAGTAAAAAGATGGATGAGGAATATATACGTCAATCAGACATGAAATGTAAGTGGACCATTTTCCGTCCATGTAATGTTTGGGGACCTTGGCACATGCGATACCCAAATGAGTTGTGGAAGATGATAGCTAAGGGTTTTTATGTTCATCCTGGTCGTAAGCCCGTTATTCGAACTTATGCATATGTAGGCAATCTTGTTAAGCAGTTGGATGCAATAATGAATGCTCCTGACGAATTATCAAACCACAAAACTTACTATTTGGGTGATATGCCTATTGATTCATATGTTTGGCTCAATACTCTTTCTAAAGAGATTACTGGTAAACCGTTGAAGCGTATGCCTAAATGCTTTTTCTATTTAGGTGCTTTGGTTGGCAATATTGTTCGCCTTACAGGGGTTAATTTTCCTTTATACTCTATGCGTTATCATAACATGATAGAGGACTTCTATGCTCCTAGCAATGTGACCATCGCTCTATTTGGCGCATTTGAGCAAAGTTATGAGAAGAATGTGAAGGAAACCGTGGACTGGTTGAGAGGTGAAGGCAAAAAGTTCTTCCCTTATTGGGCTCAAAAATACGGAAAATAAAAAATGTCGGTAATGATGTTTTCATTACCGACTAAATTTCCTGCGTTTCAAACAGTGCGACTCTCTTACCCTTGTCGCTTTAAGGCTCTCCGTTTGGTGGAAGAATACCTTTTAAGTTATTTTCTGTGCTTTACTGGACCAACTTTCACTTTTTCTACTACTGTCGTGTCAGGATTGTTTGCAGCGTAGCTCATCGGAACAAATTGACCTGTAATTGCACTTCTGCCTCTTTCTGAGGTTTTAGCCATAATCAATATGTATAGTTTGTTATCCTGTTACTCCCACAGATCCAGTTTAGCTGCTGTTCGATATATGGAACAGATTCATGGTGAAACATGCAAAAAGTATGCCAAAGTATTATGAAGTATGTTATTTTTGGGATGAAAAATGTAATGAACGTATTTAAAACTAAGAAAAATGAAATGTTTGAAATCATTAGTTGATAGCGTTATTTCTGATTTGACAGAAAACAAGTCTATTGAGTCCATTTTGTTGAAGACTCAGACAATAAGTCATTATTTAAAGGATGAGGAATTTACAACCTGGATAAAGCATGAGTTGGATGGCTATGGAGATGATGAATATCCTTTGCCAGGTTATCGAAAGATAAATTGTATAGTAAAGGTAGATATTTCTCAACCTTTTGGACGAATGGTTAAAAACTACCAATTTCCATGTGAATATGTTGACGATGAAAAAATTCGAGAGCGTATGACTCATATGACCGTATTTGAGTCATTAAGTGAAATTGAATTAATGATGAAAGATGGTAAACATGGTAATGACTTGACAATGGCTGTACCGCAGTATATCGTTCAAAACTATATGGCGAAATATGTTGATGGCTATATATTAGTAGCTAATCAACATATAAACATGAATAATATTCAAGCAGTTATTTCTAAGTTTAAATCGTTATTGTTGACATTCTTTTTTGAACTCAATGATAAGATGGATTGGGAATTGAATTTTGATGTAATGGCTACAAAACAAATTATCAAACAAATTATGGTAACAAATAATATAAATGCTGCTGTTGTTGCAACAGAAGGCTCTACCATCTCTACTGGCTCAGTAAGTGTAGAAAATAGTCATATCGGTAATGTGGCTTATTCTAATGAGCAAAAAGAGTTTTTGTCTGTATTGAAAGATATTGAAAAACTTGTAAAAGAATCTGGAAATCAGAATTTAAAAGATTCTGTAGATATAGTTAAGGCTGAAACCCAAAAGCCTAAATGGAACAAGAAGTTAATGACTATGGGGCTTAATGCTATCAAAGGTATAGCTAATGGCTTTGTTGTAAAAGGTTTAATGACTTTAGTGGAAAAAGCTATAGTAATATTGGGGGCATGCTAGTGAAAACTCATGGATATAATTAGTGCGTATGCTTGCTTGGAGCTGTAAGTCTTGATGAAGTGCAACGTATCATGCAGAATTCAGATGTATTCTTCTTTACCAGCGTTGTCGAAGGAACACCACATGTCGTTTTGGAGACCAATAATCTTCCTATTGTTTGCTTTGATACTTGTGGACAAGGTAATGCTGTAAATGAAAAAGTAAGCAAGAATATTCTTTTGACCAATCCTGCTAAGTCCTCACAATCTTTTGCAACTTTCTTGAATGAATTTGATGGGAACAGAGATTTGTTGAAACAAATGTTTGAGAACTGTAAGCAGAGACAAATAGAATTGTCTTTGGATGAAAAGGCTAAGACCATGGTAGGGTGGTATGAGAAGATTGTAAAAGTATAATTATCAAACATTTGCTATAGTGGTTGGATGGTTGCATCCAAAGCTTTGAGACTATGGAATTTAAATATATGGACATCTTATGGAATCAAAATATAAAAGAACTCCAAAGGAATTTTCTCTTTCTGTGATTCATATCCACCCCAATTGTTCCCCTCATTTGAAAAAGGGGCTGCGTGATGAGTTCTATAAACTCAATGGGCGTTGCGAGATTAATCGCAACAAGGTTGAGCTCAGAGAGGAGAATCCATTGCTAGGATTCTATGGCAGTCGCATCAATGTGGAGGCTATCGTGGGGGTGAATGGTAGCGGTAAGTCTTCCTTGTTCGAAATCATCTATAGAGTAATCAACAACCTGAGTTGCTTATTGAATAGGGGAAAACGTCGTAAAACGGCTGATGATCTCTATTACGTCAAGGACTTGTATGCCGAACTCTATTATGTGGTTAACGGACAGCTTGCCAGAATCTCTTGCCTGGGAGATAAGGCTGAATTCCAAATGGGCAAAGAGGCTTCTGTTACCTTGACTGCTGTCAAGGACGGGATGGTAAGCTCAGAGAAGGTATTCATGGCTGATTTCGTGAAATGGGCTAAGGAAAACTTCTTCTATACGATAGTTACCAATTATAGTTTGCAGGCTTTTAACGCCAATGATTATAAAAGGGAACGTTGCTTGATTCTGAAAGATGGCCTGGATGATACCATGGCTGAAACTCAGGCAGAAGGTCATGTCTGGATGGATAGCTTGTTTCATAAGAATGATGGATATATGACTCCTATCGTATTGAATCCTTATCGTGACGAAGGTGTCTTTGATCTGAATAAGGAGCATCATCTTACTCTTTACAGACTATCTGCCATCTTGATATATGCACAGGTACATGATAGGCCTTTCATGGAGGATTATGCTCTGGATGAAATTCTCTATACGTTTGATTCAAGTTCTCTTGAAAAAAAGTATATTGAGACACAACGGATGGAGTTTAATGTGTATGATGGCTTTAGGTTCTCGCCACTACAACATAACGACATCGGTACAGAGATATTAAAATGTTATGGAGTTATGGATGGCTTGAATTTCGATGATGCCCTGCAAAAAACTGCCGCCATGTATCTTATCTACAAGACCTTTGCAATAGCCAATAGTTATCCAGCTTATGAGGAGTTTTCTGGCTTGGGAGAACTAGATAAGTTTACCCAAGGAGTAGAACCTGATATGATGGAATTGATATACAAGTTGGTGAAGACCATCAAGAGGGACAAGTCGTATATCTCTCTTAAGATAAGACAGACCCTACATTTCTTAAATGCGTTGAAGAATGGGGTTATTAAATCTCAAAAAATCTTGACACGGAAAATTTCTTACCGAGAATATTTCCTATGTGTTGATGAGGGTAAAGATTTGAGGAGTATGAGAGATATCCAGGAATATTTGCCTCCTTCATTCTTCAAAATAGAAATCTTGATGAATAGGTTTGAAAATGGAGGACGAGTGAATGATACTCCTATTCCAATTGAGCAGATGAGTGCTGGTGAGCGGCAATATCTCTATACTTTCAGCACCTATATCTATCATGTATTGAACCTATTGAGCATACAGGAATCGCATCGGGTAAGATATAGAAACATCAATCTGATACTTGATGAGGTAGAGATTTGTTTTCACCCTGAGTTCCAAAGGCGATTTGTCTATGAACTTCTGGGCTATATCAAGCGATTGTTCATGAACAGAAATGCATCTTTCAATATCCTGATAGCTACGCACTCGCCATTCATACTGTCTGATATTCCTCAGAGCAATATCCTTTATCTGGAGGATGGGAAGATGGTAATGCCTGAAGGCATCAAGAATCCTTTTGCTGCTAATATCTGCGACATTCTCTATCAGAGTTTCTTTCTCAAACAGGGTTTTGTGGGAGAATATGCCAGAAAGAAAATTAAGCGTATGATAGAGCGTTTGCTTCCTGGCGGCCATTTCCATGATGATAGTAAAGTGGAATATCATTTGCTGATGGAATTGATAGGCGATCCTTTCTTGAAGATGCAGCTGCAACAACTATATGAGGACAGGAGGAAGAGAATTGGTAAAGATTGAGATAGATGATACGGTAAGGAGCTTTGCTCTTGTTTATAGTCAACAAGTTATGGCTACTTGTAATGACGTGGAGGAAAAACTGGCGGAACTTGGGACATTCGTTGCTGATAACAATGATTGGAATGATAAAAGTGCAATAACGGATTACATCGATTTGTTGATAGCTGACTACCCTAAGGTCTTGACATTGGAGCCTATAGAGTGGAAACAATATATAGATAAGTATAACGAGGTGCTGAAACGTGAGCCTGATATGTTGAAGGTCAAGGTGGCATATCGGAAGACGGAGACGAAGGTTTTTAAAGGAAAGCTTTATGAGAGAATCATAGAATGCCTTCAATATGCTAAAGCCAGGGTAATACTGGGAGAAATTCATCAACAGATGGGATTGAAAACATGTGTATATTGTAATGCAATTCCTACGATGTCGAAGAATGGAGAGGTGTTTTATCAGATGGATCATTACCTGCCTCAAAGCTTATACCCATTTCTTGGTACATGCTTTTATAACTTGCAGCCATCGTGTGATGTATGTAATGGACATAAATTGACACAAGATTGTGATTTTGGTCTTTATGTGAATAGTGAACAACATAAGGAGTTGAATCCTTTTCGTTTCGTGCCAAAAGTCAAGAATTTGGATGGTCCTTATCCTGAATGTGAGGATATTCTGTTCAGAGGGAAAGGGGCAAATGTAACAAAGGAAAGTAAGGCACATGAAGAAATGTTCCATATTAATAACTTGTATGCTGGGTATAAAGATGAAGTGTCCGCTCTGTATGCTGATGCCTATAAAATGAATCCGTCAATGGTTGAAGTGAATGCTGCATGCTTGGGAATTCCTGCAACCAAAGAGGATGTGTTGGCTTATATGTCTGGTCATTTATCCTTGGAAGAGAAGGATATTCACAAAAAAACTTTAACCAAGTTGAAACAAGACACCATCAAGCAATTGAAAGAGGGTGGTGTCTTATAACGACTGAATATAATTCTTTATATTATGACTATGGATTTTTCTTTGGGATATAACAGTAATAAAGAATCAAATGATTTCCTGAGATGCTTTTGGGCTGCATTGCGTAAGGAGTTTGGTAAAGCGGCATGGAATCTTTTGCCGCTACGTATTGAAAACAAAATTTATCTTGGACATTGTGACATAGGCTTGGGACATGCACTTGATATTTCTTTAAGTTACAAAATTAGAGGTTGTCTATCGGCTATTAGTATTTCGGTTGATGATTCGATATCTGATACACAATTGCAAAGGAGATTAAAGGAATGTATTAACTATGCCTGCAAAAACATAGATAACTTAGAATCTTTTAGTCTCACTTTGCAATTGGATAGTGCTATTTGCTTTGAGAAATCTGAGGCTAACTATCTTTCACTAGATGACAATCGGCTGACGCTAAATGTTTATGGATATGATTTGGTTGATGCCAAGACTCTATCATCTTCATTATTGAAAAATATCTGTGCTTGGCTGTCATTCGACCAGTTGAAATACATATCTATCGAAAGGTGTGCTTTCCAGGTATATTCTGATAGTGTTCGTCGGCAGTTCGGAAGACAAAGAAAATATAAATTGAAAGTTTCTGATAGTATCCAAAAGTATTTAGATGAATTTATAGGAAAACCTTATTCTTATGAAGATAATTTATCTGATATAGATAAGGCTGTATTCTTGTTTGGACAAGGCTTGAAATATGATGAGTTATCGCAAATGACGATTTCTCCGTTGGAATCCTATAATGAGCAAGCTATTCTTTGCTATATGTCGGCATTGGAGGTTGTTACCTTAAAAGATATTGAACCGTCTAAATGTGAATGTTGTGGTCAACTAAGGTATTCTATAGCTAAACGAGTGGAAAACTTGGTTTATGAAGTATCACAAAGCAAGGCAATGAGGAAAATGATAGCTGATTTTTATAAAAATCGTTCTCAATTTGTTCATTTAGGCACAATGCTTTCTGAGAATAATTATACTGGAATTTCTATACCTTTAATGAATAAAGGGTATGGTGATGGACTGATAATGCAATGTAACTTTAGAAGTGCAGATTTGGCTGATATTGTGAAAGAATGTATTATGTGGAAAATCAAGACGGCAAATGGTTGATATTCATATTTGCATGATAGACAATATCATTTTCTCCCATACTTCGCTATCTAGCATGAAGTAGGGAATAGCTTTCCTGCTATCCTCTGCAAAATAGAAAAACAGATGTTTGATGCCTGGGGCATCAGAATATTCGTAGGCTTCGATTTTCACAATGTTGATGCCTTGCGACTGAAGAGCCGCAAGGAGTTGCTGACGTTGCTTTTTCGTAAGCAGCTTATACTTCGTATATATAGTATTAATATCGTATGTCATAATCGTTGTTTCTTGTTCATGAAATGATGGGATTCTGATGAAACCCGATGTTTATGGCTGCGAAGATAACAAAATAATTTCAAATATGGTTATGTTTCGACTAAAAACATTAACAATTTTGGGTAGTAAGGCGGAATTAGCCTCATTACCAGAGGGCAAATTGCTCATTAACACAATAAATGCGCATTCTTTTAACACCGCAAAGAAGGATCAGCTCTTTGCTGATGCTCTGACAAATGGCGATGTGTTGATTCCGGATGGGGTGAGCATCGTAAAGGCGTGCAAGTGGATTAAGGCTAAAAGTCAGCCTAAGGAAAGAATAGCTGGCTGGGACTTATTCTTCTTCGAGATGAACAAGCTGGAGAAGAAGGGTGGTACGGTGATGTTTATGGGTAGTTCGCAGAAGGTGCTCGACCTGATTGTGAAGCGTGCTGCCGTGGATTATCCTCACCTTAAGGTGGTGACTTATTCGCCTCCTTATAAGCCTGAGTTCTCGGATGAGGACAACAAGGCTATCATTGATGCCATCAATGCTGCCAACCCAGATTTGCTTTGGATTGGCATGACGGCGCCTAAGCAGGAGAAGTGGACGTACTCTCATTGGAATGAGTTGAACATCCATTGTCACGTAGGTACCATCGGTGCCGTCTTCGACTTCTTCGCTGGTACCGTGGAGCGTGCCCCTATCTGGTGGCAGGAGCACGGCTTGGAATGGCTCTATAGATTGATGAAGGAACCGAAGCGTATGTGGAGAAGATATATCATTGGTAATACCTTGTTCCTTTGGAACATGGTGAAAGAATAGGATGGAGAAGCGACATCAGATTTTCTTTGATTTCTTGCGATTCTGTATTGGCTCTGCCAAGGAGATACCTGATTCCTTGAAGGAAGCGGATTGGAAGGAGCTATATGCTATCGCCCAGAAGCAATATCTGGTGGGTGTTCTCTTTGATGGTATCAAGAAGCTACCTGCTGAATATGTAGGGATAGAGAAGGAGTTACTGCTCCAATGGATGGCGGAAAGCCAGATGTTGGAGAAAGCGAATGTTCGGTTGAACGATGCTGCCATTCAGGTTTCTGAGTGGTTCCGGAAGAAGGGATTCAGAACCTGTATCCTGAAAGGGCAGGGGAATGCATTGATGTATCCGAATGCTTATTCCCGGACTCCTGGCGATATTGATATCTGGGTGGAAGGGGGTGATAAACGGGTTATCTCCTTTGTATGCTCTATCTCGCCTCATGAAAAGGCGTGTTATCACCACATAGAGTTCCCATCGTATAAGGGTGTGGAGGTTGAAGTGCATTATCGCCCTAGCTTCCTGCTGTGCTTCTGGCATAACAGAAAGCTTCAGAAATATTATGAGAGGGTGAAGGAGGAGCAGTTCTCGCATCGGGTAATGTTGGGGGAACAAGGTGAGATTGCGATTCCGACAGCGGAATTCAATCTCATCTTCCAGTTAACTCATATTTATGCTCATCTGATGAATGAGGGGATTGGGTTAAGGCAGCTTCTGGATTACTACTATGTTCTTTGCGACTTTTATAAAGTCTATCAAAATTTTTCGAAAACCCACCCGTCCTCCCTTACCCTTAAGGGAGGCTCCACCGCTTTCCCCAAGCCCCTTTCCCCTCAGGGGACAGGGGATGTAACCGCTCCTCCTCGTCGCTCGGAACCGCTACGCTCTAAGGTTGGCGGACCATCAAAGGTCTCGCCAGATTGTGCGGGATGGGACCGCCGGGATGCTATTGGGGATATGACTTCTGCAACTGCTGCTCGCTCTTCTTCTACTGCTATTGATAGGGTGCAGGAGGAATTGAAGGAGTTGGGATTGTGGAAGTTTGCCGGTGCCATTATGTATATCATGCAGGAGGTGTTCGGTATGCCTGCCTCTCGGCTTATCGTTCCTCCGAATGAGAAGTATGGTAAGTTTGTGCTGAATGAGGTGCTGGAAGCCGGGAATTTCGGAAGGCATGATGCCCGGAATCGGTTTGGGAGATCAAAGCTCGGGCATAATCACCAAAGGGTGTATCGGGATATAAGACTCGTGAGGTATTTTCCTGCAGCGTAATATGATTTTCGAAAGGGCCGTACATGTTGGTTACTGTGTTATCCTCGTTTCCCATCTCACTACTTTCCCACGGGTACATAGCTCCTTTATAGCCGTGCATGAAGGCATTATGCCTGGCTGCGTCCAAACGCTGATAACGATACTCTATCATTGACTCCGCCAATTCGGGATGCAGCAATAATAAAGCCGGAAAAATCCACGTATCAGCATCCCAGAATACATGGCCGTTGTAACCGAAACCCGAAAATCCCATCGGGGAACAGGACAATCCCGAACCTTCCCGCACAAAGGCATACATGTGATAAAGCATACTGTGAATGTCTTGTTGCGACTGAAGATCGCCCTCAATCACAATATCACTTTCCCAAAGCTTATCCCACGCAGCTATATGCTTGCTCCATAATCGTTCCACACCTTCTACAGCCGCAAATGCCGTCAACCGTTCCACTTCATTCTTGACATCGACATGAGTGGCGGAGGAAAGTGTCGTCCCGATAATCGAAAAAGTGTAAGGCTGACCTGCCTGCAAACGAACCGTAAACTCTTGTGTATGTACTCCGACTCCGCGTGCACTCCGGTGGCAGACTTCCGGACGGGGAAAAGAATCATCGAAAACAAACGATGAACAAGCCCCGATTTCAAGTTCCCGGGTCGGAGATTTGGCCATCGACGTACAGAAATCAATCGCTGTCTTTCCATTGAATATCCGGTTGAAAGACTCCTGCGGATTACGTAACGATTCATGCACCGTCAGTATATTCGCCACAGCTACTTCTATGTCTTCTTTCGGAATAATCCGCACCCGCAGCAAACACGAATAAGGCAAATGACGTAATGACGTATATTGATACTCAACACGGGCAAGCGATTGATAATCAAACTCTCCGCAAAACACTCCCTGACGCATATCCAAAGTCTGTTTATAACCGGATATCCGGGAAGCTGTCACCGTAGAACCGTTTATCTGCAATTCCGTATCGAGCATATTGATGCCATGCAAGAAATTGTTTACCCTCCCCTTACCATAGATATCATAGAGTCCTCCCAACACGACGCGGGATATCTTCAAAGGTTCGGGAGAAGAGACTAATCCCAGCATACCATTGGCTACTGTTATTCCATAATAAGACGGAGGCTCAATCTGTCCGGCAGTTATTTTCCAGGCATCCTGCGCCGACAAACCAGTGACATCAAACATACGTTCGAAGTAGGCTGCGTAAAACATTCGCGCACCAACGGACGGATGATT
>ENA-UPSX01000582-UPSX01000582.1-human-gut-metagenome-genome-assembly--contig:-NODE-582-length-10637-cov-9.248769_pt1 | contig 10637 bp, 4 predicted proteins | sample MGYA00250045_ERZ773367 | MGnify/ENA primary metagenome ERZ773367 (study PRJEB29103, sample SAMN06112033) | human gut metagenome | biome: human gut; feature: ankylosing spondylitis patient; material... | reverse complement strand
TTTTCAAGCAGAAGACGGCATACGAGATAAGGCCACGTGACTGGAGTTCAGACGTGTGCTCTTCCGATCTACTAAGAATACGAAAGGTGGTGAAAATATGTCAAACGAGTTATCCAACAAAACCGTAACCTACTTATTAGGGGAAATATCTGGTATGCTGGAAAATATGCAGAATTCTCTTCGTACTGAAATCGCCGAAACGCGGGATTCTTTGCAAAGTTCCCTCCGTGCCGAAATCGCTGAAACAAGGGATTCCTTGCAGAATTCTCTTCGTGCTGAAATCGCCGAAACGCGGGATTCCCTGCAGAATTCCCTCCGTGCCGAAATCGCCGAAACACGCGAAGCCCTGCATGCTGAGATTGCTGAAACAAGGGATTCCCTGCAGAATTCCCTCCGTGCCGAAATCGCCGAAACAAGGGATTCCTTGCAGAATTCCCTCCGTGCTGAAATCGCCGAAACGCGGGAAACCCTGCATGCTGAGATTGCTGAAACAAGGGATTCTTTGCAAAGTTCCCTCCGTGCCGAAATTGCCGAAACAAGGGATTGGCGGTGAAAGTCGCCGGATTTGACCCGTTGGACGCCAACCATGCCGCATCTACCGGTGTGGGGTCGTTTCCCGTCCTCGACAGGACGTGCAAACAAGGAAAGGAAAACACTGGAATGAGAGACAACCAAACGACACGGCGCATGCCAATGATCGTGACGGCAATGGCCTGCGCGACCGCGAGCATGCTGGCCGGCCTGGCACTGGGCCCATCCGCAATGGCAGCCGACACGACCATCACACTGCAAGGTGCAGACGGAGCAAGCCTGGCCGGACACACGTTCAACGTGTACCGGATCGGCACGTACACGGACCAGATCCTGAACGGCACGCGGATCAGCAGCCTCGGCGTGCGCGGCGACACGGCATCCAACGCGTGGGCGGCCGACGCGATCGGCATCGCCAACGCTTACGATCCAAGCACGGCCGACGACATCGCCAAGGTGTACGGCTATGATGACGCGGGCAACATCGCCAACATCAAGATGGACTCCCAGGCCAGGCAGTTGCGCAACATCAGCAAGGCCCTGGCCCAGTCCTCGAGGCGGCCGGCCGCCATCCAGGGCGGCGCGAACCTGACGACCACCCAGTCCACGCTGACGATCAACGTGCCCTCCGAGGGCCTCTACTACATCACGGACAGCGCGGGCAACCCGATCATGGTCGGCACGAAATCCGGCAACGCGAACATCATGAAGAACGACGCGAAGGACCCGCAGTGGCGTACGCTCGGCACCGCGGTCGTCAAGTCGAAGAGCATGAGGGTCGACAAGAAGGTCCAGGTGCAGCGCAACGGCGCGACGGTCGGCAAGGACGGCACCGCCTCCGATCCGGTCGGCGTGACCGTCGGCGACACCGTCACCAACACGGTCGAGGTGACCGTGCCGAACAAGCAGGCCGCCTCCGCCGTCAAGTTCAAGCTCATCGACCAGCCGAAGGGCCAGACGTACGTGAAGGGCTCGCTGAGCGTCCGGTTGAAGAACGCGCCGCAGACCGACATCACGGCCGACGCGATCGTCTACGACGGGACCACGCAGAACAACGCGAAAAGCATCCCCGGCGACCCGACCCTGAAGACCGCGGACAACAGGCCGGCCGACCCGGATCTCGCGATTCCGGCCGGCGGCTGGGGCATCGACGGCAGGAACCTTCTCGACAAATACTCCAACAGGACGATCGTCATCACCTACCGTATGACCGTCGACAAGGCCAGCGTCACCGATCCGGCGAACAACACCGTCCACACGTACGGCACGTTCACCGACGGCATCCGGTTCACCACGATCACCGACCAGGACAAGGTCGACATCAAGGCCTACGACTTCACGTTGAAGAAGGTGGACGCGGGCAACGTGAACACGCTGCTCGACGGCGCCCGGTTCCAGATCCAGCGCAACGGCAAGTGGATGAAGCTCGACTGGAACACCGGCAAATGGTCGGACGCGGCCGACCAGGGTTCCGCCACCGTGTTCGTGACCGGCGACTCAAACCATGACGGGACGGTCGACAACAGGGACGACGCGAGCCAGAGGGGCCTCATCCGGTTCAAGGGGCTCGGCTACGGCACGTACACGGTCACCGAGACCCGGGAGCCGGCCGGCTACGCCAGCTACGCGAAACCGACGTTCACCGTCACCATCGACGACGCGGGCACCAGCATCCAGTACAGGGGCACCGGCACCGTGCCGAACCTGACCAGCAGGCTGGACAACAACACGGTGCAGGTGAAGAACGTCGCGAATCTGACCCAACTGCCGCAGACGGGCGGCGTGCTCGCGTTCGCGTTCTGGCTGGCCTGCGCCATGCCCCTGTTCGCGATCGGCGGCATGATGGCCGTGCGCGGCGCGCGCAACCGCCGCGACGCGCTGATGCTCACGCATGACGGCGGCAATCCGGCCGTCTGACACATGTCCCGGCCCTCCAGGCCGGGGTTCCGCCGATAGGGGGCGGGGTCGCGTCCCCTATCGGCCTCTCATCACCGAATGATTCTTTTTTATCCGGCCCGCCACGAGGGGTTCGTACGGGTCTTGGCCCATCCGTCGGAAGACATTGCGAGGGATGGGGGAAGGAAAACCGATAATGCGCACATGGCTGAAACGGATGGTCGCCGGCATCGTGTCGGCGGGCACCCTGATGGGCGGCGGGCTCCTGATGGCGGGCACCGCGAACGCGGACGAGATCCGCATGCCCGACATCGGCAAGACCATCACGAGCCTGACGGCATCGGCCGCCACGACGTATCCAAGGGAGCTCGTCAACGGCCTGCCGGACCACCTCGTCAACGGCGACTTCGAATACCCGAGCATGAAGAGCCTGCAACACTACTTCACCGGCATCGACCGCAACCGCAGCCAGTGGATCAGCAACGGACAGGGAGACGACCTCGCCAAATGGTCCGACATCCCCGGCGGACTGGACACGACCAGATTCGGCTGGTCCAGCACCCAGACACAGGGCGCCATGTCCGAACAGCGCGCGAACGCCGTCGAACTCCAGAAGGCCACCGGCGAAACCACCCAGATGGGCGAACTGTGCGCAAGCCAGAAAGACACCGCGATCTACCAGGACATCGCCACCACGCCCGGCACGCTCTACAGGATCGAGCTCGACCACACGAGCCGCTACAGAATCCACCTCGACCAGATGCAGGTCATGGTAGGCGCGCCCGGCCACGAGCAGCCCGTCGAAATGACCCGCACCAGCTCGAACAAGTACGGCGACAAGATCGGCGAGAAGTCCACCACCATCGCCACGCACTCGACCAACCCGTTCGGCAACCAGTCCAGCAAGGACGACTTCAGCCACTACGTCGGCTACTACACGATCCCCGCAGGCCAGTCCGTCACCCGGTTCACGTTCAGGCAGGTATCCGGCGTGAACACGACCAGCGGCAACCTGCTCGACAACATCGTGTTCACCAAAGCGTACAAGCTCGACTACGACAAGAACTCCGACGAGGCGACCGGACAGACCCCGAACGACACCGCCACCGTCAAACCCGCCAAAACCAGTGCCACGGGCGGCGTGAAGAACGTCGCGGACACGAACGCAAGCCTGCCGGACCATCTGGTCAATGGTGATTTCGAATACCTGCCCGACGGCGGATGGAAGACCGTTGACGCGCCAAGCTACATGACGAACGCATACACGAGCGTCGACCCGAACAACGGCCAGTACATGAGGAACGCGAAACACTCCGACGCCGATCTCGCCTCCTGGGCGGACTGGCCCGGTTTCGACCAGTCCAAATTTGCATGGAAGACCGACCAGAAAGGCGGCCACGACCAAGGCGGATTGAAGGACCGCGCGGAAGCGGTCGAACTCCAACAGGACAGCATGGACGGCAACACCTACGCGGAAATGGTCGCCTCCGAAACCGGACGCACCATCTACCAGAACCTCGCCACCATCCCCGGCACACTGTACAAGATCCGGTTGAAGCACACCAGCCTGTGCAAGGACAACGTCGACCAGATGCAGGTCGTCATCAACGGCACACCCATCGAGATGACCCGAGTGGCCGCGAACGGCAAGGCCGGCGACAAGGTCGGCGAGAAGTCCAAGACCATCGGCACGAGGGTCACGAACGAGAACCGCTGGCATCATTCCGACCAGTGGGAGACCTATGAGGGCTACTACGTCATCCCGGACGGGCAGACCACTACCCGGTTCGGTTTCAAGGCCGTCAACTATCTCGACCCCACCAAGGGCAATCTTCTGGATGATGTGACCTTCGCCCGCGCCTACAAGCTGTCCTACGACAAGAACGCGTCGGATGCGACCGGCAAGGTCCCGTCCGACGAGACCGCCGACACCGTCAGGCAGACCAAGGCCAGGACCACGGGAACCGTGAAGACAGTCGCGGACGAGAACGTCCGGTACGGTTCCCTCGCTAATGGCGATTTCTCCTACCCCTCGTTCTCCGACATTCAGGAGAACGAGCAGGGAACCTCTGCCGATCTGCGCACGTTCCTCAAATCGGATGACGGCACGCTTTGGGACAACATGTCCGTCACCGATCTTTCCAAGTACGGAAAGATCGGGCAGATCCCCGGTTTCGACTCTTCCAGGTTCGCATGGTCCAGTACCGAGAACGGTTCAAGGGTCGAATTGCAGCAGGATCGCAACACCAAGAACACGTATGCGGAGATCGTCGCCCAACAGGACAACACCAGCATCTACCAGAACGTGTCCACCGGCAACGGCGGCGTGCTGTACAAGATCCGGTTGAAGCACGCCAGCCGCCAATCCTCCCATGCCGACAAGATGCAGGTCCTCGTGGGCTCCGACACGGCCCACGCGACGCCTGTGGAGATGACCCGCGTCACCTCTAACGGCCATGGCGACAAGGTGGGCGGGAAGTCCACGATCATCACCACAAAGGTATCCAACACCGATCCCCGAGACCATGGCAGCCAGTGGGAGACGTACGAAGGCTATTACCAGGTGCCCGAAGGACAGAAGAACACGGTATTCATGTTCAAGAGCCTCGAAGGGTTCAAAGATGATGAGACCCTGCCCGGCAACAACGTCGGCAATCTCGTGGACGACATCGAATTCTCCCGTTCCTACAAGTTGACCTACGACAAGAACGCATCCGACGCGACCGGCAAGGTCCCGTCGAATCAGCGCGGCAAGGAGAACGCCGTCGAGCCCGCCGAATCGAAGACTACCGGAAACGTGAAGACGGTGGCGGATAATACGTCGAATCTGCCGGACCATCTGGTGAACGGCACGTTCGATTATCGCGGCAACGAGATCATCAACGAGAACCAGAGGGTCTACGGCGACACAACCGACCTCGCCATAATCAGCGCGAAGACCGGCGTCATCGGCAACCCGCTGCACAGCAAGCTCGACAACTGGGATTCCGGCAAGTTCGGCTGGAGATCCAACGACGCCACCGCCGGCGTCGACACCGTCGAGGTGCAGCGCCGCAACCACACCCCGTATCCGACCAACGCGGGCAACGTGTGGGGCGAGATCGCCGCAGCCAAGCGAGGCAAGTACATCTACCAGGACATCGCCACCACGCCCGGCGTCGTGTACAAGTGGAGCCTCAAGCACGCGTCCCGCAACGCGGACCAGGACGACAGCATGCAGGTCATGATCGGCGAACCCGGCAAGACCGTCGCACAGCAGGCGACCCGCACCACATCCAACGGGTCGGACAAGACCGGCAGCGCCGGCACCACGATCACCACGCACGGCACCGCGCAGGACGGCAGATGGGAGACCTATACCGGCGACTACCTCGCCACCTCGACCACGACCCGCTTCACGTTCAGGAGCGTCAGGGACTCCAACGGCCAGGGCCTCGACTTCACCGCCGAAGGCAACTGCGTCGACGACCTAAGCTTCGACAAGGCGTACAAGCTCTCTTACGACAAGAATTCTTCGGACGCGACCGGCAGCGTGCCATCCAATCAATACGGCAAGGAGAACACCGTACAGCCCGCCAAGTCCAAGACCACGGGCAGTGTCGGACTCGCGGCTGACAAAACCGCTTCCGGCCTGACGGTGCATGATCTGAAGAAGAACGACAAGGGCAAGGTGCCCTCCAATTCGAAGGCGGATTCCACGCAGCCGGCCGCGTTCAAGGCTCCGGACGCCAAGGTGGAGACCATCGCCTCCAGGGCCGCGGGCGACGAGCTGGCCGTGAACGGCGGGTTCGACACCCCGAAGTGGACGATCGCCAAGGAGGGGCAGGGCCTGCCCTGGGTGTATGTGACGCCCAATGCGGGCACGATCCGCTCCTACGCGCAGGCCATGGCCGGACAGACGGGCGTGAAGGCCGGCGGCCTGACCGCCGCCACGTTCGCCTGGCAGGATCTCGATGCCATCGGCAGCAACCAGAACTTCGAACTGCATCGCGAGAAGGACGGGAACACGGCCGCCGACGTGCATGCGGGCCGTACCGTCGCCCAGACCGTGAACACGACGCCCGGCGCCAGCTACACGTTCAGCATCCGCCACTCCGGCCGCTCCAAAGGCAACGCGGGCGGCGTGACCCTGCTCACCGGCCCCGACAAGGATCATCTCACCCCAGTCAAACTGACCCGCACCACGGTCTCCAAGACCGGCCAGAAGTACGGGGACAGGACCGGCGACGTGGGGACCGTAGCCTACACGCACTCCGATTCCATGGACGCCACGGAAGGCAGCCACGAACCGTGGGACCATTCCGACGACTGGGAATCCTACGAGGGCACGGTCATTATCCCAGCCGGACAATCCCGCACGATGATCGCCTACAGGGGCGTCGCCAAGGACGGTACTCTTACTGCCTCCGCCAATGACAGCATCATCGACGACCTGAGCTTCCGCCTCGCCTACAAGCTCAGCTACGACGCGAACGGCGGGGCCAAGAAGAGCACGTCGCAGATCAAGGCCTCCACCGATGGCAAGGTGAAGACCATCGCCGGCAAGACCGACAGTCTGCCGACCGAACTGGTCAACGGCTCGTTCGACTATCCGGCCGGCCTGATCGCCGGTGTCTCCACCAAATACCCGTGGGACGACTGGACCGTCGTCGACCCGATCAACGGCAGATACGCGCGGCACATCGGCATCGATAAGGACCCCTGGGCGCCAATCCCGGGATGGGACGCCTCCAAATTCGCATGGAAGTCGACCCAGACCAAGGGAACCGACTGGCAGCAGATCGCACAGGGAGTCGAACTGCAGAAGGACTCCAAGACCGGCAACCAGTACGCGGAACTCGTCGCGGGACAGGCGGGCACCGCCATCTACCAGGACATCGCCACCATCCCGGGCGTGTCCTACCGCTGGACGTTGAAGCACGCCAGCCTCGACAGGAACCACCTCGACGGGATGAGCGTCATGATCGGCGAACCCGGCAAGGAATCCGCCCAGGACGCGAGGCGAACCACCGTCAACGGCAACGGCGACCAGCCGGGCGACGTCGGCAAGGTCATCTCCACGAAGGTGAGCAACGACGCCGAGTTGAACCATTCCAGCCGTAACCATGACGGGCAGTGGGAGACCTACACCGGCACGTACATCGCCACCGGGACGGTCACCCGCTTCACCTTCAAGTCGGTAAGCTCCAGCAACAACGTCTACGGCAACATCCTCGACGATCTGAGCTTCACCAAGGCCTACAGGCTCGGCTACGACGGGAACGGCGGAACCGGCCAAGTGCCCTCGCGCACCGAGACGGGCAGGACCGAAACCGCCGCATCCGGGACGGATGGCACGGTCAGGCTTGCGGCCGACAAGAGCGCCGGACCGGAATCCGGAACCATCGCGGACGACCGCAGGGTGCTGACCGACACGACCGCCAGACAGGATGACGGGACCAGCCAGCGGACGATCACCCGATCCGACGGTTCCGTGCGCGTGGAGACCATCGCCACGACGGGCGCCGTATCCGGCTGCCAGGTCTATTATCCGGCCGGCACCAGGATCACATTGGCGACCGCGAAGGTCGACTCCGACTGCTGGGATTCCAGCCAGATCGGCAAGACCAACCGCACGTTCTACGGTTGGAGCGCGAACACGGACGCCAACGACAGGGACGTGCCCGTCGGCGACACCATGGACCGGAACACGCTGAACGCGAACGTCAGGACGGAGATCGTCATGCCCGCCAGGGCGAAGACCGTATACGCATTGTGGGCCATCAACCCCACCCTGTCGTACAACGTGAACGCGCCCGCCGGCAGCAACGCGCCCGGCACGCCCGCATCGCAGACCGTGCCCTACAACACGGCCGCCGCCGACAAATCCGGTTGGGCGGCTGGCGACACGGGCAAGATTCCCGGCTACCGGTTCGACGGCTGGTACACGGCCCCGAACGGCGGAAACAAATACGATTTCAACACGCCGCTCACCAACAACGTGACCGTGTACGCGCACTGGGTAGGCAACGGGTACACAGTCAGATTCGCCGGCAACGGGGCGACCGGCGGCAACACCCCGGACCAGGCGTTCCAATACAACATCGGCCAGAACCTGCACCGGAACGGGTTCGTCCGCGACGGGTACACGTTCACCGGGTGGAAGCGCGCCGACAACCAGCAGGCGTACGGCGACGGCCAGTGGGTCACGAACCTGACCACGCAGCCGAACGGGATCGTCACCATGGTCGCCCAATGGTCGGCCAACGAGGCCCACATCCGCTACAATCCGAACCCGCCCGCGGGCAAGACCACGGGAGGCCAGGCCAGCCTCACCTACGACGGCAACGGGGCGACCGGCGGCAAGACCGACCCGCAGACTGGCAAGACCGACGAGAAGATCAACGTGCGCGACAACGGATTCACCCGCGACGGCTACACGTTCGTCACGTGGAACACTCAGGCCGACTGCAAGGGCAATGCAGTGAAACCTAACAGCGAGTGGACGTTGCGTGGTTCCAGCACCCTATATGCCTGCTGGGCCGGTAACGCACAAACCCTCACCTATCACGGCAACGGCGCAACCGGAGGCAACACGGCGGCACAATCCGGCAAGACCGGTGACGAACTGACCACAAACGCCAATGGTTTCACCCGCGACGGATACACGTTCGTTCGTTGGGACACCGCCAAGGACGGTTCCGGCACCGCATACGGCGAAGGCAAGAACGGCGTCAGCCAGTACGTGATGAAGCCAGCAGGCAACGACCTGTACGCCATCTGGAAGGCAAACCCGGCAACCATCCAGTACCGCAACGACTGGCCGAACACCACAGGCAGCACACCCGACACCACCGGCAACACCGGCGACACGGTGACCATCAGCCAGAACAGCTTCGACCGTCCCGGCTACACGTTCACCGGATGGAGCACCAGCAAGCGCGGCGATCCGAGCCTTAACCCCGGCGACAAGCACACGCTGGAACCCGGCACCACCACCGTGTGGGCCCAGTGGAAGGCCAACCCCGCACACTTGGTGTACAACAGCAACATCGGCAGCATTGGCTCGGAAACCAAGACGGTGGACGGTGTCGTTGACCAGACCGTGAAGACGATCGACAATCCGTTCGACCGTCCCGGCTACACGTTCTCCGGATGGAACACGCAGGCCGACGGCAAGGGCAAGGCATACGATCCGGGCGCGGACTGCACGCTGACCGCGAACGACAAATCCACGCCGAAGAACACCTCGGTGCTCTACGCGCAATGGACGATCAACAAGGTCACGTTGAAGTTCGACCCGAACGGCGGCGTGGGTGGATACCCATCCATCAACACGGACGCATTCGGTTCGGTCACCATCCCCAAGGATGCCAAGGAGCCGAAGGTCACACGCCCTGGCTTCCGCTTCACCGGCTGGAGCCTGAAGAAAACCCCGGACAAGGATGAGACCCTGCTGACCCCCGGCAAGGATACGGTCAGCATGCCGGCCGAAGGCGAGGTCACCGTATACGCGCAATGGGAGCCGGCCATGACCACGCTCCCGTTCACCGGCGGCAACGCTCAGATTCCGACCATCTGGTTGTGGGCCGGCCTCGCGTTCCTGATCATCGCGGCAGGAGCCTTCTCCCCGATGATCCGACTGCGCATGGGAGCCGGTAGCAAAGGTCGTCACGCCGGAACGCCGACCATTGGAAGGCATTCCCGGTGAGCATGGCCGTAGCGACATCGCGGGACGTGTGGGAGTCCATGCGTCTCGCCGTCGATGACAGGCGGGCCCGTGACAACCGGGTCCGTCTGCTCATCCGCCGTTCACGCGTATACGCCACCGCCGCTCTCATCTGCGTGGCATTGGGGCTGATACTCATTGGCATGCCCCGAATCCAGCAGCTCATCGGAGATAGGGAGACCGACGCTCAGGCCCGTTCCGTCAGTCAGTCCGCATCACTGTTTCCTGAGGGTAGCCGTCAGAGCGCGATCAAATCAGCGATCGAATACAACCAGCGACTTTACGAGTCGGGACAACCTCAAATCGGCGAACCTGTTTTTGATGGAAAAGTCAGGGGAAACTTCGAGGGCGACGACGAATACCGGCGCCAACTGTCCGTCAACGGGTTGGACGCGATGGGTGAACTGCTGATTCCGAAAATCAGTGTGGATCAGATCGGAAGAGCGTCGTGTAGGGAAAGAGTGTAGATCTCGGTGGTCGCCGTATCATTAAAAAAAAAAAA
>ENA-UPSX01000561-UPSX01000561.1-human-gut-metagenome-genome-assembly--contig:-NODE-561-length-10815-cov-39.382008_pt1 | contig 10815 bp, 8 predicted proteins | sample MGYA00250045_ERZ773367 | MGnify/ENA primary metagenome ERZ773367 (study PRJEB29103, sample SAMN06112033) | human gut metagenome | biome: human gut; feature: ankylosing spondylitis patient; material... | reverse complement strand
TTTCAAGCAGAAGACGGCATACGAGATAAGGCCACGTGACTGGAGTTCAGACGTGTGCTCTTCCGATCTATCGACAAAAACAATCCGGTCGGTCAACCTGAAATAATCTCCAGGCAATGAGAGTTTTCCACGCTTTGGCATTGCCTCGAGCAAAACTCCCATAGGAGGTTGTGTGGTCTGCATATCAGTGGGTCTGTAACGGAACATGACTTGTTTTACACGCATCTCTTTCATATCCATAGCATGTCCGTCTATCGAATCGGGCATTGTGCCTTCCATCATCAGTTGCCGAGCATTGAGTATAGGAAGCAACGAGTCGTACTGACTACGCGGATAAACGTTTCCGTGTGCATCTTGAAACGAATCTTTCACGTTTCTGAAGTCTATTATACATAAATCCTTGATGCGTGCACTGTAATACATCAATGGATAACCATTGGGAGCATCTGTCATTTTCTTTACCAGCGAAGGTATTATCCACCAGGCACAAAATCCAATCTTTTACAACCGGTTTTTATACAAAATATTCAATTTTGTTTTCTTTTCAGGGGTGTTCCCATTCAAACCACCGCTGCAGCGCCCTTTCCCGCGTCGGTTTTGTCTCCCGTTTTCAGTTCTCCGGCGCAATGGCATCGGGGTTTTGTTCGGCCTGCGCTACGTCCGGTCCATCCTGTACAGCAGGCTGCGCTGTGTCTGCGGCAGGCCCTTCCGGTGCAGCGTCCTGCGCTGCGGGAGCCGTCTGCCCGGCCTGCGGCGCAGCGGTGTCGGCGGTCTGCCCGACTGCCGTTTGTCCTGCGGCATCGGTCTGGGACGCGTCCTGTTTCGCCTGCTCGGCCTCTTTCTCTTCCTCTGCCTGCTGGGCAAGAGAGCCGTCCTTCAGGGCAAAGTAGGCATTGGCGATATCCACCACCAGATCACCGGTACGGGCACCGTAGCCGCCGTACTCAATGGTGATGCCAATGGCGATCTGCGGATCGTCCGCCGGCAGGTAAGCCACCATCATAGCGTTCAGATAGTGCTTGCCTGAGGCATAGGTCTCGCTGCGCTGGGGCGTACCGGTCTTGCAGGCGATGGGCACCGGATAGCTTGAAATTTTGCCGCTGATGGTGCTGGGCACCTGCTTCATGCCCTGACGCACCAGTTCAAAGGTGTTGCCGGTGCCCTCGATGACATCCATGACCTCGGGCTTGGTCTCGCTGAGCACCTCGCCGGTGTTGGTATCCAGAATGGCCTTGACGAAATGCGTGCGGTAGCGGGTGCCGTTGTTGGCCAGCGTTGCCGCATAGGTGGCCAGCTGGATGGGGGTGACCACCGTGTTGCCCTGACCGATGGCGGCCTGAACGTCCAGCGACGCGGTATAGTTGGAGTCGTTCTTGGTGGTCAGCCGTCCCAGCGCCTCACCCACCTCTACGCCGGTGCGCTGGCCCAGACCCAGCTTATAGGCATAGGCATCATAGACGTCACTGGTCAGGCGGCGGCCCACATCATAGAAGAAGATGTTGCAGCTCCACTTGATGGCTGTGATCACATCGATGTTGCCGCTGTGGCCGTGGCGGGTGCAGCGGGGATGATAGTCCTTAAAGTAGTTGTACACGCCGTTGCAGTATACGGTAGAATACTGATTGATGAGGCCGCTGTCCAGCGCAGCCACCGCCACGGCGGGCTTGAAGGTGGAGCCCGGCGTATACAGGCCTTGCAGTGCGCGGTTGAACAGCGGCAGGCTCGGGTCAGAGCTGTACTCACTGTAGTTGGACGCATACAGGTTCTGGTCATAGCTGGGGTAGTTGGACGCTGCCATCACGCCGCCGTCCTTCACATCCAGCACCACCACCGCACCAGCGGCAGCTTTCATGGTGCCGGTGTTGTACACGCGGTTGATCATGTCGATGTTCTCTGCCAGTGCCTTGTCCACAGCGCGCTGGAAGTTGCTGTCGATGGTCAGCTGCACCGTGTGGCCCGGCTCCGGCACTGTGGTCAGGCGGGTATCCACGATCACACCGTCCGAGTTGCGGGTGATCGTCTCCACGCCATCCTTGCCGCGCAGCTCGTCCTCATAAACGGATTCCAGGCCGGAAATGCCCAGAACATCGTTCATATTATAGCCTTTTTCCCGCAGCGGATAGGTCACCTGACCATTTGAATCGGTCACCTTCCACTTTTCAGCGGTGATCTTGCCCACACGGCCCAGCACGGCCGGGATGATATCGCTCTGATCGTAGCTGCGGGCACTGGTCTCCACGATCTCCACGCCGGGCAGCTGCAGGCTGTGCTCCTTGATAGTAGCCACCGTTGCCGCGCTGACGTTTTCTGCCATGACAAAGTTGTTCACATTGGAAAAGGCCTGCCGGTCCATCTCGTAGTGGATGCCGGCCAGCACCCGCTGCCATTCCAGCGAGAAGCTCTGCAGCTCGTTCTTTTCCACCAGCATTTCCATCACATCGTTGGCGGTAGCATACTGCTGCAGGCCAAGGGTCTCCTTCATATCTGCCAGCTGCTTCTGATCGCTGGCAGAAGAATCATCGTCTGTAAAGGCATAGCGGCCTGCTGCGTCCGGCTGGCCGATGAGCAGGGTATCGTTCCAGCTCTCGCCGTTTTCCCGCAGCAGCTCCACGATCTGCTGCAGCATGGCGTCCAGATCGCGGTCCCCCATCAGCAGCTTGTTGAGCACCACATTATAGCTGGTGGCCGTGGTGGCAATGCGCCGCCCGGCGCTGTCCACGATGTCGCCGCGGGCCGCAGTGACCGTGAAATTATAGTCGGTGGTGTTGGTCGCCTTGGCTTTGAAATCGTCGCCGTTGACCAGCTGCAGAAAGATCAGCCGCATCGCGTACAGGCCCATGATAACACAGGCCACTGCGATGAGCAGGAGCATCCGGTGCAAGACGGTTTTTCGTTCGTTTTGGTTCATCCGCGTTTCCTCCGGCGGTTCAGATCACGCCGTTGTCGATTTTGAACTCGTTATAAATGCGCCGCACCAGACTGAACAGCACCAGCGACGGCACCAGCGTCATCACTGCCGAGGGCAGCACAAAGGTGAGCCAGCGGCTCAGCGCCCAGCTGTAACCCGGCATATAGTAAAAAAGCAGCCAGTCCAGCGAGAGCACCACAAGGGCCGTGCCGGTGCCGATGAGCGCAAAGTTCCATGTGCTGCCCTGCAGATACACCTGCACCAGCACCGAAAGCGCAAAGCAGAGCAGGAGCAGTTCCAGCGCCAGCATTCCCACTGTGCGCCCGGCGGTGTAATCCCACAAAAGGCCGCCTACCGCGCCGAACAGCGCCCCGGCAAACTCGCCCTCGTACACCGCCACCGCAAGGCAGAGCGGCAGGATGAAAAGCGGTTTTGCCTGCCCCAGCCGGAACAGGCCGGGCGTGGTCTGCAATGCCGCGCACACAAACAGCGCTGCCGCGTAGCACGCCCATTTCAACGCCTGACTGCGGCTGCGCATACGGCGTGATTCCATACCGGTGCCTCCTTAATAATCGGTGATGACAAAAACGTGCTTGACGGTGCGCGGGTCTGCGCCCGGGCGGATGACCGCCACCGAGGATTTGCCGCTGACTTCCGGCTCCACCTTCTGCACCACGCCCACCAGCACATCCGGCGGGAACACGCCGCCAAGGCCGGTGGTGATGACCTGATCGCCCATCTGAGTTTCGGCGGCGCGCTCCAGATTGGTGAGCACGCACAGGCCGTCACCGGCGTAGTCGGTGCTGCCGGTGAGGATGCCGTTTTCCCGCGTGCGGGACACAACGCCCGCTGCGTTGAAGCTGGGATGCAGGACGGTCATCACCTTGCAGCTGGTGGTATCTGCCTCCACCACGACGCCCACAAGGTAGCCCTTATCGCTGATCACGGCATCGCTCACGGCCACACCGTTCACGGTGCCGCAGTCCAGCGTAAAGCCACCAAACTCATCCAGCGGGTCGCGGCCGATCACAAAGCCGGAAACATAACTGGCCTCGCCGTTGGTATCCTGAATGCGGGTCAGCGCCTTGTAGGCTTCGTTCTCCGCCTTGATGCGGTCGTAGTCCACCATCTGCTGGCGCAGTTCGGCGTTCTCGGCTTCCAGCTGTTCGTTCTGGGCCATCACATCATCGATGCTGGTGTATTTTTCCCACACCGAGCCGATGCCGCCGCTCAGGGCCGAAGTCACCTTCTGAAACGGCGTAAGCACCACGCTCAGCAGCTCCTGCGGGGCGGCAGTCAGCCGGCCATTGGCGCCGGCATAGGCCATGATCCCCACCAGAAACACCGCCACCGCCACCAGTATCTTAAATTTCCATGTGTCAAAAAAATCCTTCAAGGGGGTGTCCTCCTGTTCGGGCTCCTGCCATAAGAAAAGCGCGGACAGCTCTGCCATCCGCGCAAGGAACATTGTTTGCCGCGGAAATCAGCGCAGGCGCTGCGCAAAAGAGCTTTTTCCGCAAGTACGGGCTGCGGCCCGTGTTACATGTGTCCGCCGTCGGTGTCCAGCACATCATGCAGGACGTCCACGTGATCCAGGACCGCACCGGCACCCTTGGCCACGCAGTCCAGCGGATCTTCCGCAATGTGCACGTCGATGCCGGTCTCGCTCTGGATCAGCTGATCCAGACCCCGCAGCAGTGCGCCGCCGCCGGTCAGGGTGATGCCGCGGTCGATGATATCCGCACTCAGCTCCGGCGGGGTGCGCTCCAGCGTTTCCTTGATGGCGCTGGTGATCTTGACCAGACACTCCAGCAGTGCCTCGCGCACATCCTCCGAGTGGACCACGATATTTTTGGGCAGGCCGTCCACCAGATTGCGGCCCTTGATCTCCATGGTCATTTCAGGGTCCAGCACATAGGCAGAGCCGATCTCGATCTTGATCTGCTCTGCGGTGCGCTCACCAATGAGCAGGTTGTATTTGCGCTTGATGAAGGCAATGATGGCCTGATCGAACATATCACCGGCCATGCGCACGCTGCGGGAGGCCACGATGCCGCCCAGAGAAATGACAGCGATCTCAGCCGTGCCGCCGCCGATGTCCACGATCATGCTGCCGGTAGGCTCGCTGATGGGCAGGCCCGCACCGATGGCAGCAGCCATGGGCTCTTCAATGACGGACACCTGACGGGCACCGGCCTTGAGGGTCGCTTCGCGCACCGCGCGGCGCTCCACCTCGGTGACGCCCGACGGGATGCAGATGACCACGCGGGGGCGGGAGAACATGCTGTTGCCGCATGCCTTCTTGAGGAAGTTCTCCAGCATATTGGCCGTGATGTCAAAATCGGCAATGACGCCGTCCTTCAGGGGGCGGACCGCCACGATGCTGCCGGGGGTGCGGCCAATGACTGCCTTTGCCTCGGCACCCACGCAGCGCACCTCATCGGTCTTGGTGTCCACGGCCACCACCGAAGGCTCACGCATGATGATGCCCTTGCCCTTCATATATACCAGAGTATTTGCGGTACCCAGATCGATACCCACATCTTTTGAAAACAGGCCCATTGTAATTTCTCTCCTTATTGCTTCCCATTGAAATCTATCCAGAGCGTCCGGCGGACTTTTCACACCGCCCTGCGCAGAATAACACGGTTCTATTATAGCCGCAAGCCAATGATTTCTCAAGCGTTTGCGCAAGTTTTCTTCGTTTTTTCCAGTTTTCTCACATAAAATGTGCCAGCAGCTGTACGGTGCGGCTCACCGGCAGGCCCATGATCGTGTAGTAGTCGCCCTCGATGCGGTCCAGCCAGAGGGCCGCACGGCCCTGAATGGCGTAGGCACCGGCCTTGTCGTAGGGTTCAGCGGTGGAAGCGTAAAAGTCGATTTCCTCCCCGCTCAGCGGAAAAAAGGTAACGCGGCAGCTGTCCACAAAGCTTTCGGTACGGGTCCCGTCCGAAATGCACACACCGGTGTGCACCTCGTGGGCAGCACCGGAAAGGGCCCGCAGCATCCGCTTTGCGTCCTCTGTGCTGTGGGGCTTGCCGAATACTTCACCGTTCACATCCACCACGGTGTCGCAGCCGATGACCACCGCACCCGGGTGCTGGGCCGAAACAGCAAGGCATTTGCCCCGGGCCAGCTGCTCCACCAGCTGAGCAGGGGTGTCGGCCTGCACTGTACTCTCGTCAAAATCGCTGACACAGACGGTGAAATCGGTAGTGTACAGGGAAAGCAGCTCCCGCCTGCGCGGGCTGCCGGAAGCTAAAATCAAATTCATAGGATTCATCTTTCTTTTCAACATCCTTGCCAGCTTATTTACCCGTCGAGCCAAAGCCACCCTCGCCGCGCTGGGTATCGCCCAGTTCTTCGGCGGGTACAAAGGCGGCGGTGTACACCGGTGCGATGCACAGCTGCGCCACACGCTCACCGGGCTGGATGGTGTAAGCCTCCCTGCCCAGATTGACCATGGGCACCTTCAGTTCGCCGCGGTAGTCGCTGTCCACCACGCCCACGCCATTGGCCATGCACAGGCCGTGCTTGATGGAAAGGCCGCTGCGGGCATACACCAGTGCCACGCTGTGGGCACCCGGCAGCTCGATGGCAAGGCCGGTGGGCACCAGTGCCCGCTCCATAGGGGCAAGGGTGAGCGGCTCGTCCAGCACGGCGCACAGGTCGGCGGCGGCAGAGCCGGGGGTGGCGTAGGCGGGCACCTTTGCCCGGGCATCCAGTACCTTATATTTTACAGTGATGGGTTCCATAGTATACCTCGTTTTTTATTCCTCTACTGCGAGCTCGCCCTTCGGGAGAGCTCCGGCATTGCGCCGCCGCAGGCGGACGATGCCGGTGAGAGGGTCAGTTCGTACCTTTAAAATACAGTCCGCGGGTAAAATCACCCTCAAAGGGTGCGTGGGTGCGGATCATGTCAAGGATCTGCGCTGCTTCCTCCCGGCTTTCCAGCGTGAAGTAGGCCACACCATAGTCCACCGTCAGTGCGCCCGGCTTATCTTCCATATAAATAGGTACGGGATTGTAGATGGTGCGCACACCAAGGCCGCACCGCACCGGGAATTTCTTTGCCTTGCGGTCGGTCAGCACACCGGTCTTATCGCAGTGGGCGCAGTCGTGGATGTTCTGCAGCGGGCAGGCGCGGGTGACCATCAGCGGCATGTGACCGTACACCAGCACACCGGTAGGCACCGGCCTGCCGTCATGGGTGGGGGCAATGGTGCTGATGTCGCTGTCCTTCACCTCGGGCAGGATGAGCATGGAGCCAAGGCCGTTGTCTGCATAGAACTGTGCGGCCAGCTGGTTGGTGATGTTCAGGCCAAAGCTGCCGCTCATGGGCAGGCCCCGGCACAGGCGCAGGTGGGCGATATTGCTCACCTCATAGCCCGCAAAACCGGCATCCTGCGTGGCCGCGATGCGGCGGGCAGTGTCCTCTTCCAGACGGCCGAACATGACCCGAGGCAGCTCCAAAAGGGTCTTTGCCCGCCATTCCCGGGGCACGCGGTCGGCCTGCGCAATGGGCAGGATGAGATACTCGATGCCGTCAAGCGCCCGCTCCGGCACCTGCTCCCAGCCCTCGAACCGGGCACGCAGGGTGCGGCGGGGCGGCAGGGTGCGCAGCGGCAGAGCGGGCACATGCTCGTCCGTGGTGGGCCATGGGCGCAGCACTTCCCGCTTTTTCAGCAGGGCATCCAGCGCTTCCCGGCGCAGCTCGTTGACGGCGCTGCCGGGCACGAACCACGGCCCACCGTCCATTTCCACCGTGATATCCTCTGCCGATGCCGCAAAGGGCGTACCGCCAGTCTTGGCAAGGCTGCGGTGCAGGCTCTCGGTGGGGTCGGTGCGGGCGGGCTGCGGCTCAGCGTCGCCATAGGCGAAGGCCTTATTGCCGTCCGCGTCCATGACAGTGAGCTTCTCGCCGCCCTCTTCGATCTCCAGCTTCATCTTCACCGGCACACGGCTGCGCTCACGGCGGTAAAGCTCCCGCAGCATGGGCAGGGTCTTTTTGGTCTGCTCGGCGTCCGCTTCGCTGCGCACACCAAACATGGTACCGTCAATTTTCCCATCCAGATAGCCGGAGGTAAAGCCCGAACGACTGAAGGCATTTTTCAAAAGGTCACGGTCGTAGGCGCGGCCCTCCCGGCCTGCCAGACAGGCGCTGACCGCCGCCGCCACGTACTCCGGCGTGCGCAGACGGCCCTCAATTTTTGCCGATGCCACGCCAAGCGCCTGCAGCTGGTCCAGCTTATCGATGACCGAGTTGTCCTTCAGGGACAGGTGGTGCAGACGGCCCGGCTTACCCTCCGGCAGAGCGTTTGCCTCAAAGGGCAGTCGGCAGGGGCCTGCACAGGAGCCGCGGTTGCCGCTGCGCCCGCCCAGAAAAGCCGACATATAGCACTGACCGCTGACGCACATACACAGCGCGCCATGCACAAAGCACTCGGTCTCGATGCCGCAGTGCTTCGTGATATGCTCCACCTCGGGCAGGCTCAGCTCCCGGGCCAGCACCACCCGGGTGAAGCCCAGCTCCTTGAGCTCCAGTGCACCCTGCAGGCTGTGCACGCTCATCTGTGTGGAGCCGTGGCGGGGCAGCTGTGGAGCGATCCTGCCGATCAGGGTTGCCACCGCCAGATCCTGACAGATGACCGCATCTGCCCCGCTGGCGGCAACGGCGCGAATGGCCGCTTCCAGCGCAGGCAGCTCCCCGCCGTAGACGGTAGTGTTCAGCGCCACATGCACGGCCACGCCCCGGGCATGGCAGAAGTGCACTGCATCTTTCAGCGTGTCTGCGTCAAAATTGTTGGCACTGGTGCGGGCGTTGAAGCCCGAAAATCCCAGATACACTGCATCGGCCCCGCTGAACACGGCGGCACGCAACATTTCTTCATTGCCCACCGGGGCAAGGATCTCGATCTTTGACATATTTCTCCTTTATCCTGTAAAAGGCGCTCAGCCCTTCTGTTCCATGCCTTCGCTTCTGCCCGCCGTCTGCTGCGCGGCCTGCTGGGCGCGCTCTTCGCGCCGGGCTTCCTTGCTGCGCATCTTTTCCAGCTGTTCCCGCAGAGCGGCAGCCTCCCGGCGCAGCACCTCGTTTTCCGCCTTTGCCTTGTCTTCTGCCAGTTTTGCGCGGGCGGCGTCCGCAATGTAGTCCTGGATCTGGCTGCGCATGTTCTCCGCGCTGCCGGTGCTCTTGCGGTACTCATCCAGATAGTCCATGGCGCAGAACACCGCCGCCTTCGTCACCGAAAGGTTTTCGTTTGCATCCAGCAGCTTTGTGATATCCTCGTCTAGCTTTTTTGCCAGCGACTGGATATATTTTTCCGGGTCCGTCGTAGCGATGGCATATGGCGTACCCGCAATGTTCACCCGTACCTTGTTGACCATATCTATTCCCCTTTATCCTTTTCCGCCCTTGCACAGGCGGTTCTGTTCTTGGTGATTTCCGGAAAACGGCACCGTTTCCGGTACCGTTTCGGAGTTTTGTTCCCCTCCGGGAGAGTTACCCGGCACATTTCCCCCGGAATTTGTGCCCGAAAATGTTTCGGAAAGCAGGTTTCTCTCCCTATTATAATATAAATAAGCATCAAGAAAAAGTGTATTTTTTGAAATTTTGGCATATTTATCAGAAAGTTCAATAAAAAAATGTCAGTTACGGAAAAAATCCCCTGATTCCTTGCATTTGTCATTCTGCCATATTATAATATCTTTGTTATGTTGGCGGCAGAGCAAGTGAGGGAAAGTGTCTGCAGGCGCCAATTATTTCAATTATTTTAGCAAAGCTGAAAACTTATGCGGATAGGAGTACCTTTATGACATCGAAAGAATTCGGTAAACTTCTTCAGGACAAGCTCACCAGCGAGTACGGCGTGGAACTGAGTGTTGCTTCCAACCAGCAGATCTACCGCTCTCTGGCGCTGATCTGCCGCCAGATGATGAGCGAAAACCACAAGAAGTTCCAGTCCAAGGCCATTGGCACCGGCACCAAGCAGGTGTACTACCTGTGCATGGAGTTCCTGATGGGCCGCAGCCTGAAGACCAGCCTGCTGAATCTGGGTCTGGACGAGGTGGCAAAGAAGGCCCTGTCCGATGCCGACATCAGCATTGACGGCATCTATGAGGAAGAGCCGGATGCAGGTCTGGGCAACGGCGGTCTGGGCCGTCTGGCTGCCTGCTATCTGGACGGCATGGCCACCACCGGCATCTGCGGCACCGGCTACTCCATCCTGTACGAGTACGGCATCTTCAAGCAGAAGATCGTGGACGGCTGGCAGCAGGAGCGCGCTGACAACTGGCTGCCCGGCGGTCAGGTCTGGCTGAAGAGTCACCCGGATCAGGCTGTGGAGGTCCGTTTTGACGGCGAGATCCGTGAGAACTGGGACAACGGCTTCCACTATATCCAGCACACCAACTACAACAGCGTCATGGCTGTCCCCTCTGATATGTATGTGCAGGGCTACGACGGCAAGGGCGTTGCCAAGCTGCGTCTGTGGCAGGCAAAAGCACCGGATTTTGATATGTCCAGCTTCTCTCTGGGCAACTACAACACTGCAATGAGCAAGAACGCCAATGCAGAGCTGATCTCCAAGGTGCTGTACCCCAACGACAACCACGTGGAGGGCAAGATCCTGCGCCTGCGCCAGCAGTACTTCCTGTCTGCCGCATCCATCGGCGATATCGTCCAGAATCATCTGTCCAGCTATGCGACCCTCGAGAACCTGCCCGACAAGGTCGCCATCCAGCTGAACGACACCCACCCCACTCTGGCCATCCCCGAGATGATGCGCATTCTGCTGGACGAGTGCGGCTTTGACTGGGACAAGGCATTTGACATCTGCCAGAAGGTCTTCTCCTACACCAACCACACCGTCATGGCTGAGGCTCTGGAAAAGTGGAACGTGGACATC
>ENA-UPSX01000559-UPSX01000559.1-human-gut-metagenome-genome-assembly--contig:-NODE-559-length-10819-cov-16.701080_pt1 | contig 10819 bp, 8 predicted proteins | sample MGYA00250045_ERZ773367 | MGnify/ENA primary metagenome ERZ773367 (study PRJEB29103, sample SAMN06112033) | human gut metagenome | biome: human gut; feature: ankylosing spondylitis patient; material... | reverse complement strand
TTTTTTTTTTCAAGCAGAAGACGGCATACGAGATAAGGCCACGTGACTGGAGTTCAGACGTTTGCTCTTCCGATCTCCACTGCCCGGATTCGGCCTGTAGACATCGGGTAAGGGCAGGCAAGGCAGCCGCGGGGGCTCAAGACAGGCATTCCAGATGCCGAAATAAAAATAAGTGAGGTTTACAACTATGGTTGACGTGAAGAAGATCGCTCTGTTTGTTGGTGGTGTCGTGTTTGGTTCTGCCGGTTTCAAAGTGCTGGCAAGCAAGGATGCCAAGAAAGTTTACACCCAGACCACTGCCGCCGTCCTGCGCATGAAAGACTCCACCATGGAGACTGTCAATAAGGTCCAGGAGCAGGCCGGTGATATCCTGGCCGATGCAAAGGCCATCAACGAGGCCCGCGCTGCCGAGGCTGCACAGGAAGTCATCGAGGACGCTGCCGAGACTGAGGCAAAGACCGAGGAATAATCCCGCAGCTTCTGAGCCGCCTTCGGGCGGCTCTTTTTCATGAATCTGCACTAAAAGAGGTTATTACTGATGAAATGTACGATTTTACATGAAAGCCGGGGCCGGATGCGGGTGCATGTCCACGCTGTGCGGATGACCCTCCACCGCGCCGATGTGCTGGAAGCTTACCTGAACCATCAGGACAGCATCCACCACGCCACCGTGTATGAGCGGACAGGCGACGTGGTGCTGACCTACACCGGCAGCCGCAAGGAAGCCATTGCCCTGCTGGCCGGTTATAAATTTGATAACGCGGAGCTGGATGTACTGGTCACCTCCAACGACAGCCGGAAGATCAACCGGGAATATCAGGATAAGATGTTCACCCTGGTGGCCGGCCACTACGCCCGCAAGCTGTTCCTGCCCGCTCCCATCGCGGCGGCCTACACCATCTGGCGCTCCATCGCGTTCGTCTGGAAAGGCATCCGCTGCCTGCTGCAGCGCAAGCTGGAGGTGGAAGTGCTGGATGCACTGAGCATCAGCGCCTCCATCCTGCGCAGCGATTTCAGCACCGCCAGCTCGGTGATGTTCCTGCTGAATCTGGGCTCCCTGCTGGAAGAGTGGACCCGCAAAAAGAGCCTCGATGATCTGGCCCGCAGCATGGCCCTGAACGTGGATAAGGTCTGGGTGCGTGCCGAGGGCGGCGAGGTCCTGGTGCCCCTGACGAAAGTCCACCCGGGCGACGAGATCGTGGTCCGCTCCGGCAACATGATCCCGCTGGACGGCACCGTTCTGGAGGGCGAGGCCATGGTGAACCAGGCCGCCCTGACCGGCGAGTCCATGCCGGTGCGCAAGGCTTCCGGTGCCACCGTTTACGCCGGCACTGTGGTGGAAGAGGGCGAATGCGTCTTTACCGCCAAGGCCGAGGGCGGCGCCAACCGTTACGACAAGATCGTCTCCATGATCGAGGAGTCCGAGAAGCTGAAGTCCAGCACGGAGAACCGCGCCCTGCAGCTGGCCGACCGTCTGGTGCCCTGGTGCCTGGCCGGTACCGTGGCCACCTACGCGCTGACCCGCAACGTGACCCGCGCCATCTCCATCCTGATGGTGGACTTCTCCTGCGCCCTCAAGCTCTCCATGCCGCTGGCCGTCCTCTCCGCCATGCGCGAGTGCGGCAACTACCACATCACCGTCAAGGGCGGAAAATATCTGGAAGCTCTGGCCAAGGCCGACACCATCGTGTTTGATAAAACGGGCACCCTGACCCACGCCACCCCGCAGGTGGTGCAGGTGGTTCCGTTCTCCAGCTATGAGGAGCGTGAGGTGCTCCAGCTGGCCGCCTGCCTGGAAGAGCATTTTCCCCACTCCATGGCCAACGCCGTGGTCCGTGCCGCCAGGGAGCGCGGCATCTCCCACGAGGAGATGCACTCCGAGGTGGAGTATATCGTGGCGCACGGCATCGCCAGCCGCGTGGGCGGTGAGCGAGTGGTCATCGGCAGCCACCACTTCGTCTTTGAGGATGAGCATTGCACCGTCCCCGCAGGCGAAATGGACAAGTTCAACGACCTTGACCCGCAGTATTCTCACCTCTACATGGCTGCTTCCGGCCAGCTGGTGGGCGTTATCTGCATCGCTGACCCGCTCCGCCCCGAGGCCGCCCATGTGCTGCGCCAGCTGCGCGAACTGGGCATCTCCAACACCGTGATGATGACCGGCGACAGCGACCGCACCGCCGCTGCCATCGCCAAACAGGTGGGCGTGAACCAGTACTTTGCCGAGGTGCTGCCCGAGGATAAGGCTTCCTTTGTCCAGAAAGCCAAGGCTGAGGGCCACACCGTCGTCATGATCGGCGACGGCATCAACGACTCCCCTGCCCTCTCGGCAGCGGATATCGGCATTGCTATCAACTCCGGTGCCGCCATCGCCCGCGAGATTGCCGATGTGACTATCAAGGCCGACAGTCTGGAAGAGCTGGTGGCCCTCAAGGCCATTGCCAACCAGCTGCAGCGCCGGGTGAGCGCAAACTATCACTTTGTGCTGAGCTTCAACTCCACCCTCATCGTGCTGGGCGCCATGGGCATCCTGCAGCCGGCCACCAGCGCCATGCTGCACAACCTGTCCACCATTGGCATCAGCCTCAAGAGCATGACCAACCTCCTGCAGGAGGAGAGCGTGCCCCAGCTGAACGCCTGAATCTGAATTTACAAAAAATACCGCCATGTCACACGACACAGCGGTATTTTTTATTGCTCGCAAATTATTCCAGGCCGATCTGCCGGGCATACTCTTCCAGCAGTTCCCGCTCCAGGAACGGGGTCTTGACGCCCTCGCGGTCACGGTAGGTCTCGTGGCCCTTGCCGATGACGGCGATCAGGTCGCCCTCCTGGGCGTGGTCCACCGCATAGTGCAGGGCATCCAGCCGGTCCGGGATCTCGATGTACTTGGCATCCGGGTTGCCCTTTTCCATGCCCACACGAATGTCCGCGATGATGTCTTCCACTTTCTCAAAGCGGTTGTTGTCCTCGGTGACGATGGAGAAATCCGCCATCTTGGCGCAGATCTCGCCCATGCCGTAGCGGCGCAGCTTGGAGCGGTTGCCGCCGCAGCCAAACACCACCACCAGCCGGTGGGGGTGGTAGGCCCGCAGGGTGGTAAGGAGGCTCTCGGTGGAGACTTCGTTGTGGGCGTAGTCCAGCAGGATGGTGAACCGCTTGCTGATGGGCACCAGCTCCACGCGGCCCTTGACCACGCACTTGCCCAGGCCCTCGTGGATGGCCTCATCCGGCAGGCCCAGCACCTTGCCCACGGCCAGGGCGGCCAGGGCGTTGTACACGCTGAACTCACCGGGCATGTTCACTTTCACGTCCATATCGTCCTTGCCGGAGACAGGGAACTGCACGCCCAGAAAATCGTGGGTACGGAGCAGCTGATACTCGCCTGCACGGTAATCAGCTGCCTCGCCGCGGCCATAGGTCACCAGCTGGCAGGTGTGGCCCTCCAGCAGGGCCTCGGTGTTGGCGTCGTCGATGTTGACCACGCCGATATCGCACCGCTGGAACAGCTTGCCTTTCCAGCCGCGGTATTCCTCAAAGGTCTTGTGCTCACCGGGGCCGATATGGTCCGGCGAAAGGTTGGTGAAGACGCCCACATGGAAGTGGATGCCCGCCACACGGTCCATCATCAGGCCCTGGCTGGAGACTTCCATCAATGCCGTATCACAGCCCGCGTCCAGGAACTGGCGGAACGTCTTCTGCAGCTCATAGCTCTCGGGCGTGGTGTTGGCCGTCTCCTTGTGGCGGCCCAGGAAGTAGATGCCGTTGGTGCCGATCATGCCCACCTTGCGGCCCGCGGCTTCCAGCACGCTCTTGATCATGTGGGTGGTGGTGGTCTTGCCCTTGGTGCCCGTCACGCCGATCATGGTCATCTGGCGGGAGGGGTTGCCGAACAGATTGGCGCTCATTTTTGCCATGGCGTAGCGGCTGCTCTCCACCTTGATGACATTGACGTCCGGCATGGCCGAGAGGTCGATATCGTGCTGGATGACCAGCGTATTGACGCCCTTTGCCACGCAGTCGGCGGCAAGATCATGGCTGTCCCGCTGGGTGCCCACGATACAGACGAACAGCAGGCCGGGCGCGGCTTTGCGGCTGTCGTAGATGATATCCTCGATTTCGGTCTCCAGGGTGCCCTGCACGAGGGTAAAGGGCACATCCTCCATCAGTTGTTCCAGTTTCATAAGTAACACACTCCTCATTCCTGATTGGTGATTTCCTGGTCGGCTGTCCCGGTCTGTTCCGGGGCAGCGGTATCTGCTGCAGGGGCGGCATCCGGCAGGTCCGTCAGCGGCTCGGTCGGCGTTTCAGCCGGAGTATCCGCAGAGGCATCTGCCTGTTCGGACGTGTCCTGGTTTTCCACCGTTTCCGTTTCGGCGGTGGAAACTTCCGGCACCACATAGCCCGAGGGCAGAGTCGGCTCGCCCTGTGCAAAACGGAACTTCCGGGTGCTGGACGCGCTCAGATGGCTCAGGTCCAGCAGACCGGTATCGGTGGCGGCGCAGCCCTTGCCGTCCTGGTTGAGCAGGACATACTGGGCCAGCTTGAGCTTGTAATCCAGCTCATTCAGCGTGCCCAGCAGGACGCTGATGCGGTCCTGATACAAAAAGGCCATTTCCTCGGTGTCCGCAAACTCAATGCGGGTGGCGTCGCCCAGCATCCCGTAGCTGTCCAGTGCGGACATCAGCGTGTTGAGCGATTCCAGCCGTTGGTCGGTCTCCGCCTCTGTTTCCGAAGAAGCCGCGCTGTCGGCACTCTCTGAAGCGGCCGCACTGCTGGCGGCGGGGGCCGCGGCAAAGTCCAGCTGTTCGCCGGGCGTGGTAGACACCGGCTCCCCGCCGTAAAGGGTGGCAAGGCCCGCTGGCTGGGCGGCACCCTTGGACAGGATCTTCAGGCTGGCCGAGAGGGTCAGCCAGCCGCCCTCCACCTGCATGGCGTAGGTGGGCCGGGCTTCTGTCACCTGGACCACCACGGTGCCGGGGTACTGCCGCTCCACATGGATGAACTCCAGCATGGGGAAAGCTTTTTCCAGCTCCTTGGATTTCTGGCCCGGGTCAAAGCTGAAGATATTCTCTTCGGTGTGGACGCCCAGCGCCTGCAAGATCTGCTCGCTGGCGTAGCCGCCCGCCTCGGCCACCTGCGTGCCGTCCGCCGTCTGCACCTGAATGGAGCTGATCTTGAACAGCATGGTGACCGTGAGGTAAACGCCCGCCGCAATGACGCAGAGCAGCAGGGCAAAGGCGGTCAGACGGCGGATGATCCTGCGCCGCCGGATGGCCGCGCGGGTCAGCTTCCGCCTCTTTTTGCTCTCCCGGCGGCTGGGGCTGCGGAGGTTGGCCTCCGTGGGGCGCATCCGCCCGCTGGGGCCGTTTTTCGCGCCTCTGGAGGCTCCGTTCGCCGGGCGGGTGCTGCCATTCCCATTCCGGCCGCGGGCACGGTCCTGGGCGCTCCGGGAGCGGCCCGCGCCGTTCTGCCCGGCAGAGCCGGACATCTGCTTTCCCTGCCGGGGGAACTGGATGCTGTTATCTGCCCGGCGGGGCTGCTCATAGCGCACACTGCCGTTTGCAAAATCAATGGTCTGCTCCTGGTAGCCCTGCGGGCTGCCCCGGCGCTGAGAGGAGGCACGGCGGGCGTCCTGCGCCTGGTCATACACCCGGCGGCGGCCGGAAGCGTTGGAACGGCTGCGGCGGCGGGCTGTATTTCCCTGCGCCGGGCGGCTCTGGTTCCGGTTTGGATTCTCACGCCTGCGGTTCTGTGCCATGGGGCCTCCCCTCCTTTCCGTCTGATTTTATCACAAGTTGTCTCCCGGTGCAATTACGGGGTCTTGACCAGCTTGAGCAGGGCGTCTGCAATGCGGTCCAGGCTGTCGTCCACCGAGAGCTTCCGAGCGTTCTGGCCCATTTCAGCCAGCTTGCCGGGCTGGGCCAGCATGTCGGAAACGGTCTGCACCAGCTTTTCCCCGGTCAGGTCTTTTTCCTCAATGACCACGGCGGCCCCGGCTTTCTGCAGCTCGAGGGCGTTGTAATACTGGTGGTTCTCCGCCACATTGGGGCTGGGGATAAGGACTGCAGCGCGGCCCACGGCCTCCAGCTCGGCCAGCGTCAGCGCGCCGGCGCGGCTGATGACGAGATCGGCAGCCGCCAGCAGCTCCGGCATGTTGTTGATGTATTCTTTTACCACAAGGCTCTCGCCCGGGGCAAAGCCCTTTTCTTTTTCCAGGTTCTGGAACAATTCCACTCCGTACTGACCGGTGGCATGCAGGTGGAGCACCGGCTTTGCATTCTTCTGTTCCCAGGCGCAGAGGTCGGCCACCACTTCATTGACACGACGGGCACCCAGACTGCCGCCGAACGACAGGATGATCGTCCGGTCGCCCGCGCCCAGCTCGGCACGGATGGCGTCACGGTTCTTGGCCTGCGCAAACACCTCCGGGCGGACCGGGTTGCCCACCACGATGGTCTTTTCCGGGGCACCCAGCTTCTCCACGGCGGCGGGCACGGCGGCGAACACGATGTCCACATCCGGGGCCAGCAGTTTGTTGGTCACGCCGGGGAACGCGTTCTGCTCATGCAGGGCGGTCTTGATGCCCTGCTTGGCAGCGCAGCGCACCACCGGGCCGGAGACATAGCCGCCGCAGCCGATGACGAGGTCCGGCTGGATCTCTTTCATCATCTTTTTCGCCGTGGGCCCCGAGAGGGCCAGGTTCCACAGGGTGATGATGTTCCGCCGGATGTTGTTGAGCGAGAGTTTGCGCTGGAAACCCGTGATCTCAATGTGATGGAACGGGTAGCCCGCCTGGGTGACCAGGCGGTACTCCATGCCCTCTTTCCGGCCTGCAAAATGGATCTCAGCGGTGGGGTCGGCTTTTTTCAGGGCACCCGCAATGGCCAGCGCCGGGTTGATATGGCCGGCCGTGCCGCCGGCAGCGATCAGAACTTTCATACAATTTCCCTCCTGATAGGCCCATTACCGTTCCGGCTGGGCATTGCGTGCCGTATTCAGCACGATGGTTTTGGCTTTCCGCTGCTCTTCCCGCAAATGATGCAGGTTTTCCCGCTCCAGGCGGGCGCGCTCGCCGTTGCGGCCGATGTTGACCATAACGCCCATCTCGGCCAGCAGCAGGATGAGACTGGTGCCGCCGGACGAGAAGAACGGCAGCGAAATGCCGGTATTGGGCAGGGTGTTGGTGACGACCGCGATGTTGCAGAACACCTGCCACGCGATCTGCGCCATAATGCCGATGCCCACTAAGGTGCAGTAGCGGTTCTCGGCGTGGAACGCCAGCCAGAACCCCTCCACCAGAAACAGTACAAACAGCAGGATGACCAGCACGGCCCCCACAAAGCCCAGCTCCTCACAAACCACGGAGAAGATGAAGTCGTTGTTGCTCTCGGGCAGCCAGAGCTGTTTTTCAATGCTGTTGCCAAGGCCGAGGCCGGTCACACCGCCGGAACCGATGGCGTACAGGCTCTGCAGGGTCTGGTCCGTCATCTGGGAGAGGTCCTGCGTCCAGCCGTCGAGGCGGCTCTGCAGGTACGGGATGGAATCAATGTGCTGCAGCAGTGTCTCCAGCAGGAAAATGCCGGTAGCAGCCCCCGCCCAGGTGATGATGCCGCCGTTTCCGCCCAGCAGCAGGATGGTGCCCACGATGGCCGTGGTCAGCACGATGCCGGACATGTGGGGCTCCAGCACCAGCAGCGCCAGCACCAGCAGCAGGGGCAGCAGCGGAACGATGAGCTCCCGCACCAGGCGCTGGTAGAGCCAGACGCTGGGCGGCACCCGGCGGTTGGAGCCGGGGTCCAGCTTTTCCAGCCGGGGGGCCTTGGCGGCCAGATGGGCCGTGAGCAGGATCATCTCAAACTTGGCGATCTCCGATACCTGCACCGTAAAGCCGCCGAACGAGATCCAGCGGCGGCAGCCGTTGAGCGGCGTGCTGAACAGCACCAGCACCAGCAGTACCAGACAGAGCAGATACCCCGGCCAGACCAGCTTGCGCAGAAAACGGTAGTCAATATAGGAAAACAGGGCCATGGCCACAACGCCAAGCCCCAGACAGAGCACCTGGCTGCGGATAAAGTGCAGGCTGTCGCCAAAGCGGAGGTAGCCTGTGGTGTAGCTGGCGCTGAACAGCATCACCAGCCCGAAGATCACGATGATGCCCAGCGTCGCCATCCAGTTGATGAGGAGCGTTGGCCAGGGGCCGGGGTCGCGCTGTAAGATGGAAAAAGGCTCCGCCTTTTTTCTGCGGATGGTCGCCATCTGCATTCCTCCCTCTGAATCAGCTGATCTTTGCCATCTGCATCGCCAGTGCGACGCCCAGCATGGCAAAGACACAGAACGTGTAAAAAATTGAGATGGGGGCACGGCCCCGCTTTTCCAGCCAGCGGTGGAGCGGCGCGGTGCCAAAGAGCTGCTTCCGGCCTTTTGATGCCTGATAGACCAGGATCTGCAGCGCCACCATGCCGCCCTCCAGCCAATAAGGCAGGCCCAGCGGCACACTCAGGCCCGGCCAACCGATACTCAACGGCACGCAGCCCAGCGCCCCGGCCAGGAACAGGCTGCCCACGCTGCCGGGCAGCAGCTTGGCAGGCGGGAAATTCCAGAGCAGGAGCGCCATCAGCGCCCCGGCCAATGCGGCAGGCAGCACCCCCAGCGGGAACCAGCCCAGAATGGTCATGGCTCCCATAAGGCCCAGCATCCCGAGGAACGCGCTCCCGCAGACCACGCCGTCCGCTCCATCGGCCACCCGGGCACTCTCGGCAAGGCCGACGAGGAGCAGTCCCCACACGATGGGGGCCAGCACGCCCAGCTCGCAGTAACCAAGGCCGGGCAGTACCAGCCCGGTGGCAAGGCAGTGGTTGGCCGCCAGCAGCACCTGCACGGCGGCAGCAGCCGCGGCCTCCAGCCCCAGCCGCACCGGGCGGCGGAGGCCCAGCGGGGCATGGCGGCGCAGGCGGGCCAGGTCATCGGTCAGGCCCACGGCCCCAAAGGCCAGCGCCCCAAACAGCGCAATGAGGAGCCGGGTGGTCCACAGGCCCTCATCCCCCAGCAGGGCAGGCTCTGCCACGCAGGCGGCCGTCCAGCCCACGCCCACCGCGGCCAGCGTGCCCACCATGAGGCAGAGGCCCCCCATGGTCGGGGTGGCCGGGGGCGGCAGGTCGTCCGGGTCGCTGTCCGGCTGCAGCTGCGAGGTCTGCGGTGCCTCGGGCTCCTGCCCGGGGCCGAACGCCCGGAGCAGCGGCACCATGAAATTCCCGAGCGCCGCCGTGAGGAAGAACCCCAGCGTTGAGGCGACGATCAAGGCAAAACGGATCATTTTTGTATTACTCCAATTGATATTTCTTTTTATTTTTGCTCATTGTAAAAGATCTCGAGCACTTTTTCCAGCGCCATGCCCCGGCTGGCCTTGACCAGCAGCGCGTCGCCGGGCTGCATCCGGGCCAGCAGCAGTTCTGCCGCCTCCCGGTAGGTATCCACATGGCGGGCCTCCACCCCGGCAGCCGCGGCAGCCTGGGCCGTGCGTTTCGCCTCCGGGCCATAGGCCACGAGGAAGTCCACGCCGTATTCCGCAGCCTGTTTGCCCACCGTCTCATGGGCTTCCGGGCTGATCTCGCCCAGCTCCAGCATATCGCCCAGCAGGGCAAAGCGGCGCTTGCAGGGGTACTCTTTGAACATGGCCAGCGCGGCTTTCATGCTGTCGGGGTTGGCGTTGTAACAGTCCTCGATGACATCCACGCCCTTGCTGTGGACCACTTTCTGGCGCATCCCGGTCTGCTGGAACTGGCTCAGCCCCGCAATGACCCGCTTGGCGTTCAGGCCCAGCCGGGTGGCGGCGGCGTAAGCCGCCAGCGCGTTGGCCACATTGTGGCGGCCCATGGCCGGGATGTGCACCTCGGTGGTGTCTTCCTCCCGGTCTTCCAGCGTAAAGGTCATGCCGTCGTTCTCCTGCCGGATGTTCAGGGCGCAGACGTCCGCGTTCTCATCCCCCAGGCTGAACCAGACCGGGTGGACATGCTCCGGCAGCTTCGCGGCCCGCAGGAACGGGTCATCCCCGTTGAGCACCAGCGGGGCACCGTTGGGCAGGCCCTCGCAGATCTCCAGCTTGGCCTTGCAGATATTCTCCTGGCTGCCCAGGTTGCCAATGTGCGACACGCCGATGCAGGTGATGATGCCCACATCCGGGCGGGCGCAGCGGCTCAGCCGCTCGATCTCGCCCCGGTGGCTCATGCCCATCTCCACCACCGCGTACTCCGTCTCTTTGCCGATGCGGAACATGGTGCGGGGCAGGCCCAGCTCGTTGTTCTGGTTGCCCTCGGTCTTGATGGTATTGCCAAAGCCCGCAATGGCGGCGTAGGTCATCTGTTTGGTAGTGGTCTTGCCCACGCTGCCCGTCACGCCCACCACCTTGGGGGAAAACTGGCGGCGGTAGTTGGCACCCATCATCATCATGGCGCGGTAGCTGTCCGGGCAGAGGAAACACTTCCCCGCCGGGACATCCTTCACCGGGTGGTTGAGGACGACATATTCGGCCCCTTCTTCCAGTGCTTTGGCCGCGAAATCGTGGCCGTCAAATTTTTCACCGGGAAACGCCACAAAGATGCACCCGGGGCGCACCTCGCGGCTGTCGGTGGTCACAAGGTCGATGGCTGCCTCATCGGCAAAAGAAGGTTCTGATGGTCTGTCTCTCGGCCTTCGCCATCTTCTTTGCCGGCTATATTGCAGCCATAACTACGATCGCGACCGTGTTCACGACAGCGATATCAAGAAGCTCCTCCAGTGGTACAACATTCTCGCTAAGTACGGCATCACCGATTTCAAG
>ENA-UPSX01000558-UPSX01000558.1-human-gut-metagenome-genome-assembly--contig:-NODE-558-length-10820-cov-35.951876_pt1 | contig 10820 bp, 5 predicted proteins | sample MGYA00250045_ERZ773367 | MGnify/ENA primary metagenome ERZ773367 (study PRJEB29103, sample SAMN06112033) | human gut metagenome | biome: human gut; feature: ankylosing spondylitis patient; material... | reverse complement strand
TTTTTTTTTCAAGCAGAAGACGGCATACGATATAAGGCCACGTGACTGGAGTTCAGACGTGTGCTCTTCCGATCTAAGGGATCTTTGCGTTTTTTGGCGGGCTGGCATTGTTTTTGTATGGCATGGATGCGCTCAGCCGCAGTCTGGAAACAGCGGCGGGACAGCGGATGAAGCGGCTGCTGATGGTGTTGGCAGGCAGCCCGGTGCGGGGCGTGCTGGCGGGGGCAGCGGTCACGGCAGTGCTGCAAAGCAGCTCGGCAGTCACGGTGATGGTGCTGGGCTTTGTAAGTGCGGGCCTGCTGACTCTGCGGCAGGCGGTCCCGGTGATCTTTGGCTGCAACATCGGAACCACCGTTACCGCACAGCTGCTGGCTTTCCGGCTGGAAGACGTGCGCGGCCTTGTGCTGCTGGCCGGACTGCTGCTCTGTTTTGCCTGTGCAGGGCAGAAGGCCCGGGCCGTTGGCCGGGCGGTGTTCGCCTTTGGCCTGCTGTTCGAGGGCATTGCCGGTATGAGCACGGCGCTGGCCCCGCTGGCACAGAGCCCGATGTTTGCGCTCTGGCTGGCACGGGTGCGGCATCGTCCGTGGCTGGGTCTGCTGGCAGGCCTCTGCATGACCCTGACGGTGCAGAGCAGCTCTGCCACCATTGCGGTGCTTCAGAGCGTTGCGGCCCGGCCCGGCCCTCAGGGCGGCAGTCTGCTGGGCCTTGCAGGGGCACTGCCGGTGCTGCTGGGGGATAACATCGGCACCACGGTCACGGCGGTGCTGGCATCCATCGGGCAGAGCCGGGACACAAAACGGGCGGCGGCGGCCCACGCTCTGTTCAACCTGACCGGTGCGGCGGCGTTCTGCGCCCTGCTGCCGTGGTTTGCAGGTCTGGTGGCAATGATCTCGCCCAAAGGGCCGGAGCTGGAAGTCATTGCCCGGCAGCTCGCCAACGCGCATACGCTGTTCAACCTTATCTGCACAGCGGTGTGGCTGCCGCTGACCCCGCTGATGGTGCGTCTGGTCTGCCGCCTTGTGCCGGACCGCCCGCCCAAAGCCCGGAATAGCTGAGAAATCCGGCACATCCCGCCTGCGGGGTCTGGCACGGCAAACCTGCCAAAAATCCAGCGCTCAAGCCAAATAACGAGCATTTTAAAGTTGATTTCCGGCCAAGGATGTGGTACACTGGATAGGTTATAGGAGTATAAAAATAAGGCGTGGTTTTGGCGGTTTTTCAAACAACGAAAATACGCTGTTTTTAGCATAGTGAGGATGAAAAGCATGAAGGACATCACAACGGCACTGATGCAGCAGTTCCGCAGGGAACACAAGGCAGCGCGGCGGTATATGGCACTGCTGCTGGCATTGGCGCTGCTCACCAGCCTGTTCGTCAACTGGCAGCTGCACAGTGTGGGCATTGCCCAGACGGCAGACTACCAGTGCGGCGAGATCGAGCACCAGCACACCGCCGAGTGCTATGAGAAGGTGCTGGTGTGCGGCTATGAGGAGGGCGAACCGGAGGACTGGAACGCCACAAAGCCGGACGACAGCGCATTCCCTGATGCGGATTACGGCGTGGAGCAGAGCGATGCCGACATTGCTGCCTATTCGGCAGAGCCGGAGCCGGAGTACATTTTTGTGCCCCACCAGCACACGGACGACTGCTATCAGGAAGTGAAAACGCTGACCTGCTATCAGGAAGAGCATGTGCACACCGACGACTGCTTTGACCCCGAGGATGGCAGCCTGATCTGTGACCTGTTCGAGCACACCCACGACGACAGCTGCTATACCACTGAATATGAGCTGGTGTGCGGTCTGGAAGAGGGCGAGCTTGTGGAGGAGCCCAACCCGGACTATGTGCCGGTGGATGAGGAAGCCTTTGCGGTGTTTGATGATGCCGTGGCCCTTCAGCCCGTTGTGGACGACAGCAGTCTGGACACCCCGGTGCACCACCACACCGATGCCTGCTATGAGGAAGTGCTGGTCTGCGGCCTGCCGGAGCACCACCACACCGTGAACTGCCTGTCCGACCCGCTGGCGGATGTGGAGGACGAGGAGACATGGAGCGCAAAGACGAATGTTGTGCTCACTGGTGCGTGGGCCGACGACCTGACCGCTGTGGCAAAAAGCCAGCTGGGCTACCAGCAGAGCGAGCGCAACTTCAAGCTGGACGATGAGGACCAGACCACCGTGCGCCACTACACCCGTTACGGTGCATGGTATGGCAACGCCTACGGTGCGTGGGATGTGATGTTCCTGTCCTACTGCCTGAACTACGCGGATGTGCCGCAGACCACGGTGCCGCAGCGCGCCGGTGTGCAGGCCCTGCGCAGCGATCTGCGCGGGTCCGAGTGGCTGAAGGCGGCGGCAGAGGTCGAGCTTGTGCCCGGCGATATCGTGTTCTACAACAACATCACCACCGAGACGGTGGCAGTGGAAGAGGACGCGCCGCAGATCATGGATGATTCTGCCGATGCGGACATTGCCCTGCTTTCGCTGGAGCCTGCCGCCGCTGAGCCCCAGACCGAGGAGCGCACCGTCAGCACCGAGACCGTGGGCATCGTGTCGGATGTGGACGCGGATGCCGGCACCCTGACCGTGATCGCCGGCGACGTGGACGGCAAGGTGGCCGAGGTGTCCCTGCGTGCGGACGAGATCACGGATGTGATCGATCTGGCCGCAGCCCATAAGGCGCAGGAGGAGGGGGAAAGAGAGGATACTGACGGAGCGGAACCGGCAGGGAACGAGGAAACCTCTCTTGTGATCTGGGCAACTGGGCCCGTATCGCGGGTCTCTCCGTATGCGGTGGCACTGCTGTCCGATGAAGCCGCAGATGATGCAAGCACAGCTGCAGAAACTGAGCAGACGCTGAATGGTCATATCACCAGCGTAATATTCCAGAAGGAGATCGGAACGGGAAGCAATACGCAATGGACAGACATCTCCGCTGGTGAAACGGTGAAGGATGGCGATACCATCCAGCTCGTGGTGAAATTCAAACTGCCAGACGGTACTTTCCCATCGGGAAGCGGCACGATGACCTATCAGCTGCCGGGCGGATTGAAACTGGATAAGAAGATCGACAGGGATGTGATCAAAGATGCAGGAACCGGTGATTCGATGGGCACTTATAGCATCGACACTGACGGCAAGGTCACGATGAACTTTACTGGAATCGGCAGCGGCGCAGCCTTTGACGGAAAACTGACCTTCAAAGCCAAAGCGGACCTCGCCACGGCCCCGGACGGCAAGATCAGCTTTGGAAACAATATGGAGCTGCAAGTTACCCAAAAAGAACCGGACCTCAGCATCGCAAAAGGCTTTGCAGAGAAGAGCGTATGGAGCGATGCGGAGGGCAACTTCTATATCCACTGGAAGGTCACTGTTTCCACCAAAAACGGTTCCGGCAGCCCGGTGGAGATCCGGGATGTGCTCACCTCAGGATATCTGCCGTCCAGCTTTGACCGGGATAACAGCAATGGTCCGGTCTCTATTACCCGCTATGATGCGGCCGGAAAGGAAAAGCCGCTGACCGGCGAGTACAATAAAACCTACGAGATCAGCCCCGACGGCAAAGAGCTGAGCTATACCGGCCTGCCGGAGCTGCAGGCTGGTGAAAAATACGAGCTGCGCTATGTGACCAAGATCACTGCGGCAGATCTGGAAAAAGCCAAGGCAAATAATACTTCCAATGTTATGCACAACGAGGCATATGCAAAGGCGGGAGAAATAGAAAAATCCAAGAAAGAGCAGGTGTCATTTTTAAACACGCTGATCGAGAAAAAGGGTAATTTGAACAGCAACGGACTCATTGATTGGACCGTTACCATCAAAGCACCTCACAATTACAACGGCGGCTTCCTGAAGGACTATGTGCTGACAGATCAGATCCTGCAGGGCGATGTTGACATTGTTGGCAGTATTGCCATCAGGAGCAATAACGGTAATACCGCTACCATCACGCAAGATGAATTTGAAAAGGGCTACAAGCTTTCAAATGTGGATGATAACGCATACGAATATACCGTTACTTACCAAACCACAGCTCCGGCATCCGGCAGCACCGTCAAAAATCAGGCAAAGATCACGCGCGAGGACGGAGAAAAGAAAATCGAGTTCACCGCAAATGCTTCTGTGAATGTGCAAGTGGGAAAATGGGGCCTGACCAAGACCCACAACCGCACGGAAAACGACATTGCCTACTGGGATCTGAGCGCGGTGAATGTGACCGGTGCCGACCATTTTGAGCTGACCGATACCATCGGAAACACCACCGACGGCAGCGGAGCTGTTCTTCAGGACAAACACTATGCCATTGCTTCGGAGCTGCAAAACGCGATTAAAAAGGGCTTGACGCTGACTCTGACGGATAATCGTACGCTGAACTATCAGCAGGCGAAAGACTACCTGACGATCACCTATTTGGACGCATCTAATAATAAGGTTGAAGCGAATGACAATAACACACCTGTGCTGAGCTTTACCATTGCAGTGAAGAAAGCAGAAAATGGCACCTCCATTGCTGTGCGTCAGATGGTGCTGAACGATGTGCCCACTCATGAAGTGCGCAGTGATAAGCTGGGAAATGCGGATTGGACCTTCACCAACAACGCAGAAATCACGCAGGACGGCAATACAAAGGCGAACGCTTCGGCTGAGGATGTTTATCGCAGCAGTGTCTTTGAAAAATCGGTGGCCATCGATGGCAAGCGGCAGGATTACATTACCGACAACACCACTGTGAACTATGATGAGGTCAAGGATCAGAAGCTGCTGTACCGCATCAGGTTGGTTACAACGGGAACGGAAACAGGTGATATTGTTATCAAGGATACCCTGCCGGAGGGAACCGAGTTGACTGTGAACGGCGATAAGCTCAGGCTCTACGTGGACAACAAGCAGCGCACCTGGAACCCCGCTGACCGATGGGGTGTTTCCTATGATAATAAGGTGCTGACTGTAAAGGTGAAAGGCTGCAACGACGGAAAACAACACGTCATTGAGCTTCTGTATGAGGTCAGCTTTAAGAACGACTCCCGCTGGAAAGACCTGCTCACATCGGATATCTCCTACACCAACAAAGCAGAATGGGGTGGTGAGACTGCGGCCATCAAGACCACGGTGCACAAGGACATCGCTCCGCTGATAAAGACCGGCAAACAGCTGAAGGACAAAAATGGTAAATGGACGAATAATGTCACCTATACTGTCATCATCAACCCGGCAGCGCAGAAGCTGGGAACCACTGGAACACTGAAACTGCGGGATAAGGCAGAGATCATACGCGGTAACAGCTTCTACGGCCACAACGTCCGGCTGTACCGCTACGAGCGCGACAAGGACGTATCGAGCCTGACGCAGGTAGATGAAGGACTCTATCATATCTACGACCCCGAAGGCGAATACTGGCTGTGCATGACCGTCCCGGACGGAGTTGCGCTGCTGCTGCAGTATGACATTGAATTCGACCCCGGTAGCTATACTCAGCCCAAGCTGAGCAACACGGTTCAGCTGGAGGGTGTTGCTCAAGGTACAGCGGAGGACATGAATTTTCAAACGAACGATAGCAGCGTGCAGATCACCCGCGGCCAGCTGGTCATCCACAAAATGGATGCGGAAACCAGCAAGTTTCTGCCGGACGCGGAGTTTACGATCGACTCCTACAATAAGAACTTGGGTGAGTTTGAAAAATTTATGTCTGGCACGACCGGTGCAAACGGCGAACTGACCTTCAGCATTACAAGTGCGGAACAGACGCTGTCGCCGAATGTGCTCTACCGCCTGACTGAGACGAAGGCTCCGGACAACTATATTCTGGACAGCACGCCGAAGTATCTGTTCTTCTACGAGAAGGGCGCCGATCCCAAGGAAGCCTTCAAGACGGCTCTGGGCGATACTCCAATCACAGACAACGGCCAGACCGTGACGGCGGAAAATGTGACCTTCGGATGTTCGACCAATACCACACAGCTGACAGTCAGGAATACCTACAATCAGCTCACTGTCAAAAAATACTGGCTGAGTGCAGTGGACGGTAAACCACTGGCGGATGCAGATATTCCGGTGAATTCCATTCAGGTGGAGCTGTACCGTTATACGGAAGGCCAGACGGCACAGGACGCTGTGCTCATGGATACACAGTACCTGAACAAGGATGATAACGGCTGGTCGTTTACATGGTCCGGCGAGAATCAGATCCCGGCAGCAGACATAAATGGCAAAAAGTACTGCTACTTTGTAAAAGAAGTGACTACCGGCAACTGGATCACGGAAATCACCAACAACAACGGCATCCAGACCGGCAAAATCTTCATCACCAACAAAGTCTACAGCGGCTACGTGCTGCCCTCCACCGGCGGCATGGGCACGGTGCCCTTTGCGGCGGTGGGCGGTATGCTGACCGTAGGTGCGGCCCTGCTGCTGGCCAAACGCAAAAAACACGAAGAGAAAGGGGAGTGAGCAGCCGATGGAACAGAAAAGCTTGCGCAGGCGGCTTGCAGCCCTGCTTTTGATGCTGTGCCTTCTGGCGGCAGGCGCACTGCCTGCCCTTGCCACCAGTGCGAACATCCGGCTGGTGGATGCCAGCGGGAACCCTGCCACCGGCACCATCCGCGTTGCGCTGTACGACAGCGCGAAGGATAAGGCCCTGAGCGGCGGTCAGCTGACGCTGTACCGCGTAGCTGAGGTGAAACGCAAAAACGGGGACCTGAGCTTTGAGTACTGCGGCGATTTTTACGGCTGCGGCATCGCGCTGGGGGACCTGACCGACAGCACGCTGGCGGACCAGCTGCTGGAATATATGCCGCAGGGCGCACGGGGCACCACAAAAACCGTTGATGCAGACGGCAATGCCGCCTTTGAAGATCTGGAACTTGGCCTGTACCTGATCGTGCAGAGCAAGGCCTCCAATGGCTATGCGCCCATCAAACCGTTCCTCGTTTCCCTGCCCATGGCAGAGAACGGGAAATGGAATTATGAGGTGGATGCCTCCCCCAAGGTGGGCGGCTACACCCCCGTCAACCCGGATACGCCGCCTGTGCCGCCCACTCCCGTGCCGGACAAGCCCGGCACCCCGGATCAGCCCACGGAGCCTACAAACCCGGATACGCCCAAGAACCCGGACAGCCCGGTCTCGCCCGGCAACCCGGATAGTCCGGTGGCTCCCGGCAATCCGGACAGCCCGGTGGCTCCCGGCAATCCGGACAGCCCGGTGGCTCCCGGCAGCCCGGATAGTCCGGTGGCCCCGGGAAAACCGGATAATCCCGCACTGGCGGGCCGTCCGGACGGCGCAGTCATGAGCGGCCTGCCCCAGACCGGCCAGCTGAACTGGCCGGTGCCGGTGCTGGCGGTCAGCGGTGTGCTGCTGTTTGCCGCTGGCTGGGTGCTGAACAAAAAGGAAGCGCTGCCATGAGACAGAAAATAGGAAAGATATGCATGGTGCTGGGTGCGCTGCTCATTTTGGCGGCGGCGGCGCTGCTTGCCTACAACAAGTGGGATGCGGCCCGCGCGGACAAGGCGGCACAGCAGGCACTGGGAGAGCTGGAACAGACCCTGACCACAACGGTTGAGGAAAAGGCAAAATCGGAGACTGTTGTGCTGCAGCCGGAGCTGGACCCTGCCCAGCCCATGACCGAGACGGAACTGGACGGCTGGAGCTACATCGGCTACCTGTCCATCCCCTCCATTGGGCTCGACCTGCCCGTGATGAGCGAGTGGAGCTATGCGGGCCTGAAGATCGCGCCCGGCCGGTACTCCGGCTCCACCTATGCGGACAACATGGTGGTCTGCGCCCATAACTATGCAAAGCACTTCAGCCCCATCAAATGGCTGGCCGAAGGGGCACAGGTCTATTTTACCGATATGGACGGCATGCGGTGGAGCTATGAGGTCTCCTATGTGGAGAACCTGCAGCCTACCCAGATCGAAAAAATGACCGAAAAGACGGAAGGTTCCGATAACTGGGACCTGACCCTCTTTACCTGCACCACCGGCGGCCGTGCCCGCTGCGCCGTGCGGTGCGTGCGGACGGGCTACCCGGTGCTCACGACGGAGACCGCAGAGTAAGATGCAAAAATCCCCTGTGCGCTGGCACAGGGGATTTTTTATATCCGGTATTCGGTGGGCACTGCCCACCTTCACAGGGGATTATTTGCTCTGGATGTACTCGTCAATGGCCTTTGCAGCAGCCTTGCCTGCGCCCATGGCCTTGATGACGGTGGCAGCGCCGGTCACGGCGTCACCACCTGCGTACACACCGTCACGGCTGGTCTTGCCGTCGTCGCCGTCGGTGACGATGCAGCCGTGCTTGTTGGTCTCCAGACCCGGAGTGGTGGAGCGGATCAGCGGATTGGGGCTGGTGCCCAGACTCATGATGACCGTGTCCACGTCCAGCTCGAACTCGCTGCCCTTCTTCTCAATGGGGCGGCGGCGGCCGGAAGCATCAGGCTCGCCCAGCTCCATCTCGATGCAGGTGATGGACTTGACAAAGCCCTCGTCATTGGCGTGGATCTCCACAGGGTTGCACAGGGTCTTGAAGATGATGCCCTCTTCCTCGGCGTGCTCCACCTCTTCCTTACGGGCGGGCAGCTCAGCCATGCCGCGGCGGTAGACGATGTACACGGTCTCGGCACCCAGACGCAGGGCGCTGCGGGCAGCGTCCATAGCCACATTGCCGCCGCCCACAACGGCGACCTTTTTGCCGGTGCGGATGGGGGTCTTGCTGGTGGGCAGATAAGCCTTCATCAGGTTGGAGCGGGTCAGGAACTCGTTGGCAGAGTAGACGCCCTTCAGACTCTCGCCGGGGATGCCCATGAAGCGGGGCAGGCCGGCACCGGAGCCTACGAACACGGCCTCATAACCGTACTCGCCCATCAGCTCGTCGATGGTCAGCACCTTGCCAATGACCATGTTGCACTCGAAATCAACGCCCATCTTCTTCAGGCCGTCGATCTCCTGCTGCACGATGGCCTTGGGCAGACGGAACTCGGGGATGCCGTACATCAGCACGCCGCCGGCCACATGCAGGGCCTCGTAAACGGTGACCTTATAGCCCAGCTTTGCCAGATCGCCTGCGGCGGTCAGACCGGCAGGGCCTGCGCCGATGATGGCCACCTTGTGGCCGTTCCATTCGGGCACGATGGGGGCAGTGTGCACATTCTCACGGTGCCAGTCGGCAACAAAGCGCTCCAGACGGCCAATGCCCACAGGCTCATTCTTGATGCCGCGGGTGCACTTGCCCTCGCACTGGCTCTCCTGCGGGCAGACACGGCCGCAGACGGCGGGCAGGGAAGAGGAACGGTTGATCACCTGATAAGCGGCTTCAAAGTCGCCCTCGGCCACATGACCGATGAACTCAGGGATATCGATGCCCACGGGGCAGCCGGTCTGGCAGGGCTTGTTCTTGCAGTGCACGCAGCGTTTTGCTTCGTTCACGGCCATTTCTTCAGTGTAGCCCAGAGCAACTTCCTTGAAGTTCTTGTTGCGCACATTGGGGTCCTGGGTGGGCATGGGGCACTTCTTCGGGTCCATATTGAAAGCCATCTTACTTTACCTCCTGATTGAGCAGATTGCATGCCGCTTCACGGGCGTGTGCCTCAAACGGGCGGTACATGGTGCCGCGGGCCATTGCTTCGTCAAAATCCACCAGATCGCCGTCAAAGTCGGGGCCGTCCACGCAGGCGAACTTGGTCTCGCCGCCCACGGTCAGGCGGCAGCCGCCGCACATGCCGGTGCCGTCGATCATGATGGGGTTCATGGAAACGATGCTCTTCAGGCCATGCTTCTGGCAGGTCTTGACCACAAACTTCATCATGATCAGCGGGCCGATGGTGATGACCAGATCGTACTGGTTGCCTGCGGCCACCAGCTCGTCCAGAGCGGCGGTAACAACGCCCTTGGTGCCGTAGCTGCCATCGTCGGTCATAATGCGCAGCTCATCGCTGCAGGCCCGGAACTCGTCCTCCAGGATCAGCAGGTCCTTATTGCGGAAGCCGACCACGCTGTGCACCACACAGCCCTGCTCGTGCAACTCACGGGCAATGGGCAGGGCAATGGCGCAGCCTACGCCGCCGCCCACGACACAGACCTTCTTCAGGCCCTCCACCTCGGTGGCACGGCCCAGCGGGCCCACGAAATCGTGGACGCTCTCGCCGACCTTCAGGCTGTTCAGCTCCATCGTGGTACCGCCCACGATCTGGAAAATGATGTCTACAGTGCCCTTCTCGCGGTCGTAACCGGCCACGGTCAGGGGGATGCGCTCGCTGTCCTCAAACGGGCGCACAATGATAAACTGGCCCGGCTTTGCCTTTTTGGCGATCAGCGGGGCTTCAATGACCATCTTTGTCACGGTGGGGTTCAGCGCGACTTTTTCAGTGATCTTATACATCGTGTTTGCTCCTTTATGCTGGCATTTCCTATTTCTGTAAAGCTCTGAACCTGGATGCATGCAGGTAATGTACTGCTTCATGTCATTCAATAATATATTCCGGTTGATATTGGCGATGATAATGTCAAAAGGCCCTTTTCCGGTAAGTGATGAAGCATCTCCTTGTGAAACGTCGATTTCGTCTACATGATTCAGTTCAATGTTCTCGATAGAATTGCGTACACACCATTCATCGATGTCGATAGCTGTACAGGGGTGTGCACCCCGCATACGTGCCAGGATAGCCAAAATAGAAGTCCCACAACCCATATCGAGCAAGGATTTATCTTTCAGTTCGTTGTCCAGTAATTCTTCGATGATGAGGCTTGTCGTTTCGTGATAGATCGGAAGAGCGTCGTGTAGGGAAAGAGTGTAGATCTCGGTGGTCGCCGTATCATTAAAAAAAAAAA
>ENA-UPSX01000554-UPSX01000554.1-human-gut-metagenome-genome-assembly--contig:-NODE-554-length-10848-cov-10.766131_pt1 | contig 10848 bp, 9 predicted proteins | sample MGYA00250045_ERZ773367 | MGnify/ENA primary metagenome ERZ773367 (study PRJEB29103, sample SAMN06112033) | human gut metagenome | biome: human gut; feature: ankylosing spondylitis patient; material... | reverse complement strand
TTTTTTTTTTTAATGATACGGCGACCACCGAGATCTACACTCTTTCCCTACACGACGCTCTTCCGATCTATTGGCGATTACCACCGCGTCAAAGGTTTCCGAGGCATACGGCAACCGGGAAGCATCCTGTACCGAGAAATGAAGCCGGGAAGATCCGGTCTGTTTCTTCGCCTCCGCAATCATTTTGGAAGAGGCATCGGTGGCCTCCCACAACCGGACATACGGAGACAAGGGAAAGGACAGCTGGCCTGTGCCACAGGCCAGTTCCAATACATTCATATCCCGGGTGAGATGCGGACGAATGTGATTGCAGATTTCCGCATATATCGGTGCGGAGCGCCGCATGAATTTGCTGTAATGTGCGGCCATTCCCTGCCAGAAGTCCAGATCTGATTTCCTCATAGCAATATGCCTCTTTTGGAGTTAGTTCTTGATAACTAAAGAATACTCCAAAAGGCTCCGCGCTACAAGCATTTTTTGCAGAGGAAAGCCGCGTTGTAGACCAAACGGCCCGCAACGCGGCTTCCTTGCTATGTTAAGAGTTCTAACAACTGCCGGATGTTTTTCTTTCCGAAGGATACCTGCGCCCCATCATTGATGACCAGGCAGGGGACGCTCATCACCTGATACCTCTCCCGCAGGTCTGGGAAGTGGTTCAGGTCATAGACCTGGGCGGTGATGTGCGGATTTTCCGCGGCGATCCGCTGGGCCGCCGTCACCAGTTCCGGGCACATGGTACAGGAGAGGGAGACCAGAATCTCTAATTTGATAGGCTTCTGGACCGACTGAATCGCTGCTCTTGTATCTTCGTCCAGAGCCTGCCCCGGCCCGGCGGCATTGTAGAGGCCCAGGACGAAGGAGGTGAACTCGTGGCCGCCGGGGACCCCATGGAAAGCGAGGCCTGTCCAGCTCCCATCCGGCCGGCAGACCCGGACACAGGGCAGGTGCTCCATCTCTTCGGCTGTTCCTATCTCTGCTGTGAGCTTACTGCTCTGCGCCGCCAGTTCCTCCATATACTGCTTCAACTCAGCCGAAAGAGGCGTTTCGTCCAGATACAGCCGCAGGACCAGTGGAGCGGCCATCCGGGCAAATACCGTATGGAGCTGGGCCAGCATGCCCCCCGTAAAAAGTGTGCTGTTTGTTTCGGTGGATACCGCTGTTTCTTCTGCCCGGCTCACCGGAGCTTTGGGATGGATGCCGGTCTTTTCCTGCATGGCGGCGCACAGGTGTTCCAGCTCCGTGGCGGCAAGGGCGCCGTCTCCCACGGCGGTAACCACCTGGCGCAGAGGCTTGACACATACATCACCTGCGGCGTACAGGCCGTCCGCAGTTGTCTTTTGGCTCCGGTCTGTGAGGATATAGCCCTGGTCATTCAATTCAGCCAGGCCGCGCACCAGCTCCGTGGCCGGCTCATAACCGGCAAAAACGAACACGCCGAAGGTCTCTCCGTCCGCCGCATGGTGCTTGGTCACTTGACCGGTTTTGGTATTCCGGTACCGGAGATAGCGGAGAGAAGTGTCGCCGGACACCTCCTCCACCTCTGTGTTGGTGAGAACGGTGATCTTCTCGTGGTTTCTGGCTGCATCCGCTGTTGCCTGGGCGCAGGTGAAGTCGTCTCCCCGGATGAGAATGGTCACCTGGCGGGCGTACTTGGTCAGGAACACGCTCTCCTCCGCCGCAGCAAAGCCGCCGCCCACCACAAAGACATCTTTCCCGGTGAAGAACTCTCCGTCGCAGGTGGCGCAGTAGGCCACGCCCCGCCCACGGAACTGCTCCTCCCCCTGGAAGCCCACCATGCGGGGATGGGCGCCGGTGGCCAGGAGGACACCGAAGCACCTCAAATCGCCCCGGCCGGTGCGTACGGTCTTTATGTCACCGGAGAGCTCCAGCCCGGTGACCTCGGCCAGCAGAAATTCAGCGCCGAAGCCCTCCGCCTGCTTCCGCATGGTCTCGGTAAGCTCCGTCCCACTGGTCCTGCCCACGCCGGGATAGTTCACCACTTCCGAGGTAATGGTGATCTGCCCGCCGAAGTGGTCCTTCTCCACGACCACTACCCGGTAGCGGGCACGGGCCAGGTAGAGGGCGGCAGTGAGTCCCGCTGGACCGCCGCCGATGACCACGACATCGTAGAAATTTGCCGTCTGCTCCATGGCTTAAAGCTGCCCCACCAGATCCAGACTGGGCTTCAGAGTCTCGGCGCCAGGCTGCCACTTCGCAGGGCATACCTCGTCTCCGTGCTCCGCCACGAACTGGCACGCCTGTACCTTCCGCAGCAGTTCGTCGGCGTTCCGGCCCACATTGCCGGCGTTGACCTCATAGGCCACGATTTTCCCCTCGGGGTTGACAATGAAGCTGCCCCGCTCCGCCACGCCGTCGGCTTCGATGTAGACCTCAAAATCCTTTGCCAGACAATGTGTGGGATCAGCCAGCATGGGATACTGGATCTTCTGGATGCGCTCGGAGGCGTCATGCCACGCCTTATGGACAAAGTGGGTATCGCAGGAAACGGAGTAAACTTCGCAGCCGATGGCCTGGAATTTATCGTAGAGGTTTGCCAGGTCCTCCAGCTCCGTGGGGCACACAAAGGTGAAGTCGGCGGGATAGAAGAAAAACACGCTCCACTTTCCCAGTACATCCGCCTTGGTAGCGGTGCGGAAGGCGTTATTCTGATAGCACTGGACGGAGAAATCGGCAATTTCTTTTTGAATCAGGGACATAGGAATACCTCCATTCATAATTTCGCCGGTTAGCGATGACTAACCACATAAAATTATACAACTTTCAGAGAGATGCGTCAAGCGGCGCTTAAGGTTTTCTGAAACGGATCGTAGCCCCTATGTATTTCAGAGAAGGATAAAGAAACAATCAATACTGGGTGGGCGATGTGGGGCCTGAAACGAAATTTACCATTTTACTTTATCAATATTGCAAGTGGAATGCCCGCAGGACACATCCTAAAGAAGGCCTGCGGGCATTCGCTTTTCTCATATCAGTGTATAAGACGGCAGGGCTTGGCTGCACCTTAGGACATCAGATAATGAGCTGCATCCTGCCACTGGGCCGGGGGATAATCCTCCGCTTTGAGCTGTTTCAGGGCCTGACGAACGCGCTCACGGCTGCACAGCAGTCTCAGATCCGAGAGATAGAGACAGCCTACAAGCTCCTGGAGATCTTCCAGGAGACACTTTTCATCTGCCATTCTACTCACCACTTGGAGAGGATGCGGCCATAGATCAGGCTGCGTTCATAATCAAACTGCTTGATTGCCAGAATGACCGTGTCCCCCACATGGAAATCCGGGTCTGAGTGCAGTGTGGAGTAGTGGCAGAGACATACCGTTTCGTCGGAGAGCGTGCAGAACACGCCGCCGCCGTATTTGCCGGAGATGACCGCCTGCCGGCGGCTTCCGATAGGGTGCCTTCGGAGCGCTCCAAAAAAGGGGTTGTCCACTGTATCCTTTACTGAAACCCAGAACTGCCCCTCTCTGCGGTCGTACTCCTTCAGAACACAGTTCAAAGTCTGCCCGGGATGATACCGCGTCCGGAGATCAGGTGTAGCGATGTAAGTGAGGTCCTTCTGGCTTAGGCTCATATCCCTGCCTCCACACTCCACCAGGCACCGCCTGGGGCCCACAGCCAGAACGCGGCAGGTCAGCTTCTCGCCAATGCTCCGCCCTCCTTTGATGGTATCGAAAAAGTGCCTCTGGGCGGCCAGCGCCATTCGGCGTGAGCCAATGGCCACACCGCCCTCGCGGTCTACATCCAGGATGATATAGTCGGTCTCCGCGCCGCTCATGTTGCGAAGTACATAGGGCGGCCGCTCCTGGCCTGGGTACCACACTTCGGTTTCCGGAATCAGCACCTTGACCCGGTAGTTGATGATAACGGCGCACAGCATCTTGCGCCGCTCGGTTTGCCTTGTCTCCCGGTTGCGGACAGTAAAGGAATGGGTGTCGATGCCCATGATCCGCCCGGTGAGAATGGACTTGGAACGGTAGGATGCATAGATGGCATTCCATTCATTCCGCTCCTCTTCGGACAGGTCCTCGTCCAGCTTGTTCAGATCCAGGGAGAGCAGCGTGGGCTTATCTTTCAACGGCCTGCTGGTAAATTCCTTTTTAGGCCTGTTGGCCGTCTTTGCCGCTGACGCTGTACGCCGCGCCGGCCGTGCCTTGGGAGACGGCGCGGGCTCGGGACCTTCCATTGGGGCGTCTGCCGTATCATCATCACCTGTACCCTCCAATGGGGTGGGCGGCATCTCTTCTCCACCATCACTCAGGACAAAGGCATCCGTCTCCAGATCCTCGTCATCGTCATGCTCCGGCGTATCGCCTCCCTGGGCGCTCAAATCATCCGAGGCGCCGCTGGAGGTATCTTCCTCCTCAGACGCCTGGGCGGCCTCCCCAGCGGCCTCGCCGCCGGATGTATCTTCCGGGGAATCCGCCGCCTTTTTGCGGGAAACCCGCTTGCGTTTTGGCTTTTCTTCGACCGGTGTTTCCGGACCAGCCTCGCCGGTCTGCTCGCTTTCACCGGAAGGCAAGGGAGCTTCAGGCGGGTCCAGCCCGCCTCCCTCCGCCTGGGCTGCGGGGGCGGTCGCCTCCTCCTCGGTGCCAGCCTCCAGGACGGGGGCTATGCCTTCTGTCCTGTCTCCGGCGGGATCTGCCCTCTCCACACCGGGCGCTTCCTGAGAAACGCCCACGGGTGAAGATTCCGCAGCGCCTGAAGCTGTGATACCGTCCAAGCTGCGGCTGTCCATGGTCTCATCATGCTCTGTGTAGCTCATAGTCTGGCTCCTTTCTGATTGGGCTAAGTTGTTCGCTTACTGCGGCTGTCATTGGCTGGCCTCACCTCCCTTAAAGAACCGCAGGCGACCCTCCTTCCGGATGACGAAGTAGTGCCGCTGATTGATATGTAAAAGCCGGTGCTGTTCCAAATCGGACAGGGACAAAAGCACGGTCACATCCTGAGACTGCTGCGCCAAAAGGATGCTGACAAGCTGTTCCCGTCCCGGCTCCACCGGCAGGACCGCGAATGCGTCGATTTTCCCACTCTCCCTTCCCCGCTCCAGCAGGAAGCAGAGCTTATAAGGCGGCCTCCGGCTGGTGAGCTGAAGCGGCGGGCCTACGGCGAGAGACAGCAAAATGTCCAGCGCGCACAGCATCTCGGGGTCTGCCTCCTGCCCCCGGAACTCCGCCAGACATACGAGATCGTCTCCCACGGGGACCAGTTCTCCCGCATAGCGCAGATAGCGCAGTATCGCCTCACAGTGGGACTTGGCTTTGGCTGGATCGCGGAGGCGCATAAGCGGAAGAATCTGATCCAGCCGCATATAGCGGACCTCCCGCAGGATGTCGAGGAGAAACCGCTGGTCATTTGTCAAAAGCATTGATTTTCACCGCCTTTCTCACTCCCTGCCGGGGCTCCGCCTATGCTGTTGAGATAGGGGTCAAGCAGAAGATCGCTTTGCGATTCGCAGATGGCGTTAAAAATGACCGCCATGGTATAGGCGGTCGAGTTCTTGACATTGCGCTGGTTTTGCCGGAGCTTCCCCTCCACGGACTGGAGGATGGTGCTGTCCAGATCCCACAGGCGGGAGCGCACATTGGCCTGGGGCAGGACAGCCTTCCCGATCCGATATTCCTGGGTATAAAACAGCCGCTCAATGGCATTTTCAAACACCTTTGCCGTTTCCGGGTCAAAGACCCACAGGGAACAGTTCTCCAGAATCTGCGCAAGCTGTTCCTGCTCGGACAGGTTTCTCCACCATGGCCCCAGTCCGTCCATCCGGTCTCCGGCGCCGGACGGGCAGGACAGACTGAATTCAGTATGAATCCCATCAGTATGATTTAAGTCAATATAACTGGAGTCCCGCTGGTCAACTTCTGGAAGTTCCGTTTCCGAATCTCTTGAAGTTCCGGATTGAGACTTCAAGAAGTTCGGGCCTGGGACTTCTAAACCGGCCGCAGTGCCTCGCTGCTCCGGCTGAGCGGGGACAAGAAGTTCCGATCCCGCACTTCTTGGGGAGGCGGGAGGGGCCTGTGCCTCGTGCGGCTCCGGTGGAGTACGCCCCTTGCCGGATGGCCCTGTCTCCAAAGCCGACCCACCAGCGGGTACCGGCTGCTCCCCTCCGGCGGCCTCATGTTCCGGAGGTACAAAGGGGGCGCTGCCGCCTGCCGTCTCCCGGTGCTCCACCAGGGCAAGGTAAATCTGATTGGCGTCTCCGCGGCCGCACCGGCGCTCCCAGATCAGGCCGGCGGAGGACAGTTCTTTCATCGCCTCAATGATTTTGTGATAGCTCACCTGCATTTCGCTGGACAGAGAGCGGCGGGTGTAGATGATGAACACCTCTCCGTCGTCATTGAGCCAGCCGTTGAGCCGGGAGAGCTGGAAGCGGTTGAGTAAAAAGGTGTAGGTCACCTTAGCCTCCAGTGAGAGCCCTATGTATCGGGGATCGGTAAACAGCCAGCGGGGCATCTGCAAATGGTAGATATTCTGAATGTCCCCCTGCTTCATCAGTGGGAAAGACGGCTTTTTCGTTATTGGTGCTGCCTTCATTGGGACCATCTCCTTTTTTACACAAGTTTGTTGATTGTCAGCGGCGTAGGGACATGGAACGGCTTATGGCCCGCCCACTTCATCCGGGGATGTTTCGATCAGGTCAAAGGCGCCATAGGGGGCCTCAGTGTCCGGCGACTGGGAGGAGACACGATCCAATTCCGGGTCCAGAAGTCCATAGTCGTATTCCTGCCGGAGGATCTGATCCCGCTCCTTGTGAGGAGCCGTCTCCCCGCCGGCTTCTTTTTGGCCAGGGGTTGCCGGCGCCGTATTTGCCGGCTGAGCGGGCGGAGGACCGGCCTCCGGCGCGGACGGCGCTGGCCGGGACTTGGCCCGGGCCTTCCTTTCGGCCTTGGCCAACTCCTCCTGGCGGCGCCATTCAGGGGTGTAGTCTGATACCTTAACATCGTGCAGACGCTGGAAGCTGGGGTGTTCGTCCGGCGTGATCTTGTAGAGCTTCAGCGGTTTTTGACCTCGGAGAAGTACCAGACTCTCCTGATTGTCCATGCGCATGATTTCATCCGGGAGCATGAGGGCCCGCTGGGTGTTGCTCTTGGTCTGGCTGTATGGACGGGTGGAGCTATAAACCGGAGAAAACAACGGCAAAAGTGGCATTTGGTTGTTCTCCACCTTGATAGTGACCATGCCGCACTTTTTTGAGATGTAGGTCGCCGTGTCCACATCGTTGCATCCAAGGCAGATCTGAATATCCGTACAGCCGATCAGCTCCTCCCACTCCGTTTTGGGGTAGCGGTCCTGGAGCTGGGGAATAGACTGCACAATGAGCTGACAGAAGATCCCGGAGCCGCGGCAGAAGTTGAGCACCCGCTTGAAGTCCGGAAGTTTCCCGATGTTGCAAAACTCCTCCAGGCATACATTGACCGTCATGGGTAGCCGCCCATGCTTGCCGTGACGCCGGCCGTACTCAATGAGACGGGCGAAGAGCTGGGAAAAGAACAGGGAGCTCAAAAACTCCAGAGAGGAGTCCTGCGCGGAGATACAGCAGAAGTAGGCGCAGGGCTTTTGCCCGGGAAGCGTCAGGTCGATCTCGTTGTAGGAGGTGATTTTGTCCACCAAAGGGTTTTGGAACACAGACAGGCGGTTGCCCAATCCAATGGCGATGTTGCCCCAGATCTGCCGGTTGGCCAGCTTGAAAATACCATAGGGCGCCAGCGCCGGGTGACCTTTGGGCAGCGCCTCAAAGCGCCGCTCCAGATCCCCAAAGGACTCGTTGGAGAGCATCCGGTAAATGGCCCCGAGAGACCGCTGCTGAATCGGGAGCAGTTCCGTGGTGCCGGGGATGGTCTGGGTTGCGACATAGTGCATCAGAGCCATGAGCAGATTGAGCTCCGCCTTTTCCCAAAAGTCCTGCCGCTCGTTGGCGTTGGAGGTATTCTTGATGATGACCTCCGCGATGGACTGCACCAGGTCTTTGTCCTTCTCAATCCCGCTCAGGCAGTTCCAGGCATCACTGTTTTCCATGTCCAGAAGGTTGAACATCCGGACCTCATAACCCTGTTCCCGGAGAAAAGAGGACATACTCTCGTAGACCTCTCCCTTCGGATCTACACAGATCAGGCTCTCCTGCGTGCTCCGTTTAGCAGCGCATTGAAGAATAAAGGGCTTCACAAGGCCACGGGTCTTGCCCGCGCCGGTGGCGCCGTACACCATGATGTGCTCCGTCAGGCCGCTATTGGGGCGCAGAGTCACATACTCAGCGTACTTGTCATCATCGTCCGGATCATCCTTCAGCTTGCCGAGAAGCGTCCCGGACAGCTCCGAGATGGGGCCCGTCAGCAAAATCTTCTCCTGTTCTTTCTTGGACATGAAGCCGGAGGTACCGTGTGTGCCATCGGGAAGAATGTCAAAGCCGCGTTTGTCCCGGATAAACTTGTAGCCGGAAAACCAGATGTAGCCCTTTTTGGTGATGAGACAAAAAAGGATAAAGCCGACTGCCGTGACGCCCAGGCCTGTGGGGGTAAAGACGGCCAGCAGATTGCGGAATGGGTTGACGACCCAAATGGAGCCCACCGGATCGCCGGTCGCGTTGAAAGTAGATTTGATCCCCAGGTGGACGGAGTTGATGAGCATTCCGTAAAAGTACCAGCAGAACAGCCCCAGCGGGATATAAAACTTCCACTTTCCCTTGCGGCGGTCGAAAAAACGGTCCAGCTTCTTTCCCCATCGCCCCGAAATGCGGTCCTCCAGGCGGGCCAGTTTATCTGACAGCCTAAACATGGATCAGCCCGCCTTTCCAGCGAAGCGGCTCATTCGGCCAGGGATCGCCTGCGGAAAAGTTTTCTCCGAAAGCCGCCGCAAGCACCTGGGTATTGATACGCAGGGCCCGGACCGGCGCCCTACGCGGAAATTGGTCCAAGAGCAGGCCGGACATCTGGCCCTCCAGGGCGGCCACAAGGATTTCACGCCGTCCCTGTTGGCACGCGTCGCGGCAGACCCGCTCCAAGCGGCGCAGGTCCATGTCCACCGCGATCACCAGGGGATTGCCGTCCACATGGCCGTCCGCTTCCGGGAGGCGGTCGTCCTCCGGCTTCCACCGGGCTCCAAAGGCAGCCTGCGCAATCCGGGTGCGGTAATCCATCTGGCGCATGATCGCCAGCTGCATGGCCCCGGTATCGTCACAGGAAACCAGGGACACCGGAATACCAAGCCGGGGATATGCCTGGCTGTAATCGGTAAAGCCCTTTTTCCCGTTCCGTCCCGATGGGGTCTGGTTGGAGAGCATTTCATAAATGGACCGATAGCTCTCTCCGGCCAAAAGAAGGGCCTGGGGCGTGTCCAGGCGCTCACTGAACACGCTTGCCAGGTTATAGAGATGGGACAGCTCATTGTTCATAAAAAAGCCGGGATTTTGCCGGCTGACATATTGGAGGAGATAAGCGTGGTTTCCCCAGTGGCCGAAGCCGACACAGCTGGCGGCGTTCATCAGATTGCCGTCCCCGCCGCGCAGGGCGAAAGCGGGGAGAAAAACCGGTTGGCGTTTTAAGCGGTCTACTTTGTCATAGGCCGGCTCAATTCCTGCCCCCAGGCAGGTGAGCAGGACGGTCCCCACCTCTAACCGCCGTCGTAGGGCGGAGCTTTGCGCGTAAGGGCGTTTGGTGGGGGCGTGGCAGTCGATTTCCATAGAGGCCAAGAATTGATAACCCTCCGGGGAGGGCATCAGGTATTGATTGCTGCGGGAAAAGCTCAACAGTCCCAGCGTGGACAGAAGCTCCGCCTCACGGTAGAGGTGTTTCAGGGAGGAAAGGGCCCGCAGCGGGGCCAGGGGGAGCCATTGATAGGTCCCGGCCAGACGGAGCAGGCCAAAATCCCTGCGGTCATAGAGCATGGTAGCCCTCCTCTCAGATTTGAGGTCTGTTTGTATCGGTAGGTGGCATAGGACATCTACAAATTTTCAATGTAACGGATGAAGCGCCGTACAAAAAGCCAGAGCAGACGGCAAAAAACTGCCCGGACCATCGGTTACATCCTGCTGTGGGACGCCCCGATGGTCCGGTCTAAAATCGTATGCTGTATGTAACGGGCTAAGGCGGGGATTTGCCCGCCGCTGTAACCGATGTTGTACGCCCGCCGTGCGGTCCGGTGTAGCCGGAGGTCAACGGGAAAAGGGGTATTGGTCGGAGCGCAGGAAGAAAAAGTCTCCCGCGTCCTGAACAGGGAGCACATAGATGTGGCACTCCGCTTCCGACGAGCGTCTGGACAGCAGGCATACCCCCAGGCTGTACTGGTCATCGTCAGCGACGACCCGGCCCTTGAGCGCGTTTGAGATTGCCTTCCACGCTTTATTATCCTGGTCGTAGACCTGCCGGGCGGCGATGTCGCAGTGTTCGTCGATCATCAGCAGGGCCTCCTCCAAAAGAGGCAGCTTGCCGTTTCGCCGCTCCAGTCGGTCCAGGAGCCTGGTTATGGTGTCTGTGATCCACAGGGGGCTTGCAAAGCGGCAGTTGGGAAGCAGCGCGTTCAGTTGGATATGAAGCCAGCCAAATTCGTTACACTCCGCACGGCCGGCGATGTTCAACGGCTCCAGCGCGGGCTTTTGCCCTACCGGAGGAAGCGGCGCCTGATAGCGGGCGCAAAGGTTGCGGAGTTCTATCGCCCCATGCTCTATTTGAGCTGCCACCCGCTCCAGTTCCTCAGACAACTGTTCCGAGGGGCCTGTATTCTGGTCCAGAAGCGCGGCGATCCGGCCGCTGGATTTGTAGGCTTAGATCGGAAGAGCGTCGTGTAGGGAAAGAGTGTAGATCTCGGTGGTCGCCGTATCATTAAAAAAAAAAAA
>ENA-UPSX01000552-UPSX01000552.1-human-gut-metagenome-genome-assembly--contig:-NODE-552-length-10860-cov-29.401465_pt1 | contig 10860 bp, 9 predicted proteins | sample MGYA00250045_ERZ773367 | MGnify/ENA primary metagenome ERZ773367 (study PRJEB29103, sample SAMN06112033) | human gut metagenome | biome: human gut; feature: ankylosing spondylitis patient; material... | reverse complement strand
ACGAGGTAGGCGGGCTTCTCCCCTGCCAGCGCCTCGGTGACGTTCGCCATCCACTCGTCGGTGGCACGCGCGTCCACCGTGTCGAGGATGGCGGTCTTCTCGTCCCGGATGATATAGGAGTTGTAGCTGACGCCGGTGGGCACCGGGTACTGGCTCTCGAACAGGTCAATGGTGGTATCGTCCACACCCACGCCAAGGATGGCGCTGCTGATATTCTTTACGCTCATAAGCATATTTCCTCTCTGCTGTTTTGTGTATGACATACCGCAGTTGGCAGTATTTCTTAAGAACCGCTCGTAGTATAGCACAGCCTGCCTCCTTCGTCAACTATTTATCAGTCCGGACGGCAGGCCGAAGCTCTACTCCTGTGGAATATAAGACCAAGTTCCAATATAATAACGTATCTATGTTATATATTCCATGTTGGTCAGTTTGGCCAACTTGCCTTTGCTGGCCAAGTTCCAACTTGGTCACCTCCGTCGAAGTTGGTCTCCTTGGCCAAGTTCGATTTTCGGCGATGCACCGCCGTTAATTTCCAACTTGGTCAGATGCCCCGCCTGTCTCGGAGAGGGCACCCGGCAGCTCGTTCATGTCGTCGATCTCGAGGAGGGCGCTGGCGCTGGCCTCGTCGAGGCTCTGGACGCTGCGCAGCTTCCGGCTGATAGCGCGGCTGCGGACGCCGATGAGCTTGTCCAGCTCCTCGTCGGTCTGGCGCAGGCGCTGCTGCATCTTGGTGAGGCCCTGCCCGAACTTGTCGAACTCGGTCTTCACCGCGCCCAGCAGCTGCCACACCTCGCCCGAGCGCTTCTGGATGGCGAGGGTCTTGAAGCCCATCTGTAAGCTGTTCAGCAGGGCCGCCATGGTGCTGGGGCCTGCCACGTTGACCTGATAGTCCCGCTGCAGGACCTCCAGCAGCCCGGCGTTCACCACCTCGGCGTACAGGCCCTCAAAGGGCAGGAACAGGATGCCGAAGGCCGTGGTATAGGGCGGCTCGACGTACTTTTCCCGGATGTCCTTTGCCTCGCTGCGGAGGACCATTTCCAGCGCGTGGCGGGCGTTCTCCACGGCCTGCGCGTCGCCGGAGGCGTAGGCGTCCTGCAGGTGGCCGTAGGTGTCGCCGGGAAACTTGGAGTCGATGGGGAGCCAGACGCTGCCGCCGTCCGCGCCCGGCATCTTGATGGCATACTCCACCCGCTGGGTGCTGCCCGGGATGGTGGCGACGTTGGTGTCGTACTGCTCGGGGGCCAGAATTTCTTCGAGGATGGCCCCCAGCTGAATTTCGCCAAGGATGCCGCGGGTCTTGACGCCCGAGAGCACCTGCTTCAGGCCGCCCACATCGGCGGCAAGGGACTGCATCTCGCCCAGACCCTTGTACACCTGTTCGAGCTGCTGGTTGACGGCCTTGAAGCTCTCGGTGACCCGCTTCTGCAGGGCGTCCTGAAGCTGCTCGTCCACCGTGTGGCGGATCTCATCCAGCTTGCGGGCGTTCTCGGCCTGAAGCGTCGCCATGCTCTGGGTGACGGCCTGACGCAGCTGCTCCATCTGCTGGGTGTTGGCCTGCTCGAGGCTGCGCAGCCGCTGCTCAAGGATGCGCTGCTGGCTGTCCTGCCCCTGTCCCAGCGTGGTGCTCATCCCCTGCACGGCGGTCTGGAGCGTCTCGCTGACGCTGCGGATGGCGGCGTAGTTCTGCTGGGCCACGGCGTCCTGCCGTGCGCTGAAGTCCTTGGCCTGTGCGGCAAGCTGCTGTTCCAGCCAGCTCTTCAGGGCCTCGTCGTCCTTCGGCTCCTTCAGCAGGCGGCTGGTGCGGACCAGCAGCACCGCCATCATCAGACAGATGGCGACGAGCAGCAGGGTATACACGAACGCAAGATATTCCATTTACTTTACTTCCTCAAATCTTAAAACTTCTTTGGTGGTGACCTTTTCCTCCCCGGCAAGGCCCACGCCGTCGGCCTCCATCTCCCCGCTCTGGTTGTCGTAGGGGTCGCTGCGGAAGCCCGTCATCGGCGGGTCGAAGGGGGCCTCGAAGGCGCTGTTGGCCACCATCCGGCCCGTGTCCAGACTGCCGAAATAGTGGCGGCGGAGCGCTTCATCGCCCCGGCGTGCCATGGAGGCACCGTAGGAGCAGTCGGCGTACATCCAGCCCTTGGGCGCGATGTAGAACCGTGCCCAGTCGTGGCAGCCTGCATCCCCCGGGGCCACCGCAAGGCCGCTCTCCCAGCGGGCCGGGATGCCCGCGATGCGGCAGAGGGTGATGAAGGTGAGGGCCATGATGCCGCAGTCGCCCCGGCGGCTGCGGGCGCAGTTCTCAGCGATGGACTCATGGACGAAATAGGAGGGCTGGAAGTGATAGCGGACATTCAGGGTAACGTAATCGTAGATGCGCTTTGCCTTCTCCGCCGGGCTGGTGACGCCCTCGGTGAGCTGGGCCGCCAGCGCCCGCAGATAGGGCGTAAAGACGATGTGGGGCGCTTCCTCGCCGGTGTAGAAGTCCGGCTGCTCCGGGTCGGGCGTGAAGGAGAGCGGGTCGGCGTAGACCGCCGTTTCGCGGTAGCTGTACTCTGCGCCGAAGGTGCGGTTCTCGGCAAGGTCGGCCTCCCAGTACACGGTGCGCTGGGGCGCGTCCTCGGCGGCGATATGGCCGGGCGTCTCGGTGAAGCCGTCCAGCGTGATATGGCTCTGGGACGGGCAGGCGGCAGGCAGGGCCAGCCATGCCCGGACATGGACGGTGTCCCGGCCCTCGGCTCTCGCCTTTTCCAGCGCGGCGGCGAAGGCCTCGTCCGACATCCGGATGCTGGTGCGGAGGGTGATGTCGGCGCTGGCGCTCCCCTCCTGCATCATCCTTTCGCAGAGGCGGCGGCGCTCCTCGTTCTTATTGTTGGGGGCGTCCGGGGTCTTTTTCCGGGCGGCGAGGTCGGCGTGGGTGGCCAGCAGAGTCTCGGCGAACCGCTCCTGATACCGCTTTTCCCCCTCCACGAACCGCCAGTCCATCCGGCCCTCCCAGTCGAGGGCGCGGAACTCCTCCGCCGTGAACTCCTTCACCCGCTCCTGCATCCGGGCGATGGCCTCGGCCTCCGTCCAGCAGTATTCCCCGGGCAGACGGCGCATGATCTCCTTCTGGACGGTCAGCGCCTCCCGCAGGGCGTCCACGCCGTGGGGCGTGGGGTTCTCGGGGGGGACGTATCCCTCCGGCGCAGCACTGCCGTTGGTGGCGGGGCTGTTCTGGGTCTTGGTCCAGTCCTCGGCCAGCAGCCGGTCGATGCGGGCGATGGCCTCCTTGTAGTATCCGGCAGCCTTCAGCCGGGCGATGTCGTCGGGCAGGCCCACGTTCAGGCTGCGGATGCATTCATTCAAATCGTACATATCCTTTCCCTCTTTTCTCTATTCTTCCGAAACGCTCTTCCAGAATGCGGCGGCGTCGGCCACCCAGCCCTCCGCGTCGGTGCCCACGCCGATGCCGACGCCGTGCTTGGCGTCGTCGTAGACCTGCACCCGGTTGGGCACGCCGTTGTCCCGCAGGGCCTTGGCAAGGGCCGGCCCCTGCAGCGGGTAGACGAAGGCCATGAGCATCTTGTCGTTCCGGCCATACCACAGGAAGGTGGGCGGGTAGTCCGGCGTCACCAGCTTCGAGACTGTGTAGGAGTAGTAGCGCCTTGCCAGCCGGTCGGTGTCCATCAGGAGATGGTAAGCGGGCTTTGCCTCCAGAAAGTTGTTGATGGGGTAGGCCAGCAGTAGTGCGCCGGGCTTCGGGACGCCGTAGCGGCCCCAGCCCTTTTCCTCATTGCCGAAGACGCCCGCGATCTGCCCGCCGGAGGAGTAGCCCAGCAGGGCGTAATCCTCGGTGGAGACGCCGAAGGTGTCTGCGTTCGCCAGCACGAGGCGGATGGCCCGGGCAAGGTCTTCCAGCGGGGCGTCGTCCCCGGCCTCGAGGCCGATGCGGTAGCGCAGGGAGAAGACGGCGTACCCCTGCTGGTGCAGCTCCCACGCCGTGGACACGCCGCCCCGCAGCTCACCGCTGTAGTAGAGCGAGTTGCCCGACAGCACGATGGCAAACTTTGCCCCCGGCTGCTCTGCCGGGCAGTAATACAGCTCCGCGTGGGCGCGGGAGGGCATGGCGGCGATCTCCTCCTCCGAATAGAGCGGATAGGTCACCTGCACCCCGTCGTGGTACACCTGCGCCAGATAGTTCAGCCCCGCCGCGCAGGCCTCCGCCGATGTGTCGTCCACCACCTCGGCCAGCGTCTCATCGTCCCGGCTGGTGGAGAGCTTTTCGCAGTCCCGCTCCCATACATAGGTATAGGTGTAGAGGCCGCTGGCCCGGATGTCGGGGTCGTCGCGGATCTCTTTCATGGTGGTCTGGGGCGTGATGCTGGCCGCAGAGGCCGGAAGAGCGAGGAGGCCGAGCATCAGCGCAGAGGCAGTGAGTCGTTTCCAATCCATCTTCTTGTCTCCTTTTTTCGGGACAGCCGAATTGCATTTTGCGGCAAGGAGGTCTATAATAGTTCCTGCCCCGAACGGGTATTTTCTTTATTGTATCACAACCGTGATGATTGTCAAAAAGATTTCTGCCCGGGAGGGGCTTTTTTCCATGCTGACCAATTACCACACCCACACCACCCGCTGCGGCCACGCCGAGGGCACCGAGGAGGAGTACATCCTCACGGCCCTGCGCTGCGGCTACAAGGTGCTGGGCTTTTCCGACCACACCCCATGGGCCTACGCCACGCCCGGCTTCGTCAGCCATATCCGGATGCTGCCTGCCCAGCTGGACGACTATGTCCTGACGCTGCGGGGCCTGCGGGAAAAGTACGCCGACCGGCTCCATCTCCACATCGGCCTCGAGGCCGAGTATTTCCCGGCCTATCTGGGCTGGCTGAAGGAGGAGACCGAGCGGCTGGGCATCGAGTACCTCATCCTCGGCTGTCACTACGACACCACCGACGAGCAGGACGCCAAGGCCCGGCGCTTCGGCGGCAGCGCCTCCCCGGCCCACGGCAGACGGTACGCCGAGCAGGTGGAACGGGCGCTGGAAACGGGGCTGTACCGGTATCTGGCCCACCCCGACCTCTTTTTGAACCGGATGACGGCCTTCGACGCCGAGGCCGAAAAGGCCTGCCGGGAGGTCTGTGCCGCAGCGGCGCGGCTGGACATCCCTCTCGAGTACAACATGGCGGGCCTGACGCTCCAGCGCCGCCCCGACGCCTCGCTGGGCTACACCCGGGACGAGTTCTGGCGCATCGCGGCGGAGTATCCGGTCAGGGCCATCATGGGCTGCGACGCCCATGCCCCCTCGGAGCTGGACGTCGTCCCTCTCATCGAGGAGAAGAGGGCCTTTCTGCAGGGGCTTGGCATCCCGGTGCTGGACACCCTGCCGGGGCTGGAGTGAGAAGTCATTGCACAGACGGGCCGCATCTGCTATACTGGGATAAACTGGGATAAGAGGAATGGTGCAGGGCGCATTGGGGCGCTCTGCCGGGGAAAAGTATCATGAACAATATCACTGTCCGACCCATGACGCCGGAGGACTGGGCCGCTGTGTCCGAGATCTACTTGGAGGGCATCGCCACCGAACACGCCACCTTCCAGACCACCTGCCCGCCCTACACGGCGTGGGACGCCTTCCACATCAGGGAATGCCGCCTCGTCATTCTGGACGGCGGCGAGCTGGCGGGCTGGGCCGCGCTGCGCCGCATCGACCCCCGCTGGTGCTACCGGGGCGTGGCCGAGGTGAGCATCTACGTCGGCGAGAAGTTCCGGGGCCGGGGCCTCGGCTCCCGGCTGCTGACGGCCCTCTGCGAGGCGTCGGAGCAGGAGGGCTACTGGACGCTCCACTCCACGGTCTTACAGGACAACACCGCCAGCCTCGGCCTCCACACCAAGTGCGGGTTCCGGGTCGTGGGGCGGCGGGAGCGGATCGCCCGGGACTGTCATGGCCGCTGGCTGGACACCTATCTGATGGAGCGCCGCGCCAGAGCCGATGAGCCTGCGGGGTATAAGAAGCTGTAACGGGTTTGGCCCTCCGGCAGCGGCATGCCCTCTCCGTCATTGCTTCGCAATGCCACCTCTCCCAGAGGGAGAGGCACTGGCGTGCCGGTCAGGCCCACACGGGACGAGCAAAGCTTGTTTTTATCGTAAACAGTAGTGCCCTGCTATAGAGGGCAGCAGCTTCTAGACAAGAGCACCTTGTCAAGCTGCTGTGAATCTCTGTAGCAGGGCACTATATTTTATGCCATATTGAGCTTCCAGCGTCCAGCGAAAAGTAGCCCGGCACGCCAGTGGCTCCCCCTTTGGGGGAGCTGGCGCGTAGCGCCTGAGAGGGCATGCCGCTACGAGAGAGCCGCTGCGAAGCAGACGCTGGAAGCCGCAACCCGGCCTTGGCGCGTAGCGCCTGAGAGGGCTACCACTCATTCTCCCCTGCGTCGGCATCGGCCACGCGGGTGCGCTGGAACATACTCTCCAGCACGGCGCAGTATTTGTCGGCCAGACAGACGATGATGGCCTCCCGGCAGGTGGGGACATGGCGGAAGGTCAGGGGCCACATATGGCTCGAGATGATGTTCTGCTCCTTCTTGGTGATGGCGAAGCAGCGCTCCGCGTTGACGCAGGCAGAGCCGGGGTGGGCGAAGCCGTGCATCTCGAACAGACGGCGCAGGCCGTGGAAGGAGCTGCGCTTGTGCCAGTCGTAGAGGTAGAAGTCGTGGAGGAAAGCCCCCACGGCAAGCGATGTCTCGTCCGCGCCCAGACGGAAGCGGCGGTTGAGCCAGAAGCTCACCAGCACCACATTCTTGCAGTGCTGATAGGTGGTCACGTCGCCATGCTGGATAAACTCCCGCATCCGCTGCACCTCGGGGTGCTGGTCGTATCGCATCAGGATGTCGGCAAGGCGCTGGCGCTCCAGATCAGAAAGCTGCATTGAAAAGTTTCCTTTCTTTCCATCATAAAAGGCTCTCCCCTTGGGAGAGCTGGCGCGAAGCGCCTGAGAGGGCAAGGGCGCTGACGGAGACGCACAGACACAGCGATAGCTTCGCTCTGACAAAGAGACAGCTTATCGCTGCACGGCGGCTCTTGGGCGACAAGCTTGCCCTCTCCGTCACCTACGGTGACACCTCTCCCAAAGGGAGAGGCTTACGAGCGAAGCTGCACCGGGTTCGAATTGCCGAAGTTCTCAGCCTCAGTGGGGTTCGAGCGCCGGAGGCTCAGATCCACGAGGTACTGCCTGCCGTCGCCCAGCTCTTCGAGCTGCGCCAGCTTGGCCTTGGCGGAGGCCTCGTCCGGATACCACTGGATGAGGAAGAAATCCTCCGCCTCCACGCCATAATAGAGCCACTGGCCGTCGGCGCGGAGCAGGTCGTCCAGATGGTCTACCTCGTCGCCGTCGGTCAGGCCGAGGCCCTCTTCGGCGTAGACATTTTCCGGCTCCACCTGCAGCACCTCGATGACCTGAATGGCGCTCTGGAGGTATTCGTCCTGCGAGATGCTCTTGTCGGACAGCTCCCAGCCCGTCAGGAATGCCTGCATCAGCAGGTCTTTGACCGAGATCTTCTTTTCCATGTACGTTTCCTTCTTCCTCGTTTGTTTCCGCTGACCAGTATACCCTTAAATCTTGGGCAGGTCAACCATAAAATTATGAATTTTTTGTAGGAATGTCCAAATCACCGCAGGTCGAACCCGAACGTCCGCCCCAGCCACTCGAGGCAGAGCGTTACCCAACGGGCGCGGTGCCGGTCGGCTGCGTCCACCTCGGCGGTGCTGATGCTGGTGCCGTGGGCACCCTGCTCAAAGAGATGCGCCTCGCAGGCCACGCCCGCCCGCCGCAGGGCCGAGAGCAGCAGCAGCGTGTTCTCCACCGGGACAGTCCTGTCCTCCATCGTATGCCAGACGAAGACCGGCGGTGTGTCGGGCGTGATCTTGTCCTCCAGACCGAAGGCCCTCTGTGCGGCGGCGTCCTCACTGCCCGCCAGCTGGACGAAGCTTCCCCGATGGGCATACTCCCCTGCCGTGATGACCGGGTAGCCCAGAATGACCGCGTCGGGCCGCTGCTGAGCCGTCTCGCCCGGGATGTCCAGCACCGCGCCGGACAGGGCCAGATGCCCGCCCGCCGAGAAGCCGCAGACCGCTATTTTATCCGGCAGGATGTGCCATTCCTCCGCGTGCTGCCGCAGCAGCCCCAGCGCCTCGCTGAGCTGGCGGAGGGGCCGGCAGTCCCGCGCCCCCTCCCCCACGCTATAGGTCAGCACGGCGGTGTGATAGCCCGCCGCCGCGAACTGCAGGGCCACCGGGTCGCCCTCCCGGGGGCTGACGTGGCTGTATCCTCCGCCGGGCACCACCAGCACCAGAGGCCGCTGCTTCACCGTAGGCATGGCGTCCAGCGACGCCCGCAGGCAGACGGTCAGCGTCCCGCCGCCCTCAAGTTCCAGCTGTATCTGCTGCATCGTTCCGTTTTCCTCCTCTTTTATACAGATCACTCCGGCCCATTATACGGCTTCGGCAGGGCAAAGTAAAGCCAAACGCCGCCCCGCCGGGAAAGTTTTTTGAACTTTTTATGAAAGCCCTTGATTTTTATCTCCTGCCGGTGTATATTAGCACTCGAAAGTTATGAGTGCTAAGTTCCCGCAAGCAGTCCTGTGCTTCGGGTGCTGGCATTGAATCTGATAAAAAGAGGTTTTGTATTATGGCGAAAAAAGAATTTCAGGCCGAGAGCAAAAAACTGATGGACATGATGATCAACTCCATCTACACCAATAAGGAGATCTTCCTGCGGGAGCTGATCTCCAACGCTTCGGACGCCATCGACAAGCTGTATTATAAGAGCCTGACCGACCCCTCCGTCGGCATGAACAAAGGCGATTTCCGCATCCTGCTCACCCGCGACAAGGACAGCCGCACCCTTACCATCTCCGATAACGGCATCGGCATGACGAAGGAGGATCTGGAGCAGAACCTCGGCACCATCGCCCACTCCGGCTCCCTCGACTTCAAGAAGGACAACAAGGACGAGAACATCGACATCATCGGCCAGTTCGGCGTCGGCTTCTACTCCGCCTTCATGGTGGCCGACAAGGTGACGGTCATCTCCAAGGCCTACGGCTCCGACGAGGCATGGCAGTGGGAGTCCAGCGGCGCGGACGGCTATGAGCTGGAGCCTGCCCAGAAGGAGACGGCGGGCACCGACATCATCCTCCACATCAAGCCCGACACCGAGACCGACCACTACGACAACTTCCTCGACGAGTACGGCATCGTGGCCATCGTCAAGAAGTACAGCGACTATGTCCGCTACCCCATCCAGATGGAGCGGGAGAAGAGCCGCCAGAAGCCCGAACCCGAACCCAAGCCCGAGGACTACAAGCCCGAGTGGGAGACCTACACCGAGCTGGAGACCCTGAACAGCATGGTGCCCATCTGGAAGAAGCAGAAGAGCGAAGTCACCGACGAGGAGTACGCCAACTTCTATAAGGATAAGTTCAACGACTACGCCGACCCCGCCCGGGTCATCGTCAGCCGCACCGAGGGCACCGCGAACTACAACGCCCTGCTCTTCGTGCCCAGCCACCGCCCCTACGACTTCTACACCAAGGATTACGAGAAGGGTCTGGCCCTCTACGCCTCCGGCGTCCTCATCATGGAGAAGTGCGGCGACCTGCTGCCCGACTACTTCAGCTTCGTCAAGGGCATCGTGGACAGTCAGGATCTGAGCCTGAACATCAGCCGCGAGATGCTGCAGAAGGACAGCCAGCTCAAGCTCATCCACAACGCCCTGGAAAAGAAGATCAAGAACGAGCTGCACGCCATGCTGGCCAACGACCGCGAGAAGTACGAGAGCTTCTGGAAGGAGTTTGGCCGTCAGCTGAAGTTCGGCGCATACTCCGACTACGGGATGCACGCCGAGCTGCTGCGCGACCTGCTGCTGTTCTGGTCTGCCAAGGAGCAGAAGATGGTCACGCTGCAGGAATACGTCGAGAAGATGCCCGCCGAGCAGAAGTATATCTACTTCGCCGCAGGCGACTCCACCGACCGTCTGGCCAAGCTGCCTGCCGCCGAGCTGGTCATGGACAAGGGCTATGATGTCCTGCTGCTGACCGAGGATGTGGACGAGTTCTGCCTGCAGATCATGCGCACCTATCCCCGCAAGGATGCCGAGGGCAAGGACGGCACCGTGGAGTTCAAGAACGTCAACAGCGGCGACCTCGGCCTCGAGACCGAGGACGAGAAGAAGGCCGCCGAGGAGGCCAACACCGCCAACAAGGCCCTGTTCGACGCCATGAAGGACGCTCTGGACGGCAAGGTCAAGGAGGTCAGGGTCTCCACCCGCCTGAAGGACCACCCCGTCTGCCTGTCTGCCGACGGCCCGCTGTCCATCGAGATGGAGAAAGTCCTCTCCAAACAGCCCGGCAGCGAGGGCGTCAAGAGCGACAAGGTGCTGGAGCTGAACGTCAACCACCCCGTCTTTGCCGTGCTGAAAGCCGCACAGGAGGCCGGCGACACCGACAAGCTCAAGAAGTACAGCGCCCTGCTCTACGCACAGGCACAGCTCATCGAGGGCCTGCCCGTGGATGATCCCGCCGCCTATGCCGAGGCCGTGTGCAGCCTGATGCAGTAATGCGTTTCCGGCCGGAGGGCTTTGCTCCCTTGCTCTCCGCCCGACATCATACTCTCTTTTCTTAATATCCTTTTCAACGAAGTGCCGTGTTCCGCCCTGCCGACGGAACGCGGCCTTTATTTTTTCTCCATATCGCCCCGCCGCCTCCGCCGGGGCGCAGCGGGCGGCAGTTTTTGTGCAGTTACACAAAGATCGGAAGAGCGTCGTGTAGGGAAAGAGTGTAGATCTCGGTGGTCGCCGTATCATTAAAAAAAAAAAAA
>ENA-UPSX01000546-UPSX01000546.1-human-gut-metagenome-genome-assembly--contig:-NODE-546-length-10919-cov-23.816086_pt1 | contig 10919 bp, 13 predicted proteins | sample MGYA00250045_ERZ773367 | MGnify/ENA primary metagenome ERZ773367 (study PRJEB29103, sample SAMN06112033) | human gut metagenome | biome: human gut; feature: ankylosing spondylitis patient; material... | reverse complement strand
TTTTTTTTTTTTAATGATACGGCGACCACCGAGATCTACACTCTTTCCCTACACGACGCTCTTCCGATCTCAGCCCGGCCTTTTTGGCTGCGGCTTGCACCACATGGCCTACCAGCACCGAGGTGGTCACAGTGCCAACGCCGCCGGGCACAGGGGTAATGGCATCCACGACGGGCTCAGCCTCGGCGAATTTCACGTCACCGCACAGCTTGCCTTCTTCGTTCACATGGATGCCCACATCCACCACGGTCTGGCCCTCCCGCAGGCAGTCGGCACCCACGGCACCCATTTTGCCCATGGCGACCACGACCACATCGGCTTCTCTGCACAGGGCGGGAAGATCCCGGGTGCGGGAATTGCAGATGGTCACAGTGGCGTTCTCGCGATCCAGCATCATGGCGGCGGGCTTGCCCACCACAAGGCTGCGGCCCACTACGACAGCACGCCTGCCGGAAAGCGGGATGCCGTAATACTTCAGGATCTCAAGGCAGGCCTGCGCAGTGCAGGGGGCGTAGCCGAGGTCGGTATTGGTGAATACTCCGGCCAGCGAACCGTCCGTGATGCCATCAATGTCCTTTTCCGGGGCCAGAGCCGCACGCACAGTGCGGTCGTCAAACTGTTTGGGCAGGGGACGGAACAGCAGACAGCCGTGGATGGCATCCTCTGCGTTGATCTCGGCGATCACCTTCAGCAGCTCGTCCTGAGAGGCATCGGCAGGCAGCAGAAACTGCTTTACTTCCACGCCGACCTTGCCGCAGCGGGCGATCACGCCGCGCTCGTAGGAGAGGTCGTCCTCCCGTTCGCCCACACGCACCACGGCCAGCGTGGGCACGACGCCTTTTGCCTTGAGCTGCTCGCACAGTGCAGCGCTGCGCTCGTTCATGGCGGCCACAACCGGCGCACCTTTTAAAATCGTTGCCATAATATTTTCCCTCTCTCGATGATTGATAGTAAAAGCAGCTTCTCAGGTCGGAGGGCAGGAAGTTTCTCCAGCGAATGTCCTGGGGGTGGGGCCCCGGCGCGTAAGCGTTGGGGCGGGACTGGAGTCCCGGGCTGTTCGCGGAGAAAGCTTCCTGCCTTCGACCGTAGGTCACCGCATCCGTAATTTCTCCGTCACCGATGCAAAAACGGCATCTGCTTTCGGTACAAATTCACCCAGCAATTTATCCGCTTTTGCGTCCAGTTCCGCAGCATGCGCACGGTCTGTCATCAGCTTTGTGTTGATGAACACATTCAGGCTTGCGGCCTGCAAGGCTGCCTTGCACAGAGCGGCTGCACAGCCCGCGTCCGAGACGGCCATCACGCTGCCCTTGGCGGCGTATTCTTCCACCAGCACAATGCCCTCGGCGCATTTTTCCATGATCTGCAGCGGCACCGCACAGGCGGCGTCCAGTGCGCTTTCCAGCACGGCGGCTTTGTGTGCGGCCTGTTCCGGCGTGTCCTTCGGCAGACCATAGGCTGCGGCCAGCGGCGCAAAGGCCTCCGCGTCGGCCTGCACCAGAGCTTCCAGCTTTTTGCGCAGGATGTCAGCCCGGGCATTCAGGGCCTGAATGTCCGCTTCCACAGCGGCATATTTCTTTTTGCCGATGGTCAGGCTGCCCACCATGCTGCCCAGTGCCACACCGGCGGCACCCACCAGTGCCGCTGTGCCGCCGCCGCCCGGCGTGGGCGCTTTGCCGGCCAGTTCTGCCAGAAACTGCTCACAGCTCCGCTTTATCATTTCCATTGGTAAATACCTCTCTCTGTTACATAGGCGTCCAGCCGCTGGTCGTGCCTGTCCACGGCGGCATGGGCGACCCGCTGCGCTTCAAATGCAATGCCGATCTTTCCCGCATGGGTGCAGCGGGGAAGAAAGCGGTCGTAATAACCCTTGCCCATGCCGACCCGGAAGCAGTCTGCATCAAAAGCCGTGCAGGGCACAAGGACCAGATCCAGCGCTTCCGGCAGCAGGATCTCCGACCGGCTCAGGATGGGGGTGCGGATGCCGTACTGCCCCACTTCCCAGCCGTCCGGGCCGGGCACAGCGGCGGTAAGGGAATACGCCTCGCCGCACACCGGATAGGCCAGCGTTTTGCCTTGCGCCTGCGCCTTTTCCGCAAAGGCAGAAAGGTCGGCTTCGGAACCAAACGCCGCGTACAGCAGGATGGTCTGCGCATTCTGCACGGCATCCAGCTGCCAGAGGTTCGCACACAGGGCTGCATTTGCTGCGGCGCGTGCCTGAGCAGAAAGCGCCCTGCGTGCGGCACGGCCTGCCCGGCGCTGTGCCTGCTTTTGTTCACTGACCGTCACCGGAGAACACCTCGCTTCATCTGAAGGATGACTGACCTGAAAAATATACAAAAACAACATTGTATTTTTATACAAGTATAATAAACACTTCAGACGAAAAAAGCAAGCCTTTTGTCAAAATGGAAGTTGAAGATTCTGCAGCTTTCTGCTATGATAAGAGAAAGCAATTCGGTTCGTGCGCGGAGCAGGGTGGCTTGAAGAGACCCGGGGCTTTCTCCGGAAATTGAGAGGGGTAGAATATTATGTACAATGAAATGATGGACACCATCGGTCTGGTCAATACCGTTGATCCGGAGCTGGCTGCAGCCATGGATCGCGAGCTGAACCGTCAGCGCCAGAACATTGAACTGATCGCCAGCGAGAACATCGTCTCTCCCGCCGTCATGGCCGCAATGGGCAGCATCCTGACCAACAAGTATGCTGAGGGCCTGCCCGGCAAGCGCTACTATGGCGGCTGCGTCTATGTGGACGAGGTGGAGAACATTGCCATCGAGCGTGCCTGCAAACTGTTCGGCGCAAAATATGCCAATGTTCAGCCGCACTCCGGTGCACAGGCCAATCTGGCAGTTTATTTTGCTCTGCTGGATCTGGGCGATACTGTCATGGGCATGGATCTGTCTCAGGGCGGTCATCTGACCCACGGCTCTCCCGTGAACATGTCCGGCAAGAACTATAACTTCGTCTCTTACGGTGTCAACGCCGACGGCGTGATCGATTACGCCGAGCTGGAAAAGCAGGTCAGGAAGGTCCGCCCCAAGCTGATCGTGGCCGGTGCATCCGCCTATCCGCGTGCCATCGACTTTGAAAAGATCGCTGAGATCGCCCACGGCTATGGTGCATATCTGATGGTGGATATGGCCCACATTGCCGGTCTGGTGGCAGGCGGCTATCACCAGAGCCCTGTGCCGTATGCTGATGTTGTTACCACCACCACCCACAAGACCCTGCGCGGTCCCCGCGGCGGTCTGATCCTGACCAACAATCCCATTCTTGCAAAGCGCATCAATTCTGCCGTGTTCCCCGGCACCCAGGGCGGCCCGCTGGAGCATGTGATCGCCGCAAAAGCTGTCTGCTTTGGTGAAGCACTGAAGCCGGAGTTCAAGGAATATGCCCGCAAGATCGTGGAGAATGCACAGGCTCTGGCAGCAGAGCTGCAGGCACGCGGTGTCAAGCTGGTGTCCGGCGGTACGGATAACCACCTCATGCTGATCGACCTGCGTGACGAGGAGTGCACCGGCAAGGAGCTGGAAGCACGTCTGGACAGCGTGCACATCACCGCCAATAAGAACACTGTCCCCGGCGAGACCCGCAGCCCGTTCGTGACTTCTGGCGTGCGTCTGGGCACCCCGGCTGTTACCACCCGCGGCATGGGCGTGGCCGAGATGAAGGTGATCGCCGACTGCATCGCCGATTGCATCTGGCACTACGACGAGAAGAAGGACGAGATCAGTGACCGTGTGCTGAAGCTGACCCGGGATTTCCCTCTGTATCAGTAAATATCGCATTGTTTGAAAGAGGAAGCGCCTTCGGGTGCTTCCTCTTCCTTTTTTGCTGGGTTTGTGTTACCATAAACGCAAAGACAAAAGGAGAAATGACCATGAAGCGTACAGGGCTGTTACATCTATATTACGGTGATGGCAAGGGCAAGACCACCGCTGCCATGGGCCTTGCTTTGCGGGCCATGGGCAGCGGAAAGCGGGTGGTGATCCTGCAGTTCCTCAAAGGCGGCAAAAGCGGCGAGGTGCCGCTGCTGGAACAGCTGGGTGCAAAGGTGTACCGCGGCAAGGCGGGGCAGAAATTCGTGTTCCAGATGAACGAAGCGGAAAAGGAAGCCACCCGCCAGCTGCAGAATGCGAACCTCACAGCTGCCATGGCCGATCCTGCCGACCTGCTGATTTTGGACGAAGCAGGCAGCGCATGGGAACTGGATATGGTGGATAAAGCCCTGTTGCAAAAGGCTGTGCTGGAACGCCCGGCAGAGCAGGAATGCGTGCTTACTGCCCATGCTGCGCCGCAGTGGATGCTGGATGCCGCCGACTATGCCACGGAGATGAAGTGCCACCGCCACCCTTACCAGAGGGGAATTTTCGCCCGGCAGGGCATTGAATACTGACCACGGCAGCAGGATACCGGGTGCATGAGTGAAAAGCGCAAAAACCGGGATGGGGTATTTTTCATCTTGCATTTAGCCCACTGGTGTGATATGATGAAGACAAGAAATCATGCGTGCATTTTCTGAGCAGACCCACCACAGAACAGGGAACCGCTCCGCACCGCTGCCGGGCAGTTCCCGGCGGCGTTTTGTTTGAAACTACGGTTAGCGTTTCCTAACAGATTCTGCGTCAACGGGCCGATGCGCGCAGAAGATCTGGAGGGGAATAAAATGATTGAAACGATCGTAAAAGTAGATGGTATGATGTGCGGCATGTGCGAGAGCCATGTCAACGAAGCTGTGCGCAAGGCCTTTCCGGAGGCGAAAAAGGTCGCATCCTCGCAGGCCAAGGGGCAGACCGTGATCCACTCGGAGCAGCCGCTGGATGAGCAGAAGCTGCGGGATGCCATCAATGCCACCGGTTACGAGGTCAAAGGAGTAAAGAGTGCACCTTACGAGAAAAAAGGCTTTTTCTCGTTCTTGAAAAAATAAGCAGACCCTAACACACATCAAGGGAGGCGTATCGGTATGAGGATCCTGGTTTATGGTGCGGGCGTTTTGGGATGTGAGCTGACGCATGTGCTGCTGCAGAACAAAAAGAACGTTGTAACGCTGCTTGCACGCGGTGAGTGGAAGGAAATGATCGACCAGAAAGGTCTGGTCATCCGCCACTGGGCGCAGCGCAGAACGACCACAGAACGTGTAAAGACCATTGATGTCCTTGCGCCGGATGACTTCTATGACCTTGTTTTTGTGGTGGTGCAGGCAGGGCAGCTGCCGGATGTGCTGCCTGTGCTCAAGGCGAACAGGAGCCAGTACTTTGTGTTCGTGGGCAACGACCCTCATGCAAAGCAGGTCTTGGAGTACATGCAGCGTCCGGCTGATAAGATCGCATTCGGCTTCCAGAACTCCGCAGGGCACCGGGAACATGGCCGCGTGGTCAGCGCTCACGTCGGGGTGGGCATGACGGTAGGCGGCGCAACAGCACCGCTGTCCGGTGCGTTCCGCATCCGGCTCAAGACAGCCTTTGACGGCACGAAATATAAGCTTACCTTCTACAGTGATATGGACGAGTGGCTCAAGTGTCACATTGCCTTTATCCTGCCGGTGTGCTATGTCTGCTACGCCTGCAATGGAGACCTGACCCGCGCCACCCGACAGCAGCGCGGAGCCATGATCGATGCCGCCTATGAAGCCTGTCTGATGCTCAAGGATGCCGGCATCCCGGTGAATGACAAGGAAAATACGGATGTTTACAAGCCGGATTCTGCAGGCCGCCGTCAGGTGGAAGCTATGGTGCTCGTGATGGCAAAAACGCCGCTGGGCCGTTTGTGTGCATCGGACCACGCAATGAACGCGGTGTCCGAAATGAAATATCTGGACGAGGCCTTTGAGGCTCTGCGCAGGCAGACCGGTACGGCAATGCCCATGTGGGAAAAGCTGCGCAGCGAAATGCCGCCCTGGGAGACGCTGCAGCACCAGAAATGATGCCGGGCCGTCGCAAATAAGACAAAATAAAACCACCGCCGGACCAATCAGAAGATCGGAAAGGCGGTGGTTTTTGTCTGCGTCTATTTCTGCCAGAAATCCTGCAGCGCCTGCCCAAGCTCCTCGGCGCTGTGCAGATACCGGATGTGCTGCCAGTGCGGCGGGAACAGCCGGGCGTAATCCGGCCGGGCAAAGCGGTCGTCCAGCAAAAGCACCACACCCCTGTCTTCCGGTGTGCGGATGACCCGCCCGGCGGCCTGCAGCACCTTGTTCATGCCGGGATAGCGGTAGGCATAGTCGAATCCGGAGCCGTTTTGTGCATCGTAATAGCGGCGCAGCATTTCCTGCTGGGGGTTCACCTGCGGCAGACCGACCCCTACGATCGCACACCCGATGAGCCGGTCGCCTGCAAGATCCACGCCCTCGCCAAAAACACCGCCCAGAACCCCAAAACCCAGCAGAGTTTCTTTTGGCTGCGGCACAAATTGTGCAAGAAATTCTGCCCGGGCAGCATCGTCTGCGCCGCTTTCCTGCACAAGCGTGCGGATGTCCGGGTGGCGCGCTGCAAAATCTTCGTATACCTGCCGGAGATAGGCGTAGCTTGGGAAAAATGCCAGATAGTTGCCGGTTTTTCCGCTGGTCAGCCGGGCCAGTGCATCCGAAACGGCCTGCACACTGGTTTCCCGGTCGCGGTAGCGGGTGGAAATATTTGCCATGCAGTAAAGGCCCAGATTTTCGGCGGGGAAGGGACTGGGCAGCGCCACGGCCCGGGCATCCGCGCAGCCCAGTACGCCCCGATAATAGCTGGGCGGGGTGAGCGTTGCGCTGAACAATGCGGCACAGCGTCCGGCAGCAAGGCTGGCCTCCACAAAGGGTGCCGGGTCCAGACACAACAGCTGCAGTTCCAGCTCACTGCTGCGGGCAGTCAGCTGGGTGACAAAATGGCTGTCGTATCGTTCGGAAGAGCGGAGGATATCCTGCACTGCAAAATAAAGCTCCAACAGCTGCGCGTGAGCATCCGCGTCCGGGTTCGCTTCCAGCCAATCCTGCAAGGGAGCCTGCACCGCCCGTAGCGGGCTGAGCAGAGCAGACGGAAGCTCCCGCAAAAACACGGTACCGTCCTGTGCATACAGCGGCTCGGGCAGTTCCGGCACAGGGTCCTGCAAAGCCGACAGAAGGGTGGTCTGAGCGGTGTCGGTTTCCGGTGCGCCGGTCTGGCCGCGGCGCGGTGCCAGACGCACGCAGGCTTTCCGGACATCCAGAAACGCCCGGTCTGCGCGGGTCAGTGCGGTCCGGAGGGAGCTTTTTCCTTTGCCGAGGGCGCGTTTTGCCTCGGTCAGACTGCTTTTGAAAAAGCGTGCGGAGTACATGGCTCTGGCCCGGTCCGGAAGATTGTGTGCCTCATCGATCAGGAACAGCCAGTCGCCGGAAGCATCAAAGAACCGCTTCAGGTGTACGACGGGGTCGAACAGATAATTGTAGTCGCCGATCACCACATCGCACCATTCGCTCAGGTCCAGCCCCAGCTCAAAGGGACACACCGAAAAACGCTTTGCCGCCCCGGCCAGCGCGGCGCGGTCAAAGCTGCCGGTATCGTCCAGCAGTGCGGACAGGGCATCCCTGATGCGATCATAGTAGCCGTTGGCATAGGGACAGAGCTCCGGCAGACAGGCGGGATGCCCTTCCGGGTCCGGGTGAAGACAGACCTTTTCCTTGGCGGTCAGGGTCACGCTGCGCAGCGCAAGCTCCGGCGCGGCAGTGCGCAGCCGGGCAATGGCATCCTCGGCCGCGGCCTGAGTCGTATTGCGGGCGGTGAGGTAAAAGAGCTTTTCGCCGCTGCCCTCACCCATGGCCCGCAGGGCGGGGAAGAGGACGCTCATGGTCTTGCCGATGCCGGTGGGTGCCTGACAGAACAGACGGCTGCCGCCTTTGTGGTCGGCATCCCTTCCGGTGCGGCAGGCGCGGTAGACTTCCCCCGCCAGTGCCCGCTGCCCGGGGCGGTACTGCGCAAAAGGAAACGGCAAAGCAGCAAGGCTCTGGCTGCGCCTTGCCGCCCAGTCCAGCTGCCGCCGTGCCCATGGGGCATACTGACAAAGAAGTTTGTGCAGAAACTGCTCCAGCTCCGGTGCGGAAAAGTGACGCACAAAGCGGATGATCTGATCCGTATCGATCTGATAATAGGTCAGCTGGACGTTCAATTCCGGCAGGCCTTGCCGGGCGCAGTAAATGGCACCGTATACCATGCCCTGCGCCCAGTGGCAGGGGTTCATATCCTCGGTGATCGCTTCAAAGGGAACAGAGGTGGTCTTGATCTCGTCAATGACCGTCGTGCCGGAACCGTCGGTAAAAATGCCGTCTGCACGTCCTTCCAGAAGGAACGTGAGCCCCTCTGCCTGCCGCTCGGCAGAGAGAAACACCTCGGCCTGATAGTCCTCTCCGGCCGCTTTTTGCAGCTTGCGGTGAATGCGTGCACCTTCCAGTGCGCGGTCAAAGCCGGTAAAACGGCTGTCGATGCTGCCGGTGTGCAGCAGAAACTCCACCAGCTGGCGGATGGGCAGATGGATGGAGGACAAGGCGGTTCACTTCCTTTGCTTTGAAATGCTCTTTCCGTAAAAAAGCTAATCCAATTCAAACATTCTAATGCATTCTTTTGCTGCCGCATCCACCTTGCCAAAATCCACAGCTGCACGGTAGTAAGTCTCCAGCTCGTCGTGGCAGCTCTTGGCCTGTGCCATCAGGGCACTGGCCTGTTCCAGCAATTCTGCAGCGGCACGCTCGTTGAAGCGCAGCCGTGCACGATACCCGGCCAGATTTTCCCGGTCAAGAAAGCGGCTGCAGCGCACGGCCTGCACGCCGGGCAGCTGCACCGGATGCCAGCGATTGTCCGTGAGGAAGGCAAGCTTCAGCTCCGGGATGAGGATGTGGTCGATCTTGTCATCCGGGTGCATGGCGCAGGGGCAGGTGATAAGGTGATAGCCCCGGGTCAGGGCTTCGGCGCGGATGAGTTCCAGCAAAAGCCGCGACACTGCGCCATAATCGTCCCGGAACACGATGAACTTGCTGGCAAGTGCCTGCACGGTACCCTGATAGAATACCTCACCCTTGGGTGTGACGGCGGAGAGCAGCCGCAGCTCCTCGGTGCCGGTGCCCTCGGTGCGCGGCAGCACCCGGGCGCACAAACGCTTGATGTAGCGGCGCACCTTGTCAAAATTGGCACTGCATGCCTCGGCCCGGCGGCTGTCCAGAAGCAGACTGCCCGCCGAAGCGATATACCGCGCCGCCCGGCTGCGCAGGATGGCGTTGCGGGCAAACAGCGCTTTTACCTCCTCAGTGTGCAGATGCAGCTTTTCAGCGTCGATGGTATGATACAGGCTCACCACCACCTCATCCGCTCCCGGGGCATCCGGTTCCACCACGTGGGGCGCGGTGGCGTCCACGATGGCCCGGTGCTGCCCGGGCAGGATCACGCCGTCCAGACTGTCCGGGTCGCTGGCACAGTGGATGCGCTGGGTAAGCAGGCCGTTCTGCTCTGCAGCGCGGGCCAGCCGCTTCATCAAAGTGGATTTGCCGCAGCCCGGCCCGCTTTTGATCAGGTACATCTGCATCCCGGGTTCGCGGCGCAGCGGTTCAAAGTAGCCCTTGAACCCGGCAGGTGTGGTCGCACCCAGAAAAAAATCAATGGGATCGTGCCGTGTGGTTTCCATAACTGAACACCTCTCTTTTGCTTTACAGTATGCAAAAGGGAAGGGTTTGGTTCGTTCTTATTGATAGGTATGGTCACACACCTTTTCAATGGTCTCCCGCAGGGCGACAAAATCCTCGAAGGCAGTGGGCTTGTTCTGCGGCTGACGCAGCAGGGCAGCAGGGTGGAAGGTGCCCATGAACAGGATGCCGCCCTTCTCGATGAACTGCCCGTGCTCCTTTGTCACCGAAAAGTCCGGGCGGATCATCCGCTGCGCGGCAATGCGGCCCAGACAGACCACGATCTTTGGCCGCAGCAGACGGAACTGTTCCCGCAGCCAGGGCATGCAGGCCTCGCTCTCGGCGGGCAGCGGGTCCCGGTTCTGAGGCGGGCGGCATTTGACGATGTTGGCAATATAGCAGTTCCGGCTGCGGTCCAGATCGATGGCGAACAGATATCGATCCAGCAGCTGGCCGCTGCGGCCCACAAAAGGCAGGCCCTGCTCATCCTCGCTCTGGCCGGGACCCTCGCCCACAAACAGCACTTCGGCCGTGGGTACGCCCTGCCCGAACACCACGTTGGTGCGGGTGGTGTGCAGCGGGCAACGGGTGCAGGAGAGGCATTGGGTGCGTAACGTTTCAAGATCCATAGCTTCGTTCCTTACTCTTTATAAAATGACAAAAAGCAGACAGTCCGGGAACTGCCTGCTGTCGGTTCAATCGAATAGATCGGTGTGGCTGCCGGTGCGGAAAAGAAAGAGGATCAAGTCTTCCCCATCGACACGATAAACGAGAAGCCAGTCCGGCCGGATATGACATTCGCGAAAGCCGATATAATCACCGGTCAGGGCATGGTCACGGTTTTTGTCCGGCAGAGGCTGCCCGGCGGCAAGCTGATCGACGATGGCGTTGAGCGCATCCAGATCAAGGCCGCGTTTGGCAGCGAGCTTGAGGTCTTTCTTGAAGCGGTTGGAAAGAACGACATCAAGCATCCGAGAGTACCTCATTCATGGCATCCTGAAAAGAAGCGTAGCGCTTATACTTTTCTGGGCGTGCTTTCATCTCGACATACTCGTTCAGCGCGGCTGCCGTTTCTGCATTGGGATTCTCCCGAGTGACAGCAAAGGGAAGGCCCTGGACACGGAGAGACTGCTTGAGAAAAAGAGTGATCGCGGTGGAAAGGTCAATGCCGAGGTCGGCAAACAATTCCTGACTGGAACGCTTGAGCTCCGGGTCAAGACAGATCGGAAGAGCACACGTCTGAACTCCAGTCACGTGGCCTTATCTCGTATGCCGTCTTCTGCTTGAA
>ENA-UPSX01000538-UPSX01000538.1-human-gut-metagenome-genome-assembly--contig:-NODE-538-length-10975-cov-12.121031_pt1 | contig 10975 bp, 7 predicted proteins | sample MGYA00250045_ERZ773367 | MGnify/ENA primary metagenome ERZ773367 (study PRJEB29103, sample SAMN06112033) | human gut metagenome | biome: human gut; feature: ankylosing spondylitis patient; material... | reverse complement strand
TTTTCAAGCAGAAGACGGCATACGAGATAAGGCCACGTGACTGGAGTTCAGACGTGTGCTCTTCCGATCTCAGTATAGCGGTACCAGTGGTCGGAAACCACAGAAATCGCGTGGTCGGCAGAACACTTTTGGAACTGATTTTGAAATGAATAAAGGAGCAGAGCGACTATGATTACTTCCCGTTTCCCGCTGGGAGATGTCAGCTTCTCCGCCGAGTACTTCTCTACGCTGGTGGGCGAAGCAACCAAACATTGCTACGGTGTGGCCGCAATGGCCCCCCGTGACCTGACCGATACTGTCAAGAGCATGGTGCGCGGCGCTGATTTTTCGGAAAAGGGCGTCCGTGTCACGCAGGAAGAGGGCCGTCTCGTGATCGAGCTGCACATTGCCGTCAGCTATGGGCTGAACATCTCGACTGCCGCGCGGAGCATCTCGCACCGCGTCAAGGACGAAGTAGAGCAGGCTACCGGCCTCAAAGTGGCCCGCGTGGTCGTCTCGGTCGATGACGTCATCGCCTGATCCAAACGCCAAGCCCACCCGGGGGTACCGGGAGATTATAAGGAGTAGAAAACAATGATTTCTGGTAAGATTCTGCGCGACGCGATTATTTCCGGCGCAAACAACATCAACAATCAGCGTTCCCGCGTGGACGAGCTGAACGTCTTCCCTGTCCCGGACGGCGACACCGGCACCAACATGGGCATGACCATTGGCGCTTCCGTCCGTGAGCTGCAGGCTCTGGACGACAGCTGCACCGTGGCGGAAGCCTCCAAGACTGCTGCTTCCGCCATGCTGCGCGGCGCGCGCGGCAACTCCGGCGTGATCACCAGCCTGCTGTTCCGCGGCTTCTCCAAGGCTCTGGAGGGCAAGAAAGAGGCCGACGTGGCCGATATCGTCGCCGCCCTGAAAAAGGGCGTCGAGGGTGCCTACAAGGCCGTCATGAAGCCCACCGAGGGCACCATCCTCACCGTCGCCCGCGTCGCCAGCGAGGAGGCTGCCGCCTCCGATGCCGCCGACATCCCCGCCCTGTGGGACGTGGTACTGAGCGCCGGCCAGAAAGCGCTGGAGGACACCCCCAATCTGCTGCCTGTGCTGAAGAAAGCCGGCGTTGTGGATGCAGGCGGCCAGGGCATCATGATCATCTTTGAGGGCATGGGCAAGGTCTTCCACGGCGAGGCCATCGTTGAGGGCGGCGAGCCCGCTCCCAACAAGGCCAAGCTCTCTACCGAGAACGCCGGCAAGGGCGTCTTCACCGATGACCTGATGAAAGTGGAGGACATCAAGAACGGCTACTGCACCCAGTTCCTCATCAACAAGAACGAGGGCGTCAGCGCCGCAAAGATGCGCGCCTTTGCCGAGTCCAACGGCGACAGCGTCGTCTGCATCGAGGACGATGACGTCATCAACCTGCATGTTCATACGGCTGATCCCGGCAAGATCCTGAGCGAGGCCATCAAGTACGGCTACCTGACCAACTTCAAGATCGAGAACATGCACGAGCAGTTCCTGGCCCGTCAGCGCCAGGGCAAGAGCCTGGAAAAGCAGGCCTCTGCCGAGAAGAAGTCCGACCCCACCAGCCAGTTCATCTATGCCGCGGTGGATCCCAGCCGTGACTATGGCTTTGTGGCCGTTGCCGCCGGTGAGGGCCTGAAAGCCGTCTTCACCGATCTGGCAGCCGACGCTGTCGTTTCCGGCGGACAGACCATGAACCCCGCCACCGAGGATATCCTGGCTGCCATCCAGAGCGTGCCTGCCAAGACCGTTTTCGTCCTGCCCAACAACAAGAACATCATTATGGCTGCCGAGCAGGCCCAGAAGCTGGCTGACCGTCAGGTCGTGGTCCTGCCCACCCGCACCGTGCCCATGGGCATCACCGCTCTGCTCAACTTTGACCCCTCTGCCAACACCGAGACCAACACCATCAATATGATGGCTGCTGCCGACAAGGTCTCCACCGGCCTCATCACCTACGCCGCCCGCGACAGCGAGTACGACGGCAAGCGGATCAAGAAAGGCGAGATCATGGCTCTGGAGAACGGCAAGATCGTCTCCACTTCCAACGACCTCGCCAAGGCCACCTATCGTCTGGCACGCGGCATGTGCAAGAAAGATTCCAGCTTCGTCACCATCATCTCCGGCTGCGACGTCTCCGACGAGGAAGCCGAGAAAGTGACCGAGCTGGTCAAGGCCAAGTGCCCCAACCATGTGGAAGTCAGCCACATCCGCGGCGGCCAGCCTGTCTATTATTATATGATCAGCGTGGAGTAATCCTCCGTTGCATTGCAAAATCCCCGGTACAGAGTTTCCTGTACCGGGGATTTTTGTTGCATTTAGAAGAAACTCACCTGACTGCTCTCCGGCAGGTCCCCCAGAGCGCCCACCTGGCGCAGGCGGTCCAGGATGGCACTGGACACACCGGAAGCCTGCTGCAGCTCTTCAATAGAAAGGTACTCCTCCCCGTGGATGGTGGAACGCTCCAGCGCGTCGGCTGCCGCGCCGCCCAGGCCTTTCAGCGACGAGAACGGCAGACGGACCTTGCCGTCCTCCACGATGTAGCGGGAGCCCCGGCTCTTGCCCAGCTCAATGGGCAAAAACTCGTAGCCGCGCACCAGCATCTCGTTGACCAGCTGCAGGCTGACCAGCACGTCTTCGTCCTTGGCGTTCTTCTCCTCTTTCAGGCGGCGCTTCACCTCGTTCATGTGGGCACGGGCCACGGCCGCGCCACCCACAGCGGCCTCGTAGTCGATATCATCACCACGGACGGTGAAATAGACCGCATAGAACGCCTGCGGGTGGTAGATTTTAAACCACATCAGCCGGATGGCCGACATCAGGTAGGCCACCGCGTGGGCCTTGGGGAACATATACTTGATCTTGCGGCAGCTCTCAATATACCAGTCCGGCACATCGTGCTCCCGCATGGCCTCTTCCCAGCCATCTTTAAAGCCGCCCTTGGCCACCTTGCCCTTACGGACAGCCTCCATGATGTCGAACGCCATCTTGGGCTCCAGCCCCTTGCGGAGCAGGTAGAGCATGATGCTGTCACGGCAGCCAATGACCTCTGCAATGGTGCAGGTGCCGTTCCGGATCAGCTCATCGGCGTTGCCCGTCCAGACGTCGGTGCCGTGGGACAGGCCTGAGATCTGGATCAGCTCGGAGAAGTTCTTGGGCCGGGCCTCCACCAGCATTCCGCGGACAAAGTTGGTGCCCATCTCCGGGATGCCGAACGTACCGGTCTGGCTGTCGATCTGCTCCGGCGTCACGCCCAGCGCCTCCGGGCTGGTCAGCAGGCTGTAGACCTTGGGGTCGTTCATGGGGATGGAGTCCACCGGGATGCCCGTATATTCCTCAAAATATTTGTAGAACGTGGGCATATCGTGGCCCAGCTCGTCCAGCTTGAGCAGCGTGTCGTGCAGATACTTAAATTCAAAGTGGGTGGTCAGCAGGCCGCCCGCCACGTCGTCTGCCGGGTGCTGGATGGGGCAGAAATCGTAAATTTCGTAGGTGTCCGGCACAACGACCATGCCGCCGGGGTGCTGGCCCGTGGTGCGCTTGACGCCCGTGCAGCCCAGCGTGAGGCGGTTTTCCTCGGCGTGGTTCACGGTCTTTCCCCGCTCTTCCAGATACTTGCGGACATAGCCGTAAGCGGTCTTGTCCTGGATACCGGAAACGGTGCCCGCCTTGAACACGTTGGCCTTGCCGAACAGCTCTTCCGTGTAGCGGTGGACATTGGACTGGTATTCGCCCGAGAAGTTCAGGTCGATATCGGGCTCTTTGTCGCCGTAGAAGCCCAGGAACGTCTCAAACGGGATATCATGGCCGTCCACCAGCATCCGGGTGCCGCAGTTGGGGCAATTTTTATCGGGCAGGTCAAAGCCGTCGTCCACGCTGCCGTCGGTGATGAACTCACTGTGCTTGCACTTGGGGCAGCGGTAGTGGGGCGGAAGGCTGTTGACCTCCGAAATGCCGGAGAAGTGGGCCACAGCCGAGGAGCCGACGGAACCACGGCTGCCCACCTGATAGCCGCCTGCGTTGGAGTAGGCCACCAACTTGACTGCGATGACGTACAGCACCGCGTAGCCGTGGCCGCAGATGGAGTCCAGCTCCTTTTGGAGCCGCTTTTCCACGATCTCCGGCAGCGGGTCACCGTAATCCTCCTTGGCCCGCTTCCAGGTGGCGTCGCGCAGCTGCTGCTCCGCGCCCTCGATGCTGGGCGGATAGGTGCCCCGGGGGATGGCCCGGACGGTATTGTCGATGCTGGCCGCCACCTTGCGGGGGTTGGTGACCACGATCTCGTAAGCTTTCTCTTTGGGCAGATAGTAGAACTGCTTGAGCATGTCCTCCGTGGTGCGGTAGAACAGCGGCGGCTGGTTGTCAGCGTCTTTAAAGCCGTTGCCCGCCTGCAGCACCGAGCGGTAAATGGCATCCTCCGGCTCGGTAAAGTGGACGTCACCCGTGGCGATGACCGGCTTGTGGAGGTCTTCGCCCAACTGGATGACGGTGCGGTTGAAGTCCTTGATGACTTCTTCGCTCTCCACCTTGCCCTCCCGGACCATATAGGCATTGTTGCCCAGCGGTTGTACTTCCAGGATGTCGTAATAGGAGGCGATCTTCTTCAGTTCCTCGTAGGAGCGGCCCTCCACAATGGCGCGGTAGAGCTCGCCTGCCTCGCAGGCCGAGGTCAGGATCAGGCCGTCACGGTACTTATTCAGCAGGCTGCGGGGCACACGGGGCTTTTTGAAGAAGTAGTTGACGTGGGCCTCGCTGACGATCTTATACAGATTTTTCAGGCCCATCTGGTTGCGCACCAGAATGATGAGGTGGTAGTATTTTTTCTTCAGCACCTCACGGTTTCCGCCCAGGCCCGTGTTGATCTCGCTGGCCTTGGCCACCTGCTTTTCTTCCAGGTCTTTGAGCATCACGCAGAAGATGCGGCCCAGGGCCCCGGCATCCTCGCAGGCACGGTGCGCCTCGTAGGCAGGCAGCTCCAGATGCTTGTTGATGGTGCCCTGCTTGTAGTTGTGCAGGCCCGGGTACATGGCCTGTGCCATGGTCAAGGTGTCGATATAGGTCGGTTCAAACTCGATGCCGCTCCGCTTGGCCGCTGCCCGCAAAAAGCGGATATCAAAGGAATGGGCGTTGTGGGCCACCAGAATGCGACCATCTGCAAACTCCAAAAAGGCTTTCAGCGCCTCGGCCTCACTGGGGGCCTTGTCCACCATCTCGTTGGTGATGCCCGTCAGCTCGGTGATCTTGGGGGTGATGGGCTTGCCGGGCTTGACAAAGGTGTCGAACTCCTCCACCACTTCCCCGTTCCGGACGATGACGCCGCCGATCTCGGTCAGGTACTCCACACCGGGGTCCAGGCCTGTCGTCTCGGTATCAAAGACGCAGAACTCCCCGGTCAGCGGCTCATCTTTCACACCGTAGACGCAGGGGATCATATCGTCCACAAAGTAGGCCTCACAGCCGTAGATGAGCTTGAAGTCAGGGTCTTTCTTGTGGATGTCATCAGCGGCCAGCATGGCCTCCGGGTAGCCCTGACAGACACCGTGGTCGGTAATCGCAATGGCCGGGTGTCCCATTCGGTGAGCCAGCCGGACGATGCCGCCCGGGTCACAGAAAGCGTCCATACTGGACAGCTTGGTATGCAGGTGGAGCTCCACCCGCTTGACCGGGGCGGTGTCCTCCCGCTTTTTCCGCTCCACAAACAGCACATCGTAGGGATACACGATGTAGTCGTGCTCGTATTTGTCGTAAGTGCAGTCGCCCTTGACGATGACCGTCGTCCCTTTGGGGATGCTCTCCCACTTGGAGCAGTCCTCTCCCTCCTGTGCACGGACTTTCAGATTGATGGAGCCCGTGTAGTCCGTGATGGAAACGGTGTAGATCTTGCGGAAATTGCCCTTGACCTCGGTAAAGAAGACATCGCCCCAGATCATGCACTTGCCGCCCTCGCCACCCAAATCTTTCAGCGGCGTGAGGTTCTTTGGGGGGAACATCTTGCCGTGGAAAATGGTCACGGGCTTGTCCGTCAGGTCCAGGCCTTCCACCTTGATGGAGGGAGCCGTGTTCTTCTTCTCAAATTTGACCACCGGCGGCGCGATCTTGCGCTCCAGCTTTTCTTCCATCTGGCGCTGTTCCGCCTCATCCACCGCGCTCTGCAGGGTCACTTTGGGCTTGACCCCCGTATGGGTGGCTACCCGCTGGGCCAGCAGGTCCTCAAAACCCATCTCCTGCAAAAACTTGGTGCCGTGGCAGACACCGATGCGGATATTCTGGCCCGTAATGCTGATCTTGCACCGGTCCAGAAAGCCGTTGATGGGCACGCCGTCCCGCTTCATCTCCTCCATCAGCTCCCGCAGGGCAGCTTCGTCCATGGAAGCGTAACCGAAGAGGTTCTCAATTTTCAGTTCAAAGCCCTCATAGCCCGGCTGCAGCGAGGCCAGCAGCCGCGCGCACAGGCCTTTGTCCAGCGGGGCGGCGCTGCGCAGGGTAAAGATCACCTGCCTTTCCTGCCGCAGCATCCGGGCGCGCTCCACAATGACCTGTCCAAAGCAGGATGCAAACGCCGGGTCTACCATAAACTGCGGCCAGAGCTGGGAAACGAGTGGTGTCACAGTGATACTCCTTTGTGTTGGGGAATAAACAGCACAAACTGCCGCGCCCGGTTTTCAGGCGTGGCAGTATTGCTTTATCATGATTCCTTACAGCTTATAAATCTCATCCATGAACTGATCGAGGATGTTGTCACCCGTCAGCTTTTTGATGGGCTGGCCGTGGATGAACAGCACCGCCTCGCCTTTGCCGCCGGCAATGCCGATGTCGGCCTCGCGGGCCTCACCAGGGCCGTTGACGACACAGCCCATAACGGCCACCTTGATGGATTTCTTATAGCCCTGCAGACGCTTTTCCACCTCGTTGGCGATCTCGGTGCAGGGGTACTGGGTGCGGCCGCAGGTGGGGCAGGTGATGACCTCCGGGCCCACCACCGGGAAGCCGACGGCACGCAGGATGTTGTAGCCTGCTTCCACCTCTTTTTCCGGCTCGGCAGCCAGCGAGACACGGATGGTATCGCCGATGCCCTCCAGCAGCATTCCGCCAATGCCCATGCCGCTCTTGAGCAGGCCCATCTGGTAGGTGCCAGCCTCGGTGACGCCCACATGCAGCGGGTAGTCCGTCACGGCACTCAGCTGGCGGTATGCCTCCATCATGCGGGGCACGTTGGAGTTCTTGATGGAGATGACGATGTTGTTGAAATCAAACTTTTCCAGCAGACGGACGTGATACAGGGCGCTCTCCACCATGGCCTCCGGCACGGGAGCGCCGTACTTGGCCAGGATGTGCTTTTCCAAGCTGCCACCGTTGACGCCGATGCGGATGGGGATATTCTTCTGCTGGCAGGCCTGCACGACGGCTTTCACGCGGTCATCGTCGCCGATGTTGCCCGGGTTGATGCGAATTTTATCCACGCCCACGTCTGCACAGGCCAGTGCGGCCTTGTAATCAAAATGGATGTCCGCCACGATGGGGATGTTGACGGCATTTTTGACAGCCTCGATGCACTTGGCATCGGCGGCACTGGGGCAGGTCACCCGCAGGATCTGGCAGCCTGCTGCCTCACACCGCTTGGCCTGGGCCACGTTGCCCTCAATATCCTCTACCGGAACATTCAGCATGGTCTGCACGGCGATGGGGTTTTTGCCGCCGATGGTCACATTGCCGATCTTCACTTCTCGTTTCAGCTGCCGCATGGTTTACTTCCTTTCGTCAAATCGCCCCGGTAATGAGCCGGAGAATATCGTTGTATGTTGCAAAAATCATCAGACCGAACAACAGCGCAAAAGCCGCCACGGTCAGGCTGCCCTGGATCTTTTCCGGCACGGCATAGCCCGTGATCCCCTCGATCAGGAGGAAAACGATCTTGCCGCCATCCAGCGCCGGGAACGGCAGCAGATTGAAAATGCCCAGGTTGATGGTAATGAGCACCAGCAGTTCCAGCAGATCCTGCCAGCCATAGCTGGCCGCCTGCCCGATGGCTGTTACGATGCCCACCGGGCCGGAAAGATCGTTGATGCTCTCCCGCCCGCGCACAAGGTCCGCCAGCGAGGTGTAGATGATCCGCCCGTAATAGAGCACGCTGTTCCCCGCCTCTTTCAGGACATTGAGGGGCGTTTTCTGGATGCCGTAGACCGTAAAGCCGAGGCTCATATGGGTCTCGCCGGAGTCATCCACCCAGGTATCAAACTGGACATCCGGCAGTTCCACAGTCTTGCCATCCCGCAGGACGGTAAAATCCGCGCGGTACTGCTCGGCGCGCACCAGCTCATAGATCATATCGTTGGCCACAAAGCACCGCCGTCCGTTGACGGCCAGCACCTTGTCCCCTGCTTCCAGACCTGTCTGGCCGCAGAGCGCCCCCTCGTTGATTTTATAAATGACCCGGCTGGTGATGGGCTCGTTCCGGGCGGAGATCAGCAGCACCAGCACCACAAAGCCCAGCACAAAGTTCATGAACGCGCCGGCCGCCATCACCAGCATCCGCTGCCAGACGGCCGCCTCGTTCAGGGGCTTGCCAAACCTCTCCGGCTGCCGCGCAGCCATCTCCCCTGTCAAGGGAGGCTCTGGCGTGTCGCGGAGGGGCTCCGCCTGCTGGCTTTCGGGGCTTTCCTCCCCTTCCAGCGCCACATAGCCGCCCACCGGGAGCAGCCGCAGGCTGTACTGGGTGCCATGGTAAATTTTATGCCACAGCGCCGGGCCCATGCCAATGGAAAACTCGTTGACCTGCACGCCGCAGAGCTTTGCCACCGCAAAGTGGCCAAACTCGTGAATGGCAATCACCGCGCCAAAGACAAAGAGGGCTGCCAGAAACGTGATAATAAAAGACATAGCTTCTCCGGTTTACAGGTGTGCCCGCACGAACGCGCGAGCCATCTTGTCGCACTCGTACACATCAGCGAGGGTATAGTCGCCGCCGAAGCTGTCGCTGTCCACAACAGCCTCCACCAGACGGCCGATATCCAAAAAGCCGATCTTATCCTCGAGGAAGAGCTTGACGGCCTCCTCGTTGGCACCGTTGGCGGCGCAGGGGCCGAGGCCGCCTTTCTTGATGGCCTTTTTGCAGGCCGCCAGGCAGCGGAACGTCTCTTCGTCAGCCACATCAAAGGTCAGCAGTTTGAGGGTGGTGAAATCCAGCTCCGGCACCACGCCCGGCACACGGGCCGGGTAGGTCAGGGCATACTGGATGGGGATGCGCATATCGGGCACGCCCAGCTGTGCAATGATGGAGTTGTCGCTGTACTGCACGGCCGAGTGGACGATGCTCTGGCGCTGGACCACGATCTGGATCTTCTCCGGAGGCAGGCCGAACAGCCAGACGGCCTCGATGAGCTCCAGACCCTTGTTCATCAGGGTAGCGGAGTCAATGGTGATCTTGGCGCCCATGTTCCAGTTGGGGTGCTTGAGGGCATCGGCCTTGGTCTTGCCCCGCAGTTCCTCGGTCTTCATCCCGAAGAACGGGCCGCCGGAAGCCGTGAGCAGAATCTTGGTCAGACTCTTGGCGCTCTCTTTATCCTGCAGGCACTGGAAGATGGCGGAGTGCTCACTGTCCACGGGCAGCAACTTGACGCCGTGCTTTGCCACCGCCTGAGTGACCAGATGGCCGCCCGTGACCAGGCTCTCTTTGTTGGCCAGCGCCAGATCGTGGCCGCTCTCAATGGCGGTCAGGCTGGCACCCAGACCCGCGATCCCCACCACGCTGTTCAGCACCACATCGGTGCCGTCCATGGCGGCCAGCTCTTTCAGGCCCTCGGGGCCCACCAGCAGCTTGGGCGCGTTGGCACGTCCGGAGAGGGCCGCGTCCAGTTTGGCGGCAGCCTCAGGGTTGGTCATGCAGACGTACTTGGGGTGAAATTCCTCCACCTGTTCGAGAATTTTATCCACGTGGCTGTGGGCCGAGAGGCCAAACACCTCATAGCCCTGTGCACGGATGACATCCAGACTCTGGGTGCCGATGGAACCGGTGGAGCCCAGAAGCGTAATTTTTTTCGACATAAAAAGCTTCCTCCTATGGTTACTGATAGAAGACCGCCGTGATCACCATGGTGACGAACGGTGCAATGAACATCACACTGTCAAAGCGGTCCAGGATGCCGCCATGGCCCGGGAAAATGGTGCCGTAATCCTTGATGCCGCACTGGCGCTTGACCACGCTGGCAAACAGGTCGCCATAAATGCCCAGCACCGCCGCCACACAGGCCAGCAGCGCAATGACAACGTACATCGAAACACCGATGTTGGAGCGGGTAAAGGCCTCCATCCGGTCCGCCGCGATGGAATAAATGAGGGTCGCCGCCACGCCGAACACCATCGTGCCCAGCACGCCGCCAATGGCACCCTCCACGGTCTTTTTGGGGCTGACCACCGGGCAGAGCTTGTGCTTGCCGAACGCGCGGCCTGCAAAGTAGGCGCAGGTATCGCCGCCCCAGGCAAAGCAGAGGATGAGCAGGATGAAGAAGACGGCGTCATAGCCGTACTCCTCCACGGGCAGCAGCTCCTTGAGCCGGATGAACGAGTAGAAGCAGAAGATCACAATGCCCGAAAACATCGCAAGGCCGCTGGCTTTCTGGTAGCTGATGGTCCCGTTGCGCACCACCAGATAGATGGCATAGAACAGCACCACCAGGAACGAGGCGGGCATGACCAGACGGCGGAAGAGCTCATAACTCGACAGCATGATCAGGAATGTGTATGGCACCAGAACCCCCAAGAGCGGCCAGCCCTGCTTCTCAAAACCGAGGGCCGCGTAAATTTCATGGAGGGCAATGAGGGTGATGGCCGTGATGACCAGATTAAAGATCAGGGTGTCAAACGTGAACAGAACACCAATGAGGACGACAATGCCCAAGATCGGAAGAGCACACGTCTGAACTCCAGTCACGTGGCCTTATCTCGTATGCCGTCTTCTGCTTGAAAA
>ENA-UPSX01000528-UPSX01000528.1-human-gut-metagenome-genome-assembly--contig:-NODE-528-length-11054-cov-13.505967_pt1 | contig 11054 bp, 7 predicted proteins | sample MGYA00250045_ERZ773367 | MGnify/ENA primary metagenome ERZ773367 (study PRJEB29103, sample SAMN06112033) | human gut metagenome | biome: human gut; feature: ankylosing spondylitis patient; material... | reverse complement strand
TTTTTTTTTTTAATGATACGGCGACCACCGAGATCTACACTCTTTCCCTACACGACGCTCTTCCGATCTGATACAGGTCATACTCCCCCTGATTGGCCTCCCGGATGGAGCTGCCGGCAGTCATCTCCGGCCGGTTGCGCTGGTACTGGATGCCGTTGGAGAGCAGATAGGGCACCAGGGCGTCTGCCAGCAGGTTCATGTTGTACTCCTCGGACCCGCTGCCGGTAACGTACATGTTCCAGTCCTGAGTGGACGGGCTCAGATAGATCTTGGGCATGGAATTGTCCCTCCTTTTTTCCCAGTCTATGGCGTTTCCCTCAAAAATGTGATACACTGGCCTGGAAATATCAGAGGGAAAGGAATCATGCCATGAAAGCGGAACGGAATTACCCCAGATACACCGTCACGGCCAAAGCGGAGGCCGCCATCCTCCGGGGCCACCCCTGGGTCTATGACGCAGAAATTACAGCCACAGAGGGACAGGCGGAAAACGGCGGCCTGGTGGACGTGATCAGCAAAAAGGGCCGGTATCTGGGTACGGGCTTTTTGTCGGAGCAGTCCAAGATCCGGGTGCGGCTGGTGTCCCGCAACGCCAATGACCAGTTCGACGCCGCCTTCTGGCGCCGGAAGCTTCAGTGGGCCTGGGAATACCGGAAGCGCGTGATGTCTCCGGAGGACCTGGACGCCTGCCGGATCATCTTCGGGGAGGCAGATGCCTTTCCCGGACTGACGGTGGACAAGTTCCACGACCTGCTGTCCGTCCAGGTGCTGTCCGTGGGCATGGAGCGGATCCAGGACATCCTGCTGCCGGCGCTGGCGGAGCTCCTCCGGGCGGACGGGTTCCCGATCCGCGGGATCCTTCTCCGGAACGACGTGGCCCTGCGGGAGAAGGAGGGGCTGCCCCAGGGCAAGGGGTGGTATCCCCTGCCGGGGGAAGCGGTGCCGGATTCTGCAGTGACGGAGATCACGGAGAACGGCGTGAAATATCTGGTAGACGTGGAGAACGGCCAGAAGACCGGGTTCTTCCTGGACCAGAAGTACAACCGCCGGGCGGTGGGGCGCATCGCCCGGGGCAGGACGGTGCTGGACTGCTTCACCCACACCGGATCCTTCGCTCTGAACGCCGCGATGGGCGGGGCGAAGCACGTCACCGCCGTGGATGTGTCGGAGTCCGCCGTGGAGATGGCCCGGGCCAACGCGGCGCGCAACGGCCTCACCGGCGCAGTGGACTGCGTGGCCGCCAACGTGTTCGACCTGCTGCCCGCGCTGGAGAAGGAGCCGAAGCGGTACGACTTCATCATCCTGGACCCGCCGGCCTTCACCAAGTCCCGCAGGACCGTTGCCAACGCCATCTCCGGGTATAAGGAGATCAACTACCGGGCCATGAAGCTGCTGCCCCGGGGCGGTCTTCTCGCCACCTGCTCCTGCTCCCACTTCGCCACGGAGGAGAAGTTCGCAGCCATGCTCCACAGCGCCGCCCGGGACGCCGGAGTGCAGCTGCGGCAGATCGAGGCCCGGCAGCAGGCCTGCGACCACCCCATCCTCTGGGGCGTCGAGGAGACGAATTATCTGAAGTTCTACCTGTTCCAGGTGGTATGACGCCGCCGTTTCCCAACGCGCCGCCCTGCGCAAACGGGCCGCCCCACAAGGGGCGGCCCGTTTTTTATGGGACATATACCGTTTTCAGAGGAGGATCTGTCCCGGATTTCAGCCGGTTCTCTCAGCCCACTTCCAGGAAGCGGACCACGCCCTGGTACACATACAGCGTGGCGCTGTCTGCATAGGCTCTGGCCTCGGTGAGGGTGACCCAGCTCTTGGTCTGCGTGTTGTAGCAGGGGACGCTGGCAGGGACCGTGTAGGTCCGGCCGTTCACCGTGACGGCACCCTTGCCGCTCCAAGCGGTGTTGGGCACGTTCCGCAGCTCGTCAGGATAGACCAGGCTGCCGATCCGCTGGGTGTTTCCAGAGGTGACGATGGTGATGCCCACGATGTCGCCGTTGCGCACCACATAGCCGGTCTCAAAGGTGGGCGTGCTCTTGCCCGCACCGTATTCCACAGACAGCTGGGCATTGCCCTCCCGGTTGCCCTCTTCGTCATAGTTCGCGGTATAGTTGGCGCGCCCGAAGATGTAGCCGCCGCCGATGGCGGAATTCAGCACGATGACCTTCACCCTGCCTGCCCAGTCGGTGCCGGCGTAGGTGATCTGGGAAGCGGGCACGCTGCCGTCCGCGATCTGGGACAGGCTGATGGCGGTGAGGCCGCTGCCGTCGTTCTGGAAGACAACCACATTGTCCGCCAGATTCCGGCTGCCCAGCTTGCGCTCCGCCACATTCAGCTCGCCGGAGACGCCGCCCGTCAGGCGGGTCAGGGACAGGCCGCCCTTCCGGCTGGAGGAGACCCGCACCAGCTGGCCGTTCAGCCGCTCCACATCGCTGGCGGAGAGACTGACCGAGCCCTTCACCTGGATGCCGCAGAGCAGGTCCACCGTGGCGCTTCCGCTGGAGACCTCGGCGATGCCGATGGCATTGCCGGTGGCCGTGTTGCCGCTGGCCGCCACCGCGCCGGCCACCTGATTGTCCTCGGTCAGGAGCAGAGTGATCTGGTCGCCGGGCTTGAACTGGGAGACCGTCTGCATAGCGGTGGGCAGCACGTTGAACTCATAGCCCAGGACCGTGATCTTCGTGGGCTCCTTGGGATTGGGATAACAATCCTCATAGTAGCCGGTAATCCGGGTGTCGCACACGCGGATGGAGTTGGTGGTGCTGGAATAGGTTGCCACGTCGTACTTGCGCATATCCCCGGCCGTGGCGGGCAGGCCGTTCTTGTAGATGGCGTATCCGCTGGTGCCGCCGGCCAGAGAGCTGAAGCCCGAGGTGGACCCCTTCTCATAGATGATGACCGCCTCGTTGGACGTGGTCCCGCCGCCGCCGACGAACACATAGTCCACACCGCCGCCTGCATCCAGATACAGCGTCAGGGAGGTGCCCGCGTTCAGCCAGGAGTAGACCTCGCTCCACACGGACTCCTTGCCGTTGTAGTAGACGCCGGTGTCGTTGTCCATAACGTACTTGGTACCGGTGGTATCCGTCAGCTCCGTGGCCTTGGCCGTGGAGAGGACCACGACCTTGCTGCTGCCCACGGAATCCGGCACAAAGGTCAGGGCTTCATTACCGTTCTTGCTGAGCAGCAGTGTCCCCTTGGTGCCGTTGAGCATGCCGTTGGAGACCTTGCCGTCCGCCAGGGAGTAAACTGCGCCGGAGGCCATCTGCAGCGCCGTTCCGGCGCCCCGCGGTCCGTCAGCCGTGGAGGAGGCCAGCATCTGCCCCGTCCGGGTCTCGCCCAGTGTGGCGAGATAGCTGCCGCCCTCTTTCTGGTCCGCCCGAAGCAGATTCAAAAAGAGCTTGGCCGCCTGTCCGCGGGTCAGGCCCTCGTTTCCAGTTCCGCTGACGCCGTCGGTCAGGCCGATGAGCGCGGCTTCCGCCATATAGCTGTCCGGCCAGACGCCGCCGACGTCTTCGTCCTTGTAGCCCAGCATCCGCAGCAGGATGGTCACCGCCTGGCCCACGGTCACCGTGCGGTCGGGGTGGAATTTCCCGTCTGCGTAGCCGGAGATGATGTTTTTGCCCTTGGCGGCCATGTTGATATACGGCGCCGCCCAATAAGAGGGCTTCACATCTGAAAATACCGTGACGGTCCGGTAGCGTCCCAGCTCATTGCTGCCGTTCATGGCGTAGACCGCCATCTTGCAGAACTGCGCCCGGGTGAGGACAGTGCCGGGGCGGAAGGTCCCATCCCCATAGCCGTCTAGCACACCGAGCAGACGCAGGGATTCCACCGCCACTGCCGTGCTCTTGTCCCCGACATCGGAAAATGTGACTGCTGCGGTATTGGCCGCCCCCGCCGGCACCGCCAGCAGGGAAACCGCCATGCACACGGCCAGCAGGAATGTCATGATTCGTCTCTTCATCAGTCTCTCCCTCTCATTCTGCCCGCAGTGCTTCCACGGGCTGGAGCCTGGCGGCCTTTGCCGCCGGATAAATGCCGAACAAAATTCCCAGCGCCACCGACAGCGTGAAGGCGCACAGGGTAATCCACGCCGCCGGGTAGATGGTCATCTGGAACATCAGCCGTCCCACCAGCAGGCTGCCGCCGGTGCCGATGAGGATGCCGATGATGCCGCCGATGCCGCAGAGCATGGCCGCCTCGATGAGGAACTGGATGACGATGCTGCTCCGCTCGGCACCAATGGCCCGGCGGATGCCGATCTCCCGGGTCCGTTCGGTGACGGTCACCAGCATGATGTTCATGATGCCGATGCCGCCCACCAGCAGGCTGATGGCGGCGATACCGCCCAGAATCAGGGAGATCATGCCCATCTGCTTGTTCTGCTCCTGCTGCCAGGAGTTCTCCTGGTCCACCTGGAAGCCGCCTGCGTTGGGATTGACCAGTCCCTTCAAAAAGCCGCCGATGCGGGAGCTGGCCTCGATCATGTCCTCGCTGCTGCGGGTCTTCACGATGAACTGCTCCGGTGCGTCGCCGCCCAGCACCCGGCGGGCGGTGTAGGGCAGAATGATGACATTGTCGATCTGGCTGGCGGATGCGCTTTCACCGGTAAGGCGGGGGGCATAGACCCCCACCACCTCAAAGCTCTGCCCGTTGAGCTGGAGCACCTTGCCCACGGGGTCCGCGGCGTCGAAGAAGATCTTTGCCGCCCGGTCCCCCAGCACACATACCTGCTTGTAGCCCCGGATGTCCAACACGGACAGGTCCCGGCCGGAGGCCAGCGTCAGGTTGTTGCAGATGCTGTACTGGTCGCTGCCGTAGTAAATGCTGGGCGGCACGTCGCCGGTGAGATTGCCGTTTTCATCGTAATTATAGCTCATATTGGCGGTGCTCTTGGTCCCGTATACCACCGTGGCGTTGCAGTACGCCTGGGGCGTCACGCCCAGCACATACTCCTTGATGCTGTTGCAGTAGTCGTACAGCGCCGGAAAGTAATCCTGACCCAGGCTGTTGCCATCTTCGTCATACAGGTAGTTCCAGATGTTGACGGTGAGCTTGTTGCTGCCCATGGCCTCGTACTGCTCCATGGTCTTTTCCGTATAGCCGTTGATGGCGGACACGATGGTCATCACCGCCGCGATGCCGATGATGATGCCCAGCATGGTCAGGGCGGACCGGCCCTTTTTGCCCCAGATGGACTTCCACGCCATCTTCACGGCCTGTTGGATATTCAAAGCCAGTCCACCTCCTGCTCCCGGTCCTCAATGATTCTGCCGTCCGCCAGGCGGACGACCCGCCGGGCCGTGGCGGCGATGCCGTTATCATGGGTGATGAGAATGACGGTGCTGCCCTCCTTGTTCAGCTCCTGGAGGAATTTCAGCACCTCCTGCCCGGTGTGGGAGTCCAGTGCGCCGGTGGGCTCGTCGGCCATGATGATGGGAGGCTTGGTGGCGATGGCCCGCGCAATGGCCACCCGCTGCTGCTGGCCGCCGGACATCTCCACCGGCCGGTGCTTGATGCGGTTCGCCAGCCCCACCCGGGCCAGGGCCTCCAGGGCCATGTCCCGGCGGTCGTCGGCATTCACCCCCTGGTAGATCAGGGGCAGTTCCACATTTTCCAGCACCGTCAGGCTCTGGATCAGGTTGTACTGCTGAAAGATAAAGCCGATCTGCTTGTTGCGGATGTGGGACAGCTCCTTGTCCGTCAGCTCCCGGACGTCCGTTCCACCCAGGAGATACGTCCCCCGGGTGGGGATGTCCAGGCAGCCCAGCACGTTCATCATGGTGGACTTGCCGGAGCCGGACTGGCCCACCACCGCCACGAACTCGCCCTTTCCGATGGTCAGGGAGACGCCGTCCAGGGCCCGTACCTCGCTCTCCCGCCCTTCGCCATAGATCTTATAGACGTCCCGCAGCTCTACTAAGTTCTTCGCCATGGGCATCAACCCCACGCCTGCAGGGACTGGATCTGTGTGAAGACCTCGGTCCCCTCTTCCACACCGGACTTGATCTCCACATTGGAGTTGTCGGAGATGCCGATCTCCACCGGCACCGCCCAGAAGCCCTCCGGGATCTCCTCACTCAGGGTGGGCGTCTCAATGGCGTTGTCCGGCCGACTGCCCTTTACAAACACCACGTTCACGGTGGAGCCGTCCTCCTGGGTCACAGTACGCACGCACTGGAGCGGCAGGACCAGGCAGTTGTCATTCTCACTGGCAGTTAGAGTGTAGTCGATATAGCTGTTGACCTGCAGGGTGCCCTCGCTGTTGTCCGCCGAGATGGTGATGGGATAGGTCGCCACGCCGTTGTTCACCGTGCTGGAGAGGCTGACCGTCTCCACGGTGCCGAAGGCCGGGGTCCCCCACTGGCTCAGCTCCACCGGCATCCCCGGCTTGATGTAGCTGATGTTCCGCTCGTCCACATTGGCGGTAATCACCACGCTGGAGGTGTCCGAGATGGTCACCACTGCGGTATTTGCAGCGATCTCATCGCCGGGCTGGATGGTCAGGCCGATTACCATGCCGTCAATGGGAGCCTTGGCGTTGCAGTTGGCCAGGTTCTCCTCCGCAGTCTTCAGCTCCTCCCGGGCAGTGTCCAGGTTCTGCTGGATGGTGAAGAGCTGGCTCTCGCTCTCCTCCCCGTCGATGCGCACCAGCACCTGGCCGGGCGCCACCTGCAGGTAGTCCACCAGATTGCTGGAAATCACCGTGCCATCCACCGTGGAAACCAGGTCGCCGGTGCGGTAGTACGCCAGCTTGCCGGCCTCATAGGGGTACACGGTCTCACCGTTCACAGTGGCGGTGGCAGACGCCACCATATCCGCCGTCAGGGCTCCCTCATTCTCCACGATGATGTCGGCGGAGAAGAGCTTGGACCCCTCCGGCGTGATGCGGCTGACCATGTGGACCGCCTCCACCGTGCCGGGAACGGAGGTCATCAGGGCAGGGATCGAAACATTCACCGTCTGTCCCACCTGCAGGTCGCCCGCATAGGCGTAGCTGTAATACTGCTCCAGCCGCAGACGGGTATCGTCGGAGAGGACCGCCACCTTCTGGCCCTTGGTGATGGAATCACCGGGATTCAGCGTCACGGTCTCCATCAGCTTGCCGGCATAGCCGGCGGAGAGATTCAGTCCTGCGATGTCTTTCTGGGCCTGGGAGAGCTGTTTCTCATAGCCCTCCACATTGCTCCGGGCCTTCTGCACGGCGGTCTCTGCCGCCGGAGAGTCGATGGTGAACAGCGGCGTGCCGGCAGTCACCGTCTCACCTTCCGCCACCAGCACATCCACCACTGTGCCGACAGTGGTGATGGTGATTGTCTCACTGCTCTTGGCCTTGGTCAGGCCGCTGCCCTGGACCGTGGAGGTGATGGAACCGTACTGCACAATGTCGGTGACCACCTCTCCCTCATCGCTGCTCTTGCCGCCCAGCACTTTCAGCAGCACCACCGCGGCGATCACCAGCAGCAGTGCCAGTATGCACAGGCGGATGATCCGGCGCCGCTTCTTCCGCGGGATCGCCTGCCACCGGGCCTTCAGGTTTACGCGCGTCTCCGCGGGGGCGGCGCTGTCCGCCGCCGTCTCCTCCATCGCCGGAGCGGTCGCTTCCTGTTCTACATTCTCCAGGTCTTTGACTTCAGCCATGGTATGTACTCCTCTTCTTGTTCTTCACAGATGCATCAACTGTATTGCTTATAATAGTACAGTATGTAGGGCAAAGCAATAACAAAACAGTTACAGTTTCTCCCGCGGCCTGTATCTCTTGTAACTTGCGGGTATGTGTGAAAAAGTGCTCCCCGGAAGCCGGGGAGCACTTTCAAGGTCATTCAGACCATGGCGGCGCGCCGGGCGCTGAAGCGCTGATAGAGGACGATGCCAACCACCAACACAAAGCCGGCGATGTCGGTGGCCGTGCCGGGGATCATCATACCCAGGCCGCCCACGGCCATGGCCACCCGCAGCAGCGCGGGGATGGGCCGGTACAGGAATCCGTTGAGGGCCGCCGCCACGCCGAAGATGCCCAGCAGGGCGCTGATGCAGATCTGCACCACCTGGAAGGCGCCGGTCACATCCACAAAGAGCATCTGGGGGCTGAAAGCGAAGATGTACGGCACGATAAAGGCCGCTATGGCCAGTTTCGTGGCGTTGAACCCTGTCTTCATGGGATCCGCCTTGGCAATGGCGCTGCCGGCATAGGCCGCCAGGGCCACCGGCGGCGTGATGTCCGCCACAATGCCGAAGTAGAACACGAAGAAGTGGGCCGCCATCTTGGTGACACCGATGGAGGGATCCATCAGGATGGGAGCGCAGGTGGCCGCCATGATGCAGTAGTTGGCGGTGGTCGGCACGCCCATGCCCAGCACGATGCAGCAGAGCATGGTCAGCGCCAGGGCGATAATCATGTGGCCGCCGGAGAGGCTGACGATTGTGCTCAACAGCTTGGAGGCCAGGCCCGTCACCGTGATGCAGCCGGAGATAATGCCGGCCACGCCGCAGGCCACCGCCACAGTGATGGAGCCCTTGGCGCCGCCCTCCAGGGCGTCGATGATCTTGCCGAAGGTGAGGAAGTCCTCCCGGTTGCTGCTCTTGCTGGCGATCTCCACCACGTTGTTGACCAGGCCTACGGCCACGGCCGCCACGATTGCGATGGCAGCGGAGAAGGCCATGGTGTACATATTGGTGGAGACCATGACCACCAACAGCACCAGGGGCGCCAGAAGGTAGATCTTGGGCAGCAGCTGGCGCACGCGGGGCAGCTGCTCTCTGGGAATGCCCTTCAGGCCCAGCTTCTTGGCCTCCAGATGGACGGCGATGTAGATGCCGGTGAAGTACAGCACCGCCGGCAGGATGGCCCGCATGGCGATGGTGCCGTAGGGCTCGCCGGTGAACTCTGCCATCAGGAAGGCTGCGGCGCCCATGATGGGGGGCATGATCTGGCCGCCGGTGGAGGCAGCCGCCTCCACGGCGCCGGCGAACTCCGGCTTGTAGCCCGTCTTCTTCATCATGGGGATGGTGACGGAGCCAGTGGTGACGGTGTTGCCCACGGAGGAGCCGGACACCATGCCGCACAGGGCGGAGGAGATGACGGCCACCTTGGCGGGGCCGCCGGGGGCGGCACCGGCCACGGCATTGGCCAGGTTGATGAAGAACTGGGCGATGCCGGTCCTCTCCAGGAAGGCGCCGAAGATGATGAACACCACGATGAACTTGGCGCACACGCTGATGGGGCCGCCGAAGATGCCGTTGAAGGTGTAGAACATGGTGCGGATGACCTGATAGAGGGTCATCTTGAAATCTGCACTGCCGCCCAGGTTGAAGAAGGTGTACACCAGCAGCACACCGGCCACGCACAGGATCGGCAGGCCCACGCACCGGCGGCACAGCTCCACCAGGGCCAGGATACCGATGAGGCCGATAATCATGTACAGGTCGTTCTGCATGACCCGGGCGGACATCTGGACCACGTTCTGGGCATTGACGGCGTAGAAAAAGTAGGCGCCGGGCCCGGCAATCAGCAGCACGATGTCATACCAGGGCATGTGGTTGACCCGCTCGTCCCCTTTTTTGGCCGGGAAGGTCAGGAAGCCGAACAGCAGGATCAGACCCACGAACATGGGCAGCCGAACCTCCTGCCGGGTGGAAAGGAACACGGTGTCGATGATGCAGTAGGCGGAGAACGCTACCATCAGCCAGCGGATCACCAGCTTCGGCAGACCCTCCCAGACCCGGGTGTTGGACTCCCGGTCGTATTTTTTCATGACCGCCTCCACATCGGCGGCGGTCCCCACGGAGGTATCGTGGGCGCCGGTATCCTCCGGCGGCACAGGCTCCGTCTTGTGTTTCTTGAACAGTGCCATAGGGTCCCCTCTCATTTCGCAAGATATCTTCCAGGCCGGGACCGACCCGAAGTCAAGGAACTACGGCGGAGATTCCGCCGTAGTTCCCGATCAGGCTCCGCCTGAGATCACTTGGTGGGTACGTCAAAGCCCTTTTCGGCGAAGTACTTGGCCGCGCCGGCGTGATAAGGCACCGCGGTGACGCCGGAGGCAAATTCCACATCCAGCTCCCCTGCCTTGTCATGGGCCAGATTGTCCATGTTCTCAAAGATGGTGTAGCAGATGTTGTACACATCATCCTCAGACACATCGTCCCGGGCGATGACGGTGGCTACCACGGCTACGGTCTTGGTCTCCGGCACGCCCTCATAGGTGCCCTCGGGGATGATGTACTCCTCGTAGTAGGGAGAGGACTCCTGGAGCTTGGCAATATGCTCGTCATCCAGGCCCACCAGATAGGTGTCCTTGGCAGTGGCCAGAGTGGTGATAGCCACGGTGGGGGCGCCTGCCACCACGAAGGCGGCATCGATCTTGCCGTCCTGCAGGGCGTCGGCGCTGGCGCCGAAGTCCTGGTACTGGGCGTTGATGTCATCCTCTGTCAGGTCATAGGCGGCCAGGATATCCAGGGCGTTGTAGTACACGCCGGAGCCAGAGGCACCGATGGAGACCGTCTTGCCCTCCAGATCCGCCACGGACTTGATGTCCGGGTCACAGGTGACGATCTGCACCTGCTCCATATACAGAGCAGCGACAGTGGAGAAATCCGCATAGGGGAACCCCTCAAACAGCCGCTCGCCGTTATAGGCGTAGCTCATCACGTCGGACTGGACGAAGCCCAGTTGGGCCACGTTCATCTGCATCTGCTCGATGTTGTCCTGGGAGCCGTTGCTGACCACGGCCGTGACCTTGGTTCCGTTGCCGTTGGTGGTGATGGCCTGCGCCAGCACGCTGCCGAAGCCGTAATAAGTACCCTGGTCGCCGCCGGTGCGGAATTTCAACTCCGTGCCGGTGCCGGTGACGGAAGAGACGTTCCAGTTGGTCTGGGCAGCCTGCTCAGTGCCGGTGTCGGCGGGGGTATCCGTCTCCTCCGTGGAGGGATTGCCGCCGCAGCCCGTCAGGACCGCCGCCAGCATCAGCGCGGCAAGAAGCAGGAGATCGGAAGAGCGTCGTGTAGGGAAAGAGTGTAGATCTCGGTGGTCGCCGTATCATTAAAAAAAA
>ENA-UPSX01000527-UPSX01000527.1-human-gut-metagenome-genome-assembly--contig:-NODE-527-length-11065-cov-20.482162_pt1 | contig 11065 bp, 8 predicted proteins | sample MGYA00250045_ERZ773367 | MGnify/ENA primary metagenome ERZ773367 (study PRJEB29103, sample SAMN06112033) | human gut metagenome | biome: human gut; feature: ankylosing spondylitis patient; material... | reverse complement strand
TTTTCAAGCAGAAGACGGCATACGAGATAAGGCCACGTGACTGGAGTTCAGACGTGTGCTCTTCCGATCTCATCCGGCGACAAATCCAGCACAAACAGCCCGTCCGGTACAATATCCAGAGCGTTGTGAGATACCGTGCTGATGGACGGCAATATCTGCCATGTTTGCTTGCCCATCACTGTCACCAATTTTGCTTTGCAATAGCTTAAGGTCGCTTGCCCATCCCATCCGGGGGTAAAGTCGCCCCACAGCGTAGCTTCTGCATTTTCGCCGTTCTTAACAGTCGCTGTGGTCGTTCCGTTTTTGTCAGTGATTGTAATGGTTGCTCCAGTGTCTGTTTCGGCAACTGTGGCGATTGGGGAATAACCGTCTGCACCGTCTTTTCCAGGCGTTCCAGGCTCACCAGGGTCACCCTTGTCACCCTGTGCCGGATGCCCAGAATCAACATAATCGCCTGTAGCAGCGTCGTACAACCACCATGTTCCGTCTTTGATAATCGGTGCTTTTGCGATCAGCTGCTCTGCCTGTGCAAGGATGGACTGCATCTCACGCAGAGCCTTGTCAATTGCATCAATACCGCCGTGGTACTGCTCCAAGATAGAGCCACGGACAACCATTGGGGTCATTTCGTACTTGATAACAACGGTATCCTCTTTTTGTCCAACAATTTCCGGCAGTAGTTCGCCGGACACTGCGGTGAAATCTTCTGTAATCGTCCATGTTAAGATGATTTGATTTTCAGTCGTTTCTTTTTCAAGGTTCTGCATGACAAGTCCACCGCAGCTGTTGACGGCTCGCAACGTAAACAGGCAGTCAGATAAATCCGTCTGGTGGTAGTACCGGTCAACGGCAATCTGGATTTTACTCTCCCCTTTCATTGCCCGGTGGGCATTGATGCCCGCTATCAGGCCCTGCGCCGCCGCTTCCTCATATCCTGTCGTACCGTTGACCTGCCCGGCGAAGTAAAGACCCGAAACCAGTTTCGTTTCGAGTGAATGGTGCAACTGTGTAGGCGGAAAATAGTCGTATTCGATGGCGTATCCGGGCCGGAAAATGTGCAGATCCTCGAATCCGCGGATTTTGTGCAGGGCTTTCCATTGAACTTCCCAGGGCAGAGACGACGAAAAGCCGTTCAGGTAATATTCATTGGTCGAACTGCCTTCGGGTTCCAGGAAGAGCTGGTGCTGGTCTTTGTCGGCAAAGGTGCGGAGTTTGTCCTCGATCGACGGGCAGTAGCGCGGACCGATGCCGCAGATCGTACCGTTGAACAGCGGCGACCTGTCGAATCCGGTGCGGAGGATGTCGTGAACCTCTTTCGAAGTGTAGACCAGAAAGCAGGGAAGCTGCTCTTTGATCGGTTTCGTTTCGGGTGAAAAGGAGAATTTGGCGGGGTTTTCGTCGCCGTATTGTGGTTCGAGGATTTCGAAATCGATGGTCCGGGCGTCGAGGCGCGCCGGGGTTCCGGTCTTCATGCGTCCGGTCTCGAAACCGATGGCCCGGAGACTCTCCGTAATGCCGTGCGAAGCGGCGTCCCCCGCCCTGCCGCCCTCGGCGTGCGAGGCTCCGCAGTGCATCACTCCTCCGAGGAATGTGCCGGAGGTGAGTATGACTTTCCGGCAGGAAAATTCGACGCCCATGCGGGTCCGAACGCCCCGGATGGCGAGTTTTCCGGCGGCCGACGGTGCATTTCGGAGTGTCGGATCTGAATCCGCATCCGATTCGGCTGCCGAAGAAATCGTGCCGGGCGCGGAATTGAACGACGTTGTGGTTTCGTCGGGCAGATTGTCCGACGGCGCCGCGTTTGTTTCCGGAGCCGGGGCGAACAGCAGTTCGGTCGCGGCGTCCTGCCAGATATAGAGGTTCCAGGTGTTTTCGAGCGTGCGACGCCACTCCTCCGAAAAACGGGTTTTGTCGCATTGCGCCCGGGGGCTCCACATTGCCGCACCCTTCGACCGGTTGAGCATCCGGAACTGAATGGTCGTGAGGTCGGTGATACGGCCCATTTGGCCGCCTAATGCGTCTATCTCTCTGACAATCTGACCTTTGGCTACTCCTCCGACTGCCGGGTTGCACGACATGGCAGCCAGTTTGGCCATGTCCATCGTGAGCAGCAGCGTGCGCGAGCCGAGCCGTGCGGCGGCCGAGGCGGCTTCGCATCCGGCGTGTCCTCCGCCGATGACGATAATGTCGTAATCGAGTGTCATTCGTTATTCGTTTTGTCTGTTTTCGGATCTGTCTCCCGGAGTGGTACGGCTCCGGAAATCAACGCTTCGAAGTCGGTTTCGTCCCACTCCACCTCGCTCTCGTCGGGCAGTTCCAGCGAGTGAAAGTCGATCATATCCATCTCAAGTCCCGTTTCAAAGGGAACATAAAGCGACTGAAACCGTTCTGTTTTCCGGTCATTGCTGAAGGCGAACACAGCCATCCTGCACACGGTGTCCACAAGGTATATGTCCACCCGGTCGATGCCGGCGTCTCCGGCCGTTGTCCGGAGGCGGTAATGCGTCGGGGCGATGCGTTCCGCCGCGCTGATGCGTGAGGGCCGCGGGCCGTCCATTGTCTGACGGACGAAAAGCGAATCCGAAATCCACACCGGGTAGGGATTGAAACAGTTTACGTAGTAGCTCTCCCGGAAAGAGCGGACCGGCGTCCAGCTGTGCGGAAGTCCGGCCAGCGCCGCATGGTGTGCAAGCGGCCCGGGACGGCGTTTCTTGAGCGTGTGCAGCAGGTCGGTGAAATCCTTCCATGCCGACTCGTTCTGCGGCGAAAGGCTTGCAAAATTGGGAATGTCGTTCGGCTGCGGACCTTTTCGGATAAAGACCTTATAGCGGTTCGTGTCGCTGCCGATAAGGTACTCGTGGACGAAGAGAAACGTCGTGTCGTTCTCCGCGAAGGGTCCCCACCGTTTGCTGCTGCCGTCGCTGCCGGTCCAGGTACGGGATGCGGCGAGCGGAGACCTCTCCCCTGCCGGCGTCTCCTCTCCTGTCGGCTCCGGCGTGGAAACGGCGGTTTCGGACGTGCCGTCGCCGGCGGAAGCCTTGTCTGCGGCGTCTCCGGCCGTGCGGCGGCCCGTACATCCGGCCAGCAGGAGAGCCGCGAGGACGGTCGCTGCGATAAATCGGGCGTGTTTCATCGAGGTCACTGCCGAGGGTCCTCCCAGAATTTCAGGTATTTGTCCTCCTTTCGGTGCATCTGTGCATTGGTGCGGGGCGTTTTGTCGCCCTGCCCGCAGAGGTGCAGCACCCCGTGGACCACTACCCTGCGCATCTCCTGCAAGGTCGTCGCGCCGTACTGGCGGGCGTTGTCGGCAACGGTCTCGACGTCGATGAAGATGTCGCCCGAGACGATCCGCGCGCCTTTGCGGTCGCTGTAATCGAACGTGATGACGTCGGTGAAGTAATCGTGCCCGAGGTATTGGCGGTTCATCTCCAGCAGCCGCTGCGCCGAGCAGAAAATATAGGTGACGTCGCCCAGCGCGTAGCCCTCCCCTGCGGCCACTTCGTGCAGCCATCGTGCCGTGAGGCGCTTTTGCGGGAGTCGGTAGGTGCAGTCGTCGGTAAAGTATCTGACAGCCATTTTTTTTCGTTGTTGTTATGTCGTTGTCCGTCCCGGGGCGGACGGCGTGCCGGCCACCGCACGGAACCGCATGAAACGGCGGTTTTATTTTCGGAAACACTCCTCCGCCCGCATCTTCTGTCCGGGGTTGGGCGGGTAGATGCCGAAGACGAGTTTGTATTCGGTTTCCATCGTCATCACGTTGACCGCCGAGCCGATGGTCCCTATCTGTGCGTTTCTTGCCACTTTCTGGCCCTTCTCGACGCAGATCGTCCCCATGTTGGCATAGGAGGTTATGTATTCGCCGTGAGCGACGTAAACGTCGTATTTGTTGGTGATGCGGTTGCGCTTCACGTCGACGACCTTGCCGTCGTAGATCGAGATGACGTGCGCTCCCTTCGGACCGGTGATCTCGGCCATGTTCTCCTTGTAGCGCTTCACGCGTCCGGCAGTCACCGGGAGACGCAACCCGGAGGTTTTCGCCGAGAACGAGGCGCCCTCGGTGTTGCCTTTGGTCAGCTTGCGCAGTTCGCCGATGGCCACGTCGAGCTGCTGCTCCTGTGCGATTTTGCGTTGCAGGGCCGTCTTTTCCTTCTGCGACATCGACCGGATGCTGGCCTTGGCGTTGCGGGCGTCGCGCTGGAGTTTCTCGCGCTGCGCCGAGAGGCTGCGCGTCACCGAGTCGAGCGACCGCTTGCGGCGGTCGAGCGTCTCCTTTTCGGTGCGGACCTCGGCGGTCAGCGCCTCGATGTCGCGCAGTTTGCGTTCGCGCAGCGAGGCGACCTCGCGCAGGGCGGTGATCTTGCGCGCCACGTCCGTGAAGTCGCGCGAGGAGAAGATATAGGTCAGGTAGTTGTTGTGCTTGTAGTTGCGGTAGGCTTCGCGCACCATTTCGCCGTACTGCGCGCGGTCGCGTTCGAGCTTTGCCGAAAGGTTCCCGGCCACGCTGTCCGTGCGGGCGATCTCTCCGCGCAGGAGGCGCGCCTGCTTTTCGGTCTCGTCGAGCAGCTGGTTGCGCGAATCAATCTGGCACGCCAGGCGGCGCACCCGTTCCTCGGTGGCCGTGCGGCCCTTCTGGATCTTCGAAATCTCCTGCTCTTCGGTGGCGATCCGCTTTTCGAGGGCCGCGATGACCCGTTTCTGCTCCTCGATGCGGCGGTCGGTCTGTGCGGCGGCGGTGAGGGTGAAGAGCAGGAACGCAAGGGTCAGGATGCGGAGCGGTCTCATGGCAGGGCTATTCTTTGGGTTCGGGCTTTTTGACGGCGGGTTGTTTCAGCCGCTGTTCGATCTGCCGGGCGTCGTAACCCTTTTCAAGCGCCCTCCGCCAGTAGATTTCAGCCATGAACTGCTCGCCCAGGAGGTGCAGGATGTCACCGTAGTGAACCATTAGTTCGGGGCTTTTCTGTCCGTCGAGCGCCACGGCTTTTTGCAGAATCTTCCTGGCTTCGTCCGTGCGTCCCAGCTTGAAGAGCACCCAGCCGTGTGTGTCGAGGTAGGTGGGGTTGTTGTCGGTGAGCGCCACGACGCGGCTCGACATGGTGAGCGCCCGTTCCAGATCGCGCTCCTCGAGCGAGAGAAAATAGGCGTAGTTGTTGAGCACCATTGTGTTGTCGGGCCAGTAGCGCAGACTTCGCTCATAGGCCTTGTAGCACTCTTTCATGGCTTTGCGGGCAATGCCCTTTTTGCCGAGCAGACCCGTTTGCAGGGGCAGGCGTTCCTCCAGGTTCGGCTCTCCGGCCTCGGCCTTCTGATGCCAGGCGTCGCCGATCATGCCCCAGATCACGCTGCGCAGCGAATCCGTGTCGGCATGGCGCAACGCCCCCTTGTAGGCGCCGATGGCTTTGACGTACTGCTTCGAGTTGCTCATCACATGCCCTTTGGAGAGGTGGAAATCGACCTTCGCGGGGAACAGCTCCAGGGCGCGGGTGACGTATTTGTCGACCGAGTCGGGGTGCTGGAGGTAGCTTTCGATGTCGATCACCGCCCGGAAATACTCTTCCGCGGGAGGCTGGTCGGCGAGGTGGCTCTTGTAGAGCGCGAGGGCCTGCTCCAGTTCGCCCGAAGCGATCAGGTGGCCGGCGTAAAGCTCCACGACGCGCTTGTCGTCGGGATAGCGGATGGCCAGCGTCGAGGCCAGGTCGTTCAGCTGAAAGTAATATTCGCGGTAGAAGCGCGTGTCGGAGGTGAACTGCCCGAAGCGTTTGATCTTGGTTTCGAGCGGCAGTTCGTCGGATTGGAACAACTGCCGCGTGACGGCCAGCAGCGCCCGGTAATCCTGCCGTCCGGCGTGAAAATCGGCCAGCGCCATCAGCGTCTGTACGTTTGTGGAGTCGATCTGCAACGCGCGGTCGTATTCGGCGCGGGCCAGCGAATCCTTCTTGGCGATGGCGTAGAGGTCGCCGAGGACCACGTGGCGCTGCGCCTCATAGGGGGCAGCTTCGACCATCGCCCGGGCTTCGACCACGGCTTTGTCGATCTGGTTCGTCGCCACCAGCAGACGCCGTTTCATGGCGCTCAACACGGGAATGCGCCCGAAGCGCAGTTCGGCCGAATCGAGTGTCACGAGGGCCATGACGGGACTTTGCTTCTGCTCGTAGAGGGCCGCCAGAATGCGGTAGTTGTCGGGGTCTTTCGGGTTCTCCGTTTGCAGGCGGCGGTAGACCTTCAGCGCCTCGTCGTAACGCCCGGCGTAGATGAGCGCCTGTCCGTAGAACTGGTGATACCACTTGTTCGTCGTGTCGAGCCGGAAAGCCTTCCGGGCCAGTTCCACGGCCTCGTCGGGCGTGGCGTACATGCCGTTCGCCGCGAGTTCGTAGTAGGCCGGGGCGTAGGTCGAGTCGTTGCGGATCGCCTCGAGGAACAGCTCCCGGGCGCGCACCGAGTCTCCGGCGATGGCATTCTGCTTGACGCCTTCGGTGTAGAGCCATACGCTGCGCAGCGAATCGGGGTATTCGGGCGCCGCCGAGGGACCCTTTCCCGTGACGAACGCCGCGGAGAAGAGCAGAAGGCAGAGGACCGTTGTCGCTGTGAGGCGTTTCATGGGCGTCAGGGGGTTTAGAGCGCTTCGTCGAACTGGTGGAGGAACCGCACGTCGTTTTCGAAATAGAGACGCAGGTCCTTCACGCCGTACTTGAGCATGGCGATGCGTTCAATACCCATGCCGAAGGCGAATCCGGAATATTTCTCGGGGTCGATATTATTGGCTTTCAATACGTTCGGGTCCACCATGCCGCAACCCATGATTTCGAGCCATCCCGTGCCCTTGCAGACGTTGCAGCCCTTGCCGCCGCAGAGGTTGCACGACACGTCGACCTCGGCCGACGGTTCGGTGAAGGGAAAGTACGACGGGCGCATGCGGATCACGGCCTGCTCGCCGAAGACCTCCTTGGCGAAGTAGAGCAACGACTGCTTCATGTCGGCGAACGAGACGCCCTCGTCGATGTAAAGTCCTTCGATCTGGTGGAAGATGCAGTGCGCGCGGTACGAAATGGCCTCGTTGCGGAACACGCGGCCCGGGCAGATGACGCGGATGGGCGGTTTCTGACGCTCCATCGTGCGGACCTGGATCGACGAGGTGTGCGTGCGCAGCAGGATGTCGGGGTCCTTCTCGATGAAGAACGTGTCCTGCATGTCGCGTGCCGGGTGCTCGGGCGGGAAGTTCAGGGCCGAGAAGACGTGCCAGTCGTCCTCGATCTCGGGTCCGTCGGCCACGGTGTAGCCCAGCCGCGAAAAGACCTCGACGATCTGGTTTTTCACCAGCGAGATCGGGTGGCGCGAACCGAGGTGCTCGGCCGTGCCGGGGCGCGTCAGGTCGCCCGACGACGAGGCCTCGTCGGCCGCGGCGTTCTGCAACTGCTCGCGCAGCGCGTTGATGCGCTCCGTGGCCTCGTTTTTGAGACGGTTCAACTGCTGGCCCAGTTCGCGTTTCAGTTCGGGGGCTACCGTCTTGAACTCCTCCATCAGGGCGGTCAACTCGCCTTTCTTGCCGAGGATCCGGATGCGGAACTCCTCGATTTCGGCGGCGGCTTTCGGCTTAAACTCCTCGACACGTCGCAGGAGTTCATTGATTTTGTCAGTCATATTTTGATCGTGTTTCTTTTTTGTCTACTTTTGAACGACATCGTAGTAACGTGCAAAGTTATAAAAAAATTGAGATATGTTGCGTAAAATCGGCTCATTTGTCGGGATGCTGCTGCTGGCGGCGCTCCCTGCTGCGGCCCAGAAGGTAGGGGTCGTGATGAGCGGCGGCGGCGCGAAGGGGCTTTACCACATCGGCGTCCTGGAGGCGCTCGAAGAGAACGGCGTGCCGATCGATTATGTGGCCGGGACCTCGATGGGTTCGATCATCGCCGCGATGTACGCCGCCGGTTATTCCCCGGCCGAAATGCGTGCGATCGTCAAATCGGGGGTGGTCAAGGAGTGGGTCTCGGGGCGCATCGACCCCAACAAATACATGGCCTATTACCGGCAGGTGGGGAGCAATCCCGCGTTCTTGAGCCTGCGCATCGACGTCGAGAGTCCCTCCGGGAAGCGGCTGCGCGTACCCCGGAACCTGATCTCCTCGACGCAGATTGACATGGCCCTCACGGAGCTGTTCGCCCCGGCGACGGCCGCTGCGGACGGTGATTTCGACCGCCTGATGGTTCCGTTCCTCTGTGTGGCCAGCGACCTGAACCACCGCGGGCCGGTGGTCCTGCGCGAGGGGGATTTGAGCGAGGCGGTCCGCTCGTCGATGTCCATTCCGCTGGTGTTCAAGCCGATGGTGAAAGACTCGATGCTGCTCTACGACGGCGGCATCTACGACAACTTCCCGTGGAAACCCCTCGACGAAGATTTCCGGCCCGATCTGATCGTCGGCTCGATCTGCACCGAGGGCAACACCCCGCCCAGCGAGGAGAGCAACATCATGGACCAGGCTTTCATGCTGGCCATGCACGATACCGACTACACGCTGCCCGAGGAGCGCAGCGTCACGATCCGCCGCGCCGTGGGGGTCAACATGCTCGATTTCGACCAGGCCGAGGCGATTATGAACGCAGGTTATGAGGACGCCGTGGCAGCCATGCCGCAGCTGTTGGAGAAAGTCGCCGAACGCCGCGACTCGGCCTACTACGCCGGGCGTCGCGAGGCGTTCCGCGCCAAGTGTCCGCCGCTGGTCTTCGACGACTACAAACTCGAAGGGCTGAAGCGCGCCCAGCGGGAGTATATCCGCGATTTCGTGCAGGTGGACCGCCGCACGCCGGGCATTCAGCGGCCGATGGGCTTCGAGGAGCTGAAAGACAATCTCTTCGAGGTGCTTGCCGGCGGCGATTTCACGATGGACTTCCCCACCGTGCGCTACGACTCCGTCCGGGAACGTTATTCGTTCGAGGCCAAGTTCGGCACGCGGCCCAATTTCAAGATCATCCTCGGGGGAAACATCTCCTCGACGGCCTTCAACCAGGCCTATATCGGCATCAATTACAAGAACATCGGCCGCGTCGCGCAGCAGTTGGGCGCAGACCTCTACCTGGGGCCGATCTACACCTGGGGAGCGATCGGGGGCCGGACGGATTTCTACGCGTGGAAGCCGATATTCCTCGACTATTCCTACAATTTCGCGGTCCGGAATTTCCGCCACGGCTATTTCGGTAACGTCACCAAGGTCCGCAACGCCCAGCAGGTCAAGAACAGCGAGAGCTTCTTTTCGACGGGCGTGGGGATGCCGCTGACCCACCGCAGCCTCCTGACGCTGCGCGCCAACGCCGGACACATCAACTACCGCTACGATTCGGACGTGCTGTTCGCCGACGACACCGACCATTCGCGCTTCTCGTTCTTCGGCCTGCGGGCCGGGGTCGCCCGCAATACGCTCGACAAGTTCCTCTATCCCCGCCGCGGTTCCGAACTGCATCTCTCGGCCATCTATGTCGCCGGACGCGACAAATACCAGCCTTACGATGCGAAAGACTTCATTTCGCGCGAAACCCGACAGTGGATCGGAGGGCGTTTTTCGTGGGACAAGTTCTTCGATGTGCCGGGCGTCAGCTGGTTCTCGTTCGGTTTGAACGTCGATGCCGTGTGGACCAACCACCCGCGGTTCCGGACCGAATCCGCGACCCTGATGTCGATGCCCGACTATGCGCCCGTGCCGCATGCCCGGATGATCTACATGCCCGATTTCCGGGGCAAACGCTTTGCGGCGTGGGGCCTGATGCCGACCTTCGACCTGCTGCCCAACTGCTTCTTCCGGACGGGGTTCTACACCATGTTCCGTGAAAAACGGGACTTCAACCCCCTGAAGAATCCCGACGAGCGCTGGCATTATATCGCCGAGGCGTCGCTGGTCTACCACACGCCGATCGGTCCCGTGAGCCTCGCGCTGACGAAATACGACCTGAAAAACTGGCGCAACATGTACCTGACCTTCAATTTCGGGTATGCGATTTTCGCCCCGAAAGGGACGTTCTATTGATCGCGAGGCCGGTTTCGCCCTCCTGTAAAAACGATGCCCGGATGCACATGCTGCATCCGGGCGTCGTTCATTCAGCGATCAGGGCCGGCGAGTATCCGGGGTCGATCTCCATCCGGCAGCCGCCCTCGACGGGGCGGAAACGCACGTCGGTGATATACATTTCCCGCGGATGGATCGCGCCTTTGCTTTTGTGGGCATGGAAAACGATCTTCAGGTTGCCCGCCTTGTCCCGGAACAGGGCGCTGTGCCCGACGCCGACCAGTTCGCCGGGATTCTGCAACAGCGGATTGCGGTCGTATTTGGTCCAGGGGCCCAGCGGCGAGTCGGCCGTGGCGCAGCCGATGCCGTAGAAGGGACTTTCGTAGCTGTTGGCCGAATAGGTCATGTAGTAAGTGCCGTTCCGCCGGATCACGAAGCAGCCTTCGTTGACGCGGGGCCAGACCTTTTCCCACTCCTGCGAAACATGGATGCAGGGGCGCATCGTCTCTTTTTTCAGCGTCGTGCAGTCGTCTTCCAGCTCGACGACCCAGATATTCAGCCCGTCGTTGAACCGGTCGAAATACATGTACGCCCGGCCGTCGTCGTCGATGAACAGCGTGTTGTCGATGCACTTTTCATCGGCGATCATCGGTTGCCGCTTCTCCTGTACGAAAGGACCCAGCGGCGAGTCGGAGGTGGCGACGCAGATGTGCTCTTCGGCCGTGAAATACATGTAGAATTTGTCATTCAGCCGGTAGACCTCGGGCGCCCAGAACCATTTTTCGCCCCAGACATCCGTGCGGTGCAGGGCCAGTCCGTCGCGGGCGTTGCCTTTGGCCCTCTCCCACGTGGAGAGGTCGCGGGATGTCCACACCTCGATGCCGCTTCCGGCGCCTGTGCCATAGGCGTAATACACCCCGTCGTAAAGCAGGATGAAAGGATCGGCCAGGGGCACTTTCCGGAGGTTTTGCGCCGCACAGCAGGCGATGGCGAACAACGTCGCGATTAGATCGGAAGAGCGTCGTGTAGGGAAAGAGTGTAGATCTCGGTGGTCGCCGTATCATTAAAAAAAAAAAA
>ENA-UPSX01000521-UPSX01000521.1-human-gut-metagenome-genome-assembly--contig:-NODE-521-length-11108-cov-70.243133_pt1 | contig 11108 bp, 3 predicted proteins | sample MGYA00250045_ERZ773367 | MGnify/ENA primary metagenome ERZ773367 (study PRJEB29103, sample SAMN06112033) | human gut metagenome | biome: human gut; feature: ankylosing spondylitis patient; material... | reverse complement strand
TTTTTTTTTTTAATGATACGGCGACCACCGAGATCTACACTCTTTCCCTACACGACGCTCTTCCGATCTATTTCGAAAACGTTGGCAAAAGCACCGCGCAGCCTTCCTCTTTTCGAAGGCAAGGCCGCGCAAGATTTCGGGGTGCAAAGCATCTCTTCTTTGAATACATGCTGTAAGAGAAGCGGTAAAGATATGCATGAAATTGTTGGAATCAGACTCACGTTGCCATATTATGAATCATATGCTTCTTCGTGCACTCCCTTCACGGCCCGTCCGCTTGGTTCGTTCATGTTCTTGAAGGCGGCGTCCCACGCAAGGGCTTCGGCTGTAGAACATGCCACACTGGGCACGCTTGGCACGCTGCGGGCTGCGCTTTCACTGGGAAAGTGCTCCTGGAAGATGCTGCGATAGTAGTATTCTTCCTTGTTTTGTGGCGTATTGATAGGAAACCGTTCGGTTGCGTGCGCCATTTGCTCGTCACTGACGGCTTCGGCGGTAAGGGCTTTCAGTGTATCAATCCAACTATAGCCCACGCCGTCGCTGAACTGCTCTTTCTGTCGCCATGCTACACTGTCGGGCAACATGTCTGCAAAGGCTTTGCGGACGATTTTCTTTTCAATGGTGCTTCCGGGGCACATCTTTGCCTCGGGATTGAGGCGCATGGCTATGTCCAGAAAATCTTTGTCCAGGAAAGGCACTCGGCCTTCCACTCCCCATGCTGCGAGGGATTTATTGGCACGGAGGCAGTCATAGAGGTGGAGCTTGCCTAGTTTACGCACGGTTTCTTCATGAAAGGCTTGGGCTGTAGGGGCTTTGTGGAAATAGAGATAGCCGCCGAACACTTCATCAGCTCCTTCGCCACTCAGCACCATTTTGATTCCCATGCTTTTAATGACGCGTGCCAGCAAATACATCGGGGTAGAGGCGCGAACGGTGGTGACATCGTAAGTCTCGATGTAGTAAATGACGTCGCGAATAGCGTCCAATCCTTCTTGGATGGTATAGTGGATTTCATGATGCACGGTTCCGATAAAGCGGGCCACTTCGCGGGCTTTTATTAGGTCGGGCGCACCTTCCAGACCGATAGCAAAGGAATGGAGCTGAGGCCACCAGGCATCTTTTTTATTGTCGGTTTCTACCCGTTTGCCTGCATATTTCTTGGCAATGGCAGAGATGACGGAACTGTCCAGACCGCCGGAAAGAAGTACGCCGTAGGGCACATCACTCATCAGTTGGCGTTTAACGGCCTCTTCCAGTCCGTCGTGTATGTCCTGGGAATAGGCATTGTTGTTTTTCACGGCTTCGTATTCAAACCAGTCGCGGACGTACCAGCGGGTCATCTTGCCTTCTTTTCCCCAATAGTAATGGCCGGGAAGGAAGGGTTCGTATTCATCACAGAACCCTTCGAGGGCTTTCAACTCGCTGGCGCAGTATATTTTGCCGTCCTTATCCTTACCTATATATAAAGGTATGACTCCGATGGGGTCGCGGGCAATGAGGAAATCGTCTTTCTCCTCATCATAAAGGGCGAAGGCGAAGATGCCGTTCAGGTCTTCGAGGAAGTGAATACCTTTGTCACGGTAAAGGGCAAGGATGACTTCGCAGTCGCTTCCGGTTTGGAAATCATATTTTCCGGCGTACTTTGCACGAACATCCCGATGGTTGTAGATTTCTCCGTTCACGGCAAGGATTTGTTTCCGGTCGGGACTGTATAGGGGCTGCCCTCCGCTTTGAGGGTCTACGATGGAGAGGCGTTCATGGGCCAGGATGGTAGAGCCGCCTACATAGATACCGTTCCAGTCCGGTCCGCGGTGGCGGAGCTTTTGTGACATTTTCAATGCCTTCTGACGCAACTCTTGCGTTTGTTGCTTTATCTTGAATATTCCTACGATTCCACACATAATTGTATTTGTTGATTTATTTATTGAGATAACTGTCTATGTCCGTTGCCGCTTTCCGTCCGCTGGCAATGGCGCGTACCACCAGGCTGGCTCCGCTTGCCGCATCGCCGGCTACGAATACGTTTTCGGTGAATTGGGGATGTTCGGGTTTTAAGAAGCCCATTGCCAGAAGAACCAGGTCGGCTTCAATCACTTCCACCTTTCCGGTGGGCTTCATGACAGGGCGGCCGCCGTCGGGATCGGGAGTCCATTCCACCTGTTCCACTTCCACACCGCACACTTTACCGTTTTTGCCTAAAAACTTACGGGTGGCGAGAGACCATAGGCGGCTGCACCCTTCTTCGTGAGAAGAGGTGGTTTTCAGTACGACGGGGAATTGGGGCCATGGAGTGGCAGGATTCTGTCCTACGGGCGGCTGGGGCATGATTTCTATTTGGGTGACGCTTAGGGCACCTTGCCGGTTGCTGGTCCCTATGCAGTCGCTGCCGGTATCCCCTCCGCCGATGACCAGTACTTTTTTCCCTTTGGCAGTAACCAGTTGTTCTTTCGGGAACGTCATGCCGGCAAGGATACGGTTTTGTTGCGCCAGCATGTCCAGTGCCGGGTGGATGCCTTTCAGTTCGCGTCCGGGGACAGGGAGGTCACGGGCGGTCGGAGCTCCGGTGCAGATGCAGTAGGCGTCAAAACCTTCGGGGAGTTGTCGCACATCCACATCGTTGTTCATTTTGAAGTGGATGCCTTCTTCTTCCATCACCCGGATACGGCGGTCGATGATGGGCTTGTGCAGCTTGAAGTTGGGGATGCCGTAACGTAGCAGGCCGCCGGGAGCCTCATTCTTGTCGAAGACGGTCACTGTGTACCCTTTTCCGTTGAGCTGGTTGGCGGCGGCCAGTCCGGCGGGCCCGGCGCCGATAATGGCTACTTTCCGTCCGTTGCGTTCAATGTTCCGGGGCTTGATGTAACCTTCGCGGAAGGCTGCTTCGGCAATGGCCGCTTCGTTCTCGCGGATGGTGACGGGAGAGTCCATGCTCAGTTTCAGCACGCAACTCTTTTCGCAGAGGGCGGGGCAGATGCGGCCAGTGAACTCAGGAAAATCGTTGGTTTCGTTCAATATCTTGTAGGCTTCCTCCCATTTGCCTTTGTAGAGGGCATCTTGAAATTCGGGCTGCTTGTTGCTCAGCGGACAAGCCCAGTGGCAGAAGGGAACGCCGCAGTCCATGCAGCGTGAGGCTTGAAGTTTCCGGTCACGGCTGTTCAGAGTCTGTTCTACCTCGCTATAATCTGATATCCGGTCGTGGATGGGACGGTAGCCCGCTTCCTGACGCGGAATAGTTAAAAATGCTTTTGGATTTCCCATATCTTTGTTGTATTTCTTTGTTGATAATTTGTGTGATGTATTAATAATCTCTTTGTACATCAGCTATTTTTTGCTGTAGCTTGCGCATTTGTTCTTCTTGCAATACTCGTTTATATTCGATAGGTACTATCTGGATAAATTCATCCACATAGTGATTCCAGTCATCTAACATTGTTCGTGCCAGTTTGGAACCGGTATAGAGGTAATGCTGACGGATCAGTTCATGCAGCTCCTTCCGGTAAGATGCCTCCTCGATAAGTGAGAGCTCCACCATCTCCATGTTGCAGAAATAATCGAAGTTGTGGTTCTTGTTCCACACGTAAGCCACGCCGCCACTCATTCCGGCAGCGAAATTCCGTCCGGTTTCCCCCAGTACCACGACCCGTCCTCCGGTCATGTATTCGCAACAGTGGTCGCCTACACCCTCTACCACGGCCGTCACACCGGAATTGCGGACGGCGAAGCGTTCGCCCACCCGTCCGTTGATATACACCTCGCCGTCAGTAGCGCCATACAGCAGGGTGTTTCCGGCGATGGTATTCTTTTCCGCATCGAAATTGCTGCGCACGGGGGGCAGTACCGCAATGCGTCCGCCGCTCAGTCCTTTTCCCAGATAGTCATTCGCTTCGCCTTCCAGCTTGAAACTGATGCCGTGGGTCAGGAACGCACCGAAACTTTGGCCTGCCGAACCTTTGAATTTGATGTGGATGGTCTGTTCCGGAAGTCCTGCCTGCCCGTATTTCTTGGCAACCGCTCCTGCCAGCATGGCGCCTACCGAACGGTCCGTATTGGCGATGGTGTATTCCAGGGAAATTTCTTTTCCGTTTTCTATGGCATCCCTGGCGGCGGCCAGTATGGTCACATCCTTCACATGGGCAATGTCGTGCTTCTGTTCCATGACATGGTGTATGGTAGCTCCGTTGTCCACCCGGTGTAGCAGTCTGCTGAAATCCAATAGTGAGGATTTCTTCTCACTTGGCGCTTGTTGTATTTCAATCAGGTCTGTCCGTCCAATGATATCCTCCAACCGGGTGAATCCCATTTCGGCCAAATATTCGCGTACTTCCTGTGCTAGGAAAGTGAAATAATTCACTACATATTCATAGTGTCCGCGGAAATGTTTGCGGAGTTCGGGGTCTTGGGTGGCCACGCCTACGGGACAGGTGTTGGTGTGGCACTTGCGCATCATGACGCATCCCAGTACAATCAATGCGGTGGTACCGAAACCGAATTCTTCCGCACCCAGCAAGGCCATGTTGATAATATCCCGTCCGGTTTTCAACTGTCCGTCCACTTGCAGTTTCACTTGTCCGCGGAGTCCGTTCAACACCAAGGTCTGTTGCGTCTCGCTCAGTCCTATTTCGGGCGAGATACCTGCATACCGCATACTCGATGCAGGCGACGCGCCGGTTCCTCCTTCCGCTCCCGAAATGACAATCAAGTCGGCTTTCGCTTTGGCCACTCCGGCGGCAATGGTTCCCACGCCGCTTTCGGCTACCAGTTTCACACTGATTCGTGCCTGTGGGTTTACGTTTTTCAGGTCGAATATCAACTGGGCCAAATCTTCGATGGAATAAATGTCATGGTGGGGTGGAGGGGAAATGAGCGAGATGCCCGGAATGGAGTGGCGGGTTTTGGCAATCACCTCATCTACCTTGAATCCCGGCAGTTGTCCTCCTTCTCCCGGCTTGGCGCCTTGGGCCACCTTTATCTGGATCTCTTCGGCATGGACCAGGTATTCGGCGGTGACTCCGAAGCGTCCCGATGCTATCTGCTTGGTCTTGCTGCAAAGTGAGATACCCTGGTAGGTGCCGGTAATGCGGTCGCTGTCCTCACCTCCTTCACCCGTATTGCTGCGTGCGCCCAGTTTGTTCATGGCCAGTGCCAGCGCCTCATGTGCCTCCTTGCTGATAGCGCCGAAGGACATGGCTCCTGTCACGAAATGTTTCACGATGTTTTCTACCGGCTCCACCTTTTCAATATCGATAGGGTTTCGTTTGTGCCCGAAGAAGTCGCGCAGGAAGAGGGGTGACTCTTTTCCATCTACCATGGAGGTGAATTCCTTGAACTTCTTATAGCTACCCAGCCGGGTGGCCAGTTGCAGGGTGGAGATGGTTTCCGGATTCCAAGCGTGCCGTTCTCCGTCTTTGCGGAAAGAGAACAGTCCGTTGTGCGGTAAAATGTCGCTCACTTCTTTTGCAGCGAATCCGGCATCGTGCAGGGCGATGGCGTCTCTGGCGACTTCTTCCAGACGGATGCCTCCGATGCTGGATGTCTGTGTGCCGAAATAGCTTCTCAACAATTCCTCGCTGACCCCTACGGCTTCAAAAATCTTTGCGCCCCGGTAGGAACGGATAGTCGAAATGCCCATCTTGCTCATAATCTTGAACAAGCCCTTGCGGATGGCCTTGATATAATTCTTCTCGGCCGTTTCGTAATTCATCTGCACATCGCCTTTCCTCACCAGTTCATCCAGTACGGCGAAGGCCATGTAGAGATTGATGGCACTGGCGCCATATCCCAGCAACAGGGCGGCGTGCATCACCTCGCGAATCTCGCCACTTTCTACAATCAATGCGGTTTGCACGCGTTTCTGAACGGAGATGAGGTGATGATGGACAGTGCTAACTGCCAGTAGCGACGGGATGGCGGCATGGGTGTCGTCCACGAAACGGTCGCTCAGAATGATATAGTTCACTCCGTCCGTAACGGATTGCTCGGCTTTTTTGCACAGGTCGTTCAGGGCCTCTTGCAATCCGGCTTTTCCCTTGCTCACCTCGAATACGATAGGGAGTTTCACGGTATTGAATCCTTTATACCGGATGTTGCAGAGGATGTCCAGTTGGGTGTTGTTCAGCACGGGATGGGGCAGGCGTACCATTTTGCAATGGCTTTCGCTGGGCACCAGTATATTCATTCCCACGGCCCCGATGTACTCGGTGAGCGACATGACTAACTCTTCACGGATAGGGTCGATGGCGGGATTGGTCACTTGGGCAAACTGTTGCCGGAAATAGTTGAACAGCAACTGCGGCCTGTCCGAAAGGACGGCCAGCGGCGTGTCGTTACCCATAGAGGCGATGGGCTCGGCCCCTGTGTTGCACATCGGCATGAGGGTGCGTTCTATATCCTCGCGCGAGAAGCCGAAAGTACGCAGCATACGGTCATAGCCGTCTATCCGGTTGTCTATCTTGCGTCCGCTTTTTAAGGTATCGAGCTCGATGCGGTTGGCAGACAGCCATGCGCGATAGGGGCGGGCCGACGCCAGTTGTTCTTTCAGTTCACCGTCATAATATATTTTACCTTGTTCGGTATCAATCATCAGTATTTTGCCCGGTTGCAGACGCCCTTTCTCTTTAATCTCTCCCGGTTCGAAATCCATCACGCCTACTTCACTGGCCACTACCATCATGTCATTATTGGTAATGAGGTAACGGGCAGGGCGCAGGCCGTTGCGGTCCAACATTCCTCCGGCAAACCGTCCGTCACTGAACAGCAGCGCGGCAGGCCCGTCCCAAGGTTCCATCAGGATGGAATGGTATTCGTAAAACGCTTTCAACTCTTCACTGATAGGGTTTTTGTCGTTGAACGATTCGGGTACCAGCATCGCCATGGCATGGGGCAGGCTCAGTCCCGACATTACAAAAAATTCCAGCACATTGTCCAGTGAGGCGCTGTCGCTCATGCCCGGCTGGATAATGGGACGGATGTCTTTGACATCCCCCAATGCCGGAGAGGAAAGGACACTTTCGCGCGCCTCCATCCAACCCCGGTTACCGCGGATGGTATTGATTTCGCCGTTGTGCGCTAACAAACGGAACGGTTGGGCGAGGCTCCATGTAGGAAATGTGTTGGTGCTGAAACGGGAGTGTACCAATGCCAATCCACTGGTAAAATAGGGTTGCGTCAGGTCCGGGAAGTACTCGCGCACTTGCATGGACGAGAGCATACCTTTATATATAATGTTTTTTGCCGATAGCGAAACGATGTAGAAGTCCGTGTGCCGCACGCGCTTTTCTATCTTCTTGCGGATGATGTAGAGGGTGCGTTCCAGGCTGTCCGCATCTGTCACTCCGGTGATGAATACCTGTTTGATGTCCGGTTCGGTGGCCCGTGCGTCCTTGCCCAGGCAGGCGGGGTTGGTGGGCACATTGCGCAGGTGCATCAAGGTAAGTCCTTCGCGTTCTATTTCTTCAATCATAATGCTCAGGATGCTGGCTTGCTCTTTTTCGTCTTTGGGCAGAAATACGAGTCCGGTTCCGTATTTTCCTTTTTCGGGTACGGGGATGCCTTGCAGGAGGATGAATTCGTGGGGAATCTGTAGCATGATTCCGGCTCCGTCGCCGGTTTTGTTATCGGCTCCTTCTGCGCCTCGGTGGCGCATGTTTTCCAATACCTTTAATGCGGAGTCTACCAATTCATGCGATTTGTTGCCATGAATGTTGACTACCATGCCTACGCCGCAAGCGTCATGTTCGTTGGTTGCGTCATAAAGACCTGTTTGCTCTGTTTTTGCCATTATTGCTGTCTTTGGTTTATAATAATGTTGGTTTGTATTTCATATTGTTCTGCAAAAGTAGGTAATTTATTTCTTTTTGATGAAGAGTTGATGCTTTCTTTTGATAAAAAGATGCAGTCTTGCGTCCTTGTCTTACAGTTTGTTGTGGAGGCGATGAAGGACGTGATAAGCTGCGAAAAGCTCCGTTTAGGTGCAAATAACCTTTGATGCGGAGATCTCCGAATGGGATAACCCAATATGTTGAAGACATATTATACCGTAAGGTAGGCAAACGCAGGGAACTGAAACATCTAAGTACCTGCAGGAGAAGAAAACAAACGTGATTCCCCCAGTAGCGGCGAGCGACCGGGGATAAGCCCAAACCGTTATTGTTTCGGCAGTAGCGGGGTAGTAGGACTGCGACATTGATGAAATAAATGAAATGGAACACTTTGGAAAATGTGATCACAGAGGGTGATAATCCCGTACATGCAAGTTTATGAATCATAGCAGACTCCTGAGTAAGTCGGGACACGTGTAATCCTGACCGAATCCGCCGGGACCATCCGGCAAGGCTAAATACTCCTGAGAGACCGATAGTGAACCAGTACCGTGAGGGAAAGGTGAAAAGCACTTCGAACAGAAGAGTGAAATAGTCCCTGAACCCATACGCCTACAAGCAGTCGGAGCCGCTTCGTGCGGTGACGGCGTGCCTTTTGCATAATGAGCCTACGAGTTACTCATCACCAGCGAGGTTAAGTACTTCAGGTACGTAAGCCGAAGCGAAAGCGAGTCTGAATAGGGCGTCAAGTTGGTGGTGGTAGACGCGAAACCTTAGTGATCTACCCATGGGCAGGGTGAAGGTTTGGTAACACAAACTGGAGGCCCGAACCGGTAAACGTTGAAAAGTTTTCGGATGACCTGTGGGTAGGGGTGAAAGGCCAATCAAACTGGGAAATAGCTCGTACTCTCCGAAATGCATTTAGGTGCAGCCTCTGTTGTTTTGTTCTAGAGGTAGAGCTACTGATTGGATGCGAGGGCTTCACCGCCTATCAAATCCGGCCAAACTCCGAATGCTAGAACATGAAGACAGGGAGTGAGCCAGCGGGTGCTAAGGTCCGTTGACGAAAGAGGGAGAACTCAGACCATCAGCTAAGGTCCCCAATTGTATGCTAAGTTGGAATTAAAACGGGGTGGGACTGCTTAGACAGCTAGGATGTTGGCTTGGAAGCAGCCATTCATTTAAAGAGTGCGTAACAGCTCACTAGTCGAGCGGTCCTGCATGGATAATACGCGGGCATAAGCATATAACCGAAGCTATGGGATTGTAGATGATACAATCGGTAGGAGAGCATTCCATTCAGCGTAGAAGCAGTATCGTGAGGTATTGTGGAGCGGATGGAAAAGCAAATGTAGGCATAAGTAACGATAATGCGGGTGAGAACCCCGCACGCCGAAAGATCAAGGATTCCCCGGCAATGTCAATCATCCGGGGGTAAGTCGGATCCTAAGGGTAAGCCGAGTGGCGATCCCGATGGCAAACAGGTTAATATTCCTGTACTGATCATAACTGCGATGCAGCGACGCAGAGGTGACACTGCTGCGTACTGACGGAATAGTACGTTGAAACCCGTATTCTTTGATACCGGTAGTGAAGCACGCCGGTAGAGATGAAAGGTGATAGTACCGCAATGCTTCGGTTGCGCGGATAATGCAGGTAAGCTGACTGCCAAGAAAACCTGCTAAGCTTCAGGTAATGATCATCCGTACTGTAAACGGACACACGTGATCAGGTAGAAAATACTAAGGCGCTCGAGAGATTCATGGTTAAGGAACTAGGCAAAATGGTCCTGTAACTTCGGGATAAAGGACGCTCTTGTGAAAGAGCCGCAGATAATAGGCCCAGGCGACTGTTTACCAAAAACACATGGCTATGCTAATTCGCAAGAAGATGTATATGGCCTGACACCTGCCCGGTGCCGGAAGGTTAAGAGGAGAGCTCAGAGGCAACTCGAAGGTTTGAATTGAAGCCCCGGTAAACGGCGGCCGTAACTATAACGGTCCTAAGGTAGCGAAATTCCTTGTCGGGTAAGTTCCGACCTGCACGAATGGTGTAACGATCTGGGTACTGTCTCAACCATGAGCTCGGTGAAATTGTAGTTCCGGTGAAGATGCCGGATACCCGCAACGGGACGGAAAGACCCCGTGAACCTTTACTGCAGCTTTGCATTGATTTTGGGTAACAGATGTGTAGGATAGGTCGGAGGCTTTGATGCTGCGTCGTCAGGCGTAGAGTAGCCGTCGTTGAAATACGACCCTTTTGTTATCTGAGGTCTAATCCCGTTAGGGAGACATTGCATGGTGGGTAGTTTGACTGGGGTGGTCGCCTCCAAAAGTGTAACGGAGGCTTCTCAAGGTACCCTCAAGGCGTTTGGTAATCGTCTGCAGAGTGCAATGGCATAAGGGTGCTTGACTGTGAGACCGACACGTCGATCAGGTTGGAAACAAGAGCATAGTGATCCGGTGGTTCCGCATGGAAGGGCCATCGCTCAAAGGATAAAAGGTACTCCGGGGATAACAGGCTGATCGCTCCCAAGAGCTCATATCGACGGAGCGGTTTGGCACCTCGATGTCGGCTCGTCACATCCTGGGGCTGGAGAAGGTCCCAAGGGTTCGGCTGTTCGCCGATTAAAGTGGCACGCGAGCTGGGTTCAGAACGTCGTGAGACAGTTCGGTCCCTATCTGTTGTGGGCGCAGGATATTTGAGGAGCTCTGACTCTAGTACGAGAGGACCGGGTTGGACATACCTCTGGTGAATCAGTTGTGTCGCCAGATGCACTGCTGAGTAGCTATGTATGGATTGGATAAGCGCTGAAAGCATCTAAGCGCGAAGCCAGCTTCAAGATGAGATATCCTTACAGGGTCGTTCGAGATGAGAACGTTGATAGGTTGCAGGTGTATAGTCGGTGACGGCACAGCCGAGCAATACTAATTACCCGAATGTTTACTTTAAGCGGAGTATATTCTTCTTTATCTTTCCGGTGTAAATGTCAAAACGGCGAGGTAGCTCAGCTGGTTAGAGCGCATGATTCATAATCATGAGGTCGGCGGTTCAAGCCCGCCTCTCGCTACCAAACTAAAGATTACAGAGCAAGAGTGTTCGATGGTACGTAATCATAGAATTGAAAATATTAAAAGGTGTCTATAACCGGGGGGATCCACCTCTTTCCATTCCGAACAGAGAAGTTAAGCCCCTGAGTGCCGATGGTACTGCCTTATGGTAGATCGGAAGAGCACACGTCTGAACTCCAGTCACGTGGCCTTATCTCGTATGCCGTCTTCTGCTTGAAAA
>ENA-UPSX01000517-UPSX01000517.1-human-gut-metagenome-genome-assembly--contig:-NODE-517-length-11168-cov-11.644757_pt1 | contig 11168 bp, 9 predicted proteins | sample MGYA00250045_ERZ773367 | MGnify/ENA primary metagenome ERZ773367 (study PRJEB29103, sample SAMN06112033) | human gut metagenome | biome: human gut; feature: ankylosing spondylitis patient; material... | reverse complement strand
GGCATAAAACCAAAAGCCCCCGGCTGCACCGCGCGCAGCCGGGGTCTTTCTATGTTGTGGATGAAAAAATGCCGTGTTTACGGCACAAACCGATATCCGACGCCCCGGATGGTGATGATATGCTGCGGGGTACGGGCGTTGTCCTCGATCTTGCTGCGCAGGCGGTTGATGTACACCATGATGGCATTGTCGTCCACGGCGATCAGGTTGCCCCAGATCTGCTCGTAGATCATGTCTTTGGTAAACACCTGCTGCGGGTGGCGGACAAAGAGCAGCAGGAGGGAGCGCTCTTTCTCCGAGAGGTTGAGCTCCACATTGTTTTTGTAAAACCGCATGGTGGTGGTGTCGCAGAGGAACGGCCCACAGCTGATCTGCTGGCTGTTCTCCTGAGAGAAGCTCTTGCTCCGGCGGATGAGGGCTTTGACCTTGGCCCCTAAGATCTGCGGGCGGAACGGCTTGGTGACATAATCGTCAGCACCCAGCGAGAGGCCGTACATGAAATCGTAATCCTCGTTGCGGCCGCTGATGATGATGACCGGGGTGGTGACGCCGTTGCGGCGGATGGTCTGGATGACATCAAAGCCCTCCATATCGCCCAGGGTGATGTCCATTAAGATCATATCCAGCGTGTTGCTCTGCCGCGCGATGAGGTCCAGCGCCGCCGCGCCGCTGTTGACCACAAGGGGCTCCATCTCGTTGCTGACCATTACTTTGGATAAAAGTTTGCAAATTGCCGGATCATCGTCTACAATAAGAACATGGTAAGACATGGTTGCTTCACCGTACTTCCTCTGACCAAAACCGTCGAAAATTGACACTTGAAATTGATACTTAATTAACAGTATAACATTTTTAGCCGGGAAGAGCAAGAACCTGCCCGGCTGAAAGGAGAAACCGCCATGAAACCGAACAAGCCGAACGCGCAGGAAAAGCGCTCCCCCCTGGAAACGCTCCGCACCCTCTGGGTGCCAATGGCTGTGGGAGCCGTTCTTCTGGTCATGCTGGCCATTGTGGCAAATCTGGTCTGGAAAGATTACAGCACGGCCCTGATGGAAAGCCAGACCCGCCAGATGGAGCTGGTGGTGCAGAGCCTGGCCGACAGCATTGAGTTTTCGCTGGAGGAGTACCTCGACCGCCTGGACTCCGCGGTTGCCAAGGTGGAAGCAAACCCGGACTATAAGCCCACGCTGGCCCCCAGCGATACCCTGAGTGATCTCTGGCTGGAGGACAACGATGGCAACATCGTTTACAGTTGCTACGGCATTACCGCCCTGAGCGATGTTCTCATTACCCGGTCAGAGGGCGTTTCTTACTGGCAGTACCACCGGGGCGATACCCATTATCTGGTGCTGAAAAAAGCGGCGGGGGAGCAGAGCGTCTGCCTGGTGGTGGATTCTACCACCCTCTACAAGCAGCTGGTCTCGGACATCCGGGTGGGCACCAACGGCTATGTGATGATCAAAAATGCCAATGACATGGTGGTCATGCACCCGGAATCGGCCCAGTGGGGCATCCGGGTGGTGGATGGCCGCCAGAAGCTCTATGCCTACAAAGATCTGGACCTGACCAGCCTGAGCGAGCTGCTCAAGGCCCAGCGGACACAGGACTCCGGCATCCGGGATTATTACTCCTACTGGTGGACCGACCCCAAACTGCCCCGGGTGCATAAGATCAGCGCGTTCCGGCATCTGGATGTGGGGAGCAGCTTCTGGATCGTCAGCGCCGTGGTGGATTACGACGATCTCTACCAGCCGGTGCGGGACAGCTTTTTGAAGATGGCGCTCATGTTCAGCGCCGTTGCGATGGTTCTGGTACTGTTTACCGGGATGATATTCCGTCTGCAGTGGAAGAACCAGCGCAGCGTGACCAAAATCAACGACCTGCAGGAGGTCAACGAGGCGTTGGAAGAGCTGCAGAAGAGCCGGGAGTCTCTGGCGCACGACCAGCGGCTCCAGCTCATGGGCACCCTGACGGGCGGCATCGCCCACGAGTTCAACAACTTCCTCACCCCCATCACGGGCTATGCCGACCTCATTATGGCCGACGCCGACCCCGAGAGTGAAATTTATGACAACGCCCGGGAGATCAGCGAAGCTGCCGAAAAGGCCCGGGACGTGGTGAAGCAAATTTCTTCCATGAGCCGGAAGAATGTGGAAACAGTCTATGACGCGGTGCCCGTGGAAAGCCTCATCGAGCACACCTGCAAGCTGGTGGAGACCAACTGCCCCAAACAGGTGCGGCTGCGGCAGGAGCTGGAGCTGCACGGCGAAAACGTGCTGGGCAACAGCACCCAGCTGCAGCAGGTGCTGCTGAATATCTGCATCAACGGCATCCACGCCATCGGCGTGGGGGAGGGCAGCCTGACCCTGCGGGCAAAAGCTGTCCCCCGGGAGGAGCTGGCGGCCCGGATCCCCGAGGAAAAAATCTCGGACGACTGGCAGAGCTATGTCCGCGTCAGTGTCACGGACACCGGCTGCGGCATGGAGAAAGACACGCTGGCCCACATCTTTGAGCCGTTCTTCACCACCAAAAAGCAGGGCGAGGGCACCGGCCTGGGCTTGGCATTGGCGGAGCAGATCATCAGCACCCACCGGGGCCATATCCTGGCCGAGAGCACCCTTGGCCAGGGGACAACGTTCTATATCTACCTGCCCGTGCTGGAGCGGCAGCGCGCCCTGGAACAGGTGCAGTGGGGCGTGGACCACAAGCTGCGCATCCTGGCTGCGGACGACAACAAGAAAGTGCTCAATTTGCTGGAGAAAGATTTCGGCCGTTTTGGCTTGGAAGTGCTCACCTGTTCCCGCCGGGGCGAGGTACGCACCCTGCTGGAGACCCAGCCTTTTGACGCCCTGGCCATCGACGAGAGCCTGACCGGCGGCAGCGGCGTGGAGTTCTGCATGTCCATTCAGGGCAAGTACCCGGCTCTGACCCGCATCGTGATGACCAGCAGCCCCACCCGTGAGATCGTGGATGCCCGCCGCCATGGCGTGATCGACGGTTACACCCTGAAGCCGGTCTCCGCCGCCACCCTGCTGGAAGAAATTCGTGCCTGCAGGCGGAGCGAGAAGCAGAAATAATTGTATACAAGTAAGCATACAGACTCTTACAGGATATTAAGTCCTTTCTTAACAAACCGTAATGGACGGCACTTTGGCGTGTAAGTTTACAGGGCTATACTGGAACCATCGAAAGAGGGAATGGAAGTCCAGTAGAAACTGGAATGCCTTCCCAGATACGGAAAAAGGAAAGGAAGTTAACCAACATGAGTGATACGATCCTCGCTCTGCTCGGCTTTGCAACGGTGATTGCGGTCATCGTTCTGCTGCTGCGCAATGTCACGGTCCCTGCACTGGCTTTCGTCAGTGTCTCGACCATCACGGCTGCCATTCTGGTGGCAACCGGTGCGTTCACCCTCGATGAGATGGCAGGCTTTATCAAGGAAGGCGTGAAAGGCGTCCATGGTACCGCGATCCTGTTCATCTTCTCGGTCCTGTTCTTCGGCGTTATGACTGACGCCGGAATGTTCGACAAGATCATCGGCGCACTGATGAAAAAGGTCGGCAACAATGTGATCGGCGTTACCCTGATGACCTGCCTGATCGCCATTATCGGCCATCTGGACGGCGGCGGTGCATCCACGTTCCTCATCACCATCCCCGCCATGCTGCCGGTCTACAAGCGCCTGCACATGCGCCGTGAGACCCTGCTGCTGATCTGCGTTACGTCGATGGGTGTCATGAACCTGTTGCCCTGGGGCGGCCCGACCATGCGTGCCGCCAGTGTTCTGGGCATTGAGTCCAATGACCTGTGGAGTCAGATCGTTCCGATGCAGGTCGTCGGCCTGGTCCTTGCCGTCGCCACTGCCATCTTCTGGGGCTTCCAGGAGAAGAAGCGCATTGCCAAGCTGGGCGATGCTGCCGTAGAGGATGCCGGCAAGTACGATGATTCGGATAGCGAAGAGAAGAACAATGAGCTGGCTCGCCCGAAGAACTTCCTCTTCAATGTGATCCTGACCCTGGCCGTCATCGTCGTCCTGGTCATGGATATCTTCCCCTCTTACTATGTCTTCATGGTTGGCTGCGCTCTGGGCATTCTGGTCAACTACCGCGGCAAGAAGCTGCAGAACTCCATCATCAAGAGCCATGCGGCTTCCGGCCTGACCATGGCCTCCACCATTATGTGTGCCGGCGTCTTCCTCGGTGTCCTGAGCAAGAGCGGTATCATGGAGAAAATGGCCATCATGATGGCCGGCGTTATCCCGGCTTCCATGGGCAAGTTCCTGCCGATCATCATCGGCATCCTGAGCGTGCCTCTGGCTCTGCTGTTCGATACCGACTCTTACTTCTATGGTCTGCTGCCCGTCCTGATCAGTGTTGGCAACCAGTTCGGCGTCAACCCGGCTCACATTGCCATCGCCATGGTCGTCTGCCGCAACTGCGCCACCTTCATCAGTCCGGTGGCTCCCGCTACCTATCTGGGCATTGGTCTGGCCGGTGTCGAGATCAAGGATCACATCAAGTACTGCTTTGGCTGGCAGTGGGGCGTGTCCCTCATCTGCCTGGTCGCGGGCCTGATTCTCGGCGTCATCACGTTCTAAGTTTCCCATTCCGCCGCTCGGCCGCTTCCCGCAAGGGCAGCCCGGGCGGCTTTTTTGAAAAATCCCGATCCCCATTCTGAATCCCTCAAAGGAGGCTGCTGCAATGAACCAAACCCCTGTCTGCACCGCGGCCGACGCCATCTATCGTCTGGCGGCGGGCAACCTCAAATATCTCAATGCGGAAAGCGGTAACAGCGATATCTCCCGCCGCGTCCGGCTGGCCACCTGGGCGAAAGGTCAGTCCCCCTACGCCATCATCGTCACCTGCTCGGACTCCCGGGTCATCCCGGAGAGCATCTTCTCAGCCGGCATCGGGGAGCTGTTCGTCATCCGGCTGGCGGGCAATGTGATTGACGACTACCAGCTGGGCAGCATCGAGTACGCGGCCGGGCACCTGGGCTGCCGGTTGGTGGTGGTGCTGGGCCACACCCACTGCGGCGCGGTGGATGCCGCCATCCACTACGAGCCGGAGGGGTATATCAAGTACATCGCCGATGAGATCAAAAAAGCCATTGGCGATGAAAAAGACCCCTATAAGGCCAGCTGCATGAACGTGCGGCACAGTGTGCAGGAGATCGAGAAGAGCCTGTGCATCCACCACATTGAAGAGGAAACGGGTCTGCGGGTGGTCGGTGCGATGTATCACATCGAGGACGGCAGTGTGGAATTCTTGTAAAATTTAGATCATTGCGGCAAAAACGGGTCATTTCCTGCGGGAAATGGCCTGTTTTCTTTTGACAATGCCCGCTGGACAGGCTATACTAACTCTGAATGAAATCGACCGGAAACGGAGGAGATACAAGATGGTACAGGTAGACCTCATCACAGGCTTTCTGGGAGCGGGCAAGACAACATTCCTGCGGCGGTACGCGGCATATCTGGCCGGGCAGGGGGAACGTGTCTGCATCCTGGAAAACGATTTTGGCGCGGTGAATGTGGACGCCATGCTGGTACAGGACCTGCTGGAACTGGGGTGCGAGATCGAGACGATCAGCGGCGGGTGTGACTGTGACACCCACCAGCGCCGGATGCGCACCAAGCTCATCTCCATGGCTATGCGGGGATTTACCCGGGTGCTGGTGGAGCCCAGCGGCATTTTTGATGTGGACGAGTTTTTTGACGTGCTGCGGGATGACCCGCTGGACCGCTGGTACCAGCTGGGGAATGTGATCGCCATTGTGGACGCCCTGCTGCCGGAACAGCTCTCGCCGCAGGCGGATTATGTCCTGGCCTCCGAGTGCGCCAATGCGGGCCTTGTGCTGCTGAGCCGCGGCCAGCTGGCCAAACCCGGCCAGTGTGAAGCTGCCGTGGCCCACCTGAAACGGGCACTGACGGCCTGCAAGTGCAGCCGGGTGTTCCAGCCGGAGGAGATCCTGGCGAAAGACTGGGCCGCCCTCACGGAAGCGGACATGGCCCGGATCGCCCGCTGCGGGATGCGGCAGGCCAGCTGTGAAAAGCTGCATTTTGAGGAGCACGAGGCCTTTTCCTCGGCGTATTTTCTGGAGCTGGGCCTCAGTCTTGCCCAGCTGGAAAAAGCCATCCCGGCGCTCTTTACGGACCCGGCCTGCGGGCGGGTGCTGCGGGTCAAGGGCTTTGTGGAAGAAGCGGGCCAGTGGTTTGAGCTGAATGCCACCGCCAACGGCCTCACCGCCGTGCCGCTGCCCCGGGGCCAGCAGGTGCTTATCGTCATCGGCGAGGGCCTGGACAAGGCCCGGCTGGAGCAGCTCCTCCGGGGTTGACACTTTGCGGCGCAAACTGCTAGAGAAAGTGCAAAAATAAATTGCTTCTTGTTTCCTCCCGGCGTATAATGGAAGAAAGAAAAAAATAAGGGAGGAAGACCCCCATGAATGGTACGCTCCTGCAAAAGCCCTCGGCCCGCCGGGTGATCGGGATGGTCGTGGGCATCGTCATCATTGGACTGGGCATCGCCCTGTTCAAGCAGTCGCACCTCGGCAACGATTCCATCAGCGCTCTGAACATGCGTCTGGCAGAGCTCTTTGGCATCTCGCTGGGAGTGCAGAATATTGCCGCCAATCTCCTGATGTTCGCCATTGAGATCTGGGTGGGGCGGCAGTACATCGGCCTTGGCACATTCGTCAACGGCATCTGCATCGGTTTCATCGTCACCGCGTTCTATGACCCCATTGCAGCGTTTTTCGGCCCGGCGGCGTCTTTGCCGGAGCAGCTGCTCTGGGTGGCGGCAGCGGTCATCGTTACCGCGTTGGGGGCTTCGCTCTACCAGACGGCAGACCTTGGCATCGCCCCTTACGACGCGCTGGCGCTGGAGCTGCGGGACCACACGCCCGTGCCCTATTTTGGCTGCCGTGTCTTCACGGACGCGGTCTGCGCGCTGGCCTGCTGGATGCTGGGCGGCCTGGTAGGGTTGGGCACGCTGATCTGCGCGTTCTGCCTGGGGCCGGTCATCCAGTTTTTCAACGGGCATTTTTCGGAAAAAGTGCTGCGGTATCAGCCGCGGAAAACCTGAGCATCGGATCTGCACCGTCACGGGAATGAGGTGCAGGCGGCCCTGCGGCAGTGCGGGAAGACGCCGTAGGAGGACTCTCCCAAGGGGGAATAGCGAATGGCGGAAATGGAACATTACCCAAATTTTCAGAAAGACAATTACATCCACCCCAAAGCTGCATGGGATAAACTGCGGATGGCAGGCGCGCGGCGGCAGAATGTTTACCTTTACGCGGCCACGGGCTATGGCAAGACGGAGCTGCTCCACCGCTATCTGCGGCGGCGCAGGCATATCTGGCTCAGCGGCGAGGGCCTGACCGTGGAGACTCTGCAGGAGATCGCGCTGCCGGCAGAAGCCACCATGGTCATCGACGACCTGGCCCGGGTGCTGGACCCGGCCGTCCGGCGGGAGATCGTGTCCATGCTGGATCAGCCGGGGGGGGTGTGTGGCTCGTTCTGGCGGGCCGCTGCCCGCTGCCCAGCTGGCTGACACGGCCCTATGTCAATGGCCGTCTCAGTGTCATCCCGGAGGAAGACCTGAGGCTTTCCGAGAAGGAGATTGCCCAGTTGTACCTTTCGTGGGGCGTTCAGCTGCCCCGGAACCTGTTGGAAAAGCGGATCATCCCGCTGGTAGAGGGCAACCCGTTGGGGGCCCGGCTGCTGGCTGTGGAGATGAGCCAGGGCTCCAGCTATACGGAGGAGCTGGTGAATGACCTGACCCGGAAGTTTTACGAGTACCTCAATCAGGCCATTTACAGCGAGTGGCCGGAAGAGATCCGGGAGATGATGATGCAGCTTTCGCTGCTGGAGCATTTTACCATCCAGCAGGCGGAAGAGATGACCGGGCGGAGCGATGTGAACCGCCTGCTGGCCCAGGCGGCCGAGACGGGCAACCTGTTCAGCATCAAAGACGGCGGTTACACCCTGCGGCCCGCCGTCATCAACAGCATGAAGCTGCGGATGGAGACGGTCTGCGATCGGGTGCGGGAAAATGAGCTGCTCCGCCGTGCAGGCACCATCTGCGAAAAAGAGGGCAACATCCCCCGGGCACTGAAGCTGTACCAGGACGGCCAGTGCGAGAAAGAGATCCACGCCCTCCTCATCGACAACGCCCGCCGCTACCCCGGCGGTGGCTATTACTATGAGCTGACGCCCGCCTATCTGGCCCTGCCGGAGGAGGAAGTACGCTCCTCGCCCGACCTGATCGCGGCGCGGAGTATGCTCTACTCGTTGGCGCTGAACGCCACGGAGAGCGAGCGCTGGTATGCCGTGCTGCAGGAATATGCCGCGGGCCACCCGGACCCGGAGGAGCACCGCCTGGCTGAGAGCTGGCTGGTCTATCTGGACATCAGCCTGCCCCACCGGGGCAACACCAACCTCATCGAGGTACTGGACGAGGCTGCCCGGAAGATCCAAACCGAGCGTCTGGTGATGCCGGAGTTCTCGGTGACGGGCGGCCAGCCCTCCGTCATCAATGGCAGCAAGGACTTCTGCGATTGGACGCGGGATGATCAGACCATGGCGTTCCAGCTGGAAAAGCATGTGGGCGAGGTACTGGGCCCCTACTCCAAGGGGCTGGTGTCCATTGGCCTGGCGGAGAGCCTGTTTGAAAAGGGCGGCAATATCTACAAGGTGCTGGAGCTTGCCAACCGGGGCCTGATGGAGACCATGAATGGCGGCAAGTTTGAGCTGCAGTTTGTGGGCGCGGCGCTGGTGGCCCGGGTGTATCTGGTCACCGGCCATCCGGGCGACTCGGTCAAGACACTGGAAGAGATAGAGACCCGTGCCCAGCAGCGTGGTGCCCGCCGCGTGGTGCGGAACGTGCGGGCCATGCAGAGCCGGATCAAGCTCTGGCAGGGCCGGGTAGAGGACGCGGTCCGCTGGATGGAGAACGAGCCCCAGAACGAGACCCATTTCAATGTGCTGGAACGGTACTGCTACAATACCTTTGCCCGGGTGTACATGGCGCAGCAACGGTATGATAAAACCGCGCAGATCCTGATGCGGCTGCGCAGCTATGCCAATATGGAAAAGCGGCCCTGGCTCCAGATGGAGGGCGACCTGCTGGAATCCATCATCCGTTACCGCACCGGGAACCCGCTGTGGAAAACGGAGCTGACCCAGGTGCTCCGCCGGGCCGAAAGCTACCACTTTGTCCGGCTGTTCTGCCGGGAGGGCGTGGCGCTGCTGCCCCTTCTGCAGGAGCTTGGCTGCCCGGAGGGCGTGGACGAGGCCTATTGGCAGGAAGTGCTGGGCAAGACCCGCACCATGGCCGAGGCTTATCCGCTCTACCTGAGCACCAATGCCCCGGCGGCACTGCCGGGCGCGGTGCAGCTGAGTGAGCGGGCCCTGCAGGTGCTGCGGCTACAGGATCGGGGCCTGACCCGGTCTGAGATCGCCCGGCAGCTCCAGCTCAGTGAGCGGAGCGTCAAATACCAGTGCGAGCAGGCCTACCACAAACTGGGTACCAGCAACAAGGTGGAAGCTCTTGCCGCCGCGCGGAAATTAAATCTCTTAAATTAAATCTCTTATAAAAATAAGAAAGCAGCGGCTCGGAGAAATGCCTCTCCGGGCCGCTGCTGTTTGCGTAAAAAATTACTTTTCAAATTTGAACAGGGGAGCGCCTGCGGCCACGATGCCGCCGCCCACGATCTGCATTTCGGGCAGGTCGTCCGCGTTGGTCACGATGAGAGCCGTGGCCGTGGGGTGGCCCGCTGCACGGATGGCGTCCAGGTCGATCTTGAGCAGCGGGGTGCCGGCTTTGACTTTCTGGTCTACCTTGACCTGTGCCTCAAAGCTCTTGCCCTGCATCTCCACGGTGTCCATGCCCACATGGATGAGAACCTCAATGCCGTCATCGCTCATCAGGCCAACGGCGTGCAGGGTGTCTGCAATGGTGGTCACGGTGCCGTCAAAGGGGGCGTAGACCATATCGCCGGTGGGCTCCAGGCCGCAGCCGGGGCCCAGGATGGCAGTGGCAAACGTTTCATCGGGCAGCTGCTCCAGCGGGATCACCGTGCTGTCGATGGGGGCCAGAACGGTCATCTTCTGGCCGGAAAATTTGGTGGCAGCAGCCTTGCTGCCAAAGATCTTGTCAAAAAAGCCCATGGATATCTTACCTTCCTTTCAAAATTCAAGATATCATACCAGGGGGGAAAATGCAAGCAGCAACCTGTACAAAGACAGGCCGCTGTTTTTGGCAGTTACAGCAGGGCCAGCAGCTGCCGCACTTCCTCCATCCGGGTAGCCCAGCTGGTGGCGATCCGCATCACCGTGTGGGTGTCGTCGTATTTTTCCCAGAAGCCGAACTTTGCCTTGCCCTCCAGCGCTTCCAGCTGGGCGTTGGGGAAGACCACGAAGATCTGGTTGGTGGGGGAGTCCATGAAGAACTGGTAGCCTTTTTCCGCCAGACCCTTTTTCAGCACGGCGGCCGTCTCAATGGCGTTTTTGCTGATCTCGGTGTACAGGCCGTCGGTGAAGAGCACGTCGAACTGCAGACCCATCAGGCGGCCCTTGGCCAGCAGAGCGCCCTGCTGCTTGACCATGGTCATAAAGTGGGCGGGAGCGCCGTGGGAGAAGACGACAGCCTCGCCGCAGAGGGCACCTACCTTGGTGCCGCCGATGTAGAACACGTCGGTCAGGCGGGCAATGTCAGCCAGCGTGACATCGGTGCCCTCGCTGACCAGACCGTAGCCCAGCCGGGCACCGTCCATGAACAGGGGCATGTGGTAGGTGTGGCAGACGGCGGAAAGCGCTTCCAGCTCTGCCTTGGTGTACAGGGTGCCGTACTCCGAGGGGTGGGAGATGTAGACCATGCCGGGGAAGACGAGATGGTCCATGTTGGCGTCGGCGTAGAATGTTTTGCAGAAATTCTCCACATCCTTGGCGGCCACTTTGCCGTTGGTGTGGGGCAGGCTGAGCACCTTGTGGCCCGTGAACTCGATGGCACCGGCCTCATGGGCGGCTACATGGCCGGTGGTGGCAGCCAGCACGCCCTCCCAGCGGTGGAGCATGGAGCCGATGACCACGGCGTTGGCCTGAGTGCCGCCGGAGATGAAGAAGACGTCTGCCTCGGGGCAGGCGCAGGCGGCGCGGATCTTCTCTTTTG